>Ga0268298_10005190_pt1 | contig 12334 bp, 10 predicted proteins | sample WWTPWeurt_MetaG_FD_194462 | JGI IMG/M metagenome (GOLD analysis project Ga0268298, IMG submission 194462) | Activated sludge microbial communities from WWTP in Nijmegen, Gelderland, Netherland - WWTP Weurt | ecosystem: Engineered > WWTP > Aerobic digester > Activated sludge | place...
CACCCAGCGTCCCTCGACCGACGTCATCACCGGCGTCATCAAGAACAACTTCCCCTCCCGCATCTCCTTCCGGGTGGCGTCGCGCCATGACAGCTCGACGATCATCAACCAGCCGGGCGCCGAGAACCTCCTCGGCATGGGCGACATGCTCGCGCTCGGCAACAACACGCCCGAGCCGGTGCGCATCCACGGCGCCTTCGTGTCCGAGGAGGAGGTCCAGCGCGTGGTGGACTTCTGGAAGGGCCAGGGCAAGCCGATCTTCGACCAGGCGATCCTCAAGCCGCGCGAAGACGAAGAGGGCGGAGACGAGGACGACTACGCCGACGTGAAGGACGAGATGTACGATCGCGCAGTGGCGATCGTGGTGGAGACGAAGAAGGCGTCCATCTCGGCGATCCAGCGGCGGCTACGCGTCGGGTACAACCGGGCGGCGCGGATGGTGGAGTTGATGGAGAAGGAGGGGATCGTCAGCGCGGCGATGGGGCCCAAGGGGGATCGGGAGGTGCTGGTTTCGTCGCATGAGCCGGGGTAGGGGGGCTCGTTGCCGTCATTGGTGAGCTCGAATGGCGCATCCGTTGTTGGCCCCATACGGAGAGGTTCTCAGAGATTTCCCGTTCGAAGTCGTCTCTCGTCACTGGCTTGCCGATGACGAAAATCGCCCTCCAGAACACCGTTCGACCTACTGCGACCTCTATTGGGCCAGCGCGATCCAGCCGCTGGTAGCGCTGGTCTCGATTGAGGCTGCTCGCGGAGAGGCGCTCGTCTCGTATCACCGCAAGGACGATGAGATCGGGCACCGGTTCTTCGTCGCAACTTCTGTCCCCGTGTTGGACCGCAGCTTTGTCGTCCGTGTTTTGCGACGGCTCGATGCATGGTGCGTTGAGAAGCGGCCCGTATGGGAGGGACGGGGCGAGCTGTCACCGAGGATCATCATCCGCGGCGAGGTTTGATCTGTCGCTTGCCGGGTCCACGCCGACGATCAACGCAGATGCCGATCGAGACCAACTGCAAGTTGTATTGCAGTAGGCTCGAACTCCGAGCTCCGGGGTGTTGGCTGGGCGACGTCTTTCCAGCTATGGTGCGCGTGGTGCCGCCCTCCATCACGACGTCGCAGCTGAACAAGCTGGGTGAGCGACTCCGAAAGTCTGAGGTGCCGACCTCGGAGGATCTCGAGCTGCTTCAGGCGTTCCGCGAAGAATTCAACGGGGCCATGCAGGACGCATACACGCGACTCAAGGCGGTGGCGGGCCTGGACCCGTCGACGAGGCTCAAGACTCACAACTCGCTCATTGAGAAGATGAAGCGCGACCGGACCGCTCTGTCACGGATGCAAGACATCGGTGGCCTTCGGATTGTGAAGTCGATGGATCTGAATGAGCAGGACGGACTGGTCGGCACAATCATGGGTGCGTTTACAGATTCGTTGCTTCACGATCAGCGGAAGCTGCCGAATCACGGATATCGAGCCGCGCATGTGCACGTGGAATTGGACGGGTTTCGGCTTGAAATCCAGGTTCGCACCGAGCTGCAGGACGTGTGGGCGCAGACGAACGAGAAGCTGGGTGACCTTTTTGGGCGTGCTCCGTTTCGGTACGGGGCAGAGCTGGTGGATCCGGGGCTGAGATCGATTCGGGACCTTATGGCGCGGCTTTCGAGCGACATCGCTCAGCATGAAGTGGCGTTGACTGCGGAGAAGCGGCGCGCTGCGGAACTACTGGGCGCGTTCCCTGGCAATAGCCAGATCTCTCTTCAAATCCGCGAGCTAAACGACCTGTTCCGGCAGAAGCGCGATATCCTCGTTGACCTCCTGAGCCACGCTCCGGAGCTTGCCAGAGCAAGGAAAGCCAAGGAGAGTACCGAGGAGGCTCAGAAATGAAGCACTTCTTGCTGATCTACGATCGTATGCGGGGCGAGCTTCGGGAGAAGCCGACGGTGTTCGAGGACGTCTCTGTAGCGACGCGAGAGCGGAATCGTCGTGAGCTTGAGTTTTTGGCGGACCCGAATATCGAGGTGGTGGTACTCGGGTCAGCGAGCTTGGAAGACCTGACGAAGACCCACTCTCGGTACTTCTTTTCGGCGGACGCGCTGCTGCGCTCGGCGAGCTGAGCCTGGCAGCTGGGACTGGCGAAGCGGTCGCGTCGGGCACTGGGCAGAGACAGTCGCTCTACGAATCCCGGCTACGAGGCTGCTGGTGGTAACCCGGATCGCCCCTCAAAACGAGAGCGTGTTGTCCTTCCCCGCCGGAGCCTCCGCCACCTTCTTCCCCACGATCTTGCTGGCCGACTTACAGCTCAGCTCTGAGCGATGACTGCTGAGCTTAGAGGCCTCGCACGCTCCGGGGACCGTCCCCTCGCTGCGCTTGGTGTCGATGGTGAGCTCCTCGCCCGTCTTGGTGAGCACGGTGTACACGTCGATGATCGCACAGCCGGTGCCGTCGGGGATGCCGCTCGAGAAGCCGCCGGTGCCATCGGAGGTGAGTAGGCCCTGGGTCGCCAAAGAGGAGGCAGAGCCCGCGCAGCTGGCGGGGTCGGCCGAGGTGCAGAAGGTGATCTTCAGGATCGTCTGCCCGAGGAGCGAGCTCTGCTGCACCATCACGTGGCTCGGGGTGGAGGTCGCTACGCCCATGCCGCAGCCGCCGACGTCGAGCGTCGATGAGGTCTGCTGATACACGCCGGTGAAGTCGGTGCCGCCGCAAGCTGCAAAGAGGAGCGCGGTCGGGGCCAGGAGGGAGAGGGCGATTCGGAGCTTCATGCGCCGAAGACAGCAGCAATTTCCTCGCGAGGCCAGCGTTCTCTGCGCGGTGTGAGCGCGCCCAAGCGCAGCTCACCCCCGGTCAGTACGCCTGGATCGCGTCCCTCGAGATCGTCGCCTCATTGCCGCGCTCGTCGCGGACCCGGACCTTCCCGCCCTGCTCGGAGAGGATGCGCAAGCGCTCGCCTCGCTTGGCGCGCCGCCCGTCGACCTCCACCTCGGCCTTGGGCGTCCACGAATACGCGCTTCTCCAGCCCACGTTGTCGCGGCTCTTCCCGGTGATGAGGTTGCTGGTCATCCGCTGGAAGGCGTAGCTCGACTCGACGTCGCCGATCGTCTCCTTGGCGGCCTCGTTGTTCTTGAAGGCCTCCTTCTGGGCGTCGCTCAGGCCCTCCATCTCGGCGGTCGCGGCCGCTGCGGCTATGGCGGGTCCGGTCGTGCTCATCTGCCGGTAGAAGTGGCTGACGACGTGGATGACCTCTCCGTCGTGCCACTTGAAGCGCACGACCACCGGAGCGGCGCCGTACTTCGCCGCCATCGCGGCGCTCTGCGCCAGGACCTCGACCTTGGGGCTCAAGATCTTGATCGGGTAGCTCCCTCCCTCGAGCCACCACTCGGGCTCCTTGTTCTTGCGGAGGAGCATGTTGCTCATCAGATCGTCATGCTGCGCCTTGATCACGACCGGCGTCACCTCGCTCTCGGTGCCGCGCCCGTTGTGGGCGATCGTGCCGGGGAAGGCCTTTTGGACCACGTTCAGCAGGGCCCAGTCGGTGGTGTAGAGCAGCCCGCCGGCGCGCACGAAGCGCTCGATCTTCCGGATGCCGGCGTCGGGCAGGTAGCCGGGGCAGTTTACCATCAAGATCTGCTCGCCGCGCAGATCGAGGTTTTGGAGCTGCTCGGGCGCCACGACGGTGTGGCGGATCTTGGCGGCGCTCAGGATCTGCTCGATGTGATCCATCGAACCTTGCACCACCACGATGTCCTTGCCGGCGACGGCCTGCAGCATCGCCAGCTCTTCGGGGGCCTCGTTCTTGAGGCGCTGTTCCAGGATCTCGGCGGCGGCCCGCTCCGACGCGGAGTCGGCCCAGGCCGGCCCAGAGGAGCTGAGGATCAACGCGGTGACTGCGGGCGTGAGCTTCATGCGCTCATCAAGCCAGGCGGCGCTGTAAAACGGGTCGGCTGCTCGTAAAACGCTGGTAAAACGACAAAGCGCTTTACCACCGCGGGTCCCCTCTGCAATCTGGGCGCGATGCGGATTCGAGCTCAGATCCTGGCGCTTTTCTTCATGGCCGGCTGCGGCACGGACCTGCTCAGCGGCCTCGGCGATGCCCGCGTGGTGACCGAGGACAGCAGCGGCGTCTTCTTGGATCTCGGTACGCCGCGGGACAGCGGCGCCTCGCCGGACACCGGAGAGGACCGCGACGCCGACCTCCTCCTCGACGCGGAGGGGTCCGACGCTGGTTTCGCATCCGACGCCGAGGTCGACGCCGGCACCGCCCCCGACGCCGGCTTCGCGCCCGACGCCACCGCCCCCGACGCCACCGCCCCCGACGCCACCTCCCCCGACGCTGGCTTCGCGCCGGACGCGCAGGCCTGCGGCTTCGACAATCCTGGGCCGGCCGACAAGCCGCGGGTCGTGCTGATCGGCCAGCCCTTCACCACCATGCCCTCGGTCCGCGGCACCACCATCCGCACGCTCTCCTTGCCCATGAGCGGCCAGCTCGTCGACGTCGGCGTGCGCCTCGACGTGGGCTTCAAGCCGGAGCGCATCGCCTTCGTGCCCTCGGGGGAGTTCGCGATCGTGCTCGGTGAGGACGGCGAGGTCGCCTCGGTGCGCGTGACGTCCGAGCGGGTGCTCTCGGTCGTCGACCAGGTCGCTCTGCCCCGCGGCGGCTATAGCGATCTGCACATCATGGCCGATGGTCAGACCATCTTCGCCCTCAACGAGGACGTCGGCGCGACCAGCGGCGTCTACACCCTCCACCTCGACTGCGATGGGCGGCTCACCCAGGACGTGGCGGCCTTCTACAACCTGCGCCTGATGAGCTCGATGGCCTTCGCGGGCGCCCCCGATCGCGCGGTGGTGCTGGGCGGCCAGGCGGTCTTCGCGCCGATCGACAACGACGATCTCCGCATCTTTCAGCGGACCAACGGGCGCTGGAGTCAGACCGCGGCTTTCGATCTATGGTCGGACGGCATCGACGCCAGCCGCATCGCGGTCTCACCCGACGGCCGCACGCTGATCGTCCCCAACGGCTCCCCCTTCTCCACCCAAGGCGGCACGGTGATGGTCGCGGACGTGAGCCCCACGGCGATCAGCGGCCCGCGGCTCCTCCCGAACATGGACGACGCTCGCGAGGCGATCTTCTCTCCGGACGGCAGGACGGCGCTGGTGACCTTGCTTCAGCCGGGTCGGGTGGTAGTGCTCGCCGATCGAGGCAGCGGCTTCGTGGAGGTCTCGCGCATCGCCGGGATCGGCCTGGCCGAGCAGATCGCCATGGTCTCCCGCGGTACGCTGAGCGGACGCGTGATCTTGCCGTCGGTCGACAGCGCCGCTGGACCGAACGTGGCGAGCCTCGAGATTACGGGGCCGGGGATGGTGCGCGACCTGGGGCAGGTCAACCTGGGGATGACCAGCGAGGACATCCCGGGCGCGGTGGCAGTGACGCCCTGAGCCTTCAGGCTCAGTCGGTGGTGATCTCGACGACCGCGCGGCCGTTGTGGAAGCCACAGGCTTTGCACAACTGATGCGGCCGCTTGGGGGCGCCGCAGTTCTGGCACTTCGAGGTGGCCGGCATCGAGAGCGCGTCGTGGGAGCGCTGCTGGCGGCGGCGGGAGTGGGACTTGCGTTTCCGTGGAACTGCCATAACTCGTGTTCTCCTAGGCGGATCGCCGCCTTCTACTCAACTCAAAACGTACCGCTCAATGCGGGATCTTCGATTTCAGCTCGGCCAGGGCCGCCCACCGAGGGTCGACCGAATCGGGGGATTCCGAGGGCGTCACCGAGGCGATGAGCGCGGCGGTGCGGGCGGCGCAGGCCTCCTCCTCGGGGCAGGCCGGGCTCATCATGACCTCGAGGAGCAGGACCTCACGGACCAAGCCGGGGAGATCGATCTGGTGGTGCTCGTAGGTGCCCTCGTCGAGCTGGGCGGGCTCGACCGGGGCCTCGTCCTCGTCCCCATCCGCCTCCTCGTCCTCCTCGCGGGCGGCCTTCTCGGCGGGAAAGAGCGTGAAGTCCGGGGCGCAGTCGAGGCTGAGGGTGAGGTCGCTAAGGCAGCGGACACAGGGCGTTTGTACTGTCGCATGGACCGCGCCATGGACCCGGACCACCGGAGCGCCGTCGTGGTCGCCCACCTTGGCCAGCTCGAGCTTGGCGTGCCCGTCCCCGGAGGCCTTGAACAGGCCCTCGCCGCCCTCGTTCAGGACAGCGTCGAGCCAGGTCGCCGCCAGCGGCTCTTCGATCGTCTCCCCGTCTTCCGGGAGGCGTCTCAGGTCATAGACCTCGATCATAGGGGCCCCAGTGGGGGGCCTCGGGTACGGCGTTTCTCCCTCCACTGTCAAGGGCCGTTGATCCACCGGCCAGCCTCGGCTTTCATGCGCCTCGGGTGGCGGCGGAGGAACCCAAAGGCAGCCGGCCCTCGTTAGGGGCGGACCCCCTGCTCGAGCTCATCGGGCAGCTCAAGCGCAGCTTCTCCATCTTCCGCTTGTATGGAGTGGCGCACGACACCTCGCGCGCCAGCGAGCAGCAGCTGTTTGAGAAGCTCACCGCCTATCTCGATCAGAACGGCTCGCTGTGCCTGGTCCTCGACGCGACCTCGCTCAAGGTCGACGATCGCAAAGTCCTGGAGGACGACCGCAAGGAGGAGTCGCTGGTCCGCGCGCTCTTCGTCGATGGCGTGGAGTCGATCACCTTCTTGGCGGAGGTCAGCCGCGAGGAGTTCCTCCCGTATTTGCACGCCTGGTACGACGCGATCAGCGGCGCCCTGGGTTCGGAGTACTCCTTCTCCACCTTCGTCTGGGAGCAGGATTTTCAGTCGATCTTCACCGCCGTACGCCAGGGCCTCTCCGACAACGGCATCGAGGATGGCCTTGACCCCAAGGCCGCGGAGGGTCGCCTGCAGCAGCTGCACAACCAGATGATCGGGGCCGCGCGGCTGGCGGCGAGGGACGGCGGCATGGCCGTCGACGTGTCCACCTTGGGCGTGGTCAAGCACGTGCTCGGCGACGCCTCAGCCTCGGACTTCCAGGCCACCGCTGAAGCGCCGCCCGCGACGCTCCCCGAGCTGGCCAAGAGCGATCGGACCGCGCTGATCTCCGGCCTGGGATCGTCGGCGCGCGGGGCCGGGCAACGCGCCTTGTACGCGCTGTGGCAGTGGTTCCCGCCGGCCAGCCCTGAGATGCGGCAGTCGATCTCCGAGTTCGCCGCGCGAATCGTGGCGGACCTGACCCGCGAAGGGCGGATGCGCGAGGTCTCGCGGGCGCTCGTCCGCGTGGTGGAGATGGCCGAGGTGGGGCCCGACCTCGAGGACTTCCTGGCCTGCTTGTGCGACCCCGACGTCGTCCGCGATCTGGTGCACCTGGTCGAGGATCCGGCGGCCGCTCAGGACGCGCTGACCTTGCTCAAGTACCTCCCGGAGTCCTACGTCGACGCGCTGTCCGAGCCCTTCGCGCTGGCCGCGCCTGATGTCCGCCACCGCTTGGTGCAGGTCCTGGCGCAGAAGAGGCCCTCGGGTGAGCTCTTGGCCAGCTGGCTCATGACCCACGGCGCGGGGCTGGTGGGCTCGTTGTTCGAGCTGGCCGACCAGCTGGATCAGGACGCGCAGGACTTCCTGATCCGGGCCGCGCTGATCCACGACACGCCCGAGGTCGTCCTCAAAGGGCTCAGCAAGGTGAAGCCGGACTGGATGCCTCAGTTTCGATCCTTGGTCGAGCCGCGGCTCCACCACGAGCAAGCCGAGATCCGGCGGGCCGCCCTCAACGCCTTCATCTGGGCCAAAGACGAGATCGTCCCGACCCTGCTCGAGTCTCAGCTGGCCGATCCCAACGCGCCCGATGAGGTGAAGAAGATGTGCATCCGCGGCCTCGCCGCCTTTGGGGGCCCCAGCGCCGCGAGCCTCCTCTCGAAGATCCTCACCACCGATCGTTCCCGGCAGCTGCGCGTCGCCGCCGCTTTGGCGCTCTCCAGCGTCGATGACCCCACCGCCTGGGCCACCCTGCAGAAGGAGGGCGCGCGCTTGTTTGGAGATCGCGCGGTCAAGCAGGCCTGCCGGGAGTCCCTGCGTCGCTTGGCTCAGCGCCGCGCTGGGGTCGCACCGTCGGAGCCCCCGCCCCCGAGCATCCCGCCGGATGAGGAGCGCTCCGAATGAAGCGCGTCGAGACCAACCAGCAGCGTGAGGCGCGCGGGTCGGACTTCCTGGTCCAGTTCATCCGGCTGCTGCGGGTGGCGGGCGTGCACGATCTGGACAACTCGGCGGTCGACCAGGTGACCAAGGAGGTGGTGCGGGTCATCGAGGATGACTTCACCGTGTTCAATGCCCTGGCGATCCAGGTCGCGGGAGATCAGGTCTATTTCAACGGAGAGTTCATCAAGCTCAAGGGGGCGGCGTTTGAGGCCGCCGGACAGGCGCGGCGGATCTACCAGCGGCTGTCGATCAACGAGATCAACATCAGCAATGTGGTCGACGCCGCCACGCTCAAGGACTTCCTGCGGCAGTTTCAGCGCGCCATGCAGTCGGCGACCCCGACCGGCTTCGCGCAGCTCAAGTTCACCAACATCCAGGTCAGGGCCCTCGATGAGCACCATCGCATCGGGATCGATCAGCGTGTGGCCTTGGCGCGGAGCTACGCCCAGCTGGTCGTCATCCTCCAGGAGTCGGTGCTGCTCCTCGATCGTAAGAAGCCTCTCCCGCTCCAGCGCATTCGCCGCGCTACGCAGGCCTTGGCGCAGACCGCCGAAGGAAACCGCTCCTTGCTGGCGGGCCTCACGCGCTACGAGAACCACGAGGGCGATCCGGCCTTTCATGCCGCGGCGGTGGGCGCGCTGGCGATGCTCATGGGGCTCGAGCTCAAGATCGGACGCAAGGCGCTGATGGCCCTGTCGCTGTCCGCCGTCTTTCACCACATCGCCGAGCCGCGCGGGATCTCTAGCGCGGCCTTGGTCCCGGAGGGCGGTGACTCCGAAGAGCTGCGGCAAAATGAGGCGCTGTCGACGGCGCTGGCCCTGGCTCGCTCGACGCCCTCGGTCGAGGTGGTGGAGCGCGCCTCCATCGCCTTCGAGGCGGCGCAGCCGGCGGCGGGAGATCGCAAGGGCATCATCCCCAGCATGGCGGCTCGCTGTGTCTCGGTGGCCTGCGCCTTTGATCGCTTGATCCTCCCGGGACCGGGCGCCGCCGGCGTTCGCCCCGACCAGGCGATGCGGCTCCTCGTGGAGCACTCCGGGACCCGCTTCGACAAGAAGGCCGTGCGGCTCTTGGCCTCGATCGTGGGCGTGTACCCGGTCGGATCGCTGGTTCGCCTGTCCGGCGGCCAGATCGCGGTCGTCGTCAGCGCGCCGCGCGATCCGAACTTGGCGTCGCGGCCGACGGTGCGGGTCGTCGAGGAGAAGGGCGCGGAGGCTAGCTATCTCATCGAGCTCGAGCGGGAACCCAACTTGGCGATCGTGGAGGCCCTCGACGCCAAGCAGGAGCGCCTGAACGTGACGCACTTCTTGTTGGCCTAGCAGGCTCAAGGTGGGAGGAGCCGCAGCACGAGGTGCTGGCGCCGCAGCAGCTGAGTGACGCCGTTGTCATCCGAGGCTTGTATGACGAGGCGATCCTCCCCGAGCGGCGCGATGGCGTGGGCCTCGGTGAAGCTGGTTCCCTCCGTAGTGGCCTCCCGGATGAGGGCGGTCGGACAGTCGGGGCCTCGATCGGGGAACTGTCCCAGTATCCCGCGCCGATCCAGGTAGAAGGTCCGATCCTTGAAGCGCGCCATCGAACGAACATTGCGGATCGCCGTGTCGCGCCGGTGGATGTCGAGGTCCTCCGGGAGGCGGAACTGAAAAGGTCCGAGGTGCGAGAGCCCGACCCAAGCACCGCCTTGGCCGTCGCTGATCACCGACTCGGCGTCGCCCCCGTTGACGCCGGTGCGGTCGACGTTGAACGGCAGGATGCGCGCGGCGTCTGGTCCCATGATCAGCAGCACTGGGAGGTTGATGGCGCCCACCGCGTTTCCCGGCGACAAGCGAGCGATGTGCGCGATCACTGGGTGGCTGTTCGGGCTCTCGAGCACCTGCTGAAAGCGGGAGTCGGCCCAGCGGCGCAGGGTCGCAGGGCCCGCGAGGGTCGAGCTGAGCGTGAAGAGCTCGAAGGGCTCATCCGGGGGGGAGACCTCGAGCGCCTGCACCGGCCGCCGCTCCGGGGCGATCGTCGCGGTCTGGCTGGAGCAGGGGCTTCCGGCGCGCTGCGCGGCCAGAGACAAGCGGGAGATCCGGCCGCTGGTGTAGCCGAGCCACACCTCATCTCCCCCGCTCCATGCCCCGGCGCTGACCTGCTCCGTCGAGCCTTCCACGCCCGTACAGACCTCCGACATCACGCCGCTTGGCTCGACGCGGATCAGGCCTCCCTGGCTCGAGCCGATCAGCGCGTGATCACCGTGGCTGACCAGGAACTGCGGATCGTCGCTCAGGGCGTCGTAGGAGACCTCTGGGGCCCAGCTCCAGCACCCTCCCGTGCACCGCACGAGGCCATCACCGAAGATCTCCTCGTCGATCTTGGGGTCCGGGCTCGGGCCGACGGTCCACCGAAGCTCCTCACCCACCATCGAACCGTGCCTCACGCCTTGGTAGGCGAGGAGCGCGCAGTCGGGCTCGCCGACCAGGGGCCCGGTCGGCAGCGGCAGCGAGGGATAGTCGACCAGGAACAGGTCCAGCGGCCGCTCCCAGCTGACGTAGAGCGGATCTTCGCGGCGTACGACCGCCAGCTCATAGCCCTTCGCTCCCACCTCCTTGAGGCCGAGCAGCATGACCTCACCGGCGAGGTTGTGGACGCTAATGCTGGGAGTCGGAGCGCTGCAGGCGCCTAGGAGCAGCAAGTACGGCGCTCCGCGGACGGCCCCCACCGAGCCAAGATGCCGCGCTGTGGCGGCCGAGTCGAGACAGCCCCGGCCAACTTTTAGAGGGTCAGGCCTCCTGGGGAAACTTCGCGCGGAGTGAGAGTATTGACCCTCCGGTAGGCCAGGCCAGGTGCGATCGGGTAGCGTTGTGGAGGTGAGCGACCCGGCAGAGCTTGAGCGCGCCCTCGCCGAGAGCGAGCGGCGCTTCCGCGAGGTCTTCGAGACCAACACGGCCCCCAAGCTGGTCATCGACCCCGCGTCGGGCGCGATCGTCGACGCCAACCACGCCGCGGTCGCCTTCTATGGCTACCCCAAAGACGTCCTGACGCGGATGTCGATCCAAGAGATCAACACCATGCCCCCGGACCAGGTCGCCGAGGAGATGACGCGGACGCATCGCGAAGAGCGCCTCTATCACTCCTTTCAACACCGGATCGCCTCCGGCCAGATCCGGGACGTAGACGTCTATTCGGGCCCGGTGTCGGTGGGGGGGCGGCGGCTCCTGCACTCGATCATCATCGACCAGACCGAGCGGCGCGAGCTGGAGCGGCGCCTCCTCCGCGCCCAGCGCATGGAGACCATCGGCGTACTGGCTGGGGGCATCGCGCACAACTTCAACAACGCGCTGGCCGTGATCGTAGGCTGCGCTGAGCTCGCTCGGCCCCTGTTGTCGACCGGACACCCCGCCTCCGATCTTCTGGCCGAGATCACCGCCGCCGCCGCGCGGGCTTCCGAGGTCACGCGGCAGCTCTTGGCCTTGGGGCGCAAGCAGGCCCTAGAGCCTCGGTGGATCTCGGTCGACGGCGTGGTCCGCGGAATCACCGGCCTCCTCCGTCGGCTCATCGGCGCAGACATCGAGATGACCACCGCGTTGGCCTCGAGCTTGGCGGTGCGGATCGATCCCGGACAGCTCGAGCAGCTCATCGCCAACTTAGTGATCAACGCGCGCGATGCCATGCCAGGCGGCGGAAAGCTGCACATCCGGACCGAAGATCAGGTCGGCAGCGCAGGCCTCTTCGTGCGCCTCTCCGTGTCAGATACGGGGAGCGGCATCCTGCCGGAGCTCTTCGAGCAGATCTTTCAGCCCTTCTTCACCACCAAAGGAGGGCGCGGCAGCGGCCTCGGGCTCGCGACCTGTCAGGCCATCGCCGAGGCGGCCTCGGGGCGCATCGTCGTGGAGAGCGCCGTGGGGCAGGGCGCCCGCTTCTCGGTGATCTTGCCGGCGTCCACGCGGTCCGTGGAGTCCGTGCAGCGCTCCGAGCCGCTCCCGGCCACCGGTGGCTCCGAGCTCATCTTGGTCGTCGATGACGAGCGGAGCTTGTTGTCGCTCGCCATGACCTCGCTCAGCGCTCGGGGCTACCGCGTGGTCACCGCACGGGATGGCCATGAGGCGCTCGAACGCGCGGCCGCGCTCGACATCGACCTGCTGGTGACCGACGTGGTCATGCCGCGCCTGCGCGGCGATCAGCTGGCGCTGAAGCTCCGCGAGAGC
>Ga0268298_10005191_pt1 | contig 12331 bp, 14 predicted proteins | sample WWTPWeurt_MetaG_FD_194462 | JGI IMG/M metagenome (GOLD analysis project Ga0268298, IMG submission 194462) | Activated sludge microbial communities from WWTP in Nijmegen, Gelderland, Netherland - WWTP Weurt | ecosystem: Engineered > WWTP > Aerobic digester > Activated sludge | place...
CAGGTGCGGGTACGCGCTTGATGGAGACCCGGTAATACCCCGCGTGGGGTGCATCAGACAAGGAGTAGCAGCGGGTAATCTGCTCTGCCTTGCCGTCGGGCGCGGGTACGTCGAGGCGAAACGTCAGGAATTGACCCGGCTTGAATGCCGGAAGTGGCTGCTTGTCTTCCGGCACCAGGTAAAACGAGCAGATGGACTGGGCGCCGTCCTCAATTTCCTTGCGATCAACCCGAAAATTCCTGAAACCACTCCACGCCGCTACAGATGCCGGCTCGGATGCTGAAGGCAAAGTCTCTTGAACGGGAACGACCATTCCCCCATCAGACCCCACGCCTGTGCGCAGCGCCCGATACTCACCCCAATGCCGCAAGAAGCTGATGCCCAGCCACAACGCGATTTGCAGTGCAATCCCCAATACGATCCAGAGAAGCAAGGAGGCAGAGGTCATTACAGGTGGCGTCATGATTCTGTCAGTCTTTTACATCCAGGTTAAGGAACCCTTAATCAAAATCCGCTTGGCATCCACTTCAATCATCATCGTGCTCGCGCCCTTTCGCGCGACGATCGCGTCGATCATCCTTGGGCAATGGCTTGTCACCCCAGGCCGCACGATAAGCCTCGGCAGAAGTGAAACGGCATTTCTTGTTTGCACCCACCTTACCCAGCAGGATCGTATTGGGTTTGGCCGGAGTGCCCGTATGCGCCCGGATCTGTTCCCTGATTTGATCGCAGGATTCCGCTTGGGCCTCTGGGGTGGCGGCATGTACGGTCGTCATGGACAGAGCAAGCAGGATGGTCGAGATGGCTTTCATGATTTCATTTCCCTTGGTCAGATGGATAACGGGTGTCACCTCATTTCAAATGCTTCTTGATGAAAGCTGAATCGGCCTTGCCCAATTCGCCCGAGCTCCTGCTTGAGCTTTTCGGCCAGACCTTGAGGCCCGCAGAACCAGATTTCGGACCGACGTGAGCCGGCCTGCGCCGCAGCTACATCGGCAGCGCTCAATGTTTCACCCTGTTGGGCGCCATGAATGTGCAGATGGATGCCAGGCAACGCGGCGCAGCTTGCCTCGAGGCGGGCGACAAAGGGGTCATTCGTTCGATCACGGGTGCAGTAGTGAAGATCTGCGGAAACTGGGCTCGACGCCTGTTGCAAGGCATCCAGCCAGGCGAGGAACGGCGTCACTCCGATCCCTCCGGCAATCCAGATTTGTTGGGCGTTCGAATCCTGCCGGGCCATGTCGAAGCGACCATAAGGCCCCTCAACCTTGACGGCATGACCAACTTCCAGTCGCTTGCCCAGGGTACGGGTGTAATCACCAAGTGCCTTGATCTGGAAACTGATGCTTCGATCACCCCGATCCGCACTGGCGATCGTAAATGGATGTGCCCCCTCTTTCTCGTCGAAGGTAATGAATGCAAACTGACCCGGACGATGGCCACGCCAGTTGTTGTCAAGTTGGCAACTGACGGTAAGCACATCCGGGGCAGCTTGCTCGATGGCCGTCACGGTCCCGCTGGCGCGGCGGGCTCTCCCGATGCGACCGACCAGCGAGTAGAGGGCACCATAAATTCCGGCAGTGCCAAGCAACGCGATGAGAATGCCGACTGGCTGGGTCCAGTAATCAGTCGGAGCGAGCATGGCGGCATGCAGCGCCAACATCAGATAAAGCACCGGCATGACCTGATGCACAACCCGCCAGGTTTTATAGGGAAACCGCTTCCATAGGGTGATGACCAGCATCGCCAACACTAGGTAGAACGCCCACTCCCCCATGTCCTTCGCCAGGTCGCGCATCACTTCCAGGAAGCCGGTGAATTGCTCCTTGGGTATGCGGCCTTCGCGGCCGACCATCGCTTTGAGTATTTTCCCGACCACCTCCTCGACCAGCCAATGCGCGACGGCGAAGCTCACACCGAGAATGCCGGCCCATTTATGGGTCCGATAGACTCGATCCATGCCGCCGAGCGGGGTTTCAAGCCAGGCGGGCCGTGTGGATAAAAACATCGCCAGCGACATCAAGGCGATCGATAGCAGGCCACTCAGATAGAGCGCTTCCTGCCGGATTACCCATGGCAGAGTGCCGCCACTGCTACCGCCCGTGGCAAGTACATCCATTCCCCAGGCCAGTGAGACGATGGCAAGAAGCAAACCGAGCAAGATTTTCATGTCAGAACTCCTGATGGATCATTTTCCGATGGGTTGGATGGTTCCCGTTTGGGGCCAGTCATCACGGCAGCGTCGCTCGTTGCAGTCAGAAGAATTGCGCTGACTGTTTTTCGCATAGCCACTGTCGTATTTGTCACGCTGCCGCTGGTCGATGACTTCGCCCGTTTGGGGATGCACATACAGCTTGATCCGCCGGCCCGCCAGGTCGGTGGCCTTGACCTCATAGCTGCCGCTTTCACGTTCGATCTTCTCGATATTTCGATAGCCGGCGGATTCCAGTCTGGCGTGCACTTCGGGAATCGATAGCCATCTCGCCTTGTCGGTATTGGCAGAACGGACGCCCTGGGCATGACTCGACATGGAGAAGAAAACAGTGGCAAGCAGTGCAGTGATGGTTAATGGTCGCATGGTGAAATCCTCCTGCTCAGGAAAGTGTCTGAATGGTCATTCTTCGTAATAGCCTTGCTCAGCTGCGGTATGGCAGGCGACACAGTTCGCTTTGGTGCGCACCTCCTTGTGGCGCCACTCCCAGTCGGGTACTTTGCGATGTTCGCTCACCCATTTGGGCAATTCCGTGATGCGCTGTGGGGCGGCACCTGGGGCAACGCCTTTGAGCAATTTGTTGCTGTAGCGCTGGCCGCCCGCATCGCCGGCATTGGCAACGAGATAGCTCGCAATCTTCTCGGCGGTGGTTGCATCCAGACTGGCGTTGTCGCCGAAATGCTTGTCCAGTTCGCCCATCATGCGTTGCCAGGATCGCGCCGGGAGCATCGAAGGGGCAAAGGCCAGGTGGCAACTACCGCACTCTTCCTTGACGACCGGGTCGGTAACCGGCGCGAAGAAATGGCGATCACCGGCCTGGGCACGGGCTAACACAAAGGCAGAAAAGGCCAAGGTCATGAGGCCGATGGCAAGCGGGCGATAGGGAATGCGCACGGGAGTCTCCTTTATTTCGAATTACTGACCAATCACAAAGGTGAGCCAGTCACCTTTCTCCTGCGCGGTGCATTCGCGCCCCAATACTTCGGTGCAATTACGCTTGAACCACTTTTCGACCTTGGCCGGATCGGTATGGCGCGTCGGCGCCACGGACACGGCAACTGGTTCGATGGTCTTGCCGGTCAGCGCCCGACCCGCTCCCCGGGTGTCCTTGCCATGACAGGTGGTACAAGATGGTGTATCAGGCTTCCCGCCCGAAAAGTTCTGCGTATGCAGGGCTTGGCCACGTGCCGCTGAAAAGCTTGCTGTCTTGGCGGCTGCGGCATACTGGGCCAACAGGTCTTCGCGAGGACCGGCAAAGGTGGCGGTGCTGAGTATCATGGCGACAATTCCTGAGGTGACGACCAATATGTTCTTCATGCGTTTCTCCTGGCGGTTATCGGACTGTGGAGCGCACTTTGCGCCACCCTGTCTGAATGAATGCTGAATCGCTTGTTCATCCTGCGTTCAGGTTCAAAGCGCTAAAAGATCAGGCTGGAATACTGCGGAGTTAAAGATGTCGTCGAGAATCACCCCCCGATGGCGCAGCACACTGACAGGCTTGCTCATTTGGATCATGCTGGCGATGTCCGGCACGGGAGTCAGTCACGCAGCCGATAACCCCGACCATGAGCGTGCCCGCCAGGCCGTCGAGGCGGGGGACGTGCTGCCCTTGCGCACGATTCTTGATCGTGTAGAACGTGAGTATCCCGGCCAGGTCATGGAGGTTGAACTCGACCGCGAAAAGGGTGAGTGGGTTTATGAAATCAGGTTATTGCGCAAGGGAGGCGTCTTGATGAAGCTAAAGATTCACGCTCGAGACGGGACCATCCTCGATTTCAAGGAAAGACAGGGCAAGCCGCATAAACCACACGACCAGGGAGAACCCCGCTAATGCGCATTCTGGTTGTCGAAGACGAACCAACGCTGGCCACACAGCTTGCCGAAGGCATCCAGTCGGTCGGCTATGTTGTGGATGTGGCTCACAACGGGGTCGATGGTCACTTCATGGGGGAAAGCGAACCTTACGACGCCATCGTGCTCGACATCGGCCTGCCGCAAATGGATGGCATCACGGTTTTGAAGAAATGGCGTGCGGCGGGTCGTACATTGCCAGTGTTGATCCTGACGGCACGCGACACCTGGCGGGAGAAAGTGGCCGGCATCGATGCCGGTGCGGATGACTACCTGACCAAGCCCTTTCACATGGAAGAACTGCTGGCCAGGCTCCGCGCCCTGATTCGCCGTGCCGGAGGACATGCCAGTACCGAGTTGGTTTGCGGTCCGCTGACGCTGGATACCCGTAGCAGCCGTGCCAGCGTGGATGGAACTGCCCTGACGCTGACGAGCCATGAATACCGGGTTCTCGCTTACCTGATGCACCATCCGGGTGAAATCGTCTCCCGTGCGGAGTTGACCGAACATATTTACGCGCAGGATTTCGATCGTGATTCGAATACGGTCGAGGTATTCATCGCGCGCTTGCGCAAGAAATTGCCGCCGGGCCTGATCGAAACCGTGCGCGGACTGGGCTACCGACTCAACAAAGCGCAATGAACTTTGCCCTCTTGCGTAACTCCCTGCGTTTGCGTCTCTTGGCGGGGACACTCGTCTGGATCGTCATTTCGATCCTGGTTGCAGGCTGGGGGCTTGGCCAACTTTTTCATCAACATGTCGAAGCCCAGTTTGATGCGGAACTAAAAAATCATCTGGATCAACTTACGGCCCAACTGATTCTCGATGAACAGAATCAGGCCCAAGTACGATTACTTCCGAGTGATCCGCGCCTCAACAAACCCCTGTCCGGCCTGTATTGGCAAATAGACCGGATTGCCGCGGCGGGTGAACACCCCACCAGGGCTGTATTGCGTTCCCGCTCACTGTGGGATGAAACATTGGCCGTGCCAGCCGATACCCCGGCGGACGGAGAGATCCATCGGCATCGGATTGAAGGCCCCCAGGGGGTTGCTCTAAGAGTGGTGGAACGAACCGTCACCATTGACACGCATTCCATGAGGCTGATCGTTGCGGCCAATGAAAGTTTGATGACAGGACCTATCGCAGACTTTAAAGGCCATCTTTGGTTGGCGCTGGGCATACTGGGAATGGGATTGACGTTCGCTGCTTTGATGCAGGTATTCGTCGGGCTTGCCCCCCTGCGCAGCATGCAGGATGCCCTTGGGCGTGTCAGGCACGGAGATGCCCGAAATATGGAAGGCACCTTCCCAAGCGAGATCATGCCGCTGGTGAATGAGTTCAACGCGGTGCTGGCGCAAAACGCCGAGGTGGTCGATCGTGCCCGAACGCAAGCCGGCAACCTTGCCCATGCGCTTAAAACACCGCTGAGTGTCCTCGCCAATGCCGCCAATGCTCCCGAGAAACGGGATGACGACTTGGCACGCCTGGTCGCATCTCAAGTCGATACCGTGCGCAAGCAGGTTGATTACCACCTGAGCCGGGCACAAGCTGCCGCATCGGTTCAAGTTCCGGGCATGCGCACCGCCGTTGAACCTGTCATCCGGGGACTGGTACGGGTTATGGAGCGGGTGCGTGCAGATCGCCATCTCGAATTTGTATTTCTTCCCGATCCAGCCAATCCGGCATTTCGTGGTGAAGAACAGGATTTACAGGAAATGCTGGGGAATCTGATCGATAACGCCTCGAAGTGGGCCAGATCACGGATCGAGATTCGAGTCTCGGACGGGGCTGGAAGACTCCGGGTGAGCATCGATGACGACGGCAAGGGCATCGCTGAGACCGACCGCGATCATGTACTCAAACGAGGGGTTCGCGCCGACGAGCAGGTTCCCGGTACGGGGCTGGGGCTTGCCATAACCGCCGACCTGGCGCGAATGTACGGTGGTGATTTGGTGTTGGCCAGATCCTCATTGGGCGGACTTCAAGCATCGTTGATACTGCCGGCGGTTTGACTCTCGTTGCACTCACTCGCCAGACTGAAAGTGGCCTCCTGGGGTTCGCGACAGAAAACAAAGATCGTGTCGGAATCTATCCCGTGGGACTTGCATATCACCCCGGGCAACACGGTAGTTTTCGCTAGATGTGAACCAGCATTTTGTTGTTGCACACACTGGGTTGTTTGTTCATCCGGCGTTCAGCTTCGATGAGCATAATTGGCCAAGCTGAAGAAGCGATATCGTCAGAATCATTGCCAATTGAACACTCCCATCAACGACCATCCTTTCCGGAGTATCACCCATGAAAACCCACCTTCTCACTGCTTTGACCGTGCTGACCCTTGCCGCTGCCGGCCCATCATTTGCCGCAAATGAAACTCACGATCATGGCCACGGCACGGTTTCCGGCACCCTGCAGCTTAACGCTGGCAAGAAATGGGAAACCGATACCCCGCTGCGCAAGTCCATGGGCGAAATTCGCCAGTCGATGGCTTCCTCACTGCACGCAATTCATGAGAACAAGCTGTCGTCCAGGGGCTACGGGGCTCTGGCGAAAAAAGTGGAGGATGCAGTTGGCAATATGGTTGCCAACTGCAAACTCGGCACCCAGGCCGATGAGCAACTGCACCTGATCATCGCCGATCTGCTCGCCGGCGCTGAACAAATGGCAGGCAAGGTGAAGCAGGCCAAGCGCATGGACGGCGCGGTCAAGGTTATCGGCGCGCTCGACAACTACGGCAAGTATTTCGACGACCCGGGCTTTCAGCCAATAGCGCACTGACCGCAGGGGCGGGACGCGACTAGCCGCCGTCCCGCCGGCACCGGCATATTACGTATGATCGGCCGTACTTCAAGTAACCGGCACTTTGCTGCCCAAGTTTGGCCACATTGCCCAATGGCCGGATTGGCCGACGTGCGGTACTACACGAGTAGCACCGCGCGACAGCTCGACTAAGTTACCAGCCGTTAGAGTTTGCGATGGCTGAATGTCGGCAGTAGGCACGGAAGATTCACTTGAGGCGCCCCCCCCGCGTTGATTGAAATCAATTGAAGTTGACTGCATTGGTCGGATAATTGCCATCCGTGCAATTCGCCCGGCCCAGCCATGTGAGGACAGGAAATGCAGAACAGATTGGATGGCAAGATCGCCGTTGTAACCGGCGCCAGCAGCGGGATTGGTCGCTCGATTGTCGAACATTTCGTGGCCGCAGGCGCCAGCGTGGTCGCCTTTGCGCGCAACGCGGGCGCACTCAAGGAACTGGCGGCCGCGCATCCGGGCAAGGTGCTCGCCGTCGCGGGTGACGTGACGAAAGCCGAAGACCTGCAGCGCCTGGTGGCGGAAACCGTCAAGGCCCATGGCGGGGTCGACATCGTGGTGCCCAATGCCGGCATCGCGCGCGTGGTTTCATTCGCGGACAGCACGGCCGAAGCCTGCACCACCCAGTTCTCGGTCAACCTGTTCGGCGCCATCGAGACCGTGCGCCTGTTCCTGCCGCACATCCGCAAGGGCGGCTCGGTGCAGTTCATCACCACCTTCCTGACCCAGGTCGGCTTTCCCGGCCTGTCGATCTACAGCGCCAGCAAGGCGGCACTCAAGTCCTTCTCGCAGACGCTGGCGGCGGAACTCGCGCCGCAGGGCATACGCGTCAATTCGATCGCACCGGGCCCGATCGGCACGCCGTTGTGGGGCACGGTCGGCCTGCCGCCCGAGGTGTTGAATGTGGTTGCCGCCAACGTCACCGCGCGCCTGATGCCCGGCGCCTTCGGCCAGCCGGAGGACATCGCGCAGATGTCGGTGTTCCTGGCATCCGATGCCGCGAAGAACATCTACGGCCAGGAAATCGTCATCGACGGCGGCTACACGATCGGCTGAATTCAGCGGCTGTGCAGCTTCTCCTGCAACCAGACCTTGATCAGCGACTGGTAGGGGACGTCCCTGGCGTTGGCCGCGGCCTTGATCGAGTCGAGCAGGTGTTGCGGCAGGCGCAGTGACCGCGGCGGCGCGGCTACCGCAACTCCTCCACCTTCAGCAAAAGTCGGCGCTGGCGGGACGCCGATTGGGTGCCGTAGCCGGCGATGGCGGCGGAACTGCCGCCCTGCTCGCCGACCGAGCCGCCGAGTTCCAGCCATTCGCCGAGCCGGCCGCTGACCGTAGTCACCAGCTGCTGGGTGTTGATGGTTCCGGGCTGCCGACCGAGCGTGTCGTCGCGCGGGCTGATGGCGATGGTCACGCGCTCGCCGTTGAGCTGCGGCACGGCGATGAAGCCGGTGCCGATGTCGTATTGCACCAGTGTTTCCGAAACCAGGACGCCGGCCGGGGTGAACACGCGCTGGCGCAGCGGTATCTGCAATGACTGGCCGACCATGATCGCGGCGCGCCCGCCGTCGATGGTCTGCACCTGCTGCGAGATGTCGCGCCGGCTGCTGCTGTCGGACTGGTAGAGGTGGCCGCGGCCGGACACCGAGGTGCCGCCGGAACCCGTCACCACCCGCCCGGAAACCCCCGCGCCGCTTTGCGCGCCGCTGTCGGCGCCCTCCTGGCGCACGCTGATCATCAGCCGCCGCGGCGCCGTGTCGAGCGCCGCGACCAGGTCGCGTATCTCGGCCTGGTTGCGCGGCGAGGCGCGCAGGAAGATCTTGTCGTTCATGCCCGAAAGCGCGCCGCCCGGCTCGACGAAGGGGGCGATCTGCGGCAGCAGCTGCTCGGCGCTGCGATGCCTGAGGCTGATGACCTCCAGCGCCTGGCCCCAGGCCAGGGCGCTGAACAGGACGAATGCGAAAAAGAGTCGTTTCATAAGCGCGTACCCTGACTTTATACTGCCGCCCTCACCGTCCCGAGGAAGCCCGATCATGAAAATCGAAACCATCGCCGTGCATGGCGGCTACAGTCCCGACCCGACCACCAAGGCCGTCGCGGTGCCAATCTACCAGACCACATCCTACGCCTTCGACGACACGCAGCACGGCGCCGACCTGTTCGACCTCAAGGTCGCCGGCAACATCTACACGCGGATCATGAACCCGACCACCGACGTGCTGGAAAAGCGCATGGCCGAACTGGAAGGCGGCATTGCCAGCTTAGGCGTGGCCTCGGGCATGGCGGCAATCACCTACGCGATCCAGACGATTGCGGAAGCCGGCGACAATATCGTTTCGGTCGGCACGCTCTACGGCGGCACCTACAACCTGTTCGCCCACACCCTGCCGCAATACGGCATCGAGGTGCGCTTCGCCGACTACCGCAATCCGGAAAGTTTCAAGCCGCTGATCGACGGCCGCACCAAGGCGCTGTTCTGCGAATCCATCGGCAACCCGCTGGGCAACGTGGTGGACCTCGCCGCGCTGGCGAAGGTGGCGCACGACGCCGGCGTGCCGCTGATCGTGGACAACACCGTGCCCACCCCCTACCTCTGCCGCCCCTTCGAGCACGGCGCCGACATCGTGGTGCACGCGCTGACCAAATACCTCGGCGGCCATGGCAACAGCATCGGCGGCGTCATCGTCGATTCCGGCAAGTTTCCCTGGGCGCAGCACAAGGAGCGCTTCAAGCGCCTCAACACGCCGGATGTGTCCTACCACGGTGTGGTCTATACGGAAGCGCTGGGCCCCGCCGCCTACATCGGCCGCGCCCGCGTGGTGCCGCTGCGCAACACCGGCGCGGCGATCTCGCCCTTCAATTCCTTCCTCATCCTGCAGGGCATCGAGACCCTGGCCCTGCGCATGGACCGCATCTGCAAGAACACGCTGGCGGTGGCGAACTACCTCAAGGGCCACGCCAAGGTGGGCTGGGTGAATTACGCCGGCCTGCCCGACCATGCCGATCACGCGCTGGTGCAGAAGTACTGCGGCGGCCGCGCCTCGGGCATCCTGTCTTTCGGCGTCAAAGGTGGCGCGGCGGGCGGCGCGCGCTTCCAGGATGCATTGAAGCTGGTGACGCGGCTGGTCAACATCGGCGATGCCAAGAGCCTGGCCTGCCATCCGGCGTCGACCACGCATCGGCAATTGTCGGCCGAAGAGATGAAGAAGGCCGGCGTTTCCGAGGACATGGTGCGCCTGTCGATCGGCATCGAGCACATCGACGACATCAAGGCCGACCTGGAGCAGGCGCTGGCAGCGGTGTAGGGCGTTGCAGGGCGGACTGGCGTCCGCCCTGCGCTTCAGGTAATCACCGTCGGCCGCTCGCGTCCGCTGCGTGCCTTGAGGCCAGAGATTTTGTCGGCGATCGCGATCAATTCGGCGAGCAGTTGTTGCGCGTCGCCGCGCTGGCGCGCCGGATCGGCTTCGAAGGCTTCCAGGTAGACCCGCAGGGTTGCGCCTTCGGTGCCGGTGCCGGAAAGGCGGAAAACGATGCGCGAACCATCCGCGAACAGGATGCGCAAGCCCTGACCGGTGGAGACGCTGCCATCGATCGGGTCGGTATAGCTGAAGTCGTCGCAGGCTTTGACGGTGTAGTTGCCGAATGTCTTGCCCGGCAGCGTGGCGAAGGCGGCACGCACCTGCTCGATGATGGCATTTGCAATATCGGTCGGCAGCGCCTCGTAGTCGTGGCGCGAATAGACGTTGCGGCCGAAGATGGCCCAGTGGTCCGCCAGGATCTGCTCCACCGACTGCCTGCGCTTGGCCAGGATGTCGAGCCAGAACAGCACGGCCCACAGGCCGTCCTTCTCGCGCACGTGGCTGGAGCCGGTGCCGAAGCTTTCCTCACCGCACAGCGTGACCTTGCCGGCATCCATCAGGTTGCCGAAGAACTTCCAGCCGGTCGGCGTTTCGAAACAGGGCACGCCGAGCTTCTGCGCCACGCGATCCGCCGCGGCGCTGGTCGGCATCGAGCGCGCGATGCCGGCGATGCCTTTGGCGTAGCCCGGCGCCAGCCTCGCGTTGGCGGCGATCACGGCCAGGCTGTCGGACGGCGTGACGAAGAAGCCGCAGCCGAGGATCATGTTGCGGTCGCCGTCGCCGTCGGAAGCGGCGCCGAAATCCGGGGCATCCTTGGCGTACATGATCGCCACCAGCTGGTCGGCGTAGGTCAGGTTGGGATCGGGATGGCCGCCGCCGAAATCCTCCAGCGGCACGCCGTTGATCACGGTGCCGGCGGGCGCGCCGAGCCGCCGCTCGATGATCTCTTTGGCATAGGGCCCGGTCACCGCGTGCATGGCATCGAAACAGAGCCGGAAGCCGCCGGCGACCAGATCGCGGATCGCGGCGAAATCGAACAGCGATTCCATGAGTCCGGCATAGTCGGCGACGGGATCGATGACCTCGACCACCATATCGCCCACCGCCTGCGTGCCGATGCGATCAAGGTCGATGTCATCGGCATCGACGATGCGATAGCTTGACAGCGCCTTGCTGCGGGCGAAGATGGCGTCGGTGACCTTCTCCGGCGCCGGGCCGCCGTTGGGCGTGTTGTACTTGATGCCGAAGTCGCCGTCGGGTCCGCCCGGGTTGTGGCTGGCGGAAAGGATCAGGCCGCCGAAGGTCCGGTACTTGCGGATCACGCAGGAGGCGGCCGGCGTCGACAGGATGCCGCCCTGCCCCACCAGCACCTTGCCGAAACCGTTGGCCGCCGCCATGCGCAGGATCACCTGGATCGCCTCGCGGTTCAGATACCTGCCGTCGCCGCCGAGGGTCAGCGTGGCGCCGGCGGGAACTTCCGCATTTTCCAGAATGGTGTCGAATACGGCCTGGACAAAGTTCTCCAGGTAGTGCGGCGCCTGGAACACGGCCACCTTCTTGCGCAGGCCCGAGGTGCCGGGCTTCTGGTCGGTGAAAGGCGTGGTGGCGACGGTACGGATATTCATTTCCTTCCTCCCTTCTTCGGTTTCGCCGCATCCTGCATGGCGAGATTCTGCAGCCCGCGCAGGACTGCGGCGCGCAGGCGCACGACGGTTTCCCCGACCGGCGCCTGCGGCGATACCTCCAGCCCCAGTTCGCGCGCGATGCGGTTGATGCGCGTCGCATCGAGCGGCAGCCCGCCGGCGTCGATGGCGTCGACCACGTCCTTACCCGCCTGCAGCTCGCTCGGCAGCTTCGGCTTGCGTCGCAGCCAGGCCTTCAGCGTCCGCAGCAGGCGTGCGGCGGGCATCCTACAGCCATTTTTGGATCGGGTAGCCGCCGAACAGCGGCCGCTGCAGCGCCGCTGCCGCGATCTGGCGGCCCCACTTGAATTCCTTGAACAGCACGATGAAGTTCCACATGTCGCGCAGCACCAGCTTGCGCTCGCGCCAGGAAAGCTTCAGCAGCGCCTCGGGGAAGTCCGCCTCGTGCG
>Ga0268298_10005192_pt1 | contig 12327 bp, 11 predicted proteins | sample WWTPWeurt_MetaG_FD_194462 | JGI IMG/M metagenome (GOLD analysis project Ga0268298, IMG submission 194462) | Activated sludge microbial communities from WWTP in Nijmegen, Gelderland, Netherland - WWTP Weurt | ecosystem: Engineered > WWTP > Aerobic digester > Activated sludge | place...
GCAATGTTTGCGGAACTGAAAACCGCGCAAACCCGCATGGTTGAGCCAAACGACGCAGTGTTCAGGTACTAGCGCTGCGAGGCGTGGGGGTTCGAGTCCCTTCCTGGGCACCAAGCATGTGATGCGACGACGAAAAAAGCAAGGGCCGCCGGGTTTTACCCAACGGCCCTTGGCTTTTTGTGCGGCTGGTCACAGAAACGGATGCCGCAACACGATGGTCTCCTCCCGGTCCGGTCCGGTCGAAATCATGTCGATCGGCACCCCGCACAGGGTTTCCATGCGCTTGATGTAATTTTGCGCCGTCTTCGGCAGCCCGTCGAAGGACTTGACGCCCACCGTGCTTTCGCTCCAGCCGGGCATCGACTCATACACCGGTTCGCAGCGCTCCAGATCGTCCGCGCCCACGGGCAGGATGTCGGTGAACTTGCCGTCGAGTTTGTAACCGGTGCACAGCTTCATTTCCTCGATGCCGTCGAGTACGTCGAGCTTCATCACGCACAAGCCGGAAACGCCGTTGATCTGTATGGCGCGCTTCAGGGCCGCCGCGTCGAACCAGCCGCAACGGCGGGCACGACCGGTGGTAGCGCCGAATTCGTGGCCCTTGGTCGCCATGTGCTTGCCGACCGGGTCCTGCTTGTCGAGTGCGTCATAGAGTTCCGTCGGGAACGGGCCGCTGCCGACGCGGGTGGTATAGGCCTTGGTGATACCGAGCACGTAGTGCAGCATGCCCGGGCCGACGCCGGCGCCGGTCGACGCACCGCCGGCCACGCAATTCGAGGAGGTGACGAAGGGATAGGTACCGTGGTCGATGTCGAGCAAGGTACCCTGCGCACCCTCGAACAGGATGTTGGCGCCACCCTTGTGGGCCTCGTATAGCGATCGGGGCACGTCGGCGATCATCCTGGTAAGCCGCGGCGCCAGGGCCATGGCGCCGTCGAACACCTGCTGGAAATCGACGGGATCGGCACCGAGATAATTCTTCAGCGTGAAGTTGTGGTAATCGAGGACTTCGGCGAGCTTTTCGGCAAAGCGCTTGGGGCGCAGCAGGTCCTGCACGCGCATGCCGCGCCGCGCGACCTTGTCTTCGTAGGCCGGTCCGATCCCGCGCCCGGTCGTACCGATCTTCTTGGCCCCCTTGGCCGCCTCGCGCGCCATGTCGAGCGCCTGATGGTAGGGCAATATCAGCGTGCACGCCTCGGAAATGCGCAGGCGCGCGTCGGCATCCACCCCCGCCGCCCTGAGTTCGTCGAGCTCCTTGGTCAGGGCTTCGGGGGACAACACGACGCCGTTGCCGATGTAGCAGGTGACACCGTCGCGCAGGATACCGGACGGCACCAGGTGCAGTACCGTCTTCTTGCCACCGATGACCAGGGTATGACCGGCATTGTGTCCGCCCTGGAAGCGCACCACAGCCTGCGCATGGTCGGTCAGCCAATCGACGATCTTGCCCTTGCCTTCGTCGCCCCACTGGGTGCCGACGACCACGACGTTCTTTGCCATTTCAGTCTTCCTTGAGGGATTCAATGATCCAGTTGTCGCCGCTGCGGACCAGAATCCGGTCGCAGCCGGCTTCGCGCCATGTCCCGTCGTGGCCGGGCAGGGCCAGCACCACACGCTCTCCCTGCGCACGCAAACGCATGGCCTCGGCGTGCATGGCATCATCCTCGGGCCAGGGGGCGAGAATCGCGCCGCGCGGCTCGCCATCCGGCGACAGGCGCGCAAGTTCACGCAAGTCCATGGAAAATCCGGTGGCCGGTCGGGGGCGGCCAAAGGTCCGGCCGAAATCGTCATAGCGGCCGCCAAGCGCAACGGCCGCAGGACTGCCAGCGCAATAGGCGGCAAACACAACCCCGCTGTGATAGTGGTAGCCACGCAGGTCGGCCAGGTCGAAGGACAGAGGCAGGTCGGCGAGTGCATCCGCCAGGCGCTGCAAATCGGAAAGTGCGGCAGCGATCTCGGGCAGGGCAGGCAAGGTCTTTGCCGCACGGGCCAATACTTGCCGGTCGCCGTAAAGTTCAGGCAGGGCCAGCAATGCCGAGCGGACCGGATCAACCACCGAGTTCAGCAGTTCGCGCACGGCCGGCACGTCCTTGCCCTGCAGGGCGCCAAACAGTTCTTCTTCAGCCTCGGGCGCCAAGCCAGCCTTCCTGGCAAGGGCACGAAAAACCGTGACGTGCCCGAGGTCAAAACGCAAAACCTTGATGCCGCAACGGCTCAGGGCTCCGGCAAGCAAGCGGATCACCTCGATATCGGCTTCCAATGCGGCATGGCCGTAGAGTTCGGCACCGATCTGCAGGGGTTCGCGCGTCGCATTGAAGCCGGCCGGCAGCGTGTGCAGGGCGCTGCCGCAGTAGCACAGCCGGGTAACACCCTTGCGGTTCAGCAGGTGCGCGTCGATGCGCGCCACCTGGGGTGTGATGTCGGCGCGCAGGCCCATGCTGCGCCCAGAGAGCTGATCGACCAGCTTGAAGGTGCGCAAATCCAGATCGTGGCCGCTGCCGGTGAGCAGCGATTCGACGTATTCGAGCATCGGCGGGATGACAAATTCATAGCCGTTGCCGGAAAACTCGTCGAGCAGGGCGCGGCGCAGCGCTTCGATGCGCGCGGCATCGCGTGGCAGCACGTCTTCGATCGCTTCGGGCAGAAGCCAGCGCCGGTTCGCCATGACGGTCAGCGGAATACGGTGAGCAGAACCACGCCGACCAGCATCGAGGACAAACCGATGAAGCGGATCTGCCCATCGCTCAATTCCGTCACGCGCCGGAAAGTTTCGCGCCATATGCGCGGCGCGAGAAACGGCAGGAGGCCTTCGATCACCAGCATCAGGGCGAAAGCCAGCAGCAGGAGATTGAGCATCGCAAACCGGTACCGATCCTGATTACTTGCCCTTGCCACTGTTCTTCAAGTATTTGAAGAACTCGGAATTGGGCTCGATCACCATGAGGTCGCCCTTGTTGCGGAAGCTGCCGCGATAGGCTTCGAGGCTGCGATAGAAGGCATAGAACTCGGCATTCTCACCAAAGGCGCGGCCATAGATTCCCGCTGCCTTGGCGTCACCCTCGCCCTTGATCTTCTGCGCATCACGATAGGCCTCGGCGAGGATAACCTCCCGCTGCCGGTCGGCATTGGCCTTGATCTTTTCGGCTTCGGCGGCGCCTTCCGCACGCAGTTCGCTGGCCACGCGCTTGCGTTCGGTTTCCATGCGGCGATACACCGACTCGGAAACTTCCGGCGGCAGGTCGACCCGCTTCAGTCGCACGTCGACGATTTCGACGCCGATCGCGCGCATTTCCGCATCGGCTTTCTTCTTCACCACGACCATGATGTCATCGCGCGCACCGGAAACCACATCATGCACCGTGCGCCGGCCGAATTCTTCGCGCAAGCCTGCATTGACGGTCTGTGACAGTCGCGTCTTGGCCAGGGTTTCGTCACCGCTCACCGACACGTAGTATTGCTTGACGTCGTGGATGCGCCATTTGACGAAGGAATCCACCAGTACCGGCTTCTTCTCGGCGGTCAGGAAGCGCTCAGGCTCGGGCGAATCGAGGGTCAGGATGCGCTTGTCGAAGATCTTCACGTTCTGGATCAGCGGCCATTTGAAGGCAAGGCCCGGTTCGGAAACGACTTCCTTGATTTCACCAAGCTGGAAAATGATCGCGAACTGCCGCTGATCGACGGTAAATATCGTCATGGCGAACAGCGCCAGCAAGCCAAAGACGAACGAGGCAACGAAGGAAAGGTGGCGCTGCATTATCGCTCTCCCCTTTCACGCGAGCCCAGGTTGCCGCGCGTGCGTGCATCGCCCGGCGCCGAACGCTCGGTCTGCGGCGGCGCTTCGGGGGTGGCAACCGCCGCTCCCGGATTCACGCGCGGGACGGGGGCCACCTCGACCGTCGCCGGTGCGGCAGTTGCGGCACCGGCCGCCTGCATCAGCTTGTCCAGCGGTAGATACAGCAGATTGCCGGGCCCCTTGGAATCCAGCATCACTTTGCTGGTATTGGCGTAGACCTGTTGCACGGTTTCGAGATACATCCGGCTGCGCGTTACTTCCGGTGCCTTGCTGTATTCCGTAAGAACCTGCTTGAAGCGCGACGCATCGCCCTCGGCGGTGACGATGATGCGCTGGCGGTAGCCGGTGGCCTCCTCCATCAGTCGCGAAGCCGCGCCGCGCGCCCGCGGAATGACGTCGTTGGCGTAGGCCTCGCCTTCGTTCTTCTGCCGCTCGCGATCCTGTCCCGCCTTGACCGCGTCATCGAAGGCAGCCTGCACCTGTTCCGGCGGCTGGGTACTCTGCATGTTGACCGAGCGGACCAGGATGCCGGTCTTGTAGCGATCAAGGATGTCCTGGATCAGCTTCTGGGTATTCGCGGCGATCTGGTCGCGTCCCTCGTAGAGCACGAAGTCCATCTTGCTCTTGCCGACCACTTCGCGGATCGCGGTTTCCGCCGCCTGCATGACGGCATCATCAGGGTGGCGATTGTTGAACAGGTAGGCCTGCGGATCCGACAGCAGGTACTGCACGGCGAACTGGACATTGACGATGTTCTCGTCGTCGGTCAGCATCAGGGCTTCCTTCAGCACCTTGTTCTTGTCCGAGCCGCGATAGCCGACTTCGACCGTGCGCACGCCGGTGACATTGACGATCTCGTGGGTCTGGATCGGCCACGGCAGGCGCCAGCGCAGGCCCGGATCGGTGGCTTCCTTGAAGCGACCGAACTGCAACACCACGCCGCGCTGCGAGGCATCGACGATATAGAAACTGCTGCCCAGCCACACCACCGCCACCAGCACCAGGACGATGCCGATGCCGCCGCCGAACTGCCTGGGGCTGATCGAGGGCATGCGGTTGCCCGCATCACCGCCGCCACCGCCGCCGCCGTCGCCGCCGCCCTTGTTGCCGAACAAGCCGGACAGGCGGCGATTGAAATCGCGCCAGAGTTCTTCGAGGTCGGGGGGGCCTTGATTGCCGCCACCGCGCTTGCCGCCACCGGGTTGATTACCCCAGCCGTGGTCGTTGAGAGACATGAGTATTCCGGCTATCACGTGTATATGTTCTGGGTAGTAGAAAAAGAGAAGCGGTAAGGGAATTCTCAGGCTGCGACCGCTGGCAGATCATGATGTCGGACTGCCGCCTCGGCCAGGGCATCGCGCAGCAATGACAGCCCTGCTCCACTGTGGGCACTGAGTCGAACGGCGGAAATGTTACCACAGTCATCACGCTCGATTGCGGGGCTGGCGGCGGTCAGGTCGATCTTGTTCCACACCGTGATCTGCGCTACCTGGAGCGCCCCGATCTCGCTCAACACCGCACCCACGGCATGAATCTGCTGGTCGCGGTCCGGACTGGCGGAATCCACCACGTGCAGCAGCAAATCAGCCTGTGCCGTCTCCTCCAGCGTCGCCTGAAATGCCGCCACCAGGGCATGCGGCAGATCGCGAATGAAACCGACCGTATCGGAAAGTACGATCGGACTGGCGCCTTCTATGAAAACCCGTCGTGACGTGGTGTCGAGGGTAGCGAACAACTGGTCGGCGGCATAGGCGCCCGCCCGGGTCAAGGCGTTGAACAGCGAGCTCTTGCCGGCGTTGGTGTAACCCACCAGGGAAACCGCAAACACCTCGCCGCGAGCGCGCGCGCGCCGGCGCACGGCGCGCTGGCGTTCCAGCTGCCTGAGGCGATCCTTGAGCACGGAAACCCGCTTGCCGAGCAGGCGTCGGTCGGTTTCGAGCTGCTTTTCGCCGGGGCCGCGCAGGCCGATGCCGCCCTTCTGCCGCTCGAGGTGGGTCCAGCCGCGCACCAGCCGGGTTGCCAGATGCTGGAGCTGGGCCAGCTCAACCTGCAGCTTTCCCTCATGGCTCCTGGCACGCAGGGCGAATATGTCCAGGATCAGGCTGCTGCGATCGATCACGCGGCAGGCGAGGATCTTCTCCAGGTTGCGCTGCTGGCCCGGCGAAAGCTCGTGGTTGAAAAGCACGACATCTGCCTCATGCAGGCGCACGGCATCGCCGATCTCGGCGACTTTGCCCTTGCCGGCAAACAGTGCCGGATCCGGCCGCGCGCGCTTGCCTGAAACCACCGCCAACGCTTGCGCGCCCGCGCTGCCCACCAGCAGCCTGAACTCGGAAAGGCGCTCGGCAAAATCTCCTTCGCCAAAGTCAAGCTGGACAAGAACCGCGCTTTCTCCGCTGGCGGGACGCTCAAACATCAGGGCGATACCCTCCCGGCCATCGCCGGCGGCGAAACGGGGAGGTCAATCGGCTTCGGCGTCCGAGGCGAAATTGACCGGTCGTGCAGGAACGACGGTGGAAATGGCATGCTTATAGACCATCTGGGTCACCGTGTTCTTGAGCAGAACCACATACTGGTCGAAGGATTCGATCTGCCCCTGCAGCTTGATGCCGTTGACCAGGTAAATGGAAACCGACACGTGCTCGCGACGCAGCGTGTTCAGAAACGGGTCTTGTAACATTTGCCCTTTATTGCTCATGGCGGCGATCCTTTGGAGATTGTTGGTTTTTTGAGTGAATTACTGTAATCGATTTTGCAGCGCCGTGCCACCGGCGCCGACTTTTCACTTTTCGCGACGCAGCTTGTCCTTCATCGGACGGCCTTCGACGGCAAAGGGGTTCTTGCTGGTCTTGTACTGGATGCGCAGCGGCGTACCCTGCAGCTTGAAGGCCTCGAGGAAGTAGCGTTCGAGATAGCGCGTATAGGAAGCCGGTATATGCTCCAGCGCATTGCCGTGAATCACGATGACCGGCGGATTGCTGCCGCCCTGGTGGGCGTAGCGCGGCTTGGGACGGAAGGCGCCATGGCGCGGCGGCGTCTGTTTTTCGATGGCGGCGATCAGGACGCGGGTCAGTTTTGGCGTGGACATCTTGGCCATTGCCGCGGCGTAGGCCTTGTCCACCGACCCAAGAATGCCGGCGATGCCTTGCCCCTTCAACGCAGAGACGTAATGCACGCGCGCAAAGCCGAGGAAGTTCAGCTTGCGCGCGATGTCCAGCTTGATCTGCTCGCGACGATAGTCGTCCACCGCGTCCCACTTGTTCACGGCGACCACCAGCGCCCGCCCGGCATCGATGATGAAGCCGGCGATGTGGGCGTCCTGGTCGGAAATTTCCTGGGTGGCGTCGACCATCAGCACCACCACATTGGACTCCTCGACGGCCTGCAGGGTCTTGATCACCGAAAACTTTTCGATGGCCTCGAAGACGCGCCCCTTGCGCCGCAACCCGGCGGTGTCGATCAGGGTGTAGGCACGGCCATTGCGTTCGAACGGCACCTCGATGGCATCGCGCGTGGTGCCGGGCATGTCGAAGGCGATCATGCGCTCTTCGCCGAGCAGCGTATTCACCAGCGTGCTCTTGCCTACATTCGGCCGCCCGGCGATGGCGACGCGCGGACCGCCGGCTTCGGCATCCGCTTCGCTCTCATCCGGAAACGGTGCCAGTGCCAGCTCGATCAGTTCGCGCACGCCCTCGCCATGCGCGGAGGAAATCACGCAAGGATCGCCGCAACCCAGTTCGTAAAACTCCGCCGCCACCACCGCGCGGTCCATGCCCTCGCCCTTGTTCGCGGCGAGCAGGACCGGTCGTCCGCTGCGCCGCAACAGTTCGGCGATGACTTTGTCCTGCTGTACCAGGCCGGTGCGGACATCCACCAGGAAAATCAGAACATCGGCCTCGGCGATCGCAGCCTCGGCCTGGCGCGCCATTTCAAGCACGATGCCTTCCCGGGCCTGCGGCTCGAAGCCGCCGGTGTCGACCACCAGAAAAGGCTTGTTGCCAAGCCGGCCGTGCCCGTAGTGGCGATCCCGGGTCAGGCCCGGCTGATCGGCCACCAGCGCATCGCGCGAGCGAGTCAGTCTATTGAACAGGGTCGACTTGCCGACATTCGGCCGGCCGACGATCACGAGGGTCGGTTTCATCCTATGTCGGCGCCCGGGCCGTCGGCCGCAAGAATGAACGCCACCGGATTAACGCGAAACAGCAGTGCAAGTCGCTGGTGATATCGAGCGCAGCGAGCTTTTTGATAGCCCCGCCCCGGGAAGGGGGCGAAGCGGGGAATTCGCGGAGCACTGCTCCACGCCCACGAAGCCGGCCGGCCCTGCAGGGCCGGCCGTGGGACGGGGGTGGGGGGCCGATCTTGCAGCTCCCGGCCTTACGAAGGTGATCCGTTTCATCATGTAGGGTAAGCCATTGGAACCATGAGCGTTAGTTTGCTTCGAGCACGAACAGGCCGCCGTTCGCGGTCTGCACCAGCATGCCGGCGCCATAGCGCACAGGCTCGGCCCGCACCGCACTGCCATCGGTCGCGGCACGGGCCGCAAAAGCACCATCCTCCTGTCGCAGCAAATGCACCACACCCTGGTAATCGGCGACCGCGACACGGCCGCCAGCAAGCGCCACGGGGCGCGACAGGCGGCGCTGGGCCAGCTTGTCCTGCTTCCAGATGCTGGCCCCGCTGTTGCGATCCAGCGCATGCACTGAACCCTTGTCGTCGGTGACATAGACATAGCGGTTGTCGATGTCGAGGCCTGTGCTGGACGACATGTCGCGCGACCACACGGTATTGCCGGTGTTGCTGTCGAAGCAGGCGGCCCGTCCCTGGAATGCCGCGGCGCAGACCATGCTGCCGCTGATCGCGGGAGAACTGGTGACATCGGCGACACGCTCCAGTTCGGTGGCCCCCTTGGGCAGGGCAACCGTCACTTCCCACACGGCGGCGCCGTTGTTGTTGGCGATCGCGACCAGCTTGCCGCCGGGGAATCCGGCCAGCGTGACCTTGCCGACCGGTAGCACGCCCACGTTCGAACGCAGCGACAGGGATGGCGTAGTGCGCTGATACACCCAGCGCCGCTTGCCGTCGGCGGCATCGAAAGCGAAGATCCGCGAATCGCCGGAACGGACGATCGCGAGGCCGTCGGCCACGGCCGGCGCCGCCAGCACCTCCGAACTCACGCGCGCCTTCCATGCCTCGCGGCCGGCGGTGGCTTCGAAGGCCAGCACTTCGCCCTTGGGCGTGCCGACTACCACCAGCTTGCCGTCGCTGCCGACGCCGCCCGAAAGCGGCTGGCCGGCGCTGATGCGCCAGACCTGGCGTCCGCCGTCGAAGCGCGCCACTGTGCCGTCACGCCCGGCGGCGTAGACACTGTCGCCCGCCACTGCCGGTGAAAACGTGAAGTTGCCGGCGCTGCCGACATTATCCTTCCACAGGACCTTCAGTTCGGCGGTCGGCTGGATGGCGGCCAGTTCCGCCGGCTTCAGCTTGGGGTCGCTGGAGGCAAAGGGATTCAACTTCTCCACCGTCGAGCAGGCGCCAAGCAACAACGCCGGAACGATGGCGAACAGGATCGAGAGTCCGCCAACTCGCATGGAGTTCACTTGGCCGCGCCCAGTGAATCACGCTTGGTCTGGATCACCTCCTTGTAACCGCCGCGCTGCCGGTTTTCGTCATCCCTGGCCAGGGCATCGAATTTTGTCAGCGCGAGATCGTAGGCGGTGCGCGCCTCGGCGGTTTTGCCCTGAGCCGCAAGAATGTCGCCGCGCAGCTCCGCGAAACGCGGGGCAAATGACGCACCCGGCTCGGCGGCGAGCTGCTTCATGGCCTCATCGTAGGCCTTCTCGTCGAGCATCACCGCGGCCAGGCGCAAGCGCGCCAGGTCACGCAAGCCGGGATCCCTGGCATTCTCCACCGCCCAGGCCAGCTGGGCGCGAGCGTTCTTCGCGTCGCCCGCATCGACCTGCACCCGGGCGGCCAGCAGCGCACCCATGCCGGCATAGCTCGTCACGGAATGCTTGTCGATCAGCTCGCCGGCCAGCTCGCGCGCACGCTTGGCGTCCCGCTGCGCGGTCGCCGCCTGCAGCGAGGAGAAGACGGCCGAAGCCTGGGCTGCCTGCTGCCGCTGCCACCAGTTCCAGCCCTGCCAGCCGGCCACCGCGAGCGCCACCGCAGCCAGGATGCCGGTCACGATGTTGCCGTACATCTTCCACCAGGTCTTCAACTCGTCGAGCTGTTCCTGTTCTTCCAGGTCATAAGTTGCCATTGTCGTCTTCCATGGGGAAAAGAATATCGCCGAGATGTTCGGCCAGATCATCGAAACTTACCCGCACCTGCGCCGGCGGCTGGTCGAAGCCGGAACGCAGAAGCTTCACGCTGACGACATTGGCCGCCGTCTCGTCATCGCCGACTATCAATGCTATCTGCGCGCCGGAACCGTCGGCCTTTTTCATCTGCGACTTGAAGCTGCCGCCGCCGCAATGCAGGTGGATCGCAAAGCCGGCGCTGCGCAGGGCTTCGGCAACACGAAAGGCGAAACGGCCGGCGGCTTCGCCCTGGTGCACCAGATAGGCATCGGGCGCGGGCGGCTCATGGCGATGGCCCTGGTCCTGCCACAACGCGAGCAGGCGTTCGATGCCCATGGCAAAGCCGCAGGCGGGCGCCGGCTTGCCGCCCAGTTGCGCGATCAGGCCGTCGTAACGACCGCCGGCACAGACGGTGCCCTGCGCGCCGAGCTGGTCGGTCACCCACTCGAACACGGTCAGGTTGTAGTAATCCAGCCCGCGCACCAGGCGCGGGTTGATCCGGTAGGGAATCGCCGCATCCTTGAGCAGCTGCTGCACGCCCTCGAAATGCTGCAGGGATTCCGCGCCGAGGTAGTCGATCAGCTTCGGTGCCGCCTCGACCAGTTCCTGCAGCGCGGGATTCTTGGTGTCCAGGATGCGCAGCGGATTGCTCTGCAGCCGGCGCTGCGCCTCGGCATCGAGCTGATCATGATGGCGCCCGAGATAGGCGATCAGGTCGGCGCGGTGGCGCGCCCGCTCGTCGCTCTGCCCGAGTGAATTGATTTCGAGGCGAATACCCGCGAGCCCGAGGTCGTCCCACAGCCGCGCGCACATGGCGATCTGCTCGGCGTCGATGTCCGGCCCGGCAAAGCCCATCGCCTCCACGCCGACCTGGTGGAACTGGCGATAGCGCCCCTTCTGCGGTCGCTCGTGGCGGAACATCGGGCCCATGTACCAGAGGCGCTTGGGGCCGTCGTAAAGCAGGTTGTGCTGCAGCACGGCGCGCACGCAGGACGCCGTACCTTCCGGCCGCAACGTCAGGCTTTCGCCGTTCAGCGCATCCTCGAAGGAGTACATCTCCTTCTCGACGATGTCGGTGACCTCGCCGATGGCGCGGGAGAACAGCGGCGTCGGCTCGACCATGGGCATGCGGATCGGCCGGTAACCGTAGGCGGCCAGCCAGTCGCGCACGGACTCCTCGAACTGCTCCCAGAGCTCGGCGTCGGCCGGCAGGATGTCGTTCATGCCGCGGACGGCTTGCAGTGTCTGGCTCATGTGGGTATGGAGTCGATCCGCCCGAGGCGATCAGTAACCGGCTCTTGCGGGATATTTTTTCGCGACGTAGTCATCGACGATCTGGCGGAATTCGGCGGCGATGTTGTCGCCGCGCAGCGTGACGACGCGCTCGCCGTCGACATAGACCGGCGCCACCGGCGCCTCGCCGGTGCCGGGCAGCGAAATGCCGATGCTGGCGTGCTTGCTCTCGCCGGGGCCGTTCACCACGCAGCCCATCACGGCCAGCGTCATGTTCTCGACGCCGACGCGGGCCAGGCGCCATTCCGGCATGCGTTCGCGCACGTAATCCTGTATGTCCTGCGCCAGTTCCTGGAACACCGTGCTGGTGGTGCGCCCGCAACCGGGGCAGGCCGCCACCAGCGGGGTAAAGGCGCGCAGGCCCATGGTCTGCAGGATTTCCTGGGCGACGATAACCTCGCGCGTGCGGTCGCCGTTCGGCTCGGGCGTGAGGGACACGCGGATCGTGTCGCCGATGCCTTCCTGCAGCAGCACGGCGAGTGCCGCGGTGGAAGCCACGATGCCCTTGCTGCCCATGCCGGCTTCGGTCAGACCCAGGTGCAGCGGATAATCGCAGCGCCCCGCCAGCTCGCGGTAGATGGCGATCAGGTCCTGCACGCCGGACACCTTGCAGGACAGGATGATATGGTCGCCCGGCAATCCGAGCGACTCGGCCTGCGTCGCCGATTCCAGCGCCGATGTCACCATCGCCTCGCGCATGATTTCGGTGGCATCCTTGGGCTCCGCGCGCCTGGCGTTTTCGTCCATGACGCGGGCCAGCAGCGCCTGGTCGAGGCTGCCCCAGTTCACGCCGATGCGGACCGGCTTGTCGTACCTGCAGGCGATCTCGATCAGCTGCGCGAACTGCTCGTCGCGCCGCGCCCCCTTGCCGACGTTGCCGGGATTGATGCGCAGCTTGGCCAGTGCCTCTGCGCAAGCCGGATGCTCGGCGAGGAGCTTGTG
>Ga0268298_10005195_pt1 | contig 12320 bp, 8 predicted proteins | sample WWTPWeurt_MetaG_FD_194462 | JGI IMG/M metagenome (GOLD analysis project Ga0268298, IMG submission 194462) | Activated sludge microbial communities from WWTP in Nijmegen, Gelderland, Netherland - WWTP Weurt | ecosystem: Engineered > WWTP > Aerobic digester > Activated sludge | place: Netherlands...
GAGATCACGCCGAACACCGTCTGCCCGCCGAACAGCGCGCTGATCACCAGCGTGTAGATCGGCAGCCGCGCCGAGCAGGACATCAGCGGCGTGACCAGGATCGTCACCAAGCGATCGCGGCTGCTCTCGATGGTGCGGGTGGCCATGATCGCCGGCACCGCGCAGGCGAAGCCCGAGACCAAGGGCACGAAGGCTCGCCCGTGCAAGCCGACCTTGGCCATGACCCGGTCCATGATGTACGCGGCGCGCGCGAGGTACCCCGAATCTTCGAGGAGCCCGATCAAGAGGAAGAGGATCGCGATCTGCGGGATGAACACCAGCACCGCGCCGACCCCGGTGATGATCCCGTCGACCAGCAGTCCCTTGAGCGCGCCGTCCGGGAGGCGCTCTCCCACCGCGCTGCCGATCGCCCCGAAGATGCCCTCGATGCCGTCCATCAACGGCTGCGCCCAGGTGAAGATGCTCTGGAACACCAGCACCATCACCAGCGCGAAGCTCAGCGGTCCGAGGACGCGGTGCAGGAGGATGGCGTCGATGCGATCGGTGAGCGTGCGGGCGGGCTTGGTCTCCCGCACCACCGCGCGCTTGGTCAGATCGTCGATGAACTGGTAGCGGGCCTCGATCAGCGCGGCGGGCAGGTGCTCGGCGCCGTTCTTGAGCTTGGCCTCGGCGGTGGTGATCGCCGCGTTGAGCTCGGGGTGGAGCACCAAGGGATCGTCAGAGGTGCCGCGGCTCTCGGCGTCGAGCATCGCCTTCACCGTGGCCACGAGCCAGGCCGCGTCGGAGGCGCTGCTCCCGCTGGGGAGCTTCTCCCGCACCGCCTCCAGCTCGGCCTCCGCTTGGGGATCGAGCCTCCAGCGCCGATCGAGCGGCGGCGTCGGCGCGCTCAGGGCCTTGCTCAGCGCGGCCTTCAGCTCGGGCAGCCCCGTACCCTTGCTGGCGACGATCTTCAGCACCGGCAGCCCGAGCGCTTCGCTCAAAGCGTCCGCGTCGATGTGGATGCCCGAGGCCTCGGCCACATCGACCATGTTGAGCGCGATGATCGCGGGGCGCCCTAGCTCCAGCACCTGCAGCGCGAAGTACAGGTTGCGCTCCAGATTGGAGGCGTCGATGACCAGCACCACCACGTCCGGAGGTGGTCCGGCCTTGCCCCGGAGCACCTCCAAGGCGAGGGCCTCTTCCCGGCTGCGAGAGACGAGCGAGTAGGTGCCTGGGAGATCGACCACCGTGGCCGCCCCGCCGCCCAAGTTCAGACGCCCGCTCTTTCGCTCGACCGTGACGCCGGGATAGTTGCCGACGCGCTGCGACAGGCCGGTGAGGCGGTTGAAGAGGGTCGACTTCCCGGAGTTCGGATTCCCGGCCAGGACGATGACAGGAGAGCCGCTGCTCATCGAGCGTCCACGGTGAAGCACAGGGCCTCGCGGCGCCGGATCGAGAGCAAGTAGCCGCGCAGCTCGAGCTCCATCGGATCGCCCAGTGGGGCCAGCTTCTTGACCTTCACCTCGGTCCCGCGGACCAGGCCCATTTCCATCAGGCGGTGGATGACATCGGAGCCGGCGCGGACCTCGACCACCGTGGCGACTTGGCCCAGCGGAAGGTCAGCGAGCGTCATGGAGCCAGATCGCGCTTATTGAAAATGAAAGTCAATAGCGACATTCGGTCGCTGCTCCCGAACGGTCAGGAGTGGGAGACGCCGAAGCTGCCAACTGGCTCGCGGCGGAGCCCGTGAAGGTCTCGGGACGGATGGTGATCGACACGGCGACGTTCTTGGCCAGCGCCCCCTGCGGGATCTCCAGCGAGAAGAGCCCGTCTGCCGAGGTGAGGACGCCGCCTTGCTGGTTCACGGCGGCGATTCGAGTGGCGCCGCCGCGCTCCGCGCAGGCGAACGTAAGCGCCAACAAGGAGAGCACGGGATAACGCCGCATGGGCGCAACCTACCATGACTCGCGTGAACCCCTACCCCACGCGAGGCCGCTTGAGCCCAAACAGCCCGAGGACGTCCCAAACCACGCCCTCCGCCACCCCTGGCGGCGGGTTGGCCTCGGTCTCGGCTTTGACGGTGGCCCGGCGGACCGACTCGATCTCCGCCTGCAGCCCCCAGCGCTCGGCCAGCGCCGCTTTGGCCTCGGCGGGCGCGTCCGGCCAGGCGTCGCTCAGGGCCCAATCGAAGCTCTTCTTGCTGAAGTCGTTCCAGGAGCGATCATCCTTGCTGGCGTGATCGAAGCGGGCCATGGCCTCGCGGCCCCCGCTTGTGTAGCCGACCAACGGGAGCTTGGCGTCGAGCTCCGCGCCGAGCTCCGCGTCCGCCTTCTTGAGCTGCGCCTCGAGGAGGCTGTGGCGTTGCTCGAGCGCCGCTTTTCGGGCGACCGGATCGCTGGGCAGCTCCCCACCCGCGGGAAAGGCGAAGCGGCCCGGGGCCTTCTGAGGAAAAGGCAGCACCGTCGCCTCCGCGGAAGTGCTTGAGATCGCAGCGCTCGCGGCGCTCTTGGGGGGCAGGCTGATCACGGATAGCTCCAATGTAGGTTTCGGCGGACAGGCGCCCGAGTTGCGCCCAAAAAACGTCCGTCAGGAGGGCGGGAGCTTCGCCGCCGCTCGGGCGAAGGCCCCCGAGGACGTGACGACCTCCGGCAGCTCCACCACCGGTCGCTCGCTGCCGTAGAGGAAGCGGTAGATGCCCCAGGTCCCGGTGACGCGCTGCATGTACCGCCGCGTCTCCCGCACTGGGAAGCTCTCGAGCCATAGATCGAGGGGCCGCGCGCTCCCCGCCGGGAGGTTCTTCGACACCAGGCCGGGCCCGCCGTTGTAAGCGCCGAGCGCCAGCGGCACGGCGTCCTTGAACTTCCTCATCCCGTCCTTGAGCACGAAGGCGCCGAGCTCCACGTTGAGCGCCGGCTCGGTCAGACGGCTCAGATCCAGCTTCTTGCGGTGGAGCGTGGCGTAGGCGCCGATCGCGGTCCCCGGCATCAGCTGCGCGAGCCCGACCGCGCCCGCCCAGCTCACGATGTTGGGATCGAAGGTGCTCTCCTCTCGCGCCAAGGCGAAGAGGAGCAGCGGGTCGAGCTTCTGGCCCTTGGCGGCGGTGGTGATCTCGAGATCGTAAGGTCGGGAGTAGGCCGCCAGCCACAGCGCTCGGGTCGCGCTGGTCGGTACGGCGTCGAGGAGCCGCTTGGCCCGCACGCGGAGGAGGATCTGCGCCTCGCGGTGCGCCGCCACCCGATCCAAGGAGAGCGCCAAGGCCACCACCTCCGCCTCGTTCAGGGCCGCGTGATCGAGCAGCATCAGCTCCCGCATGGCCTCGTCGGTGAAGCCGAGCTCGGAGAGGAGGAGCGCGCGCTTCTTGATCACGCTGTCGTCGATCGAGGGGACCGGCGGCGGCGTCACGCTGGCCAGACCCTCCTCGGCGCGTCGATCGAGGGCCGCGGAGACCTCTGTGAAACAGGGCAAACTTGTGCCCCGCAGCCGATCCAGGGCCTGCCAGGTGTAAAAGCCGAGCCCGGTCTCGAGCACGACGCGCCGGTAGCGGGCGCAGGCCTCGGGCGGCGCGGTGTGCTCGGCGATGCGGGCCAGCCAATACAGCGAGCGCGCGCGATCCACCGGCTCCCGCCAGCCAAACTCCAAGGTCGGACCCAGCGCCTGCTCGGCCTCGGCCCAGGCCTCCCGGTCGATCGCCTCGAGCGCCAAGGACCAGGCCGCCTCGCCGAGCTGATCGCCGCTGGGATAGCGCTCCAAGATCTGGCGGTAGTGGGCCCGCGCCTCGTCGAGCTGGCCCACGCTCTCTTCGGCCTTGGCCAGCTCGAGCAACGCGTCGTCGAGCGTCGTGCTCTCGGGCCCATCTTTGATCATGCGCTCCACCAACTTCCGGAGCGGCGCGACCGTGCGGATGATGCCCCGCACCTGGGCCTCGAGCAGCGCGGAGGCGAAGGCGCGCCGGGTGTCTTCAGCCTTCCTACACAGCTCGTAGGCCCGCGGCAGCGCCTTGAGCGCCGGACCGTACTCGCGCAGCTTGCGGCTGGTCTTGCCCTCGACGTAGCGGAGCCGGCAGCCCTCGGCCGGGCTGAGCTTCTTCTCCTCGAGCAGCGCTCGGGCCTCGGTCCGCGCGTCCTCGTTGGCCTGCAGGTCCATCAGCCGCTCCACCCGGGCGATCTCGCGATCGCGGCTGCCGATGCGGGCCTTGGTGGCCTCGGGGCCGAGCTCTTTGGCCAGCTCACGGGCCTCGGCGCTGTCGGGGGTCTCGACCAGCATCCGGGACTCGACGTCCTCGGCGGCCTTGGTTTTACCGGCCTTTTGGAGGAGGGCGGCGGCCCGCGCCAGGCGCGGACCATCGGAGGCCAAGGCGAGGAGGAGCTGGGCCGCTTTGGCCGGATCGCGCGTCGACCAGGCGGTGGCCAGCCGGACCGCCGCGACCTCGTGCAGCACGTGTTTGCAAGTTGGCTTGCAAGCCACCTCCTCCCGGGGGAGCTCGGGGATGCTCTCCAGCTCCTGACGCGCGCGGTCGAGCTGCCCGGTCTGCAGGTAGGCCGTACCGAGGAGCAGCGACCGGTAGTCGGCCAAGGCCGGGAGGCTCGCCGGCTCCAGCAGCGCGATGGCGTCTTTGGGGCGGCGTCCGTCGAGGGCCGCTCGGGCCGCGCTGAGGGCGCCGGCCGAGGTCGAGGTCGGCAGCTCCGCCACCAGGCTCGAGATCGCGAAAAAATAGGGGAGTAGGCCCATTCGAGAGCTCCGAGCATGAACTCCCCCCGGCTCCGGTGCCATTCCTTCGGAAAACCCCAATCCGCTTCCCGCCGTTTGCCGCCTTCCCGCCCGCCCCGAGCTTCCCTATGCTGCCTCCTCACCCCGCGGGGGCCTGTGGGCATGTCGAATCGCCGTCGCTCCGACCGATATGCCGTGACCCTCCCGGTCGTGATCAAAGGGGGGCGCGGCACGGAGAACACGCTGACCGCGAACGTCTCCGCGCACGGCGTCGCCATCTTCACCGAGCGGCCTTTTCCGCCGCGCCAATACGTCGAGCTCGAGCTGCGTTTGCCGCCGGATGGGCAGGCGATCGCCGTCACCGCGATGGTCGCGCGGACCACCGACCGCCTCGAGGATCGGGCGGGGATCGTCCACCCCGGCGTCGCCTTCGACTTCTACCTCTTCGACTCCAAGGGCCGGACCGCCTGGCGCGCCTTCCTCGACCGGCTGCGGGGCAGCAGCCCCCCGGTCGCGGCCAAGCGCCAGGAGGAGGGCGAGACCGAGAGCGCCGCCCAAGCCATGCGACCCGCGCCCGAGGCCACCTTCTTGGTGAAGCCCCGCGACGTCGGGCGCCTGTGGAACTTCTTCCGCACCGAGCTCGGCGCCCACCGTGCCAAGATCGAGACGCCCGTCCTCAAGGCGCCGGGCACCCCGGTCGAGGTGGTGGTCGTCCACCCCGAGACCCAGGCCGAATACTCGCTCATGGGACAGGTGGTCGCCGCCAGCGAGCATGGTCGCGGGCGGGGCCCGATGATCGAGGTCGGCCTGGAGGAGATGAGCGAAGCCGGCCGGGCCTCCTTCCGCAGCTTCATCACCTCGGGCCGGATCGACGAGACGACGCAGGATGAGGACTCGATCGAGGAGCTCCCGAGCGGCGCGATCAAGGCGATCCCGCCTCCCGTGCTGGTCCCCGAGCAGGCCCCGGAGCCCTCGCGGATCCCGGACTCGGCGATGACGCCGATCCTCGAACCCCGAACGCTGCCCGACAAGCCGGCGCCGATCCTCGAGCCCCGCACCATACTCGACCAACCGGGGCCGCTGCTCCCTGCCTCGACCTCCGAGCCGGCGACCCAAGAGATCCATCGCGCGCTGGCCACCGACCCGGCGCCGGCGCTGACGCCGACGGAGCCTCCGGCGGTGGGGCCTCTGCCGCCGACCGAGCCCTCGGTGCGCATCAGCGAGCCGCTGGTCACCGACGTTCCGGTGACCGGCATGAACGCGACGGGCAGCGAGTCTCGGCCGATCCCGCTGCCGGCGGGGATCCCGGGGCGCAGCAACTCGGTCTCCCCGGCCTTCATGATCGACGTGATGCCGCCGATCCCCTCCGAGCTCTTGCCGCGCAACGAGGCCATGGGGCTGCGGAAGGCGGATGTGGCGCCGGCGGTCGCGCCGCTCCTGGCGGGACGAGAACCCCTGGTCTCGCCGCCCTCCGAAGCGCGCACGCCGATCCCCCAGCTCACGCGCGGCCCCACCACCGTGGACGTGCCGACCTACCAGCGGCCGGGATCGTATCCTGAACCTCCGCTGCCTGAGCTCGTGCCGGCGGTGGAGGGTCTGGTCCTCGATGCGCCGCGGATGCCGATCGCGCACTTCCCCATGTCGCCCGATCCGATCGTGGAGCCCCCGCGGATGAGCTCGGGGCGCAGCGTGCCGGCGCCGCCGCCGCTGGCGCGGCCCAACCCAGAGCCGGCGACCGAGGTGGCCCTGCCGATCGCTCGCTCGGCGCCGATCCCCTCGATCGTCCCGCCCAAGCCCTCCGCTTCGGGCTCCATGCCGGTCCCCGGCGTGGTGCCGCGGGCCGCGATGCCGCAGCCGCCCCCGCCTTCGCTGGCCCCGCCGCCACCGCGACCCTCGATCGCCGCTGCGGCTCCCGCGGCACCCGCGCCTCGACCCTCGATCGCCGCCGCGCCTCCCGCGGTACCCGCGCCTCGACCCTCGATCGCCTCTCCACCGCCCGCGGTCGCCAAGCCCCCAGTGGCCCCGCCGGTCGCGCCGAAGACCTCGGGCCCACCACCGGCGGCGAGGCCCTCGGTAGCACCGCCCCCGGTCGCGCCGAAGAGCTCCGGCACGCCGCCCCCGCCCCCCCGGCCATCGTTGGCGCCGCCTGCGCCGCCCCGGCAAAGCGTCGCCCCGCCGCCGGGCGTACCGGTCGCGCCCTCGGTGACCCGAAGCCTGTCCTCGCCCGCCAAGTCGCCTCCCCGCGTCCCTGATGCTCCGCCTCCCGGCCGAGCGCCCTTGGCCCGATCGCCTACGTTTGCCGCGTTTTTCGCGGAGTATCACTCAGCCCGTCCTTCGGTCTCGGTCACCGGCGTGGAGGGGGAGGACACCGTTCGTCCGCCGCCTGGCCCACGGTCTCGACCGCACCCCGGCGCGCTCGAGCCCTCGGCGGACGAGACGAACTTCGACGATGAGCTCGAGACGCATCCGGAGGAGCCGCTCCCGCCCAGCGTCGCGCAGGTCGTGGTGTCCAAGGCCGCCGATGCCCCACGCACCCGGCGGGCCTCCGGCCTCAACGAGCCCTCCTGGTCCAACCACCGCCAGATCAACTCGGAGGGCACCGACCCCGAGCTCGATCGAGACATCGCGCTGGCCCGGGCCCGGGTCGTGCGCAGCCCCGCGAGCGTGACCGCCTGCTACCACCTCGGCCGCTTGCTCCTGCGGCGCGGCAATGAGGACGCGCTCGGGGAGGCCACCGTGCAGCTGTCCCGGGCCGTCGAGCTCGAGCCCAATCACCCCGGCGCGCACCTGGCCGCCGCTGAGCTGGCCGTGCGGCAAGGCAACTTCGACGCAGCGGCCGACCACCTCCAGCGCGCCCGTCGCCTCGGATACCGCATCGACGCGGGCCTAGAGCGCGCGGTCGCCGAGGGGCGGCGCTCACGGAGCTGAAGGTCCGCGTGACCGCCCCGGCTAACTGAGCTACAACCTCCGAATGGCCGAAGCCCAAGATCGGCTCGTTCGCCGCGTCATCGTGGTGGACGACGAGAAGAACATCCGCCGCACGCTCCAGATGGTCCTCGAAGGCGAGGGCTACACGGTGGAGTGCATGGAGTCGGCCGAAGATCTCTTCCCGCGCCTCTCGGAGAGCCCGGTGGACGCGGTGATCCTCGACGTGCGGCTGCCCGGGATGGACGGCCTCGAGGCGCTGGAGAAGATCCGCGCCGAGAACCCCGAGATCTCGGTGATGATGATGAGCGGCCACGCCACGCTCAATGACGCGGTGCGGGCCACCCGGCTCGGGGCCTTCGACTTCCTGGAGAAGCCGCTCGACCGTGAGCGGGTCTTGGTCGCGGTGCGTAACTGCGTCGAGCGCCGGTCGCTCTCGGCCCGAGTGCGGGCGCTAGAGATCGCCGAGGGCGGTGACGAAGAGATGCTGGGAGCCTCCCAGGCCATCGACCGCATCCGCGAGCAGATCGGCAAGGTCGCCGCCACCGGCGTGCGCGTCCTGATCACCGGCGAGAGCGGCACCGGCAAGGAGCTCATCGCCCGCGCCGTGCACCGCGCCTCTCGCCGCGCCAACGGCCCCTTCGTGAAGGTCAACTGCGCCGCGATACCGGCCGAGCTGATCGAGAGCGAGCTCTTCGGTCACGAGCGCGGCGCCTTCAGCGGCGCGGTGCAGCGCAAGCGCGGGCGCTTCGAGCTGGCCGACGGCGGCACGCTGTTCCTCGACGAGATCGGCGACATGAGCATCGAGGCCCAGGCCAAGGTGCTCCGCGCCCTCCAAACCGGGGAGATCATGCGGGTCGGCGGGGAGCGCGTCTTCCATGTCGACGTGCGGGTCGTTGCGGCCACCAACAAGGACCTCGAGGAGGAGGTTCAGCGCGGCGGCTTCCGGGAGGACCTCTTCTTCCGCTTGTCCGTCGTGCCGATCAAGGCTCCGCCGCTGCGCGACCGCGGCAACGACATCTTGGTCTTGCTCCGGGCCTTCCTGAACCACTTCGCCCAGGAGCACGCGGTGATCCCGACGCCGATCCTGACGCCCGAGGTCGAGGCCAAGCTCCTCGAGTACAGCTTCCCCGGCAACGTCCGAGAGCTGCGGAACCTGGCCGAGCGCTTGGTCATCTTGGCCGGCAATCCGATCCAGCTGGCTGATCTCCCGCCGCAGATCGCCGGCGCCGAGGGTCGCTCGCGGCCCCCGACCTTGGCCCAGCCGGCGCCCGGAGAGGCCATCGACGTCGCGCGCTACGGCACCATGACGCTGCGGGAGCTCCGGGAGGCCGTCGAGCGCGACTACATCCTGAAGAAGCTGGAAGAGACGGGCTGGAACGTGACCCGCACGGCCGAGCTCCTCGGCATCGAGCGCACGAACCTCCACAAGAAGCTGAAGCAGCTGGGGCTGCGTAAAGACGCTTAGCCCCGTCTGGGCCTGTAACACCGTCACTCCTCCCTCTGTCCCTGAATGCTCTGCCGTAGGGATGGGTTTGCGTTGGCACGCAGGCTGCTTTGAAGCAGCGCATGGTCCGCGCGACACAGCACCCTTCGTCCACCCCGTTAGCGCCGCCCGGACCTCCCCCACCTTCGGCCCCGGTCGCGCCCAAGCCGCCTCCCGCCACCCCGCTCTCTCCGCGCCTCCTCGCCGAGGCTCAGTTCTTCGCGTCCGACCAGCCCGCGGCTCAACGCGCGGCGCTCGCTCAGCTGATCGCCCAGCGACCGGACGACGCGGCCCGCCTCCTTCAGGAGCTGGGCGCGCGAGCCAAAGCCGGAGGTGCTTGGTCCACGGCCTGGGCCCACGCGCTCCATGCGACGCGCGCGATCATCGTCGACCTCGAGCCGGGCAAGCAGGCTGTGCCCACCGCTTTCCTCCATGCGGTCGCCGCGCTCGATGGCACGAAACCGGGAGGCTCGAGGGTCAAAGCCGATCTCCTCCACCTCATCACCGCCAAGAGCACGCAGCTCTCCGCCCATGGCCCAGCCGGCATCGCGCGCGCTGAGCTCAACCGGGGCGCCGCAGAGATCTTGGTCAGCGACCCGGTCGGCGCGACTCGCGAGCTGTTTGGAAGGGCCGCCGCCAAATCGAGCAGCGTCCCGCGGCTCTTCGCCCAGCTGATGAGCCGCGCAGACACGGCCGCGGCCGTCGAGGTGGTCGTCCGCGAGAGCGCGCGCTCCACCGCCCAGGCCTCTGCCGATCCCTGGGCGCTCCTCGAGCGCGCCAAGACGCTCGGTCAGACCCTGGCGGCAGTGGAGACCGGTAGCCGCCTACTCGGTGACCGCGACGGCCAGGCGATCTCCCGCGGTGCCACGATCCTCGGCCTCGGTCTCAGCGGGGCTCCCGCCGGCGGAGAGATCAGCTCGCTGCTCGGCTCCATCGAAGGGGGCCACAATGACTCGCGGGTGGAGGCCCGCGTGGAGCACGCCCGTAAGGTGGCCAAGGCGGCCATCGAGAGCGTGCTCGACCCCACCGGTGCGCGAGCGAAGAAGAAGGACCCGCTGCTCCTCGCCACGCTCACCGCGATCCATGGCGCGGTGGTCGCGGTCCTTCCCGCCCGGCCGAAGCTCGGCAAGCTCTCGGAGCTCGAGCTCGAGTCGAACATCGGCGACACGATCCTCTCGCACCGAATGAGCCTCGGCCCGCTGGTCGAACCTGCCCTCGGGGGAGGTCGTCGCCCGCCACCTTCGGAAGCGCCCTTTGAGCCGCCGCCGATCAAGCGCGACGCACGCGGCCGGCTCACCAACGGCACCTACACCATCGATGAGCCCGGGATGGTGCCCCACAAGTCCGGCCAGACGGCCGCCCCGGCCAAGAGCCAGTTCCTCGCGCGGGTCGACGCGGAGTCGGCCACCCTCGACGCGGCGGCCTACGCCGACGCCAACAAGCTCTGGAAGAACAACCGCGCCAAGGTCTACGTGGAGAACGGGCCGGTGGGTGTCCTCGGCAAGACCGGGCTCCTCACGCATTGGGTCAACGTCTACCGAACCCAGACGGGGATGGTGCACGCCGCGCCTGGCTCGCCCCCCAAGCCCTGAGCAAGGCAGCGTTGCCAGGGGGCCAGAGATCCTGCGATGAACCGCGCATGCAGGCGCCCTACGTCGACTGGATCGCGCGCTACGCGGAGCGGCAACCGACGCGCCCCGCGGTGCATGACCTGGCCTCGGATCGACGCTTCGACTATCGGCGCTTCGACGCGCGCATCGACGCGCTGGCCCATCACCTGGTCACCGAACGCGGCGTGCGTCCCGGGGCGCGGGTGGCGATCCTCGCTTACAACACCAGCGACATCTTCGAGCTACAGTTCGCCTGCTGGCGGATCGGCGCGCTCTTTCTTCCGCTGAACTTTCGGCTGGCGCCCCCGGAGCTCGAGGCCATCTTGAAGGAGGCCGAGCCATCGCTGCTGGTGCTCGATCGCGCGCTCTCGGGGCTCCTCCCGGCGCCGCCTCTGCCGGTGTTGATCACCGACGGTCTCGGCGGAGACTCACCGTATGAGGACGCGCTCAGGGCGGGGGCCAAGCTCGAGGAGCGCGTGAGCGCGGGGCTCTTCGACACGGCTGGGCTCATGTTCACCGCGGGCACCACCGGCCAGCCCAAGGGCGCCCGCATCACCCACGCGATGAACTTCTACAATGCGGTGAACTTATCCATCCCGGCCCGGATCACCCGAGATAGTATCCACCTGGCCGCGATGCCGCTATTTCATACGGGCGGACTGAATTGCTACGCCAACGTGGTCTTTCACGCGGGCGGGCTGGTCCGGGTCATGCGGACCTGGGATCCGGCGCTGGCGCTCGGCTATCTCGGCGATCGCGCGCTCGGCATCACCCACTTCTTCGGGGTCCCCGCGCACTATCTGGCGATGGCGGAGCTCGAGACCTTCGCGCGCGCCGAGCTCAGGCTGACCACCGCGGGGGTCGGGGGCGCGCCCTGTCCCGTGGCGATGCTGGAGCGCTGGAGCGCCAAGGGCGTCCCCATCCAGCAGGGCTACGGCCTGACCGAGTCCGGCCCCACGGTGCTGGTCCTCGACACCGAGGACGCCGCGCGCAAGCTTGGCTCAGCTGGCTTGCCTGCCCTCCACGTCGAGGTCGAGCTCCACACCCGCGCGGGCGAGCGCATCGACGAACCCGAAGTGGTGGGCGAGATTTGGGTGCGCGGTCCTGGAGTCACGCCCGGATACTATGGCCACGATCCGCTGCCCGGTGGTTGGCTCAAGACCGGCGACGCCGCGCGCCGTGACGCCGACGGCTACTATTTCATCGTGGACCGCTGGAAGGACATGTTCATCTCCGGGGGCGAGAACGTGTATCCAGCCGAGGTGGAGAATGTCCTCTATCGTGTGGACGGCGTCGTCGAGGCGGCGGTCATCGGGGTGCCGGATGAGCGCTGGGGCGAGGTGGGGCGCGCCTTTGTGGTGCGGCGCACGGGATCCACCCTCGACGCAGACGTGCTCCTTCAGGCTTGCCGCCGATCACTGGCGAAGTACAAAGTCCCGAGGTCCGTCGTGTTCTTGGACGCGCTGCCCAAGAACGCCGCGGGGAAGATCCACAAGCGCGCGCTGCCGAAGTCTTAGAAAACTGAGACTACGGCCGGCGATTAAGTCGACATCTAAGTGGCACCAGCCCGCGCGCCCTCGCCACACTGGGTCCATGCTCCGATCGCTACGCTA
>Ga0268298_10005196_pt1 | contig 12319 bp, 13 predicted proteins | sample WWTPWeurt_MetaG_FD_194462 | JGI IMG/M metagenome (GOLD analysis project Ga0268298, IMG submission 194462) | Activated sludge microbial communities from WWTP in Nijmegen, Gelderland, Netherland - WWTP Weurt | ecosystem: Engineered > WWTP > Aerobic digester > Activated sludge | place...
ATCGGGCGCGCAGCCCGAGGGCGATGTATTGCCCGAAAACGCGCAGACCGCCGAAGAGCAACACGCGGACCCGGCCCCCGCAGAGCAGCAGGAAGACAGCAAGCCGAAAGTCGATCCGGCAGAACGTCGCATCAATCGCCTGACCGCTGAGAAGTACCGCGAGCGGGCGCGGGCTGAGGCAGCAGAACGCGAACTTGCGTATCTGCGGCAACAGCAGGCGCCACAACAGCAGCAGGCGCGAGACGACGGACCGCCGAAGCTCGAGCAGTTCGACAGCTTCGACAGGTATTTGGAAGCCCGCGACACTTGGGTGACGGATCGCGCCACGCGAAACGCCGCCGATGCCGTCAACGGGCACCTGACGCAACGTCAGCAGGCCCAGATGCAGCAGCAGATGCAGGAGCGGTTTTCCACGCGTCTGCGCGAATTCCAGTCGAGCACGCCGGACTTCGAGGAGGTCATCGAGAGCGGGGATTTCATCCCCACGCCCGCCATGACACACGCGATTTTCGAGTCCGACATCGGACCGCGCATCGCCTACTACCTCGCGCAACACAGCGAGGAAGCGCAGGCGATCACGCGCATGTCTCCCACTGCCGCACTCCGTGCGCTCGGACGCATCGAGGCAAAGCTCGAAGCCGAGCCGGTCAAGAAACCTGTTTCAGCTGCCCCCAAGCCTGTCGAGCCCGTTGGCGGCAAAGGCTCGGCGTCGAAAGACCCGGACCGGATGAGTACCGACGAATGGCTGGCAATGAGGGCGGCACAAGTTAGGAATCGTTAATCATGGCAAACACTCTCCTCACTCCGACCGCAGTGACCCGCGAATCTGCGCGCATCCTGCATCAGAAACTCAATTTCGTCGGCGCGTGCGACCGTCAATATGACGACTCGTACAAGAACGGCGGCGCAACGGTAAAGGGCAAGTTCGGCCCCACCCTGAAAATCCGCATGCCGAACGAGTACACGGTTCGCACGGGCCTTACCATGTCCGCGCAGGACACCAGCGAAAGCAGCGTCGATTTGACGGTTTCGACCGTGAAGGGCGTTGACATGTCTTTCACGTCGTCCGAACTCGCGCTTTCGCTGGACGATTTTTCTTCGCGGATCATCGAGCCGGCAATGTCCGTTCTTGCCTCGGCCATCGAAGCGGACGCGTTGAGCATGTATCAGGACGTTTACAACCTGGCGGATGGCGATACCGTTGCGTTCGGTTTCAACAGCGTTTCCGACGCAACGACGGGCCTGACGAAAATGCTTGCTCCGCAAAGTGATCGGTTCATGACCATGACGCCGGACCACTGCAACAAGTTCCGCAAGGACACGAAGGGGCTGTTCCACGACGGCGACAACATCAAGCAGCAGTACCGCGAGGGGATCATCGGCCGCACCTCCGGCTTCACCATGTACGAGAACACGCTGCTCGTTCCGCACACCACGGGTACCGCCGCGAAGGTCACCGGCTATCTCGTCAATGGCGCATCGCAGGCCGGATCCACGCTGGTTGTCGATACCGGCACAACCACGTTTCTCAAGGGCGATGTGATTACCATTGCCGGCGTGTTCCGCGTGCATCCCGAGACGAAGGCGACAACCTCCGACCTGCAGCAGTTCGTGGTTACTGCAAACAGCGGCGCGTCTGCGACCTCGCTTGCCATCTCTCCGGCGATCGTTACCTCCGGGGCGAAGCAGAACGTGTCCGGGTCGCCTGCAGACAATGCGGCGATCACCAAGGTCGGCGCGGGCGCAAGCGAAACCCTGAGCCAATCGCTCGCGTTCCACAAGAGCGCGTTCGCATTTGTCACGGCTGACTTGCCGCTTCCGGACGGCACCGATTGGGCGCGCCGTGAAGTGGTTGATGGCATCAGCGTCTCGCTTGTCCGCGACTTCAGCATCTCGGACCGTTCTTTCCCCTGCCGTCTTGACGTGCTGTACGGCTACAAAGCGGTTCGTCCGCAGTTGGCCTATCGCGTGCACAACGACGGCTAAGCAGTAGGCATTTCGGGGCGGAGAAATCCGCCCCATTTCTTTTCACTCGCAGGGGCAGCGATGCAGAAATATTTCAACACCGCAGCGGACAAGGAAGGGCGCGCAATACAAAGCGCTTCCGTCTTCGTCTATGAGGCCGGGACATCGGTTCTTGCCACCCTGTATGAAGACAACGGATCGACGATTACGACGAACCCGGTAACGACCGATTCAAACGGCCTGTTCGAGTTCTACGCCGAGGACGGTCGCTACGATCTCGCCATCGTCAAGTCCGGCTATGCCACGGTCAATATCGTGGATCTGCTGTTGGATGACACATCGAGCGGCGGGCTGTCTGGTACAGGCATCATGCTCACCGGCACGGGCGGCAGGATCAGCGGCAACTACACGGCAGCCGCACTGACCGACCGTCACTGCATTCAGACGACGACCACGAACGGCATTACCAACGTCCCGATCATCCCGAACGGCACGGGCAACCAGTCCGGATTCTCGGTGCATAACGGCTCCGACCCGGATAACGCCGGCTACGGTCAGGTGGCAATCGACACCACGAAGGTAGCGTTCGTCAGCAGCAAGAAGGGAACCGGCGCCTATCTGCCGGCGCAATTCTTCACCAGCGACTTGCAGCGGCTGGAGATCGACGTGAACGGCAACATCGCGCCGGGAACGGCGGCACTGGCCACCAACGCAACGAACGGCTTCATCTACATGACGACATCGGCCGGCGCTCCGACCGGCGCACCCACGGCAAAGACCGGGCGTGTCGCCTTCCACTACGACACCACGAACAACCGTTTTTACATCTACAACGGCGCCTGGCGCTCGGTGTTGCTGTCATGACGATTATTCTCTCCGGCACCGGCCGCACCGTAACGGTCGGCAACCTCATCCGCCGCGCGCTGCGCCTGATCCGCGTGATCGGCGAGGGCGAGACGCCGAGCGCGCAGGAGTACAGCGATTCCGTCGAGGCGCTTAACGCCATGCTGGACTCGTGGCGCAACGACAGGCTGACGATCTACGCCATCAAGGCGCACGATTTCACACTGACCGGCGCGGCTTCCTACAGCATCGGCCCGGCGCAGACCTTCGATACCGTCACGCCGGTCAAGGTCGATGGCGCCCGCTACACGACCGGCGGCACCGAATACAGCGTCGAGGTGATCGATCAGCCGCAATGGGCGGCGATTGCGGTGAAGGATCTCGCCGGCAGTCTGCCGAGCGTCGCCTATTTCGAGCGCGGATCGCCGTATGGCCGCGTCTCCCTGAATCCGGTCCCGTCATCCGGCACGCTGACGCTGGACCTGCGGCAGCCGTTCGACAACTACAGCAACGTCGCTGACGAGGTGCGCTTGCCGGCCGGTTACGAGCAGGCGATTGCCTTCAATCTCGCCGTCATGCTGGCGCCGGAGTTCGGCAAGGAAGCCACGGCGACGGTATTCAAGATTGCCGACGACAGTCTGCGTGCGCTCAAGCGCATCAACTCGCCGCGCCCGGTGGCGTGCATGGAAATCGGGCACTTGGGCGCGCGTGCCTACTACGACATTACGAGGGGTGAATGATGTCAATGCTATCGGACTTCTTCAAAGACTACGGCTACGGCAACTATTACCAGGGCAGCGCGAAGAACACCAGCGGGCAGTGGTATGACCCTGCCAACTACGGCGGATTGAAGGCGTTTGATCCGAACAAGCCCAACGATCCGGGCAGCATCGGACCCGGCACCTATGGCCGCGCCTCGCTGGGAAACTGGCTCGGCAACTTCTCGGCGATGCCGGCCGATGGCGGCGCGCAGCGTGCCGTCAGCCCGCTGACTGCGCCCGGAAATTGGCAGACAGGCGGCGGTCAAAACTCTTATTACGCAACCGTTGATGATCGAGATCCTCGGCGCCACCGCTTCGGGCAGACAGGCGGCGGTCAAAACTCTTATGACGCAACCCCACTTAGCCCAATGCCGGCGTTGCCAGCGTGGGCAACCCAAGGGACACCGACCCGATGGGAAGAGCTGGTCGCAACGGGGCAGGCTCCGAAAACAAATACAAACATACCGGTTCCTGCTGTCGCAGGCGGCATGCAGCGCGTGCTGTCCTACGGCAACGCACGGCAAGCCGGGCAGGGCGTGCAATCGCCGCAGTCCGCCTATGCCTACACGCTGGCAGACCTGTTGCGCAATTACTACGCATGAAGACGCAGTTCCTCGGCGGTGCGTATGTGGTGCGCAGCCCGAATGCCGCCGCGAATCGCCTCGTCAATGCATACCCGGAACAGATCCCCGAGGGCGGCAAGGAACCGGCCGCGCTGATCGGATGCCCCGGCTTGCGCAGGCTGTACTACCTCGGCGAGAGCGTCGGCATTCGCGGCATGATCGCCGGGTCGGATGGGAAGTTCTACGCCGTGGCCGGGAACCAGTTGTGGCAAGTGACAGTTGCATTCGGCGGCGCGACGGCGGTCGGCACGTTGAGCAGCGGTAGCGGCCCGGTTTCGATGGCGGACAACGGCACGCAGCTTGCCATCGTCGATGGCGTTGCCGGCTACACATGGACGTTCGGCACGTCGACGTTCGCCACGATTGCCGATCCGGACTTTCCCAACGGCTGCACGCACATCGCCTATCAGGACACCTACGGAATCGTCGTCGATCCGGGCACGCAGACGTTCCGCATTTCGGCGTCGAACGACTTCACGGCATGGGCGGCGCTGGACTTCGCGGCGGCAGAGGGCGACCCCGACAAGGCGCTGGTTCCGCTGGTCGATCACCGCGAGTTGTGGATATTCGGCGAAGTCTCGACGGAGGTGTTTTACAACAGCGGCAACGCTGACTTCCCGTTCGAGCGCGTGCAGGGCGGCTACATCGAGCACGGCATTGCGGCCGTGCATTCGGCCGTCAAGCTGGACAACTCGGTGTTCTGGCTGGCGAAGAACAAGACCGGCGGCGCCGTCGTGTTGCGCGCCGTCGGTTATCAGCCGCAAATCATCAGCACGCATGCCGTGAGCTATGCCATCGAGCAATACGGCGACGTGTCCGATGCCTACGCCTACGGCTATCAGCAGGAAGGCCATGCGTTCTACGTGCTGGTGTTCCCGTCTGCCGGCGCCTGTTGGGTGTTCGATGCGGCCACCTCGCTGTGGCACGAGCGCGGCGGCTTCGCGGATGGCGAATTCACGGCGTACCCGGTGTCATGCCATGCGTATTTCGGCGGCAAGAACCTTGTCGGGCACCGCGACAACGGCCGCATTTACACGCTCGAGCTTGACGAATACGCCTACGACGATCAGCCGCGCAAGGTGCTGCGTTCGTGGCGGATTCCGTTCAACGAAGAAAACGAGGTCGAGACGAACGAGCTTGTCATCGGCATGGAAACCGGCGTCGGCATCACGACCGGGCAGGGTAGCGATCCACAGATGATGCTGCGCGTCAGCAAGGACGGCGGGCATACCTGGCCCGTCGAACGATGGGCGCCGGTCGGCAAGATCGGCGAGCGCGGGCGCGGTGTGCGCTGGCGTCGCGTGGCGTGTGCGGCCGATACCGTGCTCGAGGTATCGATCACCGATCCGGTCAAGGTCGTCATGACGGGCGCCTACATGGACGGTAAGGCGCTATGAGTCGTTACAGCGCGCCGTTGCGCAATCCGGACCTCGCCAGCAAGGAGTGGCAGCAGTTCTTCGCCAAGCTGAAGATCACGGACGGCGAATACACGCCGGTCTTCTCCGGACTGACGATCGGCGGCGCCGGCGACGTGGGGTATGCCGGGCGGTTCTTCCGCTTCGGCGGTCGCGTCTGGTTCACCATCGAGCTGACGACGACCGGCAGCCGCACGATTGCCAGCACGGCGGGCACGACCTACTGCAATCCGCCGCTGCTCATCGCACAGGACAACATCTGTGCCGCCGTCAATTCGGGCGGCGCGCTCTCCTACGGTAACGGCATCATCGACAAGGCGCAGAACCGCATCTATCCGCCGACATGGGCGGCGACGATGGGCGACGTGCTTATCTCCGGTTGGTACGAAACCACGTTTTAGGGGCATTCATGGCGATCAATAATGCAGGCTCTGCGTTTAGCAATCCGTGGTGGAGTGCGCAAAACATATACAAGGAGCCGCAGTGGACTTCGCCCAAAACCGGCTTCGATATGTCTACTGGGCTCGGGTTTGAGCTTCCAAGTGTAGAAGATGGGTTTTATGCGGACCCGTCTGGCAGGAAGACGTTTAGCGGGAAACCGCTGCCGTATTTTGCCAAAAACATGTTCCAGCGCGGAATCAACCTGTCTGGTGAATCTTCCGAGGAGGGCACCGCAGCGATTTTAAATTGGGATATGCCGTTTTCCGGGAAGCCGCTTTATGAATGGGCTGCGATGGACCCGTCGAAAGTGGACTTTGCAGCTCTTGACCCGGACCTCGCAAAACTCCCGGCAGATATTCAGCAGGCAATCCGAGACGATTGGGATAACTACCTGCTTGGACAGGTCGGAGGGCTGAATTTGGGAGGTCCGTCCGGGCGGGGCGACCTCTTCGAATATATTCCGGATGGTTATTCGCCTGTGACGGTCGGAAAGCATGGAGACCCACTAAGAACGCATGGCGAGTATTCGTGGAGAAGTTTGAACGGTGCGCAATATGTGCCGGGAGTCGGTCTAGTCCTACCATCAAAAAATTATAGGGCTGGCGACACAACATTCATGGACAAGCTGGCCCCGGCCCTGATCCTCGGCGCAGTCGGCATGGGTATCGGGCAAATGGTGGCAGGGCTTGGCGCAGGCGCTGCGTCCGGTGGCGCGGGCGGCGCTGCTGCGGGCGGCGGCGCAGGCGGCGCGGGTGCGCTTGCCGCAGAAGGCGCAACCGGGCTGGCCTCTCTGCCGGCTGCGGGTACATGGGCGCAGACGGCAATCCCGGCTGTCGGTGCAGGCGCCGGGTCTTGGACGCTGCCGGCGTCGCTTGCCGGCATCGAGGGCGCGACAACGGTAGCAGGCGGATTCACGATGGCGGACGCGATCCGCAACGGTATGCAGAATTTGCCGGTCGATATCGGCGACGGGCTAACCAGCCTCGTGCCAGACGGCGCTTATGACACGCCGTTACCTGACACAACCCAATGGCAGCCGCCAAATTATCCGGGAAGGAAATCATTCCTTGAGTCAATCAAGGAACTTATCAAACCAACCCCGTCCGGCCCGGGGGGCGGCGGGGACGGCGGTAGCGGAGGCGGCATGAACTTTTCTGACTGGCTCAACCTCGGCGGCACGGTTGCCGGCATCGGCACGTCGATCTGGAGCGGCAACAAGCAGGCGGACGCGGCGAGCGACGCGGCGAAACTGCAGGCAGCCGGGCAGGCGGCGGCGCTCGAAGAACTCAAGCGGCAGTTCGACCTGTCGCGTGCCGATCAAATGCCGTGGCTGACGGCGGGCAAAGACTCGCTGGCGCAACTCGCGGCGCTGATGGCGCCGGGTGGCGCACTCACGCGCAAGTTCGGGGCCGCCGATTTCGAGGCCGATCCCGGCTATCGGTTCCAGCTCGCGGAAGGCGAGCAGGCGGCGAACCGCGCGGCGGCAGCGCGTGGCGGCTTCAACAGCGGGCGCACGCTCAAGGAGCTGATGCGCTACGGGCAAGGGCTGGCGAGTACCACCTATCAGGACGCCTACAACCGCTACAACACCGACCAGTCGAACCTTTACAACCGCCTGGCGGGCATCGCCGGCACCGGGCAGACGGCGGCAACCACGCTCGGCAATGCCGGCGCGAACTACGCGGCCAACGTCGGCAACACACTGACCGGCGGCGCCAATGCGCAGGCGGCGAGCCGCATTGCCGGCGCCAATGCCCGCACGTCTGGCTACATGGGCGCGGCGAACGCGATCACGGGTGGCATCAACAACTACCAGCAAAGCCAGTTGCTGTCGCAACTGCTGCGGAAATACGGAGCCTGACATGGCGCTCGACGCTTCGATTTACGGACAGCTTGATACGCAAGCCCCGCTGCGCCTCTCGCAGATGATCCGCGAGGCGAACAACCCGATGGCGCAGGCGCAGCAGATGCTGAGCCTGAAGCAGATGTTGCAGCAAGGCAAGCTGCAGGAAATGCAGATGCAGCAGGCGCAAGCCGAAATGGCTCAGAAGGCGGAAGATCGCGCCGCGACACGCGCCGCCTTGGCGGATTTCGTGGCGGCAAATCCCGACATGGCGCAGGCCGCGCGCATGTCGCCGCAGGATGCCATCAAGTATTTCTTCGACCAGATGAAGGCCAAGAACGCGCCTCCCGACTTCATCGTTGCCGGGGACAGCGTGTTGCAGAAGCCGCGCACGGCCGGCGAGTCGCTGCAGCCGGCGTATTCCGTGCCGGGCAAGCCGCAACTGGTTGAACGCGCCGACCCGAAAGACCCGCTGCGCACACAGAAGGTGTGGATGCGCCCGGGTGAGACGGACGGGCCGGTTGCCGGCGTCGGTGCGCTGCCGGATATTCTTGACCCGCGCGTGCAGGATGCCAAGCGCAAGATTGCGGCGGCGGGGGCCTCTGTCATCAATAACTACCCGAATCCGATCCCGGTGGTTGATGCGCAGGGCAACACGAAAATGGTGCAGTTCGGCAACAAGGGTGACGTGCGCGAGACGCCTTACAAGCCGGCCGCAGACAACAAGCCGCCGACAGAATTTGAGGCAAAGGCCGGGCTGTACTTCAAGTCCATGAGCCAGGCAACGGAAACGCTGGCGTCGATCGAAAAGGCCGGCGGCGCCAGTGTGCCGGCAACCGAAGCCGCCGTCCCGGACACGTGGAACAAAGCAAAGAACGTGGTCGTTAGCGGTGCGCGTCAGAAATATGTGCAGGCGCAACGGCAGTGGGTCGACTCCATCAACCGCGTGCGGTCGGGCGCGAACCTGCCTGAACTTGAGTACAGCCGCGCGGTCATGACGTTTTTCCCGCAATTCGGAGATAGCGACGAGGTCATCAAGCAGAAGGCGACGGCACGGCAGAACGAAGAGGTTGCCATGCGTGCCGCGGCCGGTCGGGCGCTCAAGCCGGAAGGCGTGCAGCCGCCGGCAGCCGATGCGGTGCGCCGCTACAACCCGCAGACCGGGAAGATCGAATAATGCCGAAGATCATCGAAGTTCCCGGCATGGGGCGCGTCGAGTTCCCGGACAGCATGGATGACCGCATGATTGAAGCCGCCATTCAGCGCAATCTCGGCAACAAGGCGGTGGACGTCGAGGCGGCCGGCGAGGCGGCGCGCACGCAGTATTTCAAGGATCAGCCGCGGTGGCAGAACGCGCTAACCGGCGCCGGCAAGGCGGTCGTCGATTTCGGCCGCGGCGCCGGTCAGGCGCTTGGCCTCGTTCCGGATTCCGACATTGCCGCGTCTCGAGCCAAGGATCAAGCCATCCTTGACGCGCCGGGCGGCACGGCGGGCAACATCGCCGGCAACATTGCCGCCGCAGTGCCGGCGGCCTTCGTGCCGGGCGCCAACACCTTGGCGGGCGCGGCCGTGACAGGCGCTGTCATGGGGGCACTGCAGCCGACCGTGCAGGGTGAAAACCGGGCGTTGAATGCCGCGATCGGCGGCGGTCTTGGCGCTGCCGGCCAGAAGGCGGGCGGCTTCCTTGCCGGAAAACTTTCCGACAAGCTGGCGGCGCGCGAGGCTGCGGCAACCGCAAAGCAGTTGCAGGACGCGCCGATACTGGCGACCGCCAAAGCGGCACAGGAGGCCGGCTACACGCTGCCGCCAACGCAGTTGAACCCGTCTCGCATGAACAACATGCTGGAGGGACTGGCGGGCCGCATTTCGACGCAGCAGGTTGCGTCAGAGCGCAACCAGGCCGTGACAAATTCGATGGTCAAGAAGGCGCTGAGCCTGCCGGACGATCAGCCGATCACGATTGACGCGCTGAAGCAGGTGCGCGCACAGGCCGGGCAGGCATACGAGGCCGTCAAGGCAACCGGCACGGTGCAGGCGGACCCGCTATTTAACGCACAACTCGATCACATCATGGCCCGCTATCAGGGCGCGTCAAAGGGCTTTCCGGGGCTGACCAACGAGAAGGTTGCCGGCATGGTCGAGGCGCTGCGCCAGCCGCAGTTTGGCGCCGACTCGGCAATCGACGCAATTTCGGTTCTTCGTGATTCAGCGGACGAGGCGTTCCGCAAGGGCGATGCGCAGATCGGCAAGGCAGCAAAGACGGCTGCCGCGGCGCTGGAGGATCAAGTCGGCCGGCATGTGGCCGCGCTCGGCGATCCTGACCTGCTGAAATCCTATCAAGAGGCGCGCAAGGCGATTGCCAAGACCTACAGCGTGCAGGCGGCGCTCAACGAGAGCACGGGAAACGTCGTCACTTCCAAGCTTGCCAAGCAATTGGAGAAGGGAAAACCGCTGAGCGGCGAGCTGAGGCAGGTTGCCGAAATCGGACGCACGTTCCCGAAGGCGACACAGGAGATAAGCCGCAGCATGCCCGGCGTGAGTCCACTGGACTGGATCGCATCAACCGGAACCAGCATGGCGTCTGGCAGTATGCTGCCGCTGAGCTGGCTGGTCGGGCGCCCCGCTGCGCGGGCGGCGATACTGTCACCCGCCTATCAGGCGCGCATGACGACGCCAAGCTATGTGGCGCCGGCTTCGCTGCGCCTGTCGGATCTTCTGCTCCGGAATGGCCGCGGTGCACTTGCCGGACAGTTCGTCGCGCCGTCAGTTTATGCGGCGCAGGAGTAGGCGCTTTACACGCCCGTCCGGCATCCATCGCTGAAAGGCCAGCTTGATGGGCAGCAGGACGCCGACAAACAGCACGAGCAGGACCAGCGGTTTCAACAGCACGGCAATCATCCAATTCGACATTCCAGCCGCCTCCGCGCGGCTTTTTGCATTGAGGGTCCAACATGGCCGGACTTAGCCCGTTCAAGCCGCAGTTCTTCGACAACAACGGCGATCCGCTGGTAGGGGGAAAACTCTACGCCTACGCGGCCGGGACGACAACCCCGCAGGACACGTATACGGACGCTGGCGAGACAGCTGCCAACACCAACCCGGTTATTCTCAACTCGCGCGGCGAGGCGGATATCTGGCTGACTCCGGGTGTGCATTATGACTTCGTGCTGAAAAGCGCAAGCGACGTATTGATCTGGACGCTGCCATCTGTGCGCAGTTATGGGGTGCAGGCACGGGAAAGCTCGGACGGCCTATTCGGATGGGTTAATTCCGCGATCGGACAGCTTTGGCAATTTGTGCCGACCCCGGCAATCAATGCACTGCCGAAAAATGTGCGATGGGTGTTGCGCTGCCTGTCATCGGGCGATGGCGCTTTCACGGCCGGCGACTACATCGACATCACGCACAACAGCGTCGGCAACGCGAGCTATCAAATCGTCGGCGGCGCCATCAAGTTCAGCTATAGCCAGAACGGCGTGTTGCAGGTGAAGGACAAGGCGGTGGCGGCGGCAAACGTGACGCTGACGGCTGCGCGATGGGATCTGAAGTGCATCGCGGAGTTCTGAGCGATGAACACCTACGCCGGCCCAGAACGCCGTGAGCATGTCCAGCTTACCGAAGATCAGATAGACCAGATCGCAACCCGCGCCGCGACCAAGGCCGTGGAGATGATGACGGCAAGCGCCTATCAGGAAGTCGGCAAGCGCACGGTAAAGGGCTTGCTGTACATCGTCGGCGTGCTGTCGGTGATGGCGCTTGGCTGGCTAACGGCCCATGAAAAGATCAAGTTCTAGTTATGGACATGACCAAGCGTTGCATCGAGCGCGTGTCGAAGATTCACCCGGACTTGCGGCGCGTCGTGTATCGCGCTGCCGACCTGCTCGGCAACACGCACGCCGATGGCCTCGGCTTCGTCGTGACGGAAGGCGTGCGCACGGCGGCGCGTCAGGCCGAGCTGGTGAAGGCCGGCGCCTCGCAGACGATGAACAGCCGGCACCTGACCGGGCATGCGGTGGACATCGCCGCGACGGTTGCCGGAAAGGTGCGATGGGATTGGCCGCTGTACTACAAGCTGGCGAACGTGTTTTTTGAAGCGGCGCGCATCGAAGGCGTGCCGATCGAGTGGGGCGGCGACTGGCCCAAGCTGCGGGATGGCCCGCACTACCAGTTGCCGCATGCGATGTATCCGAAACCTCGGGAGAAGAGTAATGCGTAAATCCGTTGTTGCCGTAGCCCTGTCCGTGCTTGCGCTTGGCGCGCAGGCGCAATCCACGCAGACGTTGGACTGCACGAGCAAGACCTGCAAGGCGGTGGCGAGCTGGACGCCGGCCGATGCCTCGCTGACCGGCTGCAATCTCTACATCACGAACGGCGCGGGGACCACGCTGCCGGCTATCAGCGGCACCGTGACGACGCCTGGCGCCGCCT
>Ga0268298_10005197_pt1 | contig 12319 bp, 9 predicted proteins | sample WWTPWeurt_MetaG_FD_194462 | JGI IMG/M metagenome (GOLD analysis project Ga0268298, IMG submission 194462) | Activated sludge microbial communities from WWTP in Nijmegen, Gelderland, Netherland - WWTP Weurt | ecosystem: Engineered > WWTP > Aerobic digester > Activated sludge | place: Netherlands...
TCACGGCCCGGATCGGCGCCTCGGCGTAGTCGATGCCGAGCGACAGACCCACCTCCGTCATCCCGGGCTTCTTGTCGTGAGGGCCCTCGGCACGAAAGAACACAGAGTCCGGCGACGCGGGTTGGAACCCATCGAGCCGCACGCCGCTCCGGGGCGGATCCGCCGCGGCCGATCCGGCCACCGAAAGCGTCACGCACGCGACCCCGAGACTCGCCCTCGAAACAGCTCGCACGATTCGCGACGTTATCCCGGTGCCGGCGGGGCACAAAGCAAACCGACGGAGCCCTGGCGGGGCGAAGCGCCACACCCCCTGTGAACGCCGGTGCATGGAGGCCGGATCTCGGCGAGAAATGCTTCGAAGATCGGCCGCAGAACGACGTCCATGAACCTGGGCCGCCGGAACGACGTTTGCTTCACGATTCCTGTCGCCGCGCCGGCCCGGCCCTCGAAGCCCGAAGCTGGCAATGTGCTGGAGAAGGTTCCATCATGACCCCGATGCTGCCGTCCTCGACCTCTTGGTTCTCCCGAGCCCTCGCGCTCGCGCTCCTCGTGCTCCCGACCGCAGCGCAAGCGCAATCCCTCCCCAAGGGATACGCCTCCGACGAGTCGCCGAGCAGCGCCCCTGCCAAGGCGGCGACCGTCACCACCCCCGCAGAAGCGCCGGCCATGAAGGCGACGGCCGGCGATGACACGAGCGCGACCGCCACCGCGCAGATCTCCACCGCGACAGACGAGTACGCCGACACCGACGCGAGCGCGCTCACCGACTTCCAGGAGCCGTTGCAAGGCTACGGATCCTGGGTGAACGACGACACGTACGGCACCGTGTGGATCCCCGACACCGCACAGGTCGGCTCCGACTTCGCGCCGTACCAGACCGGCGGCTACTGGACGCTCACCGACGATGATCAATGGCTCTGGGTGAGCACCTACGACTGGGGCTACGTGCCCTTCCACTACGGTCGCTGGCTCTGGATCTCGGGTCGCGGATGGGCGTGGATCCCGGGCCGCACGTACGCGCCGTCCTGGGTCGTCTGGCGCACGAGCGACTACGGCTACCTCGGCTGGGCCCCGATGCCGCCCGAGTGGTACTGGTACGGCGGCTCGGCGGTGTACTTCACCACGGTCCCGGCTGCGGCCTACGTCTTCTGCCCGACCACGTACGTGTTCAACACGCACGTCACCAACTACGTCGTCCACGACAAGGACACGATCACCCGCGTCGCGGCGCACTCCCGCAGCTACAAGCCCGCGAGCCCGACCACGACCACCGCGTCCTCGGATCACAAATCGGCGGGTTCTGCGAGCGCTTCGAGCACGAGCTCCGGGTCGATCCTCGGATCGGCGGGGGCCAAAGGCACGGCGAGCGCGTCGAAGAAACCCGTGGGTCCCTCGATGAAAGAAGCCGGCGTTCCTGAATCCGCGATGCCGGCGAAGCGCACGGCGGTGGACGCGCGGGCGAGCCTCTATTCGAAGAAGAGCACCACCGCGAAGGCCAAGGCGATGGTCAAGGCGCAGCGCACGGCCCTCGCGAGCGCGGCCGGCAGCCAGCCCGGATCGCGCGCGGGGCTCACGCAGCCCGGGACGCGAGCTCCGTCCTCGTCCGGGATCCACTCCCCGTCACAGCCGATCGCCACCGCGCCTCGCAGCTCGCAGCCCGTGAGCGCCTCGACGCCGAGGCCGTCACAGCCGATCTCGATGCCTCGCACGTCCCAGCCCGTGACCGCCTCGACGCCTCGACCTTCGCAGCCGGTCTCGATGCCTCGCACTTCCCAACCTGTGAGCGTGTCCGCGCCGCGGCCCTCGCAGCCCGTCTCCGTTCCGCGCGTTTCTCAGCCCGTCTCGCGTCCGTCTGCGCCTGTCTCTCGGCCGTCGGTCAGCGCGCCGCGGGTGTCGGCCCCGGTCTCTCGACCGTCGGTCAGCGCCCCTCGCGTGAGCACACCTCACTTCGGAGGCGGCGGAGCTCACTTCGGAGGCGGTCACCGCCGCTGAAGGCGCCGGGCGTCGCGGCCAGCGAATTGCAAAAGCGAGCGCCGCGACCCCACCTCCGAACTTGGTGGACTTGGTCTCTCGATTGCTCTTCTGGCTTGTCAGGAGCGTTTCCCATGCTGCTTTCCAAGGGTACCGTGAAGCTTCGTTCACTCGGGTTGTCGCCGTTCGTTCTCGCTTTGGCGGTCGGCGTCGCGGGCGCGGCCAGCGCGGGCTGCTTCTTCGTCGATGACCATGGCGGTCACGGAACGCCGCCGGACGAGGGCCCCCCGCCGGATGAGACCATCAAGCAGGTTGCCATTCAGTCAGACCAGCAGCTCTCGGCCAACCCTGGCGAGGGCGTCGGCATCTTCGTCGAGTATCGCGCGGGTGGTCAGTGGCACATCTGGACGACGTGCGACACGTTCACCTCGAAGGCCGTCTGTAGCTTCGACATCTTCGCGGGGACGCGGCCGGAGCTGCTCCGGTCCTATGCGACCGATCAAGCCGAGGGCTACGACGAGGTGAAGGACCTCGGCAACGGCGAGATCGAGCTCCTCGCGGACACGGACTCCGACACCGACGGCCTCATCGTGATGACCGAGCCGGGCGCTCCCCTCGATCTCGAGGTCTACCTCGACGGCAACAGCGCGGCGCCCTTCGTTTACTGGGTGAGCGACGACGTCATCCGCACAGGAGCCCCCGACAACCCCGTCGAGTTCGTCCCCGCCTCGCCGTGACGCTCCGACATTCTGACAGCGATCAACCGCCTCACTGACAGGCTGGCAGTGGTCGTGTGAAGCTGAACGGCGTGCTTTCCTCGGAAGGCGCGCCGTTCTTCTTTTCAGGGTCAGAGGGGCGAATGCCCACCCCGGCCACGCTCCCGCGCGGCCTCCCCTCCCAAGTCGCTCCCTTCGCTCGCGACGGGAGGGGCCAGAACACCCGTGGGAAGGCGCTACTTTGACTTCACCGGGTTGCCCTCGGCGTCCCAGACCTCTGCGTCTCCGAGCTTCTTGAGCATCGGGACGACCTCTTTTCCGGGCCCGACGACGACGATCGTCGCCCTGCTCGGGTCCACCGCCTGCGCGATCTTCTTCAAGCCGTCGAGCGTCGCGGACTGGCGGGCGACGCTCGCGGTGGCGTCGTAGCCGGGGCTCAAGCCAAGCAGAGAGAGCGTCGCGTAGCGCCCTGCGATCCCGCCGACGGACTCGTACATCTGCACGAGGTCCGCTCGATCCTGCGCGCGCACCTTCGAGAGCTCCTCCTCGGTGAGGCCGCTCGTCGCCATGCCGCGGAGCTCCTTCAACATCTCGTCGAGCGCAGGACCCGTTTGCTTCGTCTCGACCGCTGCGCGCGCGAGGAACAGGCCGCCGCGCTTCGTCTCGGTGAAGGCCGATCCAGCGCCGTAGGTCCAGCCATGATCCTCGCGGAGGTTCTGGTTCAACCGCGACGTGAAGGAGCCCCCGAGCGCGGTGTTGACGAGATCGTAGAGCGGCGCTTCCGGATCCTGAAGACGAACGCCCTCGCGGATCACCGAGATCACCGACTGCGGTGCGTCCGGACGATCGACGAGCACCATCTTCGGACGCACCCACGAAGCATCGGCGGGGCGAGCCTCAGCCGGGGTCGCGGGCGCCGGCTTCCACGAGCCGAAGGCGTCATCGACGGCCGCGGCCACCTCGGCCTTCGTGATGTCGCCGGCGACCGAGAGGACGATGCGATCGGGCCGGAACTGCGCCCCGTAGAACCCCTTCACGGCGGCGAGATCGATCGCCTTCGCCGAGGTGGTGAAGCCGTCGGTCGGGTGCCCGTACGGGTGGTTGCGGCCGAAGGCGACGATCGACCCGACGACGCGCGCGACGAGGCTCGGATCGTCCGCGCGCTTGAGGAGCGAGGCCTTCCACAGATCGCTCACGCGCTTCCACTCTTTGTCCTCGAAGCGGGGCCGCGCGATCACGTCGGCGACGATCCCGAACGCCTGGCCGAAGCTCTTCTTGAGCACGCTCAGCGAGAACGTCGCCCCGTCGAGCGACACCTGCGTGCGGAGGCTCGCGCCCAGGTCTTGCAGCGCGGTCGACACCTCGATCGCGCTCCTCGATCCCGCGCCCTCATCCATCATGTCGGCCGTGATCGACGCGAGGCCCTCCTTGCCCGCGGGGTCGTCCGCGGAGCCGGCCTGCACCGAGATCGACACAGCGACGAGGGGCAACGTGTGGCGCTCGAGGAGCCACAGCGTCATCCCGTTGGAGAGCTTCACGACCTCGGGGGCCGGCGGCACGAACGCCTTCGGATCCTGGAGCTTCGGTTTGTTGTCGATGCTGTCCGGCAGCGCGGCCACGGCGGTCGCGGAGGCGCTCGGCGTGGACGTGGGCGTGGGGCTCGTGGGGAACGGGGGCGGCGGCGTCATCGGCGGCTCGGTGCAGCTCGTCATCGCGGCGAGCGCGAGCGCGGACAGCGTGATCGTGGGGGCATGCGTGGGCTTCATTTTCACTTCCCTCCTGCGGGCTTCTTCGTCGATGTGCCCTTGGTGGGCGCGCCCTTCGCGGACGTGCCCTTCGCCGGGGGAGCGGGCTTCTCTTCCTTCTTCGGCACCACGTAGAGGATCACGCGACCCTTCGGATCCAGCGTCTCCTGCGCGACCTTGAGCAGCGCGGCCGGCGTCGCGTTCCTGTAGCGCGCGAGGTCCTGATCGATGAACCCAGGATCGCCCTTCCACGTCTCGTACGCGTTGAGCAGCGAGGCCCGGCGCATCACCGACTGGAGCTGAGAGAAGAAGCCCATCTCGTACTGGTTCTGCGCTCGTGTGAGCTCGGCCTGATCGACCGCTGTCTTCCGCAGCTTCGCGAGCTCCGCGTCGATCGCCTTCTCGAGCTTCTCGATCTTCACGCCCGGTCGCGCGATCGCCTCGACGACGAAGCGCGATCCCATCTCGCCCGACTCCTGCGTCGCCGAGACCTCTTGCGCCAAGGGCTGATCGTAGACGACGGCCTTGTAGAGCCGGCTGGCCTTGCCCGTGTCGAGGATGCTCGCGAGCAGATCCAGCTCGGCGTCACCCTCTGAAAAATGCATCGGCGAGGGCCACGCCATCACGACCTTCGGGAGCTGCACGTTGTCCTCGATCGTCTCGCGCACGACCTTCGTGAGCTTCACGGCGGGCGCCGCGGGGGCCGCCTTCACGTCGACCTTCGGGATGCCTCCGAAGTACGTCTGCACCCAGCCCTTCACCTCGTCCGAGTTGAAGTCGCCGGCGACGACGAGCGAGCAGTTGTTCGGCACGTAGAAGCTCTTGAAGAAGCCGACCACGTCCGTCACCTGCGCGGCCTCGAGATCCTCGTGGGAGCCGATCACCGGGTGGTGGTACGGGTGACCTTCGGGATAGAGCAGCTCGGGGAGGCGCAGCTCCACCTTGCCGTACGGCTCGTTCTCGCTCGTCTGCCGGCGCTCGTTGCGCACGACCTTGCGCTGAGCCTCGAGCTTGTCGAGATCCATCACGTCGGCGAGCGAGCCGAAGCGATCCGCGTCGAGCCACAGGAGGAGCTTGAGCGAGTGCGCCGGTCCCACGCTGAAGTAGTCCGTGCGATCCTCGCTGGTCCACGCGTTGTTCGAGCCGCCCTCGGCTTCCATCCACGCGTCGAACATCTTCGTGGGGACGCGCTTCGTGCCCATGAACATGAGGTGCTCGAAGAGGTGCGCGAAGCCCGTGCGCTTCGTCTCCTCGAACCGCGAGCCGACGCGCACCATCGTGTTCACGGCGACGGTCGGGAGCGCGTGGTCCTCGTGGAGGATCACGGTGAGCCCGTTCGACAGCGTGTACTTGGTGAAGGGGATGTTGAGCTTCGAAGGCGCCGCGGGCGCATCGGGCTTGCTTGTGGCGGACGGCTTCGGGGGGCCATCCGCGAGCGCGGAGGGCGCGACGAGCACCGTCGCGGCGAGCGCGGCGCCCAGGAGGGGCCGACGGTTCACGAGGGGGACGCTGGACATGGGGCGAAGGGTTGGCGCGGGTCCCGGCGCGACGCAAGCCAGACGCGGGAGCCCTCGGCTTCGCGCGACCGCCTCGACGATCAATCCTTCGGCACGACGCGCGCGAGGAGCGCTCCAGGGATCGCGATCAGGAACGCCACGACGAAGAACTTCGCGAAGCCGGCGGCCTCGGCGAGGTGACCGCTGAACGCCCCCGCGAGGGTCACCGGGATCGACATGAGCGCGGTCCCGATCGCGAAATGAGCCGTCTTGTGAGCTCCTTCGGCCCTTCGCATCAGGAACACGAGGAGCGCCGCGTTGCCGACCCCGGCGATGAACTGCTCGATCGACACGCTCACGGCGATCACGCGGAACGTCGGCCTCGCGAGCGCGAGCGCCGTGTAGAGCGGGATCGCGAACGTCTGGATCAGCGCCACCGGGACGAGCGTCTTCGCGAGCGTCGCCCGGCGGATCCACACGCCGCCGATCGTGGTGCCCGCGATCGACGCGATGAGGCTCGGCGCGCTGAGCAGCCCGCGCATGTCCGTGTCGAGGCCGAGGTGCTTCAGGAACGGCACGCTCATGTTGAAGAGCAGCGCGTCCCCCGCCTTGAACAGCACGATGAACGCGATCGACACAGCGATCTGCGGCTTCTTCAGGAACGACAGGAAGCTGTCGACGAACGCGAGCGCGAAGAAGCGCCGCACGATCCACTGCGCCACGCGCTCCCCGATCGCCGGCCGAGCGGCGCGCAGAGGCTCGGGAGCGCTCCCCCCGGCGACAGCCGCCTGCCCGGCCGACGTGGAGGGGCGCGGTCCTGACGCTGCGCGCGCCGGCGGCTCCACGATCAGCGCGGCTCTATTTGCGGCCACCTTGTTGGGGATCGCCCCGCCGAGCGGACGGAGGATCACGTGGTTCACCGCCGCGAGCGCGAGCATCAGCGCGCCGCCCGCGAAGAAGCTCACCCTCCACGTCGTGAACCCCGCGAGCGCCACGAGCGCGCTCTTCCCCACGAGCAGCGCCACACGGTACGCCCCCACGCGCGTCCCCGAGAGCGAGGCCTGCGCCGGCTTCTCCAGCGCGACCAGGTAATACCCGTCGACAGCGATGTCCTGCGTCGCCCCGAGGATCGCCACCGCCACGAGCGCGAGCGCGACCGCCCGCAAATTGCCCTGCCCCGCGCTCGGCGCGATCGCCAGCATCGCGAGCCCGATCAAGATCTCGGTGCCCACGATCCACCGCCGCAGCGATCCGTAGCGCTCGACGAGCGGGCTCCACACGAATTTGAAGTTCCACGCGAGCCCGAAGAACGACGTGTAGCTGATCGCCGCGAGGCTCGCGTTGAAGCTCGCGAACAGCTCCGCCGACACCTGGTGCACGATCGAGTACGGCAGGCCCTCGGCGAAATAGGTCGTCAGCGTCCAGGGCGTCCCGCGGCGCGCGTCTTCAAGCGGGTGCTTCGGCGCGCCCTCCCCCTCGGCTCCGGGGGCTCCCGGGTCGGCGTCACCCCCGGGCGGCGCGAGCACGTCCTCGGCCCGCAAACGTGGGGCTTCAGGAGGCTCGGCCGGGACCTGGGACACCCGACGGCTCTACACGACCTGCCAACACTCGCCAAAAGACCCGCATCCGTGCGAGAGTCGCGCGGCGCCCACCGGGGGCACGGAGTGCCCGACGTTGCGCGCGCAGGGAGCCCGCCACCTTGAACGAATACACCCGACGCGAAGAGGTTCGGTGGACGTTCGTCGCGTCCACGATCCTCGTGCTCTGCATCGCCGTCGCCGTGATCCGCCTCGTGACCGTGCAGGGGAAGCTCGTCCCCGACGTCGCCGCGCAGCAGCTCGCTCAGCAGACCGCGGACAAAGCGACGGCCCTGAAGGCGTGCGCTGAGCAGGTCGACAACCTCGTCACCGAGGTCGGCATCTTCAACCAGGCGGCCAAGACGGCGAAGCTCCAGCAAGAGCCCGAGAAGCCCAAGCCTGGCGCCAAGAAGAAGCCCACCGCGAAGGACAAGGAGAAGGATCAGCTCCTCGATCTCGCGTGGGGCACCGCGGCTCCCTCGTACAAGCTGGCGGGCAAGCTGGCGCTCTGTCGGCAGCCCACCGAGAGCGCGACGGGCCCGAAGCCGACGTCGACGCAAGGCTGGGAAGCGGTGCAAAAAGCGGCCGCCGTCGCGAGCCCCGGAGAGGACTCCAAGGCCCAGGTGGAGGCCGCGCGCTCGCTTCAAATCATCTTCGCCGACGCGCAGATCGACAAGGTCGCGGCGCACGTGCACGAGGCCGAGGCCTCCGTCAAAGACCTCGCCGCCAAGCAAAAAGCGACCGCCGAGACAGCGACGGTGCGTGAGGCGCTGCCCAAGGGCGTGCTCTCTCGACAAGCGGCCGTCGGCATCGGCGTCGGGCTCTGCGTCCTCACGCTGCTCCTTTCCTACGTGAGCGTCGCGATCGCCTCCTCAAAGCGCGCGTCCACGCTCATCCCGCTGCGCGACGCGGCTCGTCAAGGCAAGGCGGGGCTGCAGGCGGCGGCGATCCTGCGCATCGCGGCGGCGCACAACGGCGGCGAGCCCGGGCTCGTCATCGGCGCGGCGACGGGCGGGCTCATCACGGCGCTCCTCGGGCCGGCGGACGCGGATCTCTTCGTCGCGGGCGTGATGGGCGGCCTGCTCTTCGGCGTGGGCGTGCAGTGGGCGCTGCGCTTCGCCATCGGGCCTGCGCGGTGGCGCGGCCGGGCGACGGAGCTCGCCGAGATCGAGAAGCCCACGACGCCCATCGTCCTCGTCCTCTCGACGGTGAACCCGGGCCTGGAGCCACAGTTTCTCCAGTTCTTCAAGGGCCTGTCGACGGAGGACGCCGCCATGACCGTGGAGAAGCTGGCCGCGCAAGCCGAGGAGAAGATCCTCGCCGCCGCCGACGCGAACCGAATGTGAAGCTCCCCGGCTGGGAGTGAGGTAAAAAGCTCGTTTCGTCCGATCACCGTTTCAAGGAGACCCCCGTGGAGAGCACCCCCATCAAGCTGTATTTCGCACCCCGCACCCGCGCCACGCGCCCGCGGTGGATCCTCGAAGAGCTCGGCGTCCCGTACGAGCTCGTGCAGGTCGATCTCGCGAAGGGCGAGCACAAGCAGATGTCTCACATCCGCCTCCACCCCCTTGGCAAGGTGCCTGTCCTCGTCGACGGCGAGCTGACCCTCTTCGAGTCCGCGGCCATCTGCATGTACCTCGCGGACAAGTACCCCGAGAAGAAGCTCGCCCCCGCCGTCGGCACCGACGCGCGCGCCTACTACTACCAATGGATCGTCTTCGCGGGCGCCCAGCTCGAGCCGCCGATCGCAGAATACGCCGGCCAGATGGGCCTCCCCGAGGATCAGCGCAAGCCGGAGATCGTCGCGAAATCGAAGGAGCAGGCGCTCGCCGCGATCAAGGCGGTCGAGCACGGCCTCCTCGGCAAGATGTACCTCGTGAACGAGAAGTTCAGCGCGGCCGACATCATCCTCGGCTCCATCCTCCGCTGGGCGGATTCGCTCAAGCTCCTCACCGAAGCGCCCGATATCCAGTCCTGGCTCTACGAGCTCAAGAGCCGCGCCGCCTTCAAGAAGGCGATGGCGTAGCTCACTGCCCTTGACGCACCCCCCGAATCTCTGAGCCCGCTCGGGACTGACCCTCGAGCGGCGCTCACCTGTGCCGCAACGCGGCCACGTGGCGTCGAATCTCGTCCACGCGGCCCGCCCACGTCTGGTCCTTCATCCGCTCGCTGCGCGCGGCGCGATCCCCCTTCTCGGCGAGCGCCGCCTCGATCTCGCGCGCGAACTGCTCCTTTTCGCCGGCGATCCGGCAGAGCCCGAGAACCTCGACCTCCGGGATGGGCGTGGAGACGACAGGCAGCCCCGCCGCCAGATACTCGCGCACCTTGAGCGGATTGGCGTGCAGCGTCACCTCGCTGATCGGAAACGGCAGAATGGCCACGTCGAATCCCTTGCTGTAGGCGGGCAGCTCCGAGAACTCCTTGCGACCGAGCAGGTGGACGTTGGGCAGGGCGGAGAGCCGCGACACATCGGTCGTCACCTTCCCGAGGAGCACCATCGATCCGCTCGAGAAGTGCTGGGCGACGTGGACCATCAAGTCGATGTCGATCCAGTCCTTGCCCATGAGGCCGAAATACCCGATCACCGGGCGAGGCAGGTCCTTCACCTCGTCGGGCACCACCGTCTCCGGCAGCGTCGCCTTGCGGAAGTGCGCGTAGTTCACGCCGTGGCGCACGAGCACGGTCCGCGGGTTGTCCAGCTTCTTCCGATCATAGAGCCGGGTCGCCGAGCAGATCACGAGGTCCGCGCGGCGCAGGAGCCGGCGCTCGATGTCGGCCATGGAGTCTGTCGCGACACCATCAAACACCGTGTATTCGTCCACACAATAATAGAAGAGCTGCTCCTCGCCGAGCTCCCCCGCGAGGATGCCCGCCGCCGGATTGAACGTCCAGTTGATGGGCCTCTTGAACCCGAGGCGCCTCATCGCGAGCTTGATCTGGAGCTTGAGCAGCTCGCGGTTCACCACCTGCGCCTGCGGGCCGAACGCCGGGATGGCGATGGGGTTCAGGACGAAGATGTTCTTCTCGACCTCGCGGACGGGCTGCAGCGCCGCCGTGAGCTTCTGGAACGCGCGGCGCAGGTCCCGCGTCGAGGCCGACGGGGCGCGGTACCCGATCGAGTTCACCCACAGGATCCGATTGTCCGCCGCGAGCAGGCGCATCACGTGCGTCTTGGAGAGCGGGTCGCCTCCCCAGTCGTGGCTGAAGCACAGCATGTCGCGGCCGCGCAGCTCCGTCTCCCACCCGGTGGTCGCCTGATCTCTCGTCTCGTTCGTCTGGTCCATTTCGAGGTCCACGCTTCGCGGCCCGAGGGCCGAGCTGCTCAAGGTCGATTCTGCTGCTTCAGCCATCCCTGCACGTATTCGGCGAGGAGTCGATACCCCTCTTCATTGAAGTGCCCCCCTCGACACTTCACATACAGACTGCAAGGGTCCTTGCCCCCGAGGGACGAGAGGAGCTTCTCGCTCGTGTCCACGTAGGGCACGCCGGCCCGCGTGAGCTCCGCGACGAGCGGCGCGTGGGCCGCCGCCCCGTGGTCCTTCAGGTACTTGAGGTCCGCCGGCAGGGGGATGATCACCACCCCGCCGAAGGCCCCGCGCTCGGCCGCCTCCTTCGCGAACGTGCGCGCGATGGCGCTCGTGACAGCCAGCCCGCCCGACTCGTGATCTGGCTTGTAGAACGGCGCGTGGGAGGGCTCCCCGCTCATCGCGGCCCGCATCCGGAAGTTCTTCCGCAGCCCGATCAAGGTGGCGAGGTACGGAAACCCCGGCTTCGACACCCCGCTCGGCCCGCCCGGGACGAAATAGTCATGCTCGAAGACCGCCTGTGGCTCCTCGAAGATCCGCGGCAGATCCGCCTCTTTCGGCGTGAGGATCGGCACGAGCGTGAGCGCGCCGTCGGCCCCCACGAGGAACCTTGGCTTGAACGACAGCGGCTGTCCCGGCGCCAGGAGCTCTCGATAGCTGTTCACGTTGCGCAGGATGTTCTCTGTAAGTATCCCAAGAAGGACCACCTTCGCGGCGTCCTCCTTCTTCTGTCGAAAGCGCAGGAGCGCCTGATCGGTGCCATACCCGCCGACTCCGTAGTTCGCCACGCGGCAGGCGAGGTTCTTCGCGAGCACGTTCCCCCACGCGTGCTCGTGGTCCACGTCCTCGCCGTACGTGAACGAGTCACCGTAGAGCGACACACACGCGGGCGTGCTCGGATCGGGGAACGCCGGCACGATCCGCGATCCGGAGGCGTCGAGATCGTCCTTCGGCTGCACGGGGGACGGCCATCCGAGCTGCGGATCGCGCGTGCGCAAGTATTCAGCCAGGTTCGCCGTCGTGGGCGGGACGTAGAACATGCCCCTCGCGGCGAGGATCTTCACGCCGACACACGAGGTGATCTCCACGCAGACGAGCGTCACGAAGAGGATGGCCGCGGCGCGCGCGAGCCGCCGAGAGAGCGGCACGGCCTCGGCCGGGGCGGGCTTCTCCACTTCTTTCTCGGAGATCGTCATCGGCTCACCGTGCCCACGGCATGGGCGCTATGGGGTCAAAGCGAGAGCGGAGCTTCACGGGGGCGCCGTTCTCCCGAGAGTTGTGGATCGAGAGCACCAGCTCCGCCGCGCATCCGTTCGAGTGTCGCGCATCCACGGCGCGCGTGTCAACCACGAGCGAACGACCTCGCGTGCTGTCTCCTGTTGACAGAGGGCCCGCAATGAGCGTCTGTAGGCCCCGCGCCTCAGCCGCGCCCTCGCCCAGATTCTCGCCCAGATTCCCAGAAGGGCCCCAGAAAGGAAACACCCGTGCCTGCCATCCTCGAAACACTGC
>Ga0268298_10005198_pt1 | contig 12318 bp, 12 predicted proteins | sample WWTPWeurt_MetaG_FD_194462 | JGI IMG/M metagenome (GOLD analysis project Ga0268298, IMG submission 194462) | Activated sludge microbial communities from WWTP in Nijmegen, Gelderland, Netherland - WWTP Weurt | ecosystem: Engineered > WWTP > Aerobic digester > Activated sludge | place...
GAAGTACGATGATATCAAGAAAGCAATGAAGGAAGCTTCCGAAGGGGAATTGAAGGGAATTCTTGGTTACACGGAAGACGAAGTAGTTTCTCAGGATTTTCTCGGGGATCCACGCACCAGTATTTTCGATGCGGGCGCAGGAATTCAGCTGAGCGATACTTTCGTGAAACTCGTTTCCTGGTATGACAACGAATGGGGCTACTCAAACAAACTTGTGGACCTCATCCAGCACATCAGTACAGTAAAATGATTTAAGTAAAAGCGCGAGGGCAAATGCGATGAACAAGCTTACGGTAAAGGATCTAAATGTTGCCGGCAAAAAGGTTCTGGTTCGAGTCGATTTCAATGTGCCTCTCAAAAACGGAGTAGTTGAAAACGACAAACGCCTTCGCGCAAGTGTGCCCACCGTTCAGTACCTCATTTCCAACGGAGCCCGGGTAATCCTCATGAGTCACCTGGGACGTCCAAAAGGAAAGCCTGTAGACTCGATGCGTCTGGGCCCGGTGGCGGACGCTTTCGGCAAATTACTTGGTAAGCCTGTAAAAAGCATTGGAACTTGCGTGGGCGATGAAGCTCAAGCGGCGGCCTCTGCCTTGAAAGATGGAGAAGTGCTGCTGTTAGAAAACCTGCGCTTTCATCCAGAAGAAGAAGGAAATGATCCTGGCTTTGCAAAGCAGCTAGCGTCTCTCGGGGATGTGTACGTAAACGATGCGTTTGGAACAGCCCATCGCGCGCACGCTTCTACAGAAGGCATCACTCACCATGTCAAACAATCTGCCAGCGGATTCTTGCTACAGAAAGAACTGGATTATCTTGGTGGCGCGGTAAATAATCCTAAGCGTCCGTTCGTTGCAATACTTGGTGGTTCTAAAGTATCTGGAAAGATAGACGTGATAGAAGCGCTTCTGCCCAAAGTGGATTTTCTTTTGATTGGCGGAGGAATGGCCTATACCTTTTACAAGGCCCAGGGTCTTGAAATCGGAACTTCCTTATGCGAAGAAGATAGAATCGATATGGCCAAAACGCTTCTTGCCAAGGCCGGGACAAAACTTCTATTGCCGGTGGACTGTGTGATTTCAGACGCATTTGATTTTGATGCGCGCAAAGTGGGAACCCTGAAGACTGTTGCTGCAAATGGGATCCCAAAAGGATGGAGTGGTCTGGACGCAGGCCCCGAAACCATTTCTCTCTTTAAAGACAAAGTACTTTCTGCCGGAACTGTTCTCTGGAATGGTCCCCTTGGTGTTTTTGAAATTGCAGAAACAGCGGTCGGAACTTTTAAAATTGCAGAAGCTCTGGCTGAGGCAACGAAGAAGGGTGCCATTACGATCATCGGTGGTGGAGACTCCGCTGCAGCGATTGAAAAGGCCGGATTGGAAGAAAGTGTGAGTCATGTTTCTACAGGTGGCGGCGCTTCTCTCGAGTTCCTGGAAGGTAAAGACCTGCCCGGTGTGAGTGCCCTGACCAATCGTTGAGCGTTCTTCGCGGACTCAGACGCCTCAATCGGTATGAGGCCAGGTTGTTTCGAATTGCACGCAAAGCAGGAAAGCTCGCGCAAATAGAACAGCTAGGCTATTCTGCCAGAAGCTCGGACGGATTTCGATTTCCTATATATTCTTTAACAATTGGAAAACCGGCTGCCCTGGAAAGATCTCCGGTTGGACTGGTTGCGGGCGTTCACGGTCTGGAAACGATCGGGATTCGCGTCCTTCTTGATTTTCTAGAAAGCATATTTGATGAGCCCAATCGCGATGTATCGCAGGCTTTGCTCGATGGGGATATAGGGATTGTTAGCATTCCCATCTTAAATCCTGGTGGAGTTGCATTGAAAAGTCGAGCAAATCCTGCGGGCGTGGACCTGATGCGAAATTCGGGAAAAGACGGGGACACAGCGCTCCCATTCTTCGGCGGTCATCGCATGAGTTCGAAGTTGCCATACTTTCGTGGCAAAAGTCTTCAGCCAGAATCGCGCGCACTCTTTCGCTTTTGTTTGGAGCGTTTTTCTCAGGCGCGTAAAGGAACCATTCTACCTGTGCTGGATGTCCATTCTGGATTTGGGATGAAGGATAGCGTGTGGTGGCCCTATGCTGGAAAGAAGACGCCGTCTGCGGATCACTATCTGTTCGAAAGACTCTCCAGGATTTTACACACAGAGGGCGACGGAATTACGTACGAGCCGCAGAGCCAGGCTTACACCGTACACGGCGATCTCTGGGATCGCCTGTACGATGACTATCGTCGTAGCAAGAAACCCGCCAAACTTCTGCCATTTACTCTTGAAATTGGAACCTGGTCAGACGTTAAGCGGAATCCGGGGCGGCTTCTCAGTAAAAGAGGATTGTTCAATCCACCACCTGAACAAAAGGCTCTGATGATCCAGAGATATCGTCCTTTCCTGAGTAAGTTCGTCCTTCTTTCCTTGCTCTATGGCGAATGACTATTTCAGGAATTTGTTTCCGTACTTATTGGTGATCGACTCTGCATCAAAGTAGATGAATAGATCTGTCGTTCCAAATTCACGGTCCAGCGCGGGTTCGCCGCCAATGCGCGCACCAATTCTCATATAGCCTTTGATCAAAGGTGGCAAGCGTTTCGTGATGCTCTTACGATCTCCGGCAAGTTCAATTTCTCTAAAGCCAGGATGCACGCTGGTGGGGAGAGGGCGAACGCGCAGATGCTCCTCTACAAGATGACCTTCATCGCGGAGAAACGCATACACCATGTTGACTTCTTCCGCGTCCGTAGAATGGAGCGAGCCGCAACCCATCAAAACACGAATGTTGTGGGTCTGGATGTAGTTTGCAATTCCTGCCCACAGGAGTGTGATGACGCTTCCGTCTCTGTAATCTGGATGCACGCAGCTTCTTCCAACTTCTGCAATTTCAAAATCCAATTTGTATATGTTGGAAAGATCAAATTCCTGTGCTGAATAAAATCCAATGTTCTTGAGTGCACGAGTTTTTGTAAGTAGTCTGTAAGTTCCAACAACGTGGTTTTCATTTGCATGATCCACGACGATCAGATGATCGCAGAATAGATCGTATTCATCTCTGTCTTTGCCTGTGGATGCAGACTGCGGTAGACCTTCTCCCATTTCCTGATTAAACACTTCATACCGCAGTCGAAGTGCTTTTTCGATTTCCAGCTGATCTTCTGCGATCTTGACTTCCAATTTCTTAAGCCGTTTTTGAGTGCTGATTTGTGACATGTTCTCTCCTGCTTCTGGAGAGAGACTAACGTTAGAGCATGACGAACGTGTGTCAAACTCTTGCCGGGATGCAATTCAGTGAATGCATCCTGGATCGGGCGGAGGCTCGATCCAGTGCGGATAATTCTTATTTGGAAGAAACCATTTTAAGGTCGTGTGCCATGTCTTCGATTTCGAAGTTTTGTGAAATCTTTTTGCGCACATTGCCTTCTGAGTCGATCCAGTAGATTCCTGAAGAATGTGTGATTTCCCCTCCCTGTGAATCGCTTGTGGCGCTAAACGCTGTCTTCACTTTGTCTATGTCGCCTGGACTGCCGGACAATCCAATGAAGCCCGGAAAGAATCCGGCAGCGTAGTCCCCCGCAATTTTGGGACTATCGCGCTGCGGGTCAATGGTGATGAACAAAAGTCTTACGCGGGCCTGTTCTTTTGGATTCAGGGCACCCATGGCCTGCGACAGCCTGTGCATTGTGGTGGGGCAGATATCCGGGCAATGAGTGAATCCAAAGAAAACCAGGGTCACGACCTGGCGGTTTTCTGCTCTGTCTTTGGAGAAGTCATACGGACCTTTTGATCCCTGCAAAGCAATGTTTGGCGCCGGAAACGCAGGGTGAAAGGTATCTGCAAATTTGAATCCGGATCGTGAGCAAACCGCACACAGAAGAATTAGCGGGATGGTAAGGCGCATGTGCAACGATTTGGTGTGTCGTCGTCCCCGGCAATGAAATTGCGTTCGACGAAAGTCCGCATCCATCGATTAGGGAACTATGGTTATTTCTATCATTGGCGCTGGAATTATGGGCAAAGGGATCGCATCCAATGCGGCCAGGAACGGGCATCATGTTCGCATCTATACCAGGAGTCGTGCGAAGATCGAAGACATTCTGGGGCCGGGAATTGAATATTTTGGGAAGCCAGAAGAAGCAGTCACCGGTGCGGAATTGACAGTCGTTTGTCTCACGGAAGATCACGTGGTGCGAGCGATCGTACTTTCGGAATCCTTCCTGTCTGCGATTTCAGGTTCCGTGATGGATGTAGGAACCACTTCGCCAGAACTCACGGATGAATTGTTCCGTGCTTTCGACAAAAGAGGAATTCGCTTTTTCGATGCTCCCATGACAGGGAGCAAGCAGGCAGCGCGCGATGGAAAGATTTTGTTCATGATGGGCGGAAGCGATGACGATTACGCAGCGGGTAAACCGGTCTTTGACTCTGCAGGCAGAGCAGTGGTTAGATGCGGGAAGATTGGAGACGGCCAGCGAGCGAAGATCGCGCTCAACATGGTTCAGGCTGGGACTCTTCAGATATTGATCGAGGGATACCACCTTTCGTCTCTACTTGGAATCGAGAAGACAACCTTCAAAGAAATTCTGGATCAGTCTGCGGCTCGTTCAGGTATTTCAGATTTCAAAACACCTTTCTTTCTGGATAGGAACTATGAAACGAATTTTTCTTTGAAGAATATGAACAAGGATTTGAATCACGCTCTGTCTCTTGCGATGAGTGTGCGCGCTGAACTCCCTTCTGCCTTCGCACTGAAAGCCGTCTTTGATCGGGCCATGAACCTGGGCAATGCAGAGAAGGATTTCTGCTCCATTGCGGATGCCACTCTCAATGCCGACTAACGGTGCAAAGCGAGTTTATAGAAGGTTGAGAAGGAGAGCGATCTTCAATAGGAAAACCTCATTCCGTATCCCAGGTAGTTACTTCCGCACGTAGGCGGGCACAGGATTCCGTAGATTCCAGACCTGTGGTGCACTCGAACAAATGCGCGAGGTTTGTATGCGTCGAGCGGCACCCCCACCTCTACTTCAAAGGCAAGATAGTTCAGGAGGTTTCGTGAATACTCTGATTCTGTTCCAGGGTTTCCAATGGATTTGCGAGGGTTTTCCAGATCGGGATTGCGAGTGGCCAGAGAAAGCCCTTCTGCCATGGCAAATGTAATAGGAAGGTTGAAGAGTTCTTCCGTGCGAGCCATCACAAGGCCGTTGAATTCCATGTGCTTATCACGCCCTGTGTGCCGTACGACCTGGCCCTCTGTTTCCAGTTTCAGTCCAAAGATTCCGTAGTCCGTTGGTTTTCCTACCGTGGCAGCGCTGATGTAACCAGGCTGGTAGTGCGTCTTTCCTTGAAGAAGAATCTGCCCGAGATTGGTCTGGGAGTAGAGTCCCTGGTAGGTAGAAATATTCCATTCATCTGCGGAAACTCCCGTAACCGCAAGGAATGTCGTGGAGAATAGAATCAGTGCAGATTTCATCCGCCGTTAGACGGAATACCTGCCTCAGGGTTCATGCGATTTTTGAAGGCTAACCGTGAGAACTCCTGACAGTACAAGAATGGTTCCAATTGCATGAGTGACATCAACATGCTCATCCAGGAACCACCAGGCAAGTGCTATGGTCGATACTGGCCCAACGCTTCCAATGATGGCGGCAGCGCTCGATCCTATTCTTCTAATTCCAGATGCGAGGAGAAGTGTGGGAAGAACTGTGCAGACGATCGCCATGAGGAATGCGTAACCGTAAGTTTTCTGGTCCACATCTGAAAGAAGATGCAACGGCCGCGTGAGAAGAAAGTGAATCACGACCGCCCCCACAGAGACCAGAAGGGCCAGAGTGGTGAAGCGCATAGAACCCAGTCGTCCAATCAATCTTCCACCGATTGCTAGATAGAAGGCGTAGGTAATGGCGCTCAGTAGAATCAGGCCTCCGCCAATCCAGGCATTCTCTCCAAATGTTCCAAAGTCGTGCCAGAAAACGAAAGCGATCCCCGCGTAAGTTAGCACAAGCGCGATTGCGATTTGTTTTGTGACGCGTTTGCCAAATGCGAACACTGAAATCAAAACAACGAACGTTGGATAAATGAAAAGAATCAGTCTTTCAAGACCTGCCGAAATATACTGAAGTCCAAGAAAATCAAACAGACTTGCCAGGTAGTAGCCCACGACCCCACAAAATAGGATAAGAAACCAGTCCCCTCTGCTAATTCCAGGTGATCTTGATTTCTTGCTCGATATCACGGCCAGGATCAAGAAGAATGGAAACGAAAAGATCATGCGAAGAGTCAGTAGAGTGATCGGGTCCACAGGACCGAGGAATGCCAGCTTGATGATCACTGCTTTCGCAGAGAAGGCGACGGCGGAAAGAAAGACCAGGACGGCGCCTGCGATTCTGCTGGAATCCACTGTCATGTTTCCATTTCTGGGAAAGGAACGTCCCTGAAAATGAAAAGAATTCTTCTGTCATTTCTGATTGTTTTGTTTGGCTGCACAACCGCTGAAGATCAAACCATTGATGCTGATGAGGCAAACACTCGCATTGGAATTGCCATTGGACTCAAGAATGCGCAGTGCGGTTACGGACAGTTTCTTACTTTGCCGGCCATTTTTCCTTTGAGAGAAGAAGCAGTCACACTCTGCGTTTCCGCTATCATATCCACACCGTGCAGCACCTGGGCGGGGAATAATCCGCTTTCGGGCGCCTGCCTGGCTCTTCCGTTTTACAGGAAGAAGTCGCGAGACAATTATGGTCTCTAGGATCGGTCCATGAGATTTGCAAGCTTTCTGGCCGCCGCATGATCCGGCGAAAGTGAAACGGCCCGCGTCACCAGTTGTCGCGCTCTATCCGTATTGCCAGAAAGTCTGTAAGCGTCTGCCAGATTGATCAAATTGTTGAGATGCTCTGGTTCTCTTAGCATGCAACGCTCTCCAAAATCGATGGCAGCTTTATAATCGCCAGCCTTCTTGCTTGCCCTGGAAATCAAATACTGCACGCCGCTTTCGTCCTGATGCTGCTCGAAGAAATTGGTAAGAGTCTGTGCGGCTGCGGGATAATCCTTTTGTTTAAACTGCAGCCTTCCCAGATAGCGAAGTGGTTCTACTCGATCCGGATGCGCACGATACAGAGAATGTAAGATCTGGATTGCCTCGTCCAGTTTGTTGAGCCGGCCCAGGGCGACCGCTTTGCCCAGACTCGCCTTGTATTCAGCGTTCGCATTCTCTATGTTAGCCGGTGAGCCAAAAAAGGAAACTTTGAGGAGCGAAAGGTCGTCCGTGATGCTTCCCTGCTTCTTTATGTTTTTGACAATGCTTTCCACGTTGCCTTTGGATTCTTCTACTACTTTGAGAAAGATTGTTTCGTCTTCGTTGATTACGCGATTGGATCCATCGTGGCCGATTTCCAGATCGTCTCTTCCGTCACTTCCCATGATGATGGAATCCCCTGGTTTGAGCTGGAATGTGTTGATGCGAATCTGGTCTTCCATTCCGGGAGTTCCCAGTTTTCGCAGAAGAAGTTCGTCTCCGATGAAAGACGCCTTCCCGTCTCGATACAGAACCATCCACGGATGCTCTGCATTGATGAAGTACATTACACCAGAAGTCTCATCGATTAAGCCCATGACCAGGGAAACATACATGCTTCCCTGAAACGATAGATATGCGTTTTGCAGATCGAGAGCTGCGTCTCGTAGCCACAATTCTGGACTTTTCTGTTTCTGGTAACTGGAAAACCTGGAGCGATTCAAGTATGTATTGAATACGACTCCGAGCACGATTGCACCACCTGCACCCTGCAAGGACTTTCCCATCGCATCTCCATTCAAGAAGACAGAGTATTGTCTGCCGCGAAGAATTACCTGATCGGTAAGGCAAGTATCCCCGCCCAGTTCTGATTTCCATTTGCGAAATTCAAATTTCTTTTTCTGCTCTACATGAATCTCTGTTTGAACCGCATCACTCTTGTTTCGATTGGCGATCATGGGGCTGGTTAGCAGAGAAGTAAGAAAGTAGTCTCCATCTTGCTGAATTTTGAGTTCGTGGATCTTTTCCAGATGGGCCTGGATCAATCTGGCTTTTTCTGTGAGTTCTTTTTCATACGCCGCGAGTTGCTTCTGGTGCTGTGCGCTCAATTCTTCGACAATCTCGTTACGCAAGACTCGCAGTTCTTCTTCTTTCTTCAGACGCTTGCGATGAATCGTTAGTTTTGCAATGGCCTGACCCAGAGACTCTCTTTCCCATTCAATCCATGCGATGGCTTCCACGCCGTTGTTCCAGACTACTCCGTCGATTTCAAAAGGTCCGTTCCTGGCATTACCGACGACTTTTCCAGTTTCTTTTTCAGAAACGTTCTTCGTGACTTTGTCAAACACATAAACCTTTCCATCTACGGACGGTAAGTCGGACGGAAGGTTAGGCCAGTGAGTGATCTTTAAGTAGAAATCGAGACCTTTACGGTAGCGCACGGTTGCGTATACAATGGCATAGCCGGCGACCACTGAAGTCCAGGAAGGATATTGAAAATTTTCAGGAAGGCGGCTGTACTTAAAAGATATGGTGGCGGCCATTCCGTTCTTAATATGCGTTGCAGGGGTTTTGAGAATCTCTGCGTTGCATTCCGAGACCAGAGTCACTCTTTCTGTGTGTTCGGAAACTTTGCGAAGGATCACAGGCACCGGAGCGATCTTGAGCTTAAAGGCGAATAACGTATCTTTTTGATCCAGTCTTCCGGATCCAGATGCAATCCCGAATTGCCAGATAGCCTGGTAAGGATCTTCGAAACGATCTTTCAGCTTTTCGTAGAGAAACACTTCCAGTTCATAGGAATTCCAGTTCTCGTCGTCGTAGATGTGTTTGAAAATGGAACTGTCTCTTTCAATTCCAACTTCACGGAGCAATTCATTGAGAGCATCTTCGCCCTGAACCTGCACCAGATAATCGAAGGCAGTTCGAATGTATCTGGAAGAGCGTTCCTTCTTGGTGATTGCTTTGTGATAGTCGATCGGTCCGCTGAGACCTGGAATGTCTGCCATGAGCTAACGCTGCTAGGTGATGACTGCCAGGTCAACCTAAATTGCGAATCGCTTGATCTGTCACCCATTCGAAGAGGAATGTCCTATGGATAGACATATTGTTGAGGAATATAGAGCAGATGGTGGTCTGTTGCTGGACGCAATCCAGGGTCTCAATCCAATTCAAATGAACACAAGGCCAGTGGCGGATACATGGACGATTCAGGAGATCGTGGTCCACATGTTCGACAGTGAACTCATCGCGGTGCATCGGCTGCGCAGACTCATTGCAGAGCAAAATCCACTGCTCATCGGGTATGATGAAAGCGCTTTTGCCAGGTCTCTCTTCTACGAGAAGACAGATCCGGTTCTGGCCGCGTCGATGGTAAAGAATCTAAGGGAAATGATGGCGGACACGCTCAACCTCTGCCCTCCCGAGGCATTCGAGAAGGTGGGTGTGCACAGCGAAACCGGTCGGATCCAGGTGGCGGACTATCTCAAAAAGAATGTGGAACACCTGCGTCATCATATGAAGTTCTTGAATGAAAAAAAGAAGATGGTGCAGCGCTAGATCAACGCTGGTTCTTTTCGAGCATCTGGATGACTTTCATCGCTTCCACTGCGGAAGCCAGGCTGCTGTGGATGGTGGTGGTCTCTCCGCTGGAAACGGAAGCCACTTCCTGATATAGATTCTGCCACGGGTTCTGGGTCTTCTTGAGCAGCGGTTTTGCAGTTCTTAGTTCGTTGAACCTGGAATATTTTCTAGATGGTTTTGAGACTTCCATTCGAAAGCCATTGTTGCCGCAGTAAATTCTTCCTGCTGCGAAATCGATTTCCATCTCGAATTCGAAGTACTTTCGTCTTCCGCCTGATTCAAGAACTGCGTTAAAATCAGAAAACTCAAAAGTGGCAAACGCAGTGTGTTCTCCTGCATCCGGAGTGTTTCGCATCATGCGAGCGAACGCTCGCGCAGGCTTTCCGGCAAACCACAGGAGCAAATCGATCCAATGAATGGCGTCATGCAATAGCGGCCCCGCTTCTCCCGCTCCGGGAGAGCCACCAACAAGAACTCTGCCTCGAATGCTTCGCATTTCCCCCAGGACTTTTGAATCGATGATGTCTTTTACTCGTCTGTACCCTGGATGGTATCTCCTTTCAAAGTTCACCCACACATTTGTTTGATCGCATAACGTTAAAAGACGAGTCGCCTCTTTTAGATTTGCGGCAGGAGGTTTTTCGAGTACGATGGAGTGCACCCCTGATTTTTGAGCAGCGCGCACCAATTCAAAGTGAGATGGAAGGCTTGCTGCAATCACTGCAAGATCTGGCCGCAACGCCAGCACCTCCGAAGGCTTTCGGGATAGGAGCAAAGGCTTTTTCCAGTACGAGGAAAAATCGTATAATCGCTCCTGGATAAGGTCGCAGGCACCCACGAGATGGAACGGATTTTTTCGCATTCCAGGATTTTTCAGGGATCCTGCATGAGTGCAGGGGTGATATCGTAGGCGGTCTTTTTCCAGCATCCAGGCAATTCTGCCCAGACCCAGAAGCACTGTGGAGACCTGCTTCATGACGGAAGGAATCTGGATACGAGGAAACGAACTGCTTTAAGAATCAGATAGAACCACACGCCCCATTCTATGGTTCCAAGAATGGTGGAGAAGAAGATCACTCCGGGATCAGGAAATGCAAGATATAGAAGACTGATGGGAGCATCTGCTGTCGCAATGTCGGAACAGCGCGCTCCGCATTTCAGGGAAAGCCAGCTTACGCGCGGAATGAGATACCAGAGGTGGAGTGCGCACCCGGCGAAAAAGCCTATACGAAAATCCTTTTCGAGGAGGAAAGTCATAGTGGACTATGGCAGAAAAGCAGATACGCAGGCTCCCGTCTATAGTAATCGATCGCATTGCAGCAGGCGAGGTGATCGAGAGTCCTGCCTCCGTGATCAAAGAACTCTCCGAGAACTCTCTGGATGCGGGTGCCACCAGGCTTAGAATCGAAACGACGGCTGGCGGGATGGATAGCCTGGTCGTAGAGGATGATGGATCCGGTATTCCCTTTCATGATTTGCCCGCCGCCATCGAGAGGCATGCAACGTCCAAAATTGGATCTATCGAAGACATAGAAAATATATTGAGCTTTGGGTTTAGAGGAGAGGCTCTCGCGTCGATTGCCTCTGTCAGTCTACTCCGGCTCACAAGTAGAACCAGAAATGAAGAAATAGGAGGGATTCTTGAGAGCCGGGCGGGAACTATTTCCCTGCACGAGAGGAAAGCCTGTTCCTATGGCACTGTGGTTCAGGTGCGTGATCTATTCTTTGCAACACCGGCACGAAAGAAATTTATCAAATCGGAGAAAACGGAAAACCTCAAAATCTATCGTGAGATCCGAAAAATCGCTCTTTCGTCGCCTAACGTTGAAATCCTGTACATCCGCGACGGTCAGGAATATCTGCACTTCGCAAGAAGGAATACTCTTCGCGAAAGATTGGCAGACGTATTTCCCTCGGATGCGCTAGATCGCTGGATTGAAATCCATGCAGAATCAGATGGAATTTCTGTTTTCGGTTTTATCAGTTCGCCAGATGCGGTCCGCGCGAATCGAGACAACCAGCTCACTTTTGTAAATGGCCGATGGGTGGAGCTGAAATACATGTCTTATCTACTAAAGAAGGGGTACGGCGATCTCATCGCGCACGGGATGCATCCATCTGCCGTGATTCACTTCACCATACAGCCAGACATGATTGATGTGAATGTTCACCCTGCGAAAAGAGAGATTCGATTTCTGGATGAAAACAGATTGCAGGGTCTTGTGATTCGCGCCATTCAGAGAGCACTGTCTGCCGGGCCTGTCGTGTTTTCTGAACAGACTTTGCAGAGAAACTTTCGTGAGGTGTCGTCGAATCCTCTGTCAGTTGAGTCTCTTTCGCCTGAGTCTTCTTTCTTAATTGAGCCAGCGCGCGGCGCAGTTCTCGTATCGCTATCGAACCAACAAGCGGCCCTTCCTGAATTCATACGACCTCCCGAAAAGCCTTCGGTTCAAATACCTTCTCGACTGAGGCAACTGGGAGTTGTGTTCGGAACCTACATTCTAGCAGAAGCAGAAGATGGGCTTTACTTGATCGACCAGCACACTGCGCATGAGAGAGTGAACTACGAGAAGAAAAAGAAGCAGCTTGCGTCCATTCAGGGCCAGAGGCAGCCCTTACTTCATGCGGCAGTGATCCGACTTCAGCCGGACGAAATGCAAGTGATCCAGACGCACGAACAAGAGCTTCTAAGAGTCGGTTTCGTCGTGGAGGCCATGGGAAAGGATGC
>Ga0268298_10005199_pt1 | contig 12317 bp, 7 predicted proteins | sample WWTPWeurt_MetaG_FD_194462 | JGI IMG/M metagenome (GOLD analysis project Ga0268298, IMG submission 194462) | Activated sludge microbial communities from WWTP in Nijmegen, Gelderland, Netherland - WWTP Weurt | ecosystem: Engineered > WWTP > Aerobic digester > Activated sludge | place: Netherlands...
GCATTCTCATTTTATTGGTTGCAGGGATGCTCTCCCTGTTGTGGTTTAGCCATGTGCCATAGCTTTTTTAGACTCTCTGGTATTTGGTTTAGTTTTCTATTTTTTCACCACAGAGATCACGGAGTCCACAGAGAAAAGCCTCTTGAAATTCTCCGTGGTCTCTGTGTGCTAGTATGATAAAAGAGAAGGACACAGCAGGCCGATCGTGCAAGGGTCTAAAAGACCGTCACGGAGTAGAAGGTCGCTGTGTCCTGTATGAGGGTAGCCCGAACAGTTGTGTGGTCTCGAAGACCGGATCTGCTAGTACGGGCACTCCAAAATTATACTTCTCCAGCGAGGTCAAAATGGCAGAAATAACCACTCAAACAAATGTAGGCATAGATGTCTCCAAGGATTGGTTGGATATCGTCGTGATCCCAAGCGGCGAGACCTGGCGCACCGAAAACAAGGAAGAAACAATTCGTGAGTTGATCAAAAAGCTGGAGCAACTCAATCCAGAGCGAATTGTTGTGGAGGCCACAGGCGGGTACGAACAAATGCTCGTAGTGCAAATCTATCTGGCAGGGTTGCCATTGTGTCGTATCAACCCAAAACGTGCTCGGTATTTCGCACGCTCGTTAGGTCTGCTTGCCAAGACAGATAAATTGGATGGCAAGGTCTTGGCGTTGTTTGGTGAGCGGGTACAGCCAGCTTTGACCCGTCTGCCCAGTGAAAAAGAACAGATTTTGAGTGCTCTCATCACTCGCCGAGAGCAAATTTTGAACTTTTTGGTGTCCGAGCGCAACCGTTTGCACACGGCACCGAAAAAACTTCACGCATCCTTGAATGAACACATCACCTGGCTCAAGAACCAGCTCAAGCAGCTTGAGCATGGAATTGATGACTTCGTCAATGATGATCCTGATTTCAAAGAAAAATCCGAGTTGCTTATGGAGGTTCAAGGCGTTGGCAAAAAGACTGCTGCCAAACTGATTGCCGATGTACCTGAGTTAGGCGACTGTGATCGCAAGCAAATTGCTGCGCTGGTTGGCGTTGCGCCTTACAACCGCGACAGTGGCCGCAAAAGCGGACAACGCTTTATTAGCGGCGGACGCCCAGATGTTCGTTCTATTCTTTACATGGCGACCCTGACAGCTACTCGATGCAATCCTGTCATTCGTGAGATGTATCAACGTTTGCTCAAAGCTGGCAAAAAGAAAAAAGTTGCCATTGTCGCCTGTATGCGGAAATTGCTCACTATTTTGAACGCTATGATTCGCGACCGTTCTCATTGGAATCTTGCTTTTTCCGCTTGACAATATACACAGTTACTCCGTGGTTCAAAATAGTTTTTTACGCACATTCTCCACTACTTATGAAAGAGGTCTAATAATCCCAGCGGGCATATGAGTTTGAATGGACTTGTTATCGAAGGGCTTAATGGAGAATAAAAAAATAAGGAAAATGATATGGCAAAATCTATAATAACTCTTCTTGTAATATTCCTCCCTGTTTTTGCCCTTACATATGTTGCTGTTTGGTATCCAAAAATAAGTAGACAAAAATATTCACTATTCACTTCCTTTTCAATGGGGTTGCAATTGTTTATTTTGTCTGCAATTTATAACAAGGTTTATGTTGGATTGTTTTTATTCTTATTTGCTCTTCCAGTAGGATATCTAGTAACCTATTATTATTTGTATTTCGAATATGAAAAGCGTTTCAATAAATATTCAAAGTACAAATCGTAGATATGCTAACATCTGACACTTAATATACCCCCCTTCGGCCAGGTGCGGACCAATGTGACTAGTCCCAACTCACAGGCGGGGTTGACAGACCTATCGTACACAGGTCAACGTGACTTGGGAGATTGTAGTATTCATCAAAAAGACTTTCATAAGATCTTAATTCCCTCAATGATTGGCGTTGAGGAATAAAAAATGCCGCTCCTCATCATTTGAGGAGCGGCATCAAGTTTTTTGCTAAAAAAGCAGATGGTAGATATTTCAGTTCACAGGGCGCCAGGTCAACTATGCTTGATTTGGCATATTTACTGCGGGGCGAAATTTATACCCGTATACCAGATTTGTACCCCGCCGGACAAATCCGATTGCGGTTGTGAGGCGGAAAATTGGCAGTTTTGACTTCAACGGATCCAATTTTAGTAGGATTGATACCCTGGTGTCGCTACCCTGTCGTCAAGGAAGTTGTTCTAAATAAGGTAGTGATTCCTTCCTTAGAAATAGTAGAACTGGTTTGGTCATCCAAGTTTAGTATTCGCTATGTTGTCATAATGGAACACCGTATATGGTGACCGCAAGGCTAGTGCTGCCAAAATACAAGTATCGTCAGGGGAAAATCTTTGAAAAAAAATCACGCCCCACTGTGTTGGGGGCGTGATTTTTACTGTCAGGACTTCAGGATTAATGCCAGACCAAGTGATCCTTTTCCCAAAGATTATCAAGCCTTTGATTATTAAAAACTGAACTTACGGCTGTAAGTTCGTTTGGGCAACAGTATGCTACCAGCGTGCAATTTTGATAGATAAGTCCCAAAATAAATGATGATAGGTATAATTATTGAAATTCAGGTTTCGCTACAGTACTTAAGAAGAAAACGGAATTTCAATTGAAACAGGTATAGTATTTTGTGTAAAATATAATAAAGCTACCTAACTAAAACTAAGCCGTTAAGCACCATATTGTCAATATGAGTAATCTATCTGTTTCAGTTTCAAGATCTACTATAAGAGATAGTGTGCGAACCTGGTTAACTAGCTGGGATTTCGTTGATAATCCCTTTGCTTATTGGGAGGCGAGTCAAGAAGCATGGCTGGAAAGGTATTATGTTCGAAGGCCTTTCTTTACTCAATTGCTAAACGATCACAGGTCAATAATTGCTTACGCCAAACGGGGAGGGGGGAAATCTGCAACTAGAATAATGTTGGAATCTGAGTGCAGGCCAAAGGTGGGAAACTCTCCAATATTGGCTGTTTCTTTTACTAACTTTGCTCCATTAATAAGAAAATTTACAATACAAGGCAGTCTATATATTGATGATTACCTGCCTTTCATCGTTTCAGAAGTCCTTGAAAAACTGATTGAAACAATTGTGAGAAATCCACAAATAATTCCAAATTTATCATCTATTCAAATAAATGAATTAAGTTGGTGGATTACAACTTATTCTAAACAATTATATTCAAAATCCACACTCAAAAAATTATTATTACTTGCTGATAGGGATATTAATGACACCACCTTAAGAGAGGCGGTATTTAGAATTCAGAGAAAGGAGAATTTGGAACTTAAGAATAAGAAGGCTAAAAAAATATTGGATTTATTAATAAAATTACATTCTGCTTCACCTGAAAAACCATTCTTAAAGTTAGAGACTGCAAAAAATACAATTTTAGAGTTAACTGATCTAATCTTCGAAATCTTGAACCATGCACCTGTAAAATGCCAGGCAGTTTATTTTTTAGTTGACGGTATAGATGAGCATCCTGAAACTCTAAATTCTCCACAATTGAGCGCCGCTATACTTTCTCCATTGCTAGGAGAAAATGAATATCTTGAAAAAATACCCAACTTTGCTTCAAAATTCTTTTTGCCATTGGAACAAAAGGAAGCGTTTGAATCTGAATATAGGACAGATCGAATAGAAATAATTAATTTGGAATGGGATCAAAATCAGTTGGAGGAATTAAGGATATTGTTTAGAAGGAGAATTTCAGCGTTCAACACTCGTGGGCTGATAAGTCTTGCTGAATTATGCCACCCCTCAATTCGAAGATGGATAGAAGATGCAATGCTTGAAGAGTCTAAAGGATCACCTAGAAACTTATTAAGACTTGGAGATTTAATTCTTTTAGAACATTGCAAGGAAGGATCTGATCTAGGGTCGATCATCATGCCAAAAGAGTGGGAAAAAGCATTGGCAATATTTAGATCTATTATTGGAGAAAGCGATAGTAGTGCAACCAGGCTAAATGTAAACAATACAAATTTGGAGAAAATAACCAACGAGAATAAAAAAGATAAATCAAGTACCCCTAAACTACGAGTTGATGTTCGATCGGGTAAGGTCTTCAGAGGTAAACAACAACTTGAAAATCTTCCAAACCTACAATTTCGCCTGTTAAAGTACTTGTACTTAAATCGTGATCGAATATGTGAAAAAAATGAAATTGCACTAGCTGTTTATGATCTAAATTACGATGTGCAATATAACCTTAGGAGCATCGAACAAGATATATCTAAACTGATTAGCAGACTAAAAGTCTCTATAGAAATTGACAATTCCAACCCAATATATATTATAACAATCAGAGGACGTGGTTATAAATTGGAAAATGCCGAGTAAAAGTGGTCTTATTGTTGTCCAAAAGATGTCAAAATAATGTCAACCTTGCTTGTCGAAGGAATGATATAACAGCCTCAACATCATGTTTATCCATACGAGGCAGTTATGAATCAGTACTACTCCTTAAAATCTTATCAAAAATGCTCAGATCTGAATGTTATGTATCGGGGTCCGCCGCCAAAAAAGATTAACTAATTTAATGAAGGGATACCTATGGAACTTCCAGGCAATTCAATAAAGTTAATCACACACCATTCAAAGGGGTTGAATGAAGACCTTCTTCATTATGGTGATTATGCGCGCGTCTTGGCAGATACGGTGGACAATTTAACCTTTGAGAATACTGGATTAACGATTGGTGTCTTTGGAGATTGGGGGAGTGGGAAAAGCACTATTCTCAGAATGATTTGCGAGTTGTTGAAGCCCACCAAAGGGTTATTTGTTTTTAAAAAACGCTTGGTAATCGAATTTGACGCTTGGAGATATGCTGACCAACAGAATCTTTGGGTAGCTTTTCTGCAAAAGATTCTAAAAGGTATTGAAAGCGAACTTGGTCCTGTAATGACAACTTTTATTAACGTTAAAATGTGGTATTCAAGTTTGGATACTAAGAAAATAGTTAATTCCATCATTTCCTTTCTTGTACGCCTAATCATTGCAATTATTCTGATTATTCTCAGTGTTGAATTCATTTCTCTTTCAATTCACCCTATCCTAAGAACAGATTGGTTGCCAGTTCTTACTTGGTTAAAAGACGCCTTAGAGGTTGCGACGATCCCTGCGGTAATTTGGTTTCTGTTCTCGGAAAGCATCAAACAAATAATTGGCGGCTTTAAACAATTGTTTACTTTCAAATTATCCCTTGCCCCTAATTTTTTCAAACCTTTACTTGACTATAGCAGTTTGTCGTCAGCAGATCAATTTCAAAGAGATCTTATTTCAATAGTAAACACAGTAGGAAGGTCTAATCCGATTGTTGTTCTTATTGACGATCTTGATAGAGCACCTGTAGATCAGATTGTTCCCATCCTCGAATCAATCAAGCATTTTAGTTCCGTCTCTTCAGAAAAAAACAGACTAAACGAGAATTCTTATATAACCTTTATATTGGCTGCCGATCGAAGGACAATTGAACGTGCTATTGCCAGCCATTATGATAAATTTTGGACGCAACTTGATCAACCGGAAATAAAGGACCGTTATGCCAGAGAATATTTCGAAAAGATAGTCCAAATATTCTTTGAGATTCCACCTCTCTCTCCAACTCAACTCAATGAATTGCTTAGTGAGGATCAAGAAGCCGAAATTGGGACAGTTCAATGGGCACGTCAGCAAGCTAGGCAGGTGCTTACACAGGTTCCAAAACAGAATCCGAGGGAAGTAATACAGGCATACAATTCATTCCAGTATTTATGGAAGATAATACAAGACAGAAAAATACCCAACGCTAATGCAATTTGGTTTCCTCAAATATTAGCTACATTGACAATAATTAAATATATATGGCCAAGCGTTTTTGAAAAAATTGCTCGTTGGCCAGAATTGTTCTTTGATTTGCATGGAGTAGCATGTGGTAATGAAAATCAAGGCTGCAAAAAGTCTGAAATAGAAGAAATTCTTAGTATGGGCTGCCCAAGTGGTGGGAAAGATTCGATGGTGGACACCATAAGACATAACTACCCAGATCTTCTTAAACTCTTAGGTGTAGTGGATATAAAGGATGTAAGCTTAGATAGCCTTTTTGGAATAATAACATTATCCGGCGATCAAAAAGCGCCAAAAGGATGGCATTTAATCGAGGTTGGCGACGCATTAATGAGTGGGGATCCAACATTAATTAAGTTTGCCATGCGTACTAATTCAGGTGAAGTCATGAAAGATCGCGTTATTTGGCTAATGGAATTCTTTCAAGAAAAAACCTTGGTCACGGACGGAGCAAATGGAAAAAAGGTTGAGGATTTAGGCTTGGAAAATAAAATGATTAGGGCAATTTTCGCCATTGGTCGGCTAAACGACCCTCGGGCTTTGGAACCATTGAAAAAGGTCATTGTTACCCGGGAAAATCATTCAGACGCGGTTATTGCAAGAGTCGTATTTTCACTAGCTCATCTTGAGAAGGAGGAAAGATGAAGCTGGTAACATCCATAGTCGCAGACTTGCTTTCTGATACTAAAACCCCTATAGCATTAAAGGTGCGTATCCTCCGACTTTTTGACGCTTCGGTTTTCGGCGACGGGTCATTACATGATACCTTGATAGGCCTGGCGCTTGATGGTGAAATGATTTTTATTCGCGAAAAGGCTAAGAGCATTTTGGGAGATTTCGTCGAAGGCGATACGCAGGGATACTGGTTGGAAAAGATTTCGAACCTTGATAGCATCAAAACTTCTGTAGAAGCATATGATTTATTTTTAGCCTTGTTAACAAAATATAATGGCAAGGAGTTGTCAACAAGCATCAAGGAACTTTTGATTAATAAAGCAGCTAATGATCCTGCGAGTGGCTATAAAACCATTGACACAATATCCAGGATGAAAAATGCAACAGTGTCAGTTTATTATCTGTGCGAAATTGCTCTGAGTACAAAAAGTGAAGACAACCGCAAGAAAGCCATTGAACTTATAGGTATTATTCAAACCAATGCAAATATGAATTGGCAGTCTGATATCTGGGAAAGACTAATAACAGAATCAGTTAATTTTTCACAGCGGGAGCGAATAATCCTATTAAATGCGCTGTACACTACTAATAATATTTCTGCTTTTCCTTATTTCGAAAAGGCCTTACAAGACAAAGATAGGCGTTTGAATAAAGTTGCCATCGAAATTCTTCAGAAATTTTCGATGGCAGAAAATCAAGATATAGCTAATGAAGCAACAAAAATCATAAGTAGAAATCACATTATTTCAGAATAATCTCATGATACTTGTCTTTTACCTAATTTTTCGCTATAATGACTTGGAAATCGCTCCATTTTTCAATTATTCATATTCTGGGGAGTTCAGTATGTCTGTTGTAGTTACATTAACGGGGAGTTTCCCTCCAGTTCGGCTTTCGCCACCTCCATTGACAAACGACGAGGTCGTTTTGTCTATACAACAATGTGTAGAAGCCCAATTAAAAGCTACTAGCGGAAAAAATATTGATTGGCTATTTGTAAGTGGCCAGCCACAGAATGATATTGTGGGTATTTTTGCTACAGGTTTGGGACTACAGGGCTCTGGTTTGCCTTACAAAATAGACAAAAATGTAAAACATGAATCCCCAATTACATTAGATGAATTGCGAATCACCGCTAATTTCTTGGGCAAAAAGCCATTGAAAGCACATATAACTGACCCAGTATTAATGGCAGAATGTTGCACAGTTGATTCGTACCTGCAGAAGTATAGAAGCTTAGATGAGGCATCCATTTCTTTTGCACATGCTTTGGCAGAAGAGGTAGAAATGATTCTAAGCAACGACAGCTTACCCATAACTCATATCCAAATAGACGCTCCTTCATTAACATCAGGGGAAGATTTACCGCTAGCCCAAAAAACGATTGAGATCGTTTTGTCGTCAGTTCCATCCAATATTCAAACAATACTGCATGTTTGCCATGATATTGGAAAGATAATGGGGAAATTGCTGGATATGGAAAAAATAAACATTCTGAGTGTTGAACTTCAACACCTAAATGACATTGCATGGCTTGATGCGAAGGTTTTATCTAACAGTGAAAAAAAATTGGCATTAGGTGTTATGCCAGTGAACACTAATGATATTCCAAGCGCACGATTGATAGAGAGAGATTTGATTTTTGCCGCCGAAAAATACGACATTAAAAATATTTGGGGAATAACGCCTAATTGTGGTTTAAGGCTTAATACACTAGCTGAAGCCCAAGAACGGCTACTTCGCTTAGCTGATGTAGCTGAAAAATTAAATTCTCGTTTTGCGACGAGTTAGGGAGCTACGGATGAATAATCAACCTATTCTCGATTCACGTTTTGTTCCCGTCGTAAACAGAGAAGATGAAATAAAGGAAGCAACTATCCGAATTGATAATATGCTTTCAGATGTGAAAGTTGAAGATTGCGTCTTGTTTTATCACGGCGTTTCAATGGTGGGTAAAACGACTCTGCTAAGCAAAATTAAAGAGGAAATATCAAAAAAAGGTTTGGTAATTGCATGGGTCGATTTTGACCGCGAACAAATAATTGACCAAAAAATAATCCACAACTATTATGATGGGCTCGATGGGCGGCTTAACTTAATAAAAAAAATACATAGAGATTTTTGTCGTACGGGTGAGTTTACTTCAAGTTTTAATATTGAAAATTCACTCGATATTGTCGATATTATTGATAAGTTCATGGCTTTCATCCGTGATTTGTATAGATTTAATCGAAAGCATCCCTTCGCGATTTTTTTTGATACGTTAGAAGATGCTGAGATTGAAAATCTTATATGGATTCAAGAAGCCATTATTGAACCACTCGTCAATGAGTTTCATACTCTTGTAGTCTTTGCAGGAAGAACCGCACCAAATACTAGACAGCGAGACTTAATACATCCACTAGAACGTCGGTTAGCAAAATCTGAAAAAAGGCTATTTCATCTTCGACCATTTAATGATGCACAAACATCAAAGCAAATAGAAAATATCGGGGCTAAAGACAGGCTGCCAATATCTGCTCACGATCTTTCACGTCAAACCGGTGGTTTGCCAGGATTAAACGATGCCGCAATTAGATGGTTGGTAAGTGATAAATCTGTTGAGCGTCTATTACCTCATTTAGTTAACGAGGTAATCTTTAAAAGGATGGCCAATAAAATTGACGAGGAATTAAAGGCAGAAATACTGGCTCTCTCCCCTATGCGATTGTTTGATTCGGGCCTGATTAGTAAAATTGTAAAGTCCTTTTGGCCACAAAGATATGAAGATGATTCATTAAGGCAAATCCGACAACTACTAAACAAATTTCAAGATACAAGATTGATTGAACCCCACCCCGATGGATACGGGTACTCCATCCCCTATGACATAAGGTTAGTTATCTGTCAATATTGGAAAGTGGCAGAGCCCCAAAAGTATTACAGGGTCCAAATTCTTTCAATTGATTGGTTTTTAGATCAAGTAAAAAGTGACGATTTTGTAGCTGTTACAGATCTTATTTACCACTTACGTCACTTAACTTTGGGCTTTAGTGAAAAGCAGTTTCTTATTATGGATTTGATGGCAGATCAAACTGCATTAATGAAAAAACTTGATGTGCTATCTGTGCCAGAGCTTTTGCAGAATGAATTCCTGGTTAATTTAATTGAAAATACTTTAGCCGAACTTCGGAAAAAATCTACAAGGGCTTTTGATCTTGCAGATCAAATTAAGCGTGTTCTAGAAAAGCCCGAGTTCGTTGAAGCTTTCGATTCGAATATGGTGCTTTTAGAAAAATTGCAAAGGTCATGCTCGTTGTTTAAAGAGCAACTATAGTGATATTCGACGGTTGGGAGCAGAATAGTCATGGCAGATTTCCCCTTCATTGGTCGTCAAAGCGCATTAAATGCCTTTCATAGTTTATTGAGTCTTCGAGCGCAAAAAAGTGTATTATATTTGGAAGCAATCGGTGGACTCGGCAAGACATGGTTGCTAAAAGAGTATCTCAAACAATCGCTTGAGAATCCTAGATGGTATTTGTGCCCACCAGGTTTCGATACATCTCATATTGATTCCCTTATCATCGATTTTTATCAAATTAAGAATAGAAGTATTGATGGGGTCATTGTTAGCATTATTGAAAGATTAGGTTGGGAATACTTTCAAGACTATAAAGAAAATCTCGAAGAGATTACCGGACTATTAGAAAAATCTAAAAACTCTGGGACAGATGATTATTCTTCATCAATAGCAGCTTTCCGTCGAAAATCGGAGGAGCTATTTTTTAGAGATTTTAAGAACGCCATAAGAAGCATTGATGGATATTTCTTGCTGGTATTTGACACCTTTGAAGTTGCACATCGTAGGCGTGTTGGCAGGTGGTTTCTTGACAAGTTCTTAAGTCATCAAGCGACTGCTGACTGTATTGTAGTATTTGCTGGGCGTCCCCCTACTCCGCAAGCATTACCATATCGAGTGATTCCTCAAAAACTTGACCCGTGGGAAAAATCAGAGACAATTTCATACTTAACCCAACGCTGGCCTAAGGACTTTAGTGAGATAGATGCGGAACGTATACATCAAGCTACCAATGGACATCCGCTGTTAATTGATATGGTAGTGTATACCCGAAACGCGGGGCTGGCAAGTTTAGAAGAATTATCAACTACATCGCGAACATCTCTGGAATGGTCGCTTATTGACAGGTTTGCTAGGAACCCTGTTGGTGAACATTCGGCAATTATCGAGTTGGGGTACTTAAAGAGAAGATTTGATCCGGAAATTTTCTCGATCCGCCAAAATGGAAAATCGCCAGCATATGATGGGATCGAAAGTTTCGATAAACTGATAGAAATATTGCGATACGATAAATCAAGGGCGAGGGAAGGATTAAATTCAATTACGAAATACCGATTAGAAGATCGCGTCTTAAGCCTTCATGACGAAGTACAAAGGATGATTTCGGAACATGCATACAGAAGAAATGAAGTATCGCCTGGCACACGAGACGAATGGAAGAAATTATGTAAAGAATTGTATGAAGAGATTGTGGATAAGTGGTATAAAAATAATATAAAAGAAGAAAGTTCGGAAGAAAAGAAAAACCTTCTTAAGGCGGAGCAACTGGGGTATGAACTGGATGCTGATGTCGACCAAGGTTTGGTTATATACAACGGTTATTTTAACGAAATCAAGAAGAATGACCTTTCAACATCACTTGCATTTAATGAATTGATTTGGGGAGAAGTAATTGATCAGCTAGAAGATGATGAGAAAAAACATTTATTTGTTGGCAAAGAATACGAGTTGTGCAATGGACAAGCAGATTGGCTTTGGTTAATTGGCCAGTTTGATGCTGCCGCAGATATCTACCAAACGATCATTGATAAATACACTCTTGAGCCAGATGACGCGATCCGTAGGCTTGATGCGCTAGCATCTATAGGACACGCACATATGCAATTGGGTAGGTATGAAAGGGCTAATGATGCTTTTGAAACAGGACTTGAACTAGCCTTCCAGGTCGGGGATAAGAAGTGGATCAGCGCTTTTCAACAAAATAAAGGTCAATTATTGCAACTGTTAAATCAATGGAATGATGCAGAGAAATATTTCGAAGATGCAGTCGAAACATCAAGACCACTAAACGATGACAAAGAAGCACAAGCGTTACCGTCTTTGTATCTTGGTTCGTTACAGGCATTATTAGGGAAATATGATGAAGCTATCATGAATTGTGAGCGAGGCCTTTCCTTTCGGCGTGCGGCATTGAAAGCGCCCGTATCCGTTGAGGTTGATGGACTCGAAAATTTCAAGCCTCTGTTGGGCGGTGGGTACTATTCTCCCGAGGGAAGTAAGATACGACTTGGAATCGCGTACTTAAAACTTGCAGAGGTGTTTAGATATTCAGGTAAAAAAAATTGGGAAAAATCGAAAGTAAATTACAATAAAGCATTAGAAATATTTTCTGTAACAAATCAGCATCGATACAAAAGTGACGTTTTTCAAGGTGTAGGAAATATTCTTTACGAAGAGTGCAGAGCCGAAAAAGACTACAAACAAAAACTTGCCTTGGCAAGTCAATCTTTTGAATATTATGAAAATGCAATTACACTATGTCGTGATTACTATTTGGAACAACAAATCCCAAAGGCATTGCACAGGCTTGGGCATCTGATATTTGAAATTGGCGCCGATGCTTATTTACTCAAGCAAAAAAAACTATTAAAGAACGTTTCTGGTTTTGTTTTATCTGAGGAGGAAGCATGGCTAAATTCGGGCAAATTAAGAGAATCAGTGTCATTTTCTGAGTTAGTCGAGATTGGTAAAG
>Ga0268298_10005200_pt1 | contig 12315 bp, 7 predicted proteins | sample WWTPWeurt_MetaG_FD_194462 | JGI IMG/M metagenome (GOLD analysis project Ga0268298, IMG submission 194462) | Activated sludge microbial communities from WWTP in Nijmegen, Gelderland, Netherland - WWTP Weurt | ecosystem: Engineered > WWTP > Aerobic digester > Activated sludge | place: Netherlands...
CCACCGGTTCAGGTTCAGGTTCAGGAGCAGGAGCCGGTTCGGGTTCTGCCACCGGTTCAGGTTCAGGTGCAGGAGCAGGGGCCGGTTCAGGTTCTGCCACTGGTTCCGGTTCAGGAGCAGGCTCGGGGGCAGGTGTTGGTTCCGGCACTGAAACCGCTTCCGGGGCTGTTTCGACGGCTGCCGTCTCTGTCACTAACGCTTCATCCGGCGCGAAGGCGAAGACCGCCTCGTCTTGCAATTCCATCTCTTTTTGGGCTTGCAAAATATCTTCTTCAGTAACGATCACCGACTGACCGGCTGTTTCCAGCACTGGCGGCGCCGGTTCGGAAGCTGCTGGAGGTTCAGGCTGCGTTAACGGCGCACTGTGAGCAGCCTGGTCCGGCACTTGCGCCGAGGCAAATTCCGCCACTTCATCAAAGTGCGGTCCGGGGACCTGCGGGCTGTTTTGAGGCGTGCGGCGCGGTTCTACCAGGGGGCGGGCCTTGAGCGGGCTGGAATAGTCCCGCGGTCTGACACGGTGAGAGGGAATTTCACTTCTGGAAGCGCTGGACTCGGTGGTTGTGGGCTGAGGCGGCAGTACTTCTTCCGCTGCCGGCGCTTCTTGGGCAACGGGTTCCGCTACTTCCGACACCGCCGGGCTAAGATCTTGACTGGAGGCTGTGCTTGGATCCAGTGAAGTCCAGGCCGGATGCAGAACCGGTTCGGCGGGCGGTTCTGTTACGGCAACGGTTTCAGCTACTGGCTCAGCCGCTACTGGGGCAGGCTCCTCAATGGCAGCGGTCGGTGCTGTTTCGGCTTGTGTTTCTTCCGGCTCGCTGCCGCCCAGCATATCCAGGATTCTCGATCTGGTCGGTTTTTCTGCCGGGGGCGCAGGCTCTGCCGGTGCCGGTTCCAAACCGCCCAACATATCCAGGATGGACGATTTTGGATTGGCTACTTCATCATGGGTGGAAAGATCGCCGGCCGACAGGTAGGCGCCCAATGATCCGGGGGCGACTGTTTCTATGTCGCCTTGCGGAAGGGGACTTTCTTGCGGCTGGCTGCCTGCCGGCAGACCGGGTTTGGCGGAAATAGCCTGATTGACAGTCTGATCGGCGTAAGAGATCCAACTGTCCGGTGCCGGCGGAGGCAGGTCGACTTTTGCATCCAGGGGCTTAATTAGCTCCGGTTTGGCCTCGGGATTAATCTCAAGGGTACTTCTTGCTGCTTCGTTGAAAATCTCGGAGTCGAAGGTAGCTATATCGGAGGGATCGCTCATGGGTTTAGTGATGTATTCATCAGCCTTGAGGTCCCAGGCGTCGAGACTGGCAGGGCTGGGTGGCGCACTCGGGCCTTTGCTTTCGCTTATATAGGTATTGTAGTGCTCCTCGCCGAAGTACTCTTTCAACTTCTGCTGCTTAATCTTCTCTTCCTGCTCTTGCAGGGCACGTTCCTTCTGAATCTGCTCTTCGGCGTATTCTATGGCGGAGGAACCGGCGTGACCGGCCTGGTAGTCACTGAGGAATTGCGAGGCGAAATCCACTTTCGGTTCAGGCTCGAAGGGAGCAGCCAGGGCTTCTTTCAATGTGGTGGCGGCGGTCAGACTGGCACTGGAGGCTGTGCTTGCCGTACCTAAGGCACTGACAGGCACTAGATCGTGGGATAGTTTGAACCACTCGGGCGCCACCATTTTTTCAGCCTTGGGTGGTGCCGGCGGAGCCGGAGGCAGGGCGGTGAGATTGCCGAAAGAGGCGGTGGGGGCCACGGGCATGGCCTCCAAGCTGGGGGCAGGCGGAATGGGCTCCGGTTGGACTGGCTGCGGCTCCGGTGCGAAGGGGGCCGGAGGCTGCATGGGCAGGGGCGGAGGCGGCGGCGCTTGTCGCACCGGTTCTACCGGTGCCGCTACCGGCTCAGCCGGTACGGCGCTGTCTGTCTCGAATTGGAAGACAGGGGCCGGCGGGGCACTACTGGCCAGGGCCCCGAGGTCGGCGCCCTCTCCGAAGAAGACTGCGGCAGGGTCTACATTGTAGAGACCTTCGGCAGCGGCTGTGGCACCACCCTTGGCGCCACTCTTGTTAGGATTGGCCAGTTGCTCCAGATCGGCGGCCTTGATGGAATTGAAGCTGGTGCGCAGCAGAGATTTGGTTTTGTCTTCCTGCCGACCTTCCGGAGTGATAATCATGTGGCAGATGGAGCCGATATCGATGACGGTCTTGGCCGACTGGGGGTTGATTGTGGCCAGATTAGCGCCCAGTTGAGCCAGTAATGCAAAGACCGGTTCCGCCAGAGGCGAACCATCTACTGTCAAACTGCGTCTTGAGCCGCCCTGCGCGTATTTAGAGGCCAGCTCGTAGAGCGCCTTTTCCTGATTCCGGTCCAACTTGACCGTGGGTCTGGCTGAAACGTAATTGAAATCACGTCCGTCCAGAATGGATTTGCGTGCTTTCTCAACCATCAACGAGTCGAGGGTACGGAACTCAAAAGCGGAAGCGGTGATGTTCACGACCATGGGCTGGCCGTCATCGGTGCTGACCACCAGGCAGAGATCCTTGACTCTGTAGGTTTCGCCGGTGTCTTCGCCGCCTTTCTTGGAGAAGGAGGAGAGACCGGAGGGGGCCGCCACCGGCTCCAGGCAGAAAATCAGACAGCCGGGCGTGAAGAGCTTGCTCTCCCTGGCGGCCCAATCATCCTGGGAAATGGGTTGGTGTCTTTCAAAAGAACGCAGGAAGGGTTTGATATCCGGCATTCTCAGATGATGTTGGCGAAGCATTGAGTTCATGGTTCTGTTCTTCGTGAGGAGTGAGCGGTGGGGGCTGAATGTGCGGGGGAATTTAAGGAGATGGTCGGCTATTGGCCGGCGGCCCGGGATATTTCCGAAAGGGCCTGGCTGCGATTCTTTTCTATGAGAGAGAGCAATTTCTCAGTTGCCTCTTCAATTTCTTCTCGGGCGCTCTGGCTGTCGCTGCCGATCTTTAGCATGGATCTGGAAAAGGCGGTGTTCATGTCGGAGATTACATCGTCTTGCATTTTCTGCAAATCGGTGGTGGCATTTTGCATCATGCGCCTGAGGTTCTCTTCGAAGCGGTCTCTGATCTCGACCAGATCTGCTCTGATTTCTCCGATAACTCTCGCTTTGGCTTCCGCCAATTGTTGCCTGGTGGTCTCCGATTCCGTGACATTTTCCGTCATCCGTCCGACAAAAGATTGCATGTCGGATTGGATTTTCTCTTTTATTTCATCGCATTTCTTGCGCAGGGAATGGTTGCTCTGTAAAGAGCTCTGGGAGAGCTTGGAGGTCAGCTCGCCCACTTCCGCCTTGAGCTGTTTGGCTGTGTCTTTGCTCAGGTCTTCTACTTGTTCTCTGGTGCCTTCGAACTTGTCCTTGAGGGTTTCTCGGTTGGCATCGCGGGCGGAGGCAAAGATTTCATTGATGTCTTTTTCAATGTCGGTGAGAACCGAGTCTATCTTCTGATTGAAGTCTTCCGTTGAATCGCTGAGACCGGCTTCCGTCTCTCCGGCAAAACCTTCCAGCTGGTTGAAACCTTCCTGAAACCGGTCTTGCAATTTTTGCATGAGGGTGGCGAAATGGCTTTCGATGCCGTTGGCCTTTTGCATGTAGTTGCGGAAAAGCTGGCTGTTCGATTGCTTTTCACTGCCGCGTGATTCCCAGAGGCTGTGGTCTAATTTTTGCTGCAGGGAATTGGCGAAGAAGGAACTCTGGGAGCGCAGGCGCTGCCCGCTGTCGTAATGCTGATTTTCTATATCCTGGGCGGCAACTTCGACGGTGCCGGAATAATAGTCGGAGGCATTTTGATAGTTGTCGTCTAAGCCGGTCTGGTAGCTGTTCTTGAGTTCAGCGATGGCCAGTTTGAGTTCGCCGGTGAAGACTGTGAGGCGCTCCAGCATTGCTCTTAAATGGTTGGCAGTGCTTTCCTTTTCGGATTCCATGGCATTCTTCATGCGCTCGGCCGTTTCCCTGGCCTGACGCTTGATCTCTTCTTCCACGGCGGCGGCTTTGGCCGCTACTTCCATTTTTGACTGCTGCTCGCTCTCCAGCCTTTCACTGACGTGCTCGCTTGATTTAGAAGCCAGCTTGCTGATGGAATTTTCTTCCAGCTCGCTCATTTGAGCTGAGCCCGAATCGTATATGTCTTGTAGTTTCTTTCCTGCGAAGGTCATCTTCTTATTCCCGTTTCAGTTTGTGGCAATCAGTCGTTTTCCAGGGAGAGCATGGCGCTCTTGTAAGTCATTACGGCAAGAGCGGCGGCTCGTCCCGATTCTTCTATGACCGGCAGTTTCAGGCTCAGGTCTGAAAGCTCGGTGTGGAAATTTCTGGTGATACGCTCGAGGTCGGTGCGCATCATGCGCACTTGTTTTTCCAGGGCGTCCACTGACGACTGGCGAATGCTTTCGATGCGCTCGTTACTGCCCTGGGAGGAGCGGGCGAAATCTTGTTCCGTTTGCTCCACCTGGGTCTTGAAGGTTTTCACCAGCTCGGCGCCGTGGGCCTTGAGGCGGCTACTCAGCTTCTCCAGCACTTCCGGTCCGGCCGAGAGCTTGCCCCCCGAAACCATCAAGTGCACTCGAGACTCTTGAGCAATCGCTGCTTCGAACTTGGTGAGCAAGCGCTCAATGTCGTCGGTAATCTGTCTTTCCGCTCTTCTTAAGGTATTGATGAATAGCTTTTGATTGACGGTCATGCGCTTTCTTGCCGACTGGGCGATGCGAGAAATTTCTTCTTGCGACGAGACGAGAGTGCGCTCAATTTCTTCGTTGTATGTCTTGAGATGTTTGCTCTGTTGCTCGAGGCTGGACTGCTGGAAGCGGTCGCGCAGGGCCACGAGCTGGTCTTGCCAGTGTTCTATTTGTTCGGAGAGAACCTGTAAATTGGTTTCCTTGGCTTCAGAAATTGTTTCCTTGCCACGGTTGGAAAGCTGGTGCAAGTCCGTGATCGCCTTTTCCACAATTTCGGAAAGCTGGTTTTGCACGGCGCTTATCTTTTCGTCGAACTGGTCGGAGTAGACGGTCAGGTGCTTGTCCACCTCTTCTTTGGAGTTTTCGATGACCAGGGCCGCTTCTTCGTCGACCACGGCAGCTTTGTCCGACATACTGTCTTCATAAGTCTGGCTGTGACCTTTGATTGCTTTCACAGCATCCCGGCCTTCCGCTTCCACGGTTTGAGCTTTGTTTTTGCTCAATTCCAGGAGCTCCGAAGTAGGCGCCTCTACCAGATCCATCAATTCTTTCAGCTGGGCATCCATGATTTCAGCCAGGTCTTTCATGGCTGCTTGCACTTTTGCCGCCAGTTGCTTGCGCATATCCGAGGAAGTGGAAAGTAACTTCTCCATTTCCCGCGCTTCAAGCTCGGCCATGCCATCTATGGTTTCATCCCTTTTGGCTTCCAGGACGTTGCCATGGCTGTCCACCAGGTGGCTGCTCTGCTTGACTACTTTGTCAAGCTGCAGGGCCAGGCTCTGGTCAAGCCCTTCGGCAAAGGTTGAGAGCTGATTTAAGCACTGGTTGACTGTATTTTCCAGCTCCAGGCTGGCTTTCTCCAGGGCTTCGATCATCAAATTGGCGGCAGAGCCGAAGCCCCCCGCTTGATTTGCTTGAGAACTGTCCTCTGGCATCGTTACCTCTCAACGGGAAAGTATTCTCCATAATGGTAGCCTCCATGGCATCCTTCATGGGCCCGTTTGAGTACTTTTGATAGAGATTCCGGAAACAAAATATCAGTCGGACTGAGCGTTTCTGAATTTACAGCCGGAAGTCTCGTGCAGTCTCAAAGCAAACCTGAAAGGCCATTGCTTCTAGCGCAGCGGCGATACCACCATTTAGGCTATGCCCGCAAAAAAATCGCCCTAAGCAATTTAACCCTGGGTAGATGTAATTTGTTTCTCTATTTCTTTAGCCCGGGCCCGGTCCAACCTGGCCATGGCTGACAGGCTCGCCTCGTTCAGGGTTTCTGAGAGGGTGGGGTGAGGGTGAATTGTAACAATCAGGTCTTCCAGCACGGCACCCATTTCGATGGCCAGGCAGGCCTCGGAAATGAGATCCCCGGCCCGGGGTCCTACGATGCCTACCCCCAGAATTTCCTGGCTGTCCGTGGCGAAGAGAATCTTGGTGGAGCCGGCGGCGCCGCCCAGGGTCATGGCTCTGCCGGAAGCCGACCAGGGGAAGCGAGCTACTTGAAACTCCAGTCCTTTGGCTTTCGCTTCCCCTTCGGTGAGACCGCACCAGGCTACTTCCGGTTCCGTGAAGACCACGGCCGGTATGACCCGGTTGTCGAAGCGGGAGGGTTTGCCGGCCAGCACTTCGGCGGCCACGTAGCCCTGTCTTATGGCGCGGTGGGCCAGCATGGGCTGGCCGGAGATGTCGCCGATGGAGAGGATACGTTTGTCTCTCGTGCGGCAGCTTTCATCGGAGGGCACGAAGCCGAACTGGTCCACTTCCACTTCCGTGTTTTCAAGACCGATGCCGTCTGAATTGGGCCGACGACCAACCGAGATGAGCACTTTATCGGCGCTGATTTTTTCGGGCAGGTCTTTGCCTTCCACGGAAATTTCCACGCCTTTGTCCGTGACTTTGATGCCCGTCACTTTGGTGCTCAGGTGGATGCCTTTGAAGAGTTCAGTCAGCTTGGCGGCCAGAGGTTTGACCAGATCCCGGTCGGCGCCCGGTAGAAGTCCGTCGGTCATTTCTATTACGGTCACTTCGGAGCCGAGGGAAGCATAGACCGTGCCCAGTTCCAGACCGATGTAGCCGCCGCCTATCACCACCAGTTTTTTGGGAATGTCTTTGAGAGCCAGGGCGGAGGTGGAATCCATGACCCGTTCCGAGTTCATGTCCTCGGGATTGGCAAAGAGTTTGGGCAGTTGAGTGGGGCGCGAACCGGTGGCCAGGATGCAATGCTTGAACTTGATGCGCACGGCGCTTTCGCCGGGGCAGTCCACTCTTACCGAGCGGGAATCTTGAAAGATGGCTTTGCCGTTCAGGATTTCCACTCCGGCACTTTTGCACATGCCGACGATGCCGCCGGCCAGCTTGTCGAGAACGCTCTGTTTCCAGTCTCTCAGGGTTTTGATATCAATTTTGGGTTCGCCGAAGGTGATACCAATTTTGCCGGCTTGTTTGGCTGAATCAAGAACTTCTGCGGCGTGGAGCAGTGACTTGGAGGGTATGCAGCCCATGTGCAGGCAGACACCGCCTGGTTTAGGCTGGGCATCAACGAGGATGGTGCGCAGTCCCAACTCGGCTGCTCTCAGGGCCGCCGTGTAGCCGCCGGGACCGCCGCCTATGACGGCTACGTCCACTTCCTGAACCATTTCTCCAACAACCATGGTCGACTCCTCAATTTAAATGGTGATGCGTTCTTGGGCGCTCTTTAGCCGAGCAGAAACCTGATGGGATCTTCCAGTCTCTCCACCACGTGTCTGACAAAGTAGGCTGCTTCCGCTCCGTCAGCCAGTCTGTGATCGAAGGAAAGAGCCAGGGGCAAGATGGTGCCCACGGCAATTTGCCCGTCCTTCACGATTGGTTTCTGAGAGGCTCTGGCCATGCCGAGAATGGCTGCTTCCGGGAAGTTGATCATAGGTGACATACTGGTGCCGCCGATGGCACCGATATTCGTCAGGGTGAAAGTGCCGCCTGAGAGCCTCTCCAGCTCGATTTTGCCGGTTCTGGTTTTTTCGGCTATCTCCTGCAGTTCTACGGCAATATCAAAGAAGCTCTTCTTGTCTACATCTTTGATGACCGGCACGATCAGTCCGCGCTCGGTAGCCACCGCTACTCCGATGTTGAAATAGTGTTTGACCACGATTTCACCGGTATTTTCATCCAGGCTGGAGTTGAATTGCGGGTATTTTTCCAGGGCGCTGGCGATAGCTTTCAAGGCAAAAACCGTCAGTGTCGGTCTCACTTTCGGGTTGCCGGCGCGCTTAGCGAATTCCGCTTCGTATTTGGGAATGGCCGCCGAAAGGGCGGTGACGTCGGCTTCATCATAGTGGGTGACATGGGGAATATGGGTCCAGGCCTGGGTCATATTCATGGCGATTTTGCGCCTGATTGACTTGAGCGGCAGTCTTTCCACCGGTCCGTATTTAGCGAAATCGGGATACTCCACGGCTTCCGCCGTGCCCATGCCGGAGCGCAGCGGACCGCCGCCGCCGGCAACTTCAGTGCCGCCGAATTTGTCTTTCATAGAGGGTTGCGCCGGCGCCGTCGAGGTCTTTCCTGGGCCGGTGGAAGCTTGCATGCGGCTTTCCAGGGTGCCGGCGGCGTAAGCCATGATGTCTTCTTTCAAGACCCTTCCGGCCGGTCCGCTGCCTGCTACGGTGTAAAGATCGATGCCCAGTTCCCGAGCCAGTCTTCTGGTTGCCGGTGTGGCCGGCACGGGGCGAGAACGATCTCTTTCAATGACGGCAGTTTTGCCGTTGCCGGCTGCCACCAGTTGGGCCGGCACTACGGCCGGTGCGGGTCTGGAGGATGTGGCGGCCTGGGTGGAGGCGGTTGCGGCCGGCGCCGCGGCCGCGGATTGAGCGCTTGCCTGCGCCGGGGCCGCTGCTTTGTCCGTGCCCAGGTTGTAGCTGACCATGACACTGCCCACGGTGACCAATTGCCCGGCGGTTACATGCACCTTGGCGATGGTGCCGCCATAAGGTGAGGGAATTTCCACCACGGCCTTATCAGTTTCCACTTCCAGAATCGGCTGGTCTTCCTTGATCGTATCGCCTTCTTTAACTTTGACGGCTATGATCTCGGCTTCGTGAATTCCTTCGCCTAGGTCCGGCAGTTTGAAATCGACTGTCATTGAAATACTCCTGAAAGATTTGAGCGATTGACTAGAATGAGAGGGTTTCGCGGCAGGCCGCTACCACTCTTTCAGCGTCAGGCAGATAGAACCGCTCTTTCGAGAAATAAGGGATGGGCGTATCGAAGCCGGTCACTCTTCTGATTGGTGCTTCCAGATAGAGGAAGGCAGCTTCATTGACCCGGGCTACCACCTCGGCTCCAAGACCGCAAGTGCGCGGACCTTCGTGCACGATTACAGCCCGTCCGGTCTTCTTGATGGATTCTACAATCAAGGTTGCGTCCAGGGGGGCAATGGTGAGCAGGTCTATCAGTTCGGCTTTCACACCGTCTTCTTCTTCCAGCAGTTCTACGGCTTCCAGGGCCGCTCTCAGGGAAGCTCCGTAAGAAATTATGGTTAGATCTTTGCCTTCTTTGACAATGTTGGATTGACCGATGGGCAGGGTCTCCATCTTTTCAGGCACTTCTTCTTTGAAGAGGCGATAAATGGCTTTGGGTTCGTAATAGATCACCGGATCCGGATCTTGAATGGCGCTGTGCAAGAGGGCGCGGGCATTGCGGGGACCGGAAGGGATCACTACTTTCAGACCGGGGGTGTGGGCATAGATTGCTTCCCGGCTTTCGGAATGGTGCTCGAGGGCGCGGATGCCGCCGCCGTAAGGGGCGCGCATCACCATCGGTACGGAAAGTCTGCCGCGGGTGCGGTTTCTGAAGCGGGAAGCGTGGCATTCCAACTGGTGGAAGCTGTAATAGTCGAAGCCGGAAAATTGGATTTCGCAAACCGGTTTCATACCGTACATTGCCATACCGATGGCGGTGCCGACAATGCCTGATTCGGCCAGGGGGGTGTCCAGTACCCGTTTTTCGCCGAACTTGTGAAAGAGTCCTTCGGTGATGCGGAAAACGCCTTCATCCGGACCCACGTCTTCACCCATGACGATAACTTTTTCGTCTCTTTCCATCGCTTCGAAAAGGGCGAGGTTGATGGACTTTGCCATATTCATAAGAGCCATTGACTTGAATCTCCTCAGTAAATTTCTAAGTCTTGTCGCTAAAAGTCTGCCGCTTACCTGGCGGTGCCGGAAGCGTGTTGCGGGCTTTTGCCGGCTTTCGCTTTTTGTTTGTCCAGGTGGGATTTTAATTCTTCCCGCTGCTCATTCAGGTAAGGAGGCATGTCGGCATAGAGATAGTCGAACATGGCCAGCGGATTGGAAAGCTCCTCCGAAACCGCTGCCGCTTCCGTTCTGGCGATGGCGGCTTTGATTTCGGCGTCGAGTTCTTCTTCCAGGTCGGTCAGTTGTGCTTCCGTGTAGACGCCCTTATTGAGCAAATACTTTTTGAAGCGGTTGAGGGGTTCGCGTTTGGTCCAGAGATTGCACTCTTCTTCCGAGCGATAGCGTTTGGGATCGTCGGCAGTGGTGTGGGGGGTGAAGCGGTAGGTGAGACCTTCGATGAGAGTTGGTCCCTCGCCGGCTCTGGCTCTTTCCACGGCTTCTTTGGCGGCCACATAGACGGCCAGAACGTCGTTGCCGTCTACTCTGATGCCGGGCATGCCGTAGGCGATGGCTCTTTGAGCGAGAGTGGCGTTACGCATCTGCTTGGAGAGCGGTACCGAGATGGCGTACTGGTTGTTCAAGCACATGAAGACCACCGGTGCTTGATAGACGGCGGCAAAGTTCATGGCTTCGTGGGTATCGCCTTCGGAGGAAGCGCCGTCGCCGAAATAGGTCATGACCACGCCTTTTTCGCCACGCAAGTTCATGCCCATGCCGATACCGGCGGCGTGCAGAAGTTGGCTGGCAATGGGAACGCAAACCGGCAAGTCGTTGACTCCTTCCGGCGGTCTGGCTCCTTCTTCGTAGCCGTTCCAGTAAAGCAAGGTGCTGTCGATGCTCCAACCGCGATAAAGGAGTCCGGCCAGTTCACGGTAAGCCGGAACATGCCAGTCGCTTTTCTTGAGGTGAATGCAAGAACCCATGGAGATCGCTTCGTGTCCCGAAGATTGGGGGAAGGTGCCCAGGCGACCCTGTCTTTGCATCATGAGCATGCGCTCGTCGGTGCGCCTGGCCAGAAGCATGTAGCGGTAGATATTCTTGAGCTCTTCTTCGGCAATTTTGGGCTCCAGGGCTTTATCGACTACGGCGTCCTCATCAAGGATTGACATGTATTCAATCTGGGGAAGCTCGATTGGTTTTCTTGGCATGGCTGTGACCACCTTTAGAGACTGCTGCACAGAGATAGGTATTGCTTTGAGCGGATACTTGACGTAGTTCGTCATACCAGGGAAAGTATGTCATATATTGATGCCGTGATCTTGTTTTGCGCTGTCTAAATTCTTGTTAGGCGCGGTCTAAAACCCAGTTGTGGGGCGAAAAGCTGAATGAATAATAAAGGCGATGGTGTGGTCGAAGTAGAACGAGAAGAGGGGCAAAACCCGCTTCCCAAGCCGCCCTGGCTCAAGGTGAAGTTGCCCACGGGTGAGCCCTACTGGCGGGTCAAAAATCTCATTGACGAGCATAAACTGCACACTGTGTGCGAGTCGGCCGCCTGTCCGAACCGGGGCGAATGTTGGTCGCGGGCTACGGCCACTTTTATGATTCTCGGTAATGTCTGCACTCGCAGTTGCGGCTTTTGCAATGTAATTACCGGCAAGCCCACCGAGCTTGATCTGGAAGAACCTGAGCGAGTGGCTGAGGCCGTCGGCCGCATGAACCTCAATTACACGGTTATCACTTCCGTCAATCGCGACGAATTGAAAGACGGCGGTGCGGCCGTCTGGGCCGCCACCATCGAAGCTGTCAGGCAGAAGTCCCAGTGCAAAATTGAAGTCTTGATTCCAGACTTCATGGGCAACTGGGACAACCTGGAAATAGTGATAAGAGCCCGTCCCGATGTACTCAATCACAACATTGAAACCGTGCCGAGGCTCTATTTGCCGGTGCGTCCCCAGGGCAATTATGAGCGTTCCCTTGTCCTTTTGCGGCGCTGCAAAGATGCCGGCATGACCACCAAGTCGGGGCTCATGGTCGGTCTCGGCGAGGAAGATGAGGAAGTGCTTTCTGTCCTGAAAGATCTGAAAGAGTCCGGCGTGGATATCGTCACCATCGGCCAGTACATGCAGCCAACGCCCAAACACTTGCCGGTGGCTCGTTTTGTTGAACCATCCCGTTTCGCCGAATACGCCGCCTTCGGAAAAGAACTGGGTTTTGCCTCAGTCTTTTCCGGTCCGCTGGTGCGCAGTAGTTACCACGCCGATGAGGTGGCGCGGGAAGTGGGTGTAACCTTCTGATTTAAGACCGGAGGGAACTTTGCCGAAATAAACTAGGAATCTAGTTTGAGCAGGTTCTTGATGCCGTAGGTAATCATGTTCGGATTTTCCTTCAGGCGGCGGCGGCAATAAGCTCCGGCCACCTTGCCTTCGCCGAAGGGCAGATACATGCGAACCAGCACTCCTTGCTCGGCCAGATTGGCAAGAAATTGCTGGGCTTCCTGCACTTTCTTATACTCTTCGCCGGCAAATAGTTGACC
>Ga0268298_10005201_pt1 | contig 12315 bp, 12 predicted proteins | sample WWTPWeurt_MetaG_FD_194462 | JGI IMG/M metagenome (GOLD analysis project Ga0268298, IMG submission 194462) | Activated sludge microbial communities from WWTP in Nijmegen, Gelderland, Netherland - WWTP Weurt | ecosystem: Engineered > WWTP > Aerobic digester > Activated sludge | place...
CGCCGACGTGGTCGCGCAGAAGCTCGTCGCCGCGTACCTCGCTGGCCTCCGGCGCTGTTACGGCGGGGTCCTCAAGGTCGATCCCGAGGCGCGCGGCGGCGCGACGCTCGCGTTCACCGTCGAGGAGACCGGCCGCGTCGGGGCGGCTACGGTCACGACGACCCTGGCGCCGTCGTTGGCCAGCTGCGTCGAGACGCTCGCGCGCAGCTGGCGCTTCGCGTCACCGCGCGACGCCGATGGCGAGCCGGCCGCGGCCGAGTTCCGCGTGCCGCTCGAGTTCGCGCCGGGCTGACCCGCCGTGAGAGGTCCGTGAGATGGCGCGTCGCCGGGCTCGATCGATCCTGGGTGGATGCAGGTCCGTCCCACGCTCGCGATCCTCGGCTGTCTCGCGCTGGTCGGCGCCGCCCACGCCGAGCAACCGCGCGGACGCGATCGCCGCCCACCGCCGCGCCCCGGCAGCGTCGACGCCGATGTGCCGGTGCCGGCCGACACCCCGCGCGCGCCGACCGATCGGCTGACCAAGACCCCGCTGGCCGAGTACAGCAAGGCCCCCGCGCGCCCCGAGATCAAGCGCGTCGAAGAAGCGATCTACATGCTCGAGAAGCCGTCCGGGACGGTCTGGCAGCTCGACGCCGACCCCGCCGGCCAGGGCGCGCGCGACGTCGCCTTCATCGCCAAGCAACTCGACGAGCTCGCCGCCACGATCGCCGCGGTCCGAGCCAAGCAGGGCGACTGGAAGCGGCTCGCCGAGTACGAGCAGCGCCTCGCGTACCTGCGCCGCGCCGCCGCCGCGCAGGCCGCGCACTACGGCGCGGTCACGACGGCGCGCGAGCAGGCGATGGCCGACGCCGAGGCCGCCGCCGACGCGGCGTGGGCCGCCAAGCGCGCCAAGGACGACGGCGTGGTCGGCCCGCTGCACGCGGCGTCGGTCGGCAAGGTCGTCTTCGCGCGTGCGCCGATCACCGCCGCCACCGCCGCGGCGGCGGCCACCACCGAGGTCGACGTCCGCGATCCGCTGTACCTGCGCGCGTTCGTCGCGCAGTCGCCGTGGAACGCGCTCCACGACGCCGGCGTGGACTGCGGCCGCGAGCCGTCGCTCGAGAAGTTCTGGATCACCACCACCGTCGCGGTCAACGGCGGCCCCGCGTTCGACCTCGAGACCGTCGCGCCGGATCGCGCGACGTTCCAGGCGCGCACCGCGCTCGACCTGACCACCGGCGGCGCGGTCACCGCGGGCGGCACCTTCGGCAACGACGACGAGGCGCGGGGGCAGATGGGCTGGCTGACCCGCGTCGTCGGCGCGCTCGCGCCGGGCCGCAACACCGTCAAGCTCGCGACCCGGGCCGGCTGCTACGGCAGCGCGTGGGACGGCGTCGCGCTCGCCGAGGCCGAGCTGACCATCGTCGCCACCGCCGCGACGCTCGCCGAGGTCAGCAAGCGCGGCGTCTTCAAGATGACGCCCAGCTCGCAGAAGCCCGCGGCGCTGGCCAAGGCTCGGGCCAAGGTGGTCGCGGCCTACGCCGATCATGAACTGCTCGACTACCGCTCGGTCGGCGACTGGCAGCTGCGCCGCAACGACCTCGGCGTCGTGCTGGCGCGCGAGCTGCAGACCGTCGCGCTGTTGCGGCGCCGCGGCACCAGCAGCTGCCAGCTCGCGAGCGTCGTGATGACCGAGGCGTTCGACGGTCGTCGCTACGCGCCGGTCGCGGTCGGCAAGACGTACGACCGACCGTTCGTGTGCAACGTCAAGTAGCCGCGCCGCGCATCATCCGTCGCACGGGCCGCGCGTGGTCTGGCGATCGCGGTAGCAGAACGTCTCGATCAGCGTCTCGTCGGCGCCGAGCTCGGGCTGGGCGCCGAAGGTGACCGTGCACGGCGTGCTCGCCGGCGGCACCCGCTGGTGCAGCTTGATCTGGCCGGCGTGGAACGCCTCGCCGGCGCGGAGCCCGCCGGCCTCGTCGTGGCTGATGTCGTCGGTCGCGCCGTCGGCGCACGCGATCGTCACGTGCATCCAGCCCTCGGCGGGTTGATCGACGTGGGCCTGCACGGTGTAGCGCAGCACCAGGTGCTCGCCGTTCAGGTACACGCCGCCGGGATCGGCGTCGACGTGCTCGACGGTCAGCTCGGGCACGGACCAGCCGCCGCCGGTGCCGTCGCCGGCGACGACGTTCGGCGGGCAGCGGCCATCGGCCGGCGCCTGCCCGAGCCGCGCGCACACCTCGTAGAGCGGGCGCGGCGCGCCGCGGTAGCCCTGGTGCTCGGTGATGCGCAGCTCGCACATCGTCGGCTTGGCCGACAGCTCCGACAGGATGAACGGCGTGCTCGTGTGCCAGCCCGGTCGCTCGCCGCGCATCCGCGGCTGCATCGCCGGGTACTCGGGCTCGTCGTCGACCAGCCGCAGCGCGCCGACCTGACACGCCGCGCGCACCTGCAGGTGGAGCTCGGCGCCGTCCGTGGGCGGCGCGTAGCGGTAGCGCGCCTCCAGGTACCACTCGACCTTGCCGTGGTCGTCGCGCGACCGCACCGCGACCTTCAGCCCCGACGTCCCGGCGCCGCCGCCGGCGCCATCACCACCGCCACCACCGCACGCGGCGATCAGCCCCAACCCCAGCGTCGCCCACGCCGTTCGCATCAGACGACCAGGTTGACCAGGCGGCCCTTGACGTAGACCTCGCGCTTGATGGGCTTGCCGGCGAGGTGCTCGGCGACCTTGGGGTCGGCCTTGGCGGCGGCGAGGATGTCGGCCTCGGGAGCGTCGGCGGCGACCTCGATGGTGCCGCGGAGCTTGCCCTGGACCTGGACGGCGATGGTCAGGGTGTCGCGCTTGAGCTTGGCCTCGTCGAAGGCGGGCCACGGGGCGTAGGCGATCGAGGTGGCGTGGCCGAGGCGCTTCCACAGCTCCTCGCCGAGGTGCGGCGCGAACGGCGACAGGACCTTCACGAACGCCTCGAACCAGGCGCGCGGCACGCCGCCGGCCTTGGTGGCCTCGTTGACGAAGACCATCATGTCGGCGATCGCGGTGTTCATGCGCAGGTTGTCGACGGCCTCGGTGACGCGCTTGATCGCCTGGTGGAGCGCGCGCTCGACGTCGCGCAGCTCGGGCCGGCCATCGCCGGCGCCGTCGACGACCTTGCCGGGCGCGCCCGACTCCTCGTCGCCGACGAGCAGGCGCCACGCGCGGTCGAGGAAGCGCCGGCAGCCCGACACGCCGTCGGTCGCCCACTCGGTGCCCTCCTCGAGCGGGCCCATGAACAGCTCGTACAGCCGCAGCGCGTCGGCGCCGTACTCGTCGCACATGTCGTCGGGGTTGACGACGTTGTAGCGCGACTTCGACATCTTCTCGTTGCGGGTCTCGACCGCGTCCTGCGTGGCCTTCACCACCCAGCGGCCGGGCGCGATCTGCTCGACCTCGTGGTCGTAGTAGTACTTGCCGCGCGCGTCCTTGAACGACGGCTTGTGGATCATGCCCTGGTGGAACAGCCGCGCGAACGGCTCCTTGGTGTGCACCAGGCCGCAGTCGTAGAGCACCTTGTGCCAGAAGCGCGCGTACAGGAGGTGCAGCGTCGCGTGCTCGCTGCCGCCGACGTAGAGGTCGACGTTCATCCAGTACTTCTCGGCGTCGGGCTCCCACGCCACGTCCTTGGCGTGCGGCGACAGGAAGCGCAGGTAGTACCAGCACGAGCCGGCCCACTGCGGCATCGTGTTGGTCTCGCGGATCGCCGGCGCGCCGGTCTCGGGATCGGTGGTCTGCATCCAGTCGCCGGCGCGGGCCAGCGGCGGCCGACCGTCAGCGGTCGGCTTGTACGCGTCGAGCTCGGGCAGCACCACCGGCAGCGCGGCCTCGGGCAGCACCTTGACCGTGCCGTCGGCCAGCTCGATCGTCGGGAACGGCTCGCCCCAGTAGCGCTGGCGCGAGAACAGCCAGTCGCGCAGGCGGTAGCGCACGCTCTGCTCGCCGCGGCCGCGCTCGGCCAGCCACGCGATGACCTTGGTCTTGGCGGCGTCGACGTCGAGGCCGTCGAGGAACTCGCTGTTGACGTGGGCGCCGTCGCCGACGTACGCGGCCGCGTCGACGTCGCCGCCGCGCACCACCTCGACGATCGGCAGGCCGAACTTCTTGGCGAAGGCCCAGTCGCGCTCGTCGTGGGCCGGGCAGGCGAACACCGCGCCGGTGCCGTAGCTGGCCAGCACGTAGTCGGCGATCCAGATCGGGATGCGCTTGCCGTTGACCGGGTTCACCGCGTACGCGCCGGTGAAGACGCCGGTCTTGGGCGCGTCGGCGGCCTCGGCGGTGCGGTCGCGCTCGCTGCGCTTGCCGGCGGCGGCGCGGTACTCATCGACCGCGGCGCGCTGCGCGGCGGTGGTGATCGCGTCGACCAGCCCGTGCTCGGGCGCGAGCACCACGTAGGTGCCGCCGAACAGCGTGTCGGGCCGGGTCGTGAACACGGTGATCGTCGCGTCGCCGTCGGCGACCGCGAAGTTCACGTTGGCGCCGATCGACCGGCCGATCCACTCGCGCTGCATGGCCAGCGTGCCGGCCGGCCAGTCGAGCCCGTCGAGGTCGTCGATCAAGCGGTCGGCGTACGCGGTGATGCGCAGCATCCACTGCTTCATCATCCGCCGCTCGACCGGATCACCGGTCTCGATGTAGACGCCGTCCTTGACCTCCTCGTTGGCGAGCACCGTGCCGAGCGCCGGGCAGAAGTTGACCGGCACCTCGGCCTGGTAGGCCAGCCCCTTCTCGAACAGCTTGAGGAAGATCCACTGGGTCCACTTGTAGTACTCGGGCTCGCTGGTCGCGAGCTCGTGATCCCAGTCGTACGACAGCCCCAGCCGCGACAGCTGCTGCTTGAACGTGGCGATGTTGCGCGCGGTGATCGTGCGCGGGTGGATGTTCTCGCGCTCGGCCTGGCGCTCGGCCGGCAGGCCGAAGCTGTCCCAGCCCATGACCCGCAGCACGTTCAGGCCCATCATCCGCTTGGCGCGCGCGACGACGTCGGTCGCGGTGTAGCCCTTGGGGTGGCCGACGTGCAGCCCCGACCCCGACGGGTAGGGGAACATGTCGAGCACGTAGTACTTGGGCTTCTGGCGATCGGTCGGCGTCGCGAACGTGCGCTCGCGCTCCCAGTAGGCTTGCCACTGGGCGTCGATGGTCTTGTGGTCGAAGGAGGCCATGGCGGTTCCGTGCGCGCCGCGGGCGCGCGATGAAGTGTGTCGCGTCTCGTCGAGGACCGGCGCGGCCCTCGGTGGCGGTTACGCCAGCGCCTTGACGACGCGGGCGCTGACCTCGTCGGGCGTGCCGACGCCGTCGACCCGCCGCAGGAGCCCCTTGGCCTCGTAGAACGGCATGATCGGCGCCGTCCAGTCGTGGTAGTAGCGCAGCCGCTGGTTGATCGCCTCTTCGTGGTCGTCCTTGCGGTGGACCAGGCGGTCGTTGACCTCGGCCGGGGGCGGGTCGAACTTGATGTGGTAGATGCGCCCGGTGATCGGGTCGTTGCGGCGGCCGACGCCGCGCTCGACGATCAGCGCGTCGGGCACCTCGAACAGCAGCACGACGTCGATCGCGACGCCGGCCTTGGTCATCGCCGCGTCGAGCGCCTCGGCCTGCGGGATGGTCCGCGGGAAGCCGTCGAGCATGAAGCCCTTGGCGCAGTCGGGCTCGGCGATCCGCTCGAGGATCATGCCGATCACGACGTCGTCGGGGACCAGCTGGCCCGCCTTCATGTAGCCGTCGGCGGCCACGCCCAGCGCGGTGCCGGCCTTGACCGCGGCGCGCAGCATGTCGCCGCTGGAGATGTGGGGGATGCCGTACGTGTCGACCAGGCGAGCGGCCTGGGTGCCTTTGCCCGCGCCCGGCGGGCCGACCAGGATCATGCGCATGAGGGTGCCTCGGTGAAGTCGTCGCACTCTTGCACGGCGTCGGCGGTGCGTGCAATCGCGGGGCGCCGGTGCGACCATGCGCCCCGTGTCGCGCTCGGCCGCTGCAGCCTCGACCGCAACCGCGGTGTTCGCCGTGCTGTGTGTCACCTCGGCGGCGCTGCAGTACAACGACCCGGATCCGATCCGCTGGGCCGCGCTGTACCTCGCCGCCGGCGGCACCGCGGTCGCCGCGCTGGCGCGCCCGCGGCTTTGGTGGACCGCGCTCACCGTCGCGCTGGGCGCCGCCGCGTGGGCCGTGATCCTGTGGACCGGCGTCGTGCCCGCGGTCGAGCTCAGCGATCTGTGGCGCAAGATGAGCGAGAAGGGCGGCAAGGTCGAGGAGATGCGCGAGGCCGGCGGCCTGTCGCTGGTCTTCCTCGGCTGCGGCCTCGCCGCCCTGCGCGCGCGGCGCTACGCGCGGTAGGGGCGCGGTTGCGCGCGTCGAACCCGGCTCCCTTGAACGATCGCGGCGATTGCGTGCTCCGCGTGGTAGTGTACCGAAGTGCATTCGCTCCAGGCCCGCGTCAAGAACGGCCGTCTGGTGATGGACGAGCCGACCGAGCTGCCCGAGGGTAGCGTCGTGCCTCTCGACGTCGCCAAGGACTGGGACGGGCTCGACGATGCGGATCGCGCGCGTCTGCACGAGGCGCTCGACGAGGCTGAGCAAGACGTGGCAGCTGGGCGGACTGCCACCGAGGACGAGGTGCGCGCGCTCTTGCAGGCCATCCGGTGAAGCTCGTGTTTGCGCGGCGAGCGCTGCGCGACATCGAGCGGTGTGGAAACGTGGTGGCGGCGGCATCGAGATGCGCGCGAGTTGTTCGCCGACGAGCTCCTCGAAGCGCTGGTTCGGATCCGACAGGACCCGACGCTGGGGCGCTCGTATCGCACGGCCGATGGCCGCGAGCAGCGGCGCTTGTTGATGCCGAAGACCGGCCACCATGTGTACTTCCGGATGGACGGTGAGGCCGTCTTGGTGCTCACCGTTTGGGGGGCGCGGCGTGGGCGTCCGCCCGCGATCTGAACGGCGGCGCCTCGCCGCCCTGCGCGCGCGGCGCTACGCTCGCCGCTGATGCCGGGACCTGCGGGCTTCAGCTACGTCGTGCGCGCCTCGGGCGAGGTGGTGATCCACCACCGCGGGGTGTTGGCGACCACGCTGCGCGGCGACGCGGCGGCGGAGTTCGTCGCGGAGATCGAGGGCGGCGACGAGGCCGACGCGCAGGAGCTGATGGCGCGGGTGACCGGCAACTACCGGCGCGGCAACGAGCGCACGGCCAAGCATCACCCGCGCAACCGCGAGTAGCGTCGTGCGCGTGACCGTCAGCGGTACGGTCCGCGCGAGGTCGGTCGCGCGCGGCGCGCCTCCGCTTCGGCGCGCTGCATGCGCCCGGTCCGCAGGACGAGCTGGATCAGCCGCTCCGCGGCGCCGACCGCGAGCGCGCCGTCGACCTCGCTGGTGCGTCGCTCGATCGTGGCGACGCCGTCGGCGACCTCGAGCACGTAGCGCGGCGTCGGCGGGCTGCCGTTGCCGGTCTCGGTCTGGTAGATGCCGTAGGTGAGGTACTGCGCCAGGACCCGCGCTAGCTTCATCAGCGCGCCCGGCCCCGGCGGCGGCGGTGGTGGGCCGCTCGGCCACGGCGGCTCGTCGAGCAGCCGCGCCGCCCAGGACGGGTCGTTGCTCTCCATGCGCCAGCGGTGATCGGGGGCGGCGTCGCCGAGGAGCGTCGGCACCCCGAGCTGCACGTGGAGGGTCAGCCCGGCGAGCTCCGGGGCCGGCAGCGACAGCTCGAGGTGCGGGCTCGTGCGCGCGGTCATCGTCAGCCATGCGTCGTCGGCGCGGAACGTCATGAGCGTCCCGGCGACGCCCGGCGTCATCCGGGCGTTCAGCGCGGCGGCGATGGCGGCGAGTTCGCTCACGACGCTGTGATGCGCGTCCCGGCGATCGCGGCGCAGTGACGCGCCGGCAAAGGCCGGCAGCGGCGCTACTCGGCGGCCGTGGGCGCGTAGGTCAACGACAGCACGCCGGCGCCGCTGTCGTTGGGATTGCACGCGAGCGTGATGCTGGCGGTCGGCGTCTCCCAGTAGGCGGCGAGGTTGTCGGACTGGCTCGAGCCCAGGCGCGCGTCGAGCGCGGCGCGCGCGTCCTTCCAGCCGCCGGCGCAGTCGTCCATCGACACGAAGCCGTCGGTCCACTCGGTCGTGATCATCGCGAGCCCGGTGGCGCTGAGCTCGTACACGGTGATGGCGTTCTTGCCGTCGACCGGGGCCACGGCCGTCACCGTGGCGCCGTTCGGGCTCGCCGTGGCGCGCGGGTTGGCGGCGAGCACCGCCTCGGCCGACGCGCCCCAGTCCAGGCCGGGCAGGCCGGTGGTGCCGACCGCCGGCGCCGCGGCGGTGTCACCGTCGCCGCCGGCATTCGCCGGACCGGTGGCGGCGGGCTTGCTCGAGCCACCGCAGGCGGCGAGCGAGATCAGGAGGACGCTGGTCGGGAGGCGCATGACGTCGACGCTACTCGATCTCGTCGAGCTGGATCGGCGTCGCCCCCGGATTCGCCGATGTCGGGGGCGCCGGTACCCGAGCGCTAGCCGCCGGCGCGGCGGATCGCCGGCCGCCCCGGGGCGATCCCGTGCGACCGTGGAGCTGGATGTGGCAACTCGCGCGCGATCGGCGGCGACGGTCATGACGACGGTCCGGGTGCTGGTCGACGACGACGAGCTCGCCGAGCGCGTCGATGCGGTGCTGGCGGTCGCGCGGCTGACGCGGGTCGACGATCCGTGGGCCGAGCTGACGATCGCCGCCGCGGCGCGGCTGGCCGAGGCGCCGATCGACCGACCGATCATCGCGCTGTTCGGCCAGACCGGCCGGCGCGCCGCGGTCGATCGGATCGTCGCCGACGGGCTGCGCTACGTGGTCCCGATCGACGACCGCCTCGAGGACGCGCTCTTGACCATGCTGGGGCGGCTGATCCACCGCGCGCGCCCGGGGCTCGAGCGCTACGTGCGCCACGGCGGGCTGGTGCAGGCGTGGTCGATCGCCGACAGCCAGGCCAAGGCTGCCGCGTTGCTCGACATCGAGGGCTGGGCGCGGAGCCTCGGCACCGCGCACCTGATCGCCGGCCTGTTCATCGCGGCGATCGACGAGATGGCGATCAACGCGCTCGAGCGCCACGCGCGCCAGGGGCTCGGGCCGATCGAGCTGTGCGCCGCGGCCGAGGTCGGCCGGCTCGCGGTGGTGGTGCGCGATCGCGTCGGCGCGCTCCGGCCCGAGCAGGTGTTCGGCGCGCTGACCCGCGACGCCGCGCGGCCCGCCGGTAGCCCTGCGGTCGACGCGACCAGCGGCCGGCTCGGGTTCCGCATCATGTTCGACACGCTGAGCACGCTGGTGATCGCGGTCGAGGCCGGGCGATGCACCGAGATCATCGGCGTGGTCGACATCGGCAAGTCGGTCCGCGAGTACCGCGACAGCGTCCCCGCGTTTGCGTACTTCGACGCGGCCGGCGGGCCCGAGTAAGCCGCCGATCGACCGGCCCCGCGGGCGCGCGGATGCGATGCGCGAACGCCGGGACCGCGACGTCCCGCGTGGTCGACGCGGCTGGGACCTCGCCGCGCGCGCCGCCAGTCACTTCGCTGATTTGCCCGGGGCACGCGGCTTGCTGAACCGGTGCGCATGCGCACCGCGACCACCCGATCGATCGACGCCGCCGAGCCGGCCAGCTCCACCGCCGCGCCCGGAGCGCGCGCGCTGACGACTCGCATCCCACCGCGACCCGCCGCCGCGGTGCAGCGGCGCGCAGCCACCGGATCGACGCCGCCGGCACCGGCGGTGAGCTTCGCGGAGCTGGCGACCGCCTTCGACTTCACGCCCACGACCGTGCAGCGCCAGGGCGGCGCCGGCGTCGCGAGCGCGGGCGACGTCCAGACGATCGCCGCCGCCGGGGTCGCCGACGCGCGCGCACCGCTGCCGCACGGCGAGACGATCCAGCGCGCGTTCGGCCGCCACGACGTCGGTCACGTGCGCGCGCAGGTCGGCGGCGCGGGCGCCGAGGCCAGCGCGGCGATCGGCGCCACCGCCTACGCGACCGGCGATCGCGTCGCGTTCGCCGCCGCGCCCGATCTGCGCCTGGCCGCGCACGAGGCCGCGCACGTCGTGCAGCAACGCGGCGGCGTCCAGCTCGCCGGCGGCGTCGGCGCCGCGGGCGATCGTTACGAGCGGCACGCCGATCACGTCGCCGAGCTGGTGGTCGCGGGGCGCTCGGCCGAGGCCGCGCTCGACGAGCTCGCCGGCGGCGGCGGGTCGCCGGCGGTGCAGCGCCACGACTCGCCGACCCACGTCCGCACCGGCGACTCGGTGCCAGGCGAGGGCGTCACGCTGACCGACGCGGCGACCGGCGAGACGCTGACGTTCTCGCCCGGCGAGCTGTCGGCGCTGGTCGACTACGTCGGGTTCTGCGACGGCCTGCAGCAGCGCTTCACCTGGGAGCAGCTGACGAAGATGAAGTACCTGCTCGAGAACGGCATCGAGGATGTGTTGCCGTGGGAGGACGCGACCGGCGGGATGTACGCCAAGGAGGCGCAGGACAACGAGAAGCACTTCGCGCCCAGCCCCGGCGATGGCGGCGCCAACTTCCGCTCGAACTTCATCAACCACTACGGCCGCGCGCTGATGTACGGCCAGGGCGGCAACGCCGAGCAAGCGCGGCTGGCGCTCTACACCGCCGAGCACTACTTGCAGGACGCGTTCTCGGCCGGGCACCAGCTCGCGGCCAAGGACGTCGAGTCCGCCGTGCAGGCGCAGATCGGCTGGTTCAGCACCGCGAAGGCCGCTGGCGAGATCGCCGATCGGGTGTGGGCGCAAGCGTCGACCGCGATCCAGCACTACGGCTTCGGCATCAGCCCGACGATCGCGACGCCGCTCACCCAGACGCAGTTCAAGGGCATCGCCACCGGCGGCGCGCTCCTGAAGGGCTCGGCCGGCTTCGTCGACGCGGTCCGTCAGTCGGTGCACGAGGACCTGGCCAAGACCGGCGTCGAGGTCACGTCGAAGGCGCACCCCGAGCCGTTCGTCCTGGCCGGCGATCACGACCTCGCCTCCGACGAGGTCGGCGTCGCGTGCCTGCAGGCCGCGCTGGCCGAGGCGCGGGCCAAGGTCGACGCGGTGGCCGGCCAGGCGATCGAGCCCACGCCGCTGGCCACCGAGCTGTTCGACAAGCACTGCCCGATCCCGACGTCGAGCGGCCGCGCCACCGTCGGCGACGTGACCGACGCGCGCACCGAAACGCCGCAGGCGATCTTCGACGCCGTCGTCGAGGCGATGGTGCGCACCATCGAGGGCGTGATGGACACCGCGCTGGCGATGGTGCCGGGCCTGCAGAAGATCTCCGACGTCTTCAACCAGCCGCACGAGTTCCCGGACATCCCGGCCTACGATCCGGGCGGCGGCGAGGCGCCGGTCACCGGCCAGCCGGTCGGCGAGCCCGGCGGCGTGTTGCCGTCGACCGGCAAGCCCTACGTCGGTCAGCCGGTCGGCGAGCCCGGCGGTTCGCTGCCGTGAGCGGACGCGCGGGCGGCGCGGCCAGCGCGCGTCGCGATCGAGCGACAGCCTGCGGCGACACGCCGCGGTAGCCGCGCGCGGCGCGGTCCGGACCGGGTGCTACACGAGCGACGTGAGTGCACCGGCGCCGACGCGGCCCCTGTTCGAGCCACCCGGCGGCGTGTTGATGTGGCTGATCGTCACCGTCGAGCTGGTCACGTTCGGCATCATCGGGGCGGCGCTCGCGTACCTGCGCAGCGATCAGCCCGCGCTGTTCCGCGCCGGCCAGGCGGCGCTGTCGCCAGGCGTCGGCCTGGGCTACACGCTGCTCTTGGTCACCAGCGGGTGGCTGGCCGCCGAGGCGGTGGCCGCGCTGCGTCGCGATCGCCGCGCCCGCGCGCGCCAGCTGCTCGTCGGCGCGATCGTGTTCGGCCTCGGCTTCGTCGGCCTCAAGCTGCACGACGGCGCCGGGTTGATCGCGGCGGGCCACGATCTCGGCAGCGACGACTTCTGGACCGGCTACTTCTTCGCGACCGGCTTCCACCTGGTCCACGTCGCGGTCGGCGTGCTGTTGCTCGCGGTGGCCGCCGCGCGGACGCGCCGCGGCGCGCCCGACGACACCGAGGCGGTCGAGGCGCTCGTGCTGTTCTGGCACATGTGCGACCTCGCGTGGTTCATCCTGCTCGCCGTCCTCTACACCGGAGCCTGATCGTGCGCGCTGCTGCGTTCCTCGTGCTGATGCTGCTGGCCGCGCTGTCGATCACCGTCGGCTCGTTCCACCTCGCGGTCCTGCTGGCGGCCGTCAAGGCGATCATCGTCGGGCTGGTCTACATGGACCTGCGCCACGCCCACCGCGGCCACGCCGTCGGG
>Ga0268298_10005203_pt1 | contig 12314 bp, 12 predicted proteins | sample WWTPWeurt_MetaG_FD_194462 | JGI IMG/M metagenome (GOLD analysis project Ga0268298, IMG submission 194462) | Activated sludge microbial communities from WWTP in Nijmegen, Gelderland, Netherland - WWTP Weurt | ecosystem: Engineered > WWTP > Aerobic digester > Activated sludge | place...
GGAAGAGGCTGAAGATATAGAAAAATCTGTTCGTTTGGGAGCATTTATGTATATGGTTAAGTCTGATTATCAAATGGAAGATATAGTTCGCAATGTAAGGCGTGCGTTAAATCAAGAAGTGTAAATCTGTTACCCTGTTTATTATGAGGATTAGTAATACTCAGCTCAAAGAATTTCTTTTAGATGCTGAATATGTAGACCCAGAAGTTGTTGAAGAGAACTTTCGTGAGGCGGAAAACTCCGAGAAGACGATGGGTGACCTTTTGCTTGAAAAAAAACTTATTGATGAAGATGTATTGCGAAAGCTTTATTCATATATACTCGGTATTCCTTTTGTAAATTTGGAAAAAACTGTTATTGATCCGGATATTTTGCATATAATACCAGAGCCGATAGCCAAAAAAAATAATGTTGTCGCCTTCGAAAAATCTGGAGAGTCGCTGAAAATAGCTATGCTCAATCCTGATGATATACAGACGATAGACTTCATACAAAAAAAAACAGGAATAAAGGTGGTATCATGTCTTACCGGAAATGAAAGTATGAAGGCTGTGTTGAAACAGTATGAAAAAAGCTTGAAAGCGGAATTCGGAAATATCTCTGAGAAGGAAAATGAGATACATGTCGAAAGTGAAAAACCAGATACTTTGAATAATGGGGAAGACTTTGAGAAAATAGATCAAAATATATCCGTAGTAAAAATTGTTGATACTCTTTTGAAACATGCCATACTTGAAAAAGCAAGTGACATACACATTGAGCCAGCAGAGAAAGAATCTATTGTTCGATATAGAATAGATGGCATATTACATGATGCTATGATTCTTCCAAAAAAAGTTATGCCTGGTATCGTGGCTCGTATTAAGGTGTTATCAAATCTGAAATTGGATGAACATCGTTTACCGCAGGATGGAAGATTTAAGGTAGAAAAAAATGAATACAAAATATCCTTTCGTATCAGCATTCTTCCTGTATTTGATGGGGAGAAGATAGTTATGCGCTTACTGGATGAATCATCGAAGGGGTTAACTCTTGAACGAATGGGTTTTGCCGGAAGGGATCTGGATGTAGTGCATAGAGAAATAAAAAAACCGAACGGAATGATTCTAGTAACCGGTCCAACTGGATCTGGTAAAACGACCACGCTGTATACGATTATGGATATTATCAATACTCCGGAAGTGAATATTAGTACGGTAGAAGATCCTGTTGAATACAGAATGCCAAGAATAAATCAAACCCAAACAAACTCAAAAATAGGTATGACATTCGCTGCTGCGCTTCGCGCGCTTTTGCGTCAAGATCCGGATATAATAATGGTGGGAGAAATTCGTGATGGTGAAACTATGGAAATAGCTATCCATGCTGCTATGACTGGTCATCTAGTGCTTTCTACTTTACACACAAACAGTGCAGCAGCAACTATTCCGCGTCTTTTGGATATGGGGGCTGAACCCTTTCTAGTTGCTTCAACGGTAAATGTCATCATCGCGCAGCGACTTGTGCGCCGGTTGTGTGTTGATTGCAGAAAGTCGTATACTATTGATGAAAAACAACTCGTATCTCTTCAAGATAATTTTGATACGGATGCACTGCTCAAATGTATTAAGGACTCAAAAGTAGCTGGAAGTTTAGTAAAAAGTTGGAAGGATGTTTCAATATATAAAGCTGTTGGATGTGTTCAATGTGGTAATGAGGGATATAAAGGTCGGTCTGGAATTTATGAGGTGATGGAAATTACAGAACCAATTGAAAAGCTTATAACAGAAAGAGCAACGTCGGAATCTATTGAAAAGATAGCTCGCGCTGAGGGTATGCGTACTATGGCGGAAGACGGAATGTTAAAGGTTATACAGGGAACAACTTCTATAGAGGAAGTGTTGCGTGTAACAAAAGAATAACTCTTTATTGTGAAGCAGTAATCGTATGTCAAAGTTTTCGTACACGGCAAAGCATATTCAAAATGGCACGTCAAAAGGCGGAGTTATGGATGCTGAGGATGAAAAATCTCTAGCGCATCAGCTTCAGGCTGACGGATATATCCTTACGTCAGTTCATCAGGAACAGGAAAAGAAAAAGATGCGCGTTCCTTTTCTTAATTATTTTCAAAGTATTCCAATTAAAGAAAAACTTATATTTGCCAGAAATCTTAGTATTATGATTTCCTCTGGACTACCTGTGGCGCGTGCGATACATGTGTTGTCTTTTCAAACTAAACATAAACGATTTCAGGAAATACTGGAAGACATATCAGATACTTTGCAGTCTGGGAGTCAGTTTGCGGACGCACTTGCGAAATATCCCGCTGCTTTCAATGAGTTATTTGTTAATATGGTTAGAGTTGGTGAAATTGGCGGTAACCTTGAAGAGGTTTTAAATATTATAGCAATACAAATAGAAAAAGAATATGCGCTTATCAGTAAGGTTCGAGGTGCTATGACATATCCGGCAGTTATTCTTGTTGCTATGTTTGGTGTTGGTGTGCTTATGCTCACGTACATTCTTCCGAAGATTACATCGGTATTTAAAGATATGAATGTTCAGCTTCCCACTTCTACGATGGTTATTATCAACTCAAGTAATTTTTTAAGAGATCATGCTATTATTTCTTCCGGACTTATGATAGGGGTTGTTCTTTTCTGTTTTATTTTTTTTAAAACAAGTCTCGGAAAAAAAGTTATGAGCTTTGCACTTATACGGCTTCCTCTCATTAATACCATAGTCATAAAAGTGAATTGTGCTAGATTTTCACGCATATATAGTTCGCTTTTAAAGAGCGGAGTTCCTGTTGTAGATACTTTGGGGATTGTGGCGAATACGCTGACAAATTTTTATTATAAAAAGGCGCTTTTGAATAGTTTGGCTGATGTTCAAAAAGGCATTGCCTTAAGTAAGACGATTTCAGCATATCCGAAGATATTTGCACCTCTTCTTGTGCAAATTGTTGAAGTGGGAGAAGAAACTGGAAAAACGGAGGAAGTTCTTTTGAAATTGGCAGAATTTTATGAGGAAGAGGTCGATCAAATTACCAAAAATATGTCGTCAATAATTGAACCTGTTCTCATGGTTGTTATTGGAAGTGCTGTGGGTTTTTTTGCTGTTGCTATGCTTCAACCCATGTATAGCGTAATGGAAAATATTCGATAAATATTCTTATGGCGCATTTTTTTGTTCAGCGGAAATACAATTCCTTTAGTAGCGGTTTTTCACTCATAGAAATGGTATTTGTTGTGTTTATTATGGCTGTTATTCTCATTGCTTTTTACAATATTTTTATACTTGGAATGCAATACAGCTCAAATGCGAAAAGCCGTCTCGGAGCAGTTTCTTTGGCAAACCAGCAAATCGAATATCTCAGAAATGTCGCCTATACAGACTTAGGTGTCCAAGGTGGAGTTCCGAACGGATCTATTGATCCTGATGAATATATGAATGTAAATGGTACGCGTTACCGCGTGCTGACAGATGTGCGCTATATCGATGATTCCTCTGATGGAACGCTTGGCGGATCCCCTAATGATGTTATACCGAATGATTATAAAAGAGTTCGTGTTACAGTGAAATGGGGCAAGGAAACACAACAGGAACAAGTGTATTTACTGTCTGACTTTATTCCTGTGGGTCTTGAACAAAGCGCTGGTGGCGGTATTTTGTCTGTGAATGCTATAGAATCTTCCGGATCAGGTATTCAGGCAGCGAATGTGTATATCGAGAATGATGGAACGGGAGTAAATATTCATACGATGACGGATTCAACAGGAAATGTTTCAATAGTAGGTGTTCCTGCTGCTGCTCTCAATACGTATGAAATTACCGTTTCAAAAAACGGTTTTGAAACGGTTTCAACAATGAGCCCGTATCCTGAGACAGCATATCATCCAGCAGATGTTCACGCATCTGTTGCCGAGGGTGGACTTACGAGAAAGGATATTATTATCAACGAATTAGCGGATCTGCACTTGACTTCAAAAAATATGTTCGGGGAGATTGTTGGTGATATAAATTTTACTCTTTCTGGCGGGAGGATACTGGGATTAGAAGATGGAACCGGAACCCCTGTTTATTCGTACGATCAAAATATTTCTTTTGGCAGCGATGGAGAATTGCGTCTGCAAGATTTAAGTCCAGGAACATACTCTTTATCTATCCATGGATCATCGGGAAATCAATATTTGTTGTATAAATCCAGTCCTGGTATTTACAGTCAAAGCAATGCGTTTGCGCTTTCAGCTGGAGCAGACCAGGATATTGATATATTTTTGGCTGATAAAAATATTCCGTCTCTTATAGTGACTGTGCGTGATTCGAGTGAATTGAATATTCAGGGTGTATCTGTCCATTTGCAAAATAGTACACTTGGATATGATGAAACACTTGTGACAGATATGTATGGGAAGGTATATTTTCCGACAACCGTTTCAATACCTCTGCAAAATGGGCAAAATTATGATTTGTCGGTAGACGGATCTTCCGTTGGGTATGATTCAAAATCTTCAAATATTACAGTTAATAACCTTACCGAAAGAGATATTCAGCTTAGTGCTCTATGAAAAAATTTTTTTCAAAAAAAGGAATGACAGTTATAGAAATGCTCATAGCTATAGGTATATTTTCTATCAGCATAATTGGATTTACTCTTCTTTTTTCTCGAATATGGACAATTAACCACTTCACTCTGGAAGAAGGGGAAGCTTCCAGAATAGCATCTCGCGGGGTGCATGATATAGTGGATGCTGTTCGTTCAGCAAGGCAATCTGAAAATGGATCATACCTTTTGGAATTAGCCAGTTCTAATGATTTTGTTTTTTATAGTGATATTGATACTGATGGAAAAACTGAAAGGGTACACTGTTTTTCAGATGCAGGATTGCTGAAAATAGGGGTTCGAAATCCTAGTGATACTGTTCCGCCGGAATATGCGAATGGAGATGAAAGTGTTTCAATATTGGCGAATTATGTTGTGAATGAAAGCGGGGATGTATTTTCGTACTATGGTCTGAATGGACAGGAATTATCCTATCCTATTGAACTGGATGCCGTTCGTATGGTAAAAGTACACCTTGAAATTAATATTGATCCGGAAAGAGCACCGAATAATATAAATATAGAGTCACTGGCAACTTTGCGGAATCTGGGAGAACAGAATCAATTTTAAGCTAAAAATATGAAAAATTTTTTCTCTCTGTTACAAGTAAAAGGGTATGCTACTGCGTATATATTGAGTATTATGACAGTTGTTTTGTTTATAGCAACTCCTATGTTGCAATATATAACATCATCTCTTCGCTACAGTGTACACGAATCTTCTAAAGAGGAATCATTGCAGGTAGCTGAAGCTGGAATGTATCGGTATAAATGGTATTTATCGCATCAGCTTGCAGGAAAAACAGCACAACAAACAAAACAATTTTGGGAAAATGAATGCGGTGGAAATGTTCAAAAACAATACGCCGAAGTAGAATATTTTGATCCTTATGGAGCTGGGATAGGGCGTTATCAGGTAGAAATCGATTGTCCGCAGGAATACTCGACTGTAATAACGGTCAGATCGTCTGCGTGGACATACAAGAACACATCTCTAAAACGAACTGTTCAAGCGAGATTTCGAAAGCCGTCATGGAGTGAATACGCTGTTTTGTCGAATGTTGAAACTTCATTTGTTCGGTTTGGGAGCGATACAGAGGTATTTGGACCAGTGCATGCAAATGGTGGTGTGCATTTTGATGGAGTTGCTCATAATACCATCACAAGCTCTGCAGAAACATATTATGACTCGGATACTGATGTTCACGCATGGAAAGATGGTGTTTGGACATCATGGGATGATGAGTATAATTCAACGCAGAATAGTAATGTTTTTTTGGGCGGAAAAGAGTACCCCCTTACTCCGCCAAAGGATTTTAATGGCGTTACGACGGATTTAAGTGTGATAAAAGAGGCAGCTGTTACTTCAGGAACCTATTTTGATTCCACTGCGCAAGGAAGGAGAATTATTTTGAAAACAAATGGGACGTTTGATATGTGTATCGTCAATTCTTATAACGGTTCCACAAATGCCATCGGAAATTATAAACGGTGGGAGTCAAATGGGACATGTAGTTCATGTAGCGGACAATGTCTAAGAAACTTTTCTATACCCCAAAACGGGGCAATTTTTGTTGAGGATAATATTTGGCTTGAAGGAGCTGTGGATGGAAGTAGGGTGACTGTTGCTGCTGCCGATATGTCTTCCTCACAGGAGCGAAGCGTGTTTGTTGGTTACGGAGATCTTCGATATACCAATTACGATGGAAGTGACGTTGTCGGTGTCATCGGAGAAAAAGATGTTGAGATTATCGGACCAAGCCTAAATGTTTTACGTGTTGATGGCGCATTTTTGGCTCAGACCGGAAGAGTTGGTCGTGAACATTATACTCCAGCAGGATGCAATGGATCATGTGCCGTAAGTCGTGATACAATAACAGTATATGGAGCTATAGCTACAAATCTTCGTTATGGTTTTGCATGGACGGATGGAACCGGATATCATCACAGAAATTTGTATTTTGATAATAACCTCCTCTACTATCCGCCCCCATATTTTCCTGTCGGGACGGATTATTTCATAGATTTGTGGGAAGAAATATAAAAACACAAAAGTATGCTGGGCATTTTTGGAAACAATATGTTTTTTCGGTCGCAATATTCATTGGGTATAGATATAAGTGATTTGTCTGTAAAGGTTGTTCAAATTAAAAAAACTCGGTCTGGAAAGACGGTGAGTTCTTTTGGTGCTTCAGACATTTCTTTTGGCAACATTACGGAAGGTGAAATTCTTCGACCTGATGTTGTTTCAAGTGCTGTTTTGGAGGCGCTTTCAAATGCAAACCCGTATCCTATAAAACAAAAACAGGTATATTGTTCTCTTCCTGAAAATAAAACTTTTGTCCGAATTATTGAAATGCCAGAGATATCTGTTCAAGAAATGAAAGGCGCTTTGAAGTGGCAAATAGAGGAAAACATACCATTAGGCGCTGATCAGATTTATTTTGACTGGAAAATTTTGGATAAAAGCTTTAATCCGAATTCACATCAAATGCAGGTTCTTGTAGTGGCTGTTTCAAAAATTATAGTGGACAGTCATGTTTCAATGCTTGAGAGCGCAGGGCTTGAACTTGTTGGTATGGAGGTTGAGTCTTTGGCTCAGGCGCATGCACTTGTTCAACATGATACACAGGGGAGTGTTCTTATAGTGGACATGGGAAGCAGAAAAACAAGCTTATCATTTTTTGTTGACGGTGCAGTCTGCTTTACGTCAAGCATACCTGTTTCTGCTCAAATGATTACTGATTCCATATCAAAGTCATTCAGTATTTCTTCTGAGGAAGCGGAAGTTATGAAAATGGAAAAAGGTATCGGTTCATTTGCACAGAGGGATTTACTATTTGAATCAGTTGAACCTATTTTAGAAAGTCTCATCGCACAAATTCAGTCTTCTATAGATTTTTTTATAGGAAGTCTGAAATATCGGACTCAAATAGATACAACGATAGTGTGTGGTGGCGGATCTAATACAAAAGGGTTGATCGGATACGTTTCAAAGAGAATGAATAGAAATGTTACAAAAGGGAATTCGTGGACACATATGCAGTTCAAGAAAAAATTACCGATTATCCCGCAGGATGAATCAGTGAGATATGCAACAGCTATCGGTCTCGCACTTCGTGGTTTTGAAGAAGTATGAACACTATATGAACAGAAATATGTTTTTTAACATTCTCTCCGATGAAAGAAAGGAGGAAATGAAAAAGAAAAAGTTGTTTTTAATGTTTCAATTTCAGGTTATTGTTGCTGGATGTATGTTTGTTTTGCTTTGTCTATTTCTTTTTGGTATATGGCAGAGTATTGCGTATCAAACGCGGTCATTTCAAGTTATGATTGATCGTATAAAACAGTCTCAGTTGCAATATAGGGAGTTACAAACGTACGAAGAGAATTTTTCTCAGATTAACAAAAAGTTATTACTGGCAGAAGGAGTTTTAAGAAATGAACAAAATCTTTCCGGAGTAATTGCGATGTTTGGTGCTCTTGTTCCAGAAAAGGTTCGCATAGAAGGGATAACCGTTCGAAATAGAAAGTTTTTTGTTCGCGGTGTATCGGATTCGAGGGATACTCTCTCAATCTTTCAAGATATATTGAAGAATGATGATTGTTTTTCGGATCTTTCGATTCCATTGGAAAGTTGGGTTCAGAAAGAGTCTCCTTCTTTTGAAATAGAAATTAATCTTTCAGATACATGCCAAAAATAATAATGATATGAGCCTGTTACTTTATAAAAAATATAGTTTTTATATAAGCTCTTTACTTTTTTCTTTTTTATTTTTAATCATATGCATATTTGGGGCATGGTTTTTGTTTGGAAAAATAAAGGAGGAGAGTCAATTATTCGGAACGCTGGTTAATAACCAAAAAGCTGACGAGAAAAAAATAGCCGAACTTCCTAAAGTTCGGCGACAAATAGAATGGGCAAAGCAATATGAAAACGAACTGGATATTTTTGAATCAGAAGAAAACTCTGTAAATATTATAAAGTTCATAGAAGGAATAGGGTTGGAAACAGAAAATACAGTTAATGTTTCTGTAAAGAATCCAAAACAGGGACTGTTTAAGAATGATGTTTCTGATGATATTGAAAAGATGTTTCCAAAGGACTTAAAAAATACGAGGTTAGCTGTTCATATCGAAGGAGAATATGGAAATATCTTAAAATTTTTGAGAAAATTAGAAAATCTTAGTACATTTGTATATGTATCTTCTATTCAAATCGGATATGTAGAGGATCAAAATCGTATTCACGGAATTTTTTCTGAGCAGAATTCTTCAAATGATATTAAAAGTAATGAAGAAAAAGTTCCATCAAAAAAATTTGCGGATATTTCAATAGTATTTTTTACACGATAATGTATTTGAATTAATGGATTGCGTATGAAAAAAAATTTTTTCAAAGAATTTTCTTTTATTCCATGGTGGATGCGTATCCAAAGGTTTTTGTTTTGGATAGTATTTATAGGTATAGGTACATTTTCTTTTTTTGTATGGTGGGTATATATGTATACTATTGAAAGTAATGACTTTGGAATGAAAGATGTGGCAACATACCAGAAAAACACTGTCCTCAAAGAAGATGATCTAAGAAGATTTATAGATAATATTGCTGAAAGAAAAGAAAGATACGCCGCTGAATTTTTAGTCGAAAGAGACATTTTTTATGACAGATCGGGATATTGATTGTGCTTGGTAGAGTATTTCTTGTAAAAAACCATTTTTCAACATTTGTTTTGCCCGGGATTTTTGTATTCCGCGTGTTTGCATATAGAAAATATCCGAATGTGCAATAGGGGATGTTGTGGATGAGTGAGAACAAAGGGTCTCATTTGTTTTGATTTCAAGTTGAGGACGAGAATCCGCAAAGCTATTTTTTCCGCATATGAGGTTTCTATTTTCAAGCGAGCCTTCAGATCCGCTGGCATTTTTTTCAATTCGGATAATTCCGGAAAAATGAAACGATGATTTTCGATCAAGGACACTTTTTATATATAGTTTTGAAAATGATTTTTTCCCTGAATGCCTTTGTATCGTTTCAATATTGAACTTTTGATTTTTGTTACCGTTATAGATTCCGAATATATATACGCGGGCATTGTTTTTGAGTATATCAAAGAGTATTCTCCCATTTCTATTTTTCAAAAAGAAAATGTGTGTCCCCGAACTTTCCACGAAATAGTGTTCGTGTTCATCTTTGGATATGTCTCGAAAAAATATATTCATACAGAGATAGTTTTAGCCTACACTTCCGTCCATTTCAAGTCGAATGAGGCGGTTGAGTTCCACTGAATATTCGAGGGGTATTTCTTTGGTTATCGGTTCTATAAATCCGTTTACAATCATGCTACGAGCATCATCTTCATTGAGTCCGCGAATTTTGAGGTAAAATAGCTTCTCCTCTCCTATTTTTTCAGCAATTGCCTCATGTTCTACTGAACTGTCAGGGGAGAAGGACTGTATTGTTGGGTAGGTGTTGGAAATAGATTTTTCGTCAAGGAGAAGCGCGCTACATGAAACAAAAGAGGATGATTTTTTTGCTTGAGGAGATATAGTTACTTTACCGCGATAGGAATTGATACCACCATCTCTAGATATAGATTTAGAAATGATTCTTGAACTTGTCTCAGGGGCAAGATGAAACATTTTTCCTCCAGTATCTTGTATCTGCTTATGTCCGGCTACGGCTATTGATAACATTTCTCCGCGTGCTTTTTTTCCAATGAGCTGTACGGAAGGGTATTTCATTGTAACCCCGCTTCCTATGTTGCAATCAATCCATTCCATGAATGAATTTTCTTCAGCGCGTGCGCGTTTCGTAACAAGATTATAAATATTTTTGCTCCAATTTTGTACTGTGGTATAGCGAACATGCGCGTTTTTTTTGACAAATACTTCAACAACCGCTGCGTGGAGTGATTGTGTTCTATAAATAGGTGCTGTGCATCCCTCAATATAATGCACATCACTGCCTTCTTCTGCTATGATAAGAGTTCTCTCAAATTGACCGAAGCTTTCAGCGTTAATGCGAAAATATGCCTGAAGGGGAAGTGAAAGTTTGATTCCGCGCGGAATATATACGAACGATCCTCCTGACCAGACAGCGGAATTAAGAGCTGAAAACATATTGTCTCCAGCCTGAATAAGTGTTCCAAATTGCTGTCGAACTATATCCGGATACTGTTTGATTGCGGTGTCCATATCACAAAATAGGACACCAGAGTTTTTCAATTTTTCCTGAATACTTTCGTAGACTACCTCGGATTCATATTGAGCGCTAACCCCGGCAAGAAAATCCCGTTCAGCTTTCGGTACGCCGATTCGATCGTACGTATCTTTTATTTCTTTAGGAAGATCTTCCCACGATTTTTTTTGTTCTTTGGTAGCTCGCAAGAAATACGTAATCTCATCAAAATGTATTTTTGAAAGATCCGGACCCCACGAAGGTATCTTTTTTTTCAGAAATGTTTCGAATGATGCAAGTCGAAAATCTAACATCCATTTCGGTTCGTTTTTGAGGCGAGAAATTTCACGGACAATTTCTTCACTCAGTCCCTTTTTGGATTTAAAAACTGCTGTTTCTGGAACAGAAAAGCCAAACCGGTAATCTCTATCAGTTTCATAAAGATTTCTTTTCTGAGTCGCTTCTAAAGTTTTTTTTGATTGTTTCATAAGGAATCGTAGCCGTTTTTTTCTATATATTGTACAAGCGTGTTGTCTCCAGTTCTGGTGATTTCCCCATTTTTTAATACGATTACAAAATTAGGTTTGAGATATTCGAGTATTTTTGTGTTATGTGTGATGAATATAAATGTTTTTTCTGGAGTTTTGAATTTTTGAAGGAAACCGGCTATGGTCCTAAGTGCGTCTACATCTACGCCCGTGTCAATTTCGTCAAAGAATATGCAGTCAGGATCTAACAATGCAAGCTGAAGAATTTCCATTTTCTTTCTTTCACCACCGGAAAACCCCTCGTTTAATGATCGCGAAAGTAATTCTTTCGAAATAGAAAGATCTTGAGCTGTTTCAAAAAGTTTTTTTCGAAGGTCAAAGGGTTTTATTTTTCTTGAAAGCGCTGTTCGAAGAAGTTGAAATACTGTGACACCTGAAATAGCTGGAGGAGACTGTAATGTGATAAATAATCCTTTTCTCGCTCTGTCTTCAGGTTTAGCCTGGGTTATATCGTCTGACTTGAACCATACTTTCGCATCTTTGCTTAGAGAAAGATTTGGAGAACCCGCGAGAGAAAGTGCAAGGGTTGATTTTCCGGAACCATTCGGTCCCATAAGTGCGTATATTTTTCCTTTTTCAAATTGAACACTGATATTGTTGAGAATCAGTTTACTGTCAATTGAAATCGAATATTTTTCGATATGAAGCATAAAGTATGCAATGTAACAGTTGATGCTATTAAATTATTTTTTATATACCTCAGAGCAATATCATACTATACCAGATTTTTCTCACAAGTCAAAGATTTTTTTGAAGAATTATAGAGGTATGAACATCGTTCCTATACAGGCGTTCTATATAGTGGTCTCATTTCGTGTTAGAATGAAAATTATTAATAGGAAAATCGTCTGTGACGGAGGGTCGTTTTTTCGGTTGTGACAGAATAATGAAAACGTACAAAATTTTATCGTACGGACACAATAAAATTTTCGGTTAGAGTTTGACTGTAAAAAAGTAGTCTTACAAAATAATTCTTCATTTTTCATAAAATTTTGAAGGAG
>Ga0268298_10005204_pt1 | contig 12310 bp, 6 predicted proteins | sample WWTPWeurt_MetaG_FD_194462 | JGI IMG/M metagenome (GOLD analysis project Ga0268298, IMG submission 194462) | Activated sludge microbial communities from WWTP in Nijmegen, Gelderland, Netherland - WWTP Weurt | ecosystem: Engineered > WWTP > Aerobic digester > Activated sludge | place: Netherlands...
GTGTTCCCCAAGCTGGAGGAATAGCCCTCTGGATTGGCATGGCTTGAGCAATCCCTGGAAGGGGCCGATACACTTTTGACCCAGGGAGTCGCCATGAGCCAAGAGATCCGACCCGAGGACCTCATCGTCACCGAGCAGGACGGCACCCGTCGCATCAACCACGATGTCATCGAGAGCTATGGGCTCTTCAACCTGCCCCGGGCGACCATGCGCCAGGCCCTGATGGTCTATTACGACAATGCCAGCCGCCAGGGTCGGGGCGCCGCCCAGACAGTGCGAACCTTCATCACCCTGGCCAGCTCCATCACCCGGTTTCCCCGCCAGGTGGCCATCAACTTCACCCGGGGTGTGGCCTATCGGCGCAACATGCGGATGTTGAGGCGCTTCAGTCGCTGAAATCGCGTAGCGAACTGATCAAAGCCTGCGCAGGATCCGTTCAATGCCCGTGGCCTTCCTGCCTTCGGTGGTGACCAGGACGGCGTGGAGCTGGAGGTCCCCCTCGGCGACCTCGTACCTCGGTCGGATGACCTTCAGGAAGCGGCCCAGGCTGGCCTCCTTCTTCATGCCGATGACGCCCTCGTAGGGACCGGTCATGCCGATGTCGGTGACATAGGCCGTGCCACCGAGCAGCACCTTCGCATCGAGGGTGCCCACGTGGGTGTGGGTGCCCAGCACAGCCGCAGCCCGGCCCTCCAGGTGGAAGCCCATGGCCTGGGCCTCGCTGGTGGCCTCGGCGTGCATGTCCACCAGCACGAGATCGGCGCGCTCCTTCTGCAGGATGGCGTCCACGCAGCGGAAGGGGCAGTCGCAGGGAGGCATGTGGACCCGGCCCATGAGATTGATCACCAGCACCTCGGCTCCTGAGGGGGTGTGCAGCTTGACCCAGCCATTGCCGGCCGTCTCGGCCGGGTGGTTCGCCGGGCGGAGCAGGCGGGGCTCCTGGCGGAAATAGCCCTCGATGCCCTTCACGTCGAAGGCGTGGTTGCCCGTGGTGATCACGTCCACGCCGAGCTTGTCGAACCACTCCCGCGCGATGGCCTCGGTGATGCCGTGGCCATGGGCGGCATTCTCGCCGTTCACCACCACCAGGTCGGCCCCGGTCTCCCGGCGCAGCTCGGGCACGAAGGCCTCCACCAGCCGCCGCCCCGGTTCCCCCACCACGTCGCCCAACGCCAGTATCCGCATGGAACCAGCCTAACGAAATTCCCCACGAAAAAGGCCCCCGGGGTGCGGGGGCCTTTGCCTGGGGTGGATCCGACTAGTACTTGAGCCGGATGCCTAGCTGCACTTCGCGGGACTTGGTGCGGTCCACCTGGGACAGCTGGCCGTAGGCGGCGACCGGCGCGGTGGCGGTGTTCGTGCCCCACTTGTAGTTGGAGGCGGGGACAAAGAAGTCAGCCTTGTTGAGGATGTTGTAGATGTCCAGGATGGCATCTACGTGGATCCGCTTGGTGACCTTGAAGGCGCGGGTCACCCGCACGTCGAACTGCTGGTAGCTGGGCTGGCGCTGGTCGTTGCGGGTGTGGCCGGCCAGGACATGGTTCGCCATGTTGTCGCCGTTCAGGTCGTTGGAGTAGTAGGCGGTGTAGGGCAGGCCGGACTGGTAGAGCCCGCGGATGGCCACGTCGAGGTTCTCCCCAACGGGGAAGTAGAAGACCAGGTTCGCCACCACTCGCCGGTCGCTGTCGCCGTAGCCGAAATTGGACGCGGGGTCCTGCGGATTTTGGGTGAGGGATGCGCCCAGCTCGCTGGTGAAGTCGGTGCTGGCGGAGGTGTAGGTGCCGCGCTCGAAGGAGCCCGTGTCCTGGCTGCGGGACAGGGTGGCGTTGGCGATCAGGCCCGTGCGGTCATTCCAGGTCTTCTTCGCGGTCACACTGAGTCCGCGGTAAAAGCCGTAGCCGTCGGTTTTGACCAGGTAGACGTCGCTGAAGCCGCCCACGGGGTTGCCGGGGACGGTGGCGGCGGGGCCGAAGTCCACCCGGCGGCCCGCGATCACGGCGTAGCCGGGGCGGGTGGCGGTGGACCAGCGGTTGATGCCGGTCGCGTAGCCATCGTTGTAATAGCCGGCAGTCACCACGCCTGTCGCCGGGTCATAGCTGTCGTACTGGCCCAGGTTGATGTTCTCGAAGCGCTGGAGGTGTTCGTACTTCACGTAGGTGCCACTGATGCCCACCACGAGGTTGTTGCCCAGGTCGCGCTCGACGCCCAGGTTCAGCTTCTTTGACTGGGACAGCTTATTGTTGGGATCCCAGAGAGAGGTGGGGGAGGCGCCGGCGGTGAAGAGCCCGCTGGTGGCGATGGCGGCCAGCTCAGAGTCGGTGGCCTTACGCAGGCTGGTGCCGCTAAGCAAGTTGGTGGCGCTCAGTAGGCCGGAGTTGAAGAGGGCGAGGTTGCCAGCACTCGTCTTGTTCAGAGCGAAGGAGTAGTTGGTGATGATCTGACCGTTGCCGGTCATGGTGTTCGAGTGCAGCAGCAGCGGTGTGGGGCTGGTGAAGACGCCGTAGCCGCCGCGGATCACGGTCTTGCCCTTGCCGTCTAGGTCGAAGCTGAAGGCGAGGCGGGGGTCGGTGGTGGTGCCCCCGAAGCCCTGATCCAAGCCCTTGAAGTTCGGGTTCGGGTGGGGGTTGTTGGAGAAGTCCTGCTTGTTGTGCCGGACGCCGGCGGTCAGGGTGAGCCGCTTGTCGAACAGGCCGGAGTACTGCACCTGGCCGAAGAAGCCATCGGTGCTGGTCTTCATGGGAATGCGGCCCATGTAAGGGCTCACGCCACCGGCGTAAGTTATGCCGCCCGGCGTGCCAGCGGCCAGGGTGCCCGTGGCCCAGGCGGTGGCGCCGGCATAGGTGTCGAAGCGCCAGGAACCGGCGTTGTTCTGGAAGAACTGGTTGTCCTCGTCGACGCGGAGGAGGTCCACGCCGCCCTTCACCTGCAGGTCCCCGTGGGCCCAGGTGGTGGCGCTGAAGAACTGGGTGGTGAGCTCGTTGCTTTCCCGCGGCGTGGAGGTCTTGGTGCCGAAGGACATGTTGGTGCCGGAGGTGGGGATGGCGATGGACGGGGTGCCGGGAGCGGCGTTGCCGGTCATGGGCCGGGCCTCACGGGCCAGCTGCAGGCGGCTCTCGGTGAAGAGCTCGGGCGTCCAGATGTTGTTGGCTTCCAACACCCAGCTGACGGACTGCACGCGGGTGGGGATGTTGTTGCTCTCGGCGTTGTTGGGGTTCGCGCTGGTGTTCTGCAGGGTGTCCGTCATGTCCTGGAAGTTGACCCGGAACACGAAGCGGTGGTTCTGGCTGGCCACCCAGTCCAGGCGGCCGAAATACACCGTGTTGGTGTTGGACATGGGGTAGGGGTGGGCCGGGATTCCGGCGCCGGGGTTGCCGAATTCCTGGGCCAAGGTGAGACCCGAGCGGTTGGTGATGATGCCGCCCAGGGGTGAGGCCAGGAAGGTCGTCAGGTCGCCCGCGGTCATGCCGGCAGCGGCGCTGGTGGTGGTGGCGATGGGATTGGCCGTGATCTTCTTGGTGTAGCGCTCCACGCCCACGAAGTAGAAGAGCTTGTCCTTCACCAGCGGGCCGCCGATGTTGAAGTTGATGTTCTCGGAGTCGTTGGTGCGGGCGGAGGCGGGGGAGCCGCCAAAGGGCGGGCGGTCGGAGGACTCGGTCCAGGCGGTCTTGCGCAGCTGGTAGAGGGCGCTGCCGGTCACTTCGTTGGTGCCGCCCTTGGTGATGGCGTTGATGGTGGCACCGGCCTGGGCATACTGGCCGTCGAAGCCGTTGGTGACGACCTGCAGTTCCTTGATGGTGTCAGCGCCGAAGATGAAGGGCGTGTAGACGCCACCACGCTGCTCGTTGAAGAAGGCGGAGTTGTTGCTGGCGCCATCGATCTGGATGGCATTGAAGATCTGGCGGCCACCCTCCACCACCAGGCGGGCCGGGCTGCCAGAACCGGCGGTGACGCCAGGGGCCAGCTTGGCCACATCCGTGAAGTTGCGGGTGACCAGGGGGATGGAATCCACCAGGTCCTGCTCGAGCGTCGTCACGGTGCTCACCTGCTTGACGTCCACCGTCCCGGCGGCCGCCACCACTTCCACCACGGCGCCGGCCTCGGAGGCTTCCAGGGCGGGACTCAGGGTCACGGAGTTGCCGAGGGTCACCCGGATGTTCTCCTTGACGGGCTTGAAGCCGGGGGCCGAGACGAGCACCTCATAGACGCCGCTGGGCAGCAGCGGGAAGCTGTAGTCGCCGGCAGCACTGGCACGCACCGTGCGACCCGCGCCGGTCTCCAGGTTGGCGACGCGGATGCTGGCGCCGCTGATGGCCTTGCCACTGCGGTCCTTGACGGTGCCCCGAAGGGCACCCGAGGTCTGGCTGGTCTGCGCGTGGGCCACGACGCCAAGGGCGAAGGCCGTGAGAACCGCGATGGATGGGCGGCGGAAGTGCATGTAGTCCTCCATGAGGGGCCAGGGGGGTGGCCTGCAGGTTGAAAAGCGGGGGATCCGTTTCGGGATTGTCGAATTATGGCTGAAGCAGGGCGAAATGGCACTCCCCTAGTGCTATTTCTGGGTAACAGGTTTACAGATTGAATTCACTTGGGTTGCGCGGAATCGAGAAGGCCACCCGTCCAAGGCTTCCGGGATCCTGGCCCACGAAAAAGGCGGCGCAGAGGCGCCGCCTTTGTGTTGCTACTGCTGCTTCTGGAATTAGAAGGCGAACCGAGCGCCGACCTGGATCTGGCGGGGTGAGCCGATTGGGTTCTGCTGCTGCTGCAGGTTCCGGGCGTAGCCGGCATCCACGGTGGCCGGAACGACGCCTGGATTGCCGGGGTTGGTTCCAGTGCTGGGGTAGGAGACACGGGTGGACATCCAGGTGTCCTGGCGGTTCAGGAGGTTGAAGATGTCCAGGGACGCCGTCGCCTTGATGCGCTTGGTGATCTTGAAGTCGCGGCGCAGGCCCAGGTCGAGGAAGAAGACGGAGCCGGCCCGCTGGGCGTTGCGGCCCGAGTCCACGCCGTTGGCGAAGTAGCGGTCATTGCTGCCGTTGCCATCACCGTTCACGTCCGTGCCGTAGGTCAGGGTGTAGGGCGTGCCCGACTGGTAGCGGAAGGACAGGGACGAGAGGACGCCGGTGACGTTCTTGTCCATGAAGCTCATGTAGCCGGTGAGCACATGGCGGCGGTCCGTGTCGGCATAGCCCCACTGGTTGCCCAGCTGGCCAGCGTCCTGGATCGAGATGCCGGAGTAGTTGCGCTCGTTGGAGTCACTGTCCTTGTTGATGGCGTAGGTGTAGTAGACCTGCGCATCGAAGGCGCTGTCGTCCTTGTGGTACTTCAGGCTGAAGGTGTAGGCATGGTAGATGCCGGTGGCATCCGACAGGTAGTAGCCCATGGTGCCGTAGTTGGTGTTGGGTCGAACGGGCGTGTAGGCGCCACCGGACCAGGTGGACAGGCCCGTGGTGGGGTTCGGCGCCGAGATGACGATGGGGCTGATGGTGCTGGGATAAATCAGGCGGCCCTGGGCGTTGGCCGTGGGGGTGCCCAGGTTCAGGTCAGCCGTGCGCTCCAGTTGGTTGCTCTTGGCGTAGGTGGCGGAGAAGCCCAGCACCAGGTCGCGGAAGAAGGGGCGCTCGGCGCCGAGGTTCACGCGGTCCGTGTAGGGGTTCTTGAAGTCCTTGCTGAAGGTCCAGATGTTGAAGGGCGGAATGGGCGCGCCCGTGGGGAACGAGGAAATCCAGTAGGGGCTCGCGGCATTGAAGGCGGCGCCGATGGGAATCCCGTAGGTGCCAGCCTCGGCGGCGGTGAAGTCCTTCTGACCCGTGCGCCGGCCATTGGCGGCAAAGGCCTGGTAGAGGAAGACGGCCGGCGTGGTGCTGACATAGCGGCCCAGGCTGCCGCGAACCACGGTCTTGCCCTGGTCGAAGCCGGGAGTCCAGGTGAAGGAGAGGCGGGGGGAGAACTGGCTGTCCGTGGGGATCTTCCCGGTCAGTGGCATGGGGTTGGCCGTGGTGTTGCTCATGTCCAGGACCGGATACTCCGGGTTCTCCTGGCGGTCCCAGCGCACACCGAGGCCCAGCTTGAAGCTGTCGGTGAGGCGCCAGTCGGTCTGGAGGAAGATCGCGATCTGCTTCTCGCTGGCGCTGAAGAGACCCGCCTGCTGCACGGGGCCGCTCAGACCAAAGTTTTGGCGGTAGGTGGACCAGTTGCCGGCGCGGAAGTTGGTCAGGGAACTGAAGAGGTAGACGCCCTGCCAGTTGCCCGCGAAGAACTCGGAGACATCAATCGTGTTGTGGTCGATGCCGGCCTTCACCTGGAAGGTGGGCGTGACGTAGCTGATGTTCTCTTGGATCTGGGTGCGCTTGGTGTTGTAGGTGCGGTCGAAGGGATAGGCGCCGTAGAACCCGACGTTGCTGATGCTCACTTCGGGGATGCTGGAGTAGGTCGAGCGAGGCATGTCGTCCTTGACGATGTTCACGCGGAACTCGTTCATCCAGTTGCTGCCCAGCACCCAGTTCCACTGCAGGACGTAGGCGTCGGTCTTGACGTCATCCGAGGCCAGGTTCTCGTAGGCGGCGGTGGTGCCGGCGCCGGTGACACCCTTGAAGCTGGAGTGGTTCACCCGGAACTGGATGTTGTGGTTGACGGTGGGGTTGAAGTCGAAGCGCACGAAGTAGGTGTCCGAGTCCTCGGGCACGGAGTAGCTGCCGCCCTTGGCGATGAGCACCGCATCCCGGGGATTGGCCACGGGATCCAGGGTCACTGGGCTGTTGCCGCCCCAAACCTGGTTGATGGGGGACTTCTTGCGCTGGGCATCGTAGGCGACGAAGTAGAAGAGCTTGTCCTTGACGATGGGGCCGCCCACGCTGAAGCCGAACTGCTCCTGCTGGAAGTCGCCCACCGGGCTGGTGGTGGTGCTGCCGTTGGGCTGGCGCAGAGTGGGACCGGCTTCGACCGTTTTGCGGGGGCGCAGGTAGTAGAAGAGGCTGCCGCTGAGGTCGTTGGTGCCGTTCTTGGTGATGGCGTTTACGTAACCGCCGCCCATGCGCCCGAATTCGGCGCTGGCGCCGTCGGTGATCACCTGGTACTCGCGGATGGCTTCGATGGAGATGGTGAAAGGGGTCTTGCCCTCGGCTGCGCCGGTGGCGCCACCGAAGAAGGGCTCGTTGTTGTCGCCGCCGTCGATATTGATGGAGGTATTCACGCCGCGCTGACCGGCAATGGCCAGGTTGCCGCGGCTGCTGTCCACCACAACCTGGGGGGCCAGGGTGGCGAGGTTGGTGAAGTTCCGGCCGAAGACGGGCAGGCTGGTGAGGTTGTCCGGGGAGACGATGGCGGCGGCGCTGGCGCGCTCGGAATCCACCTGGGCGCTGGCGGCGACCACTTCCACCACGGCACCGCTCTCGGGGGCGAGCTTGATGGTCAGGGGGGCGGCATCGCCCAGGTTCAGGTTCACCTTGATGTTCGCGGCGGTCTGGTAGCCGGCCTTGGTGACGGTTACGGAGTAGGGACCCACGGGCAGCAGGGTGGCCAGATACCGGCCCTCGTTACTGGTCTGCAGGGTACGGGTAAGGCCCGTCTCGCCGTTGCGGATCACCACCGTGGCACCCGCCACGGCGGAGCCCTTGGTGTCCAGGACCCGCCCGCCCAGCTGGACGGACACGCCCTGGGCCATGAGGGGGGCCGCTGCCACCAGCAGGGCCACGAGGGATGAGCTGCTCAAGTGCCTTGAACGCATGTGAAGTTCCTCCATCTTTCGAGGGTAGCGGGGCAGGGGCTTCTGAAGAAGGGGACCTTTGGGTCGTGGAACGAATGTGACGCGGAGGACACCTGATGGTCACAGGAGGGTCCAAGGGGGGCCGTCTGTTAGGCTTCTTCTTTCCTTGAGATCCTCATGAAACTGGCCGGCCTTCTCGTTTTATTCCTGTCCTCCCTGTCCCTTTTTGCCCAGGCGCCGGCCACCATGGGCGTGGGGGAGATCCGGGCCGGAATGAAGGGGCATGGCCGGACCGTGTTTCAGGGCGGGAAGATCGACCGCTTCGAGTTCGAAGTGCTGGGTGTGCAGAAGAACGCGGCCCCGGGTCGGAGCCGCATCATGGTCCGGGCCTCCGGCGGCCCCCTGGCCGAGACCGGCATCCTGGCGGGCATGAGCGGCAGCCCCTGCTACATCGACGGCAAGCTCATCGGGGCCCTGAGCACGGGAATCGCCTTCGAGAAGGAACCCATCGGCGGCATCACCCCCATCGCGGAGATGCTGGACCAGCTTCGGGACATTCCGGAGCTGGCCCCCAGCCGGACGCCCCTGATCCTGCCCAAGCTGGAGCCCCCCAAGGTGCTGAAGGCCGCCCTGCTGGGCCAGATGCTCGACTTCCAGGCGTTGACCGGCGAGTCCGATTCGCAGGCCATGCCCATGGCCCTAGTGGGAAGCGCCCTGGGGACTGAAGCTCAGCGCCTGTGGTCCGGCTGGCCGGTCACCTTCACGGCGGTGCCAACGCTCTCTGGGGGCCGGGAGGACGCCAGCCCCATCGAGCCCGGCGGCATGGCGGCCATCACCCTCATGCAGGGGGACCTGGACCTGGCGGCCTCGGGCACCATCACCTACGTGTCCGGCAAGCGGATCCTGCTGTTCGGACACCAGCTCTTCAACCTCGGCCCGGTGGACCTGCCCCTCTGGTCAGCCACAGTGTCCACGACGGTGGCGAGCTACCAGAGCTCCTTCAAGCTGGCCATGCCCGTGGCTCCCATCGGCGCCCTGCGGCTGGACCGCAGCTCGGGAGTGGCCGGTCTCCTGGGCGCCGAGGCCCGCCTGGTGCCCATGCGCATCGGCCTGAACCTGGGGGGCAAGAAGACCCTGAACTTCCGTTTCGAGCTCATGGACCACCCCACGGCCACCGCCGCCCTGGCCGCCACGGCCGTGGCCCAGACCCTGGATGCCCACACCAGGGGCATCGGGCTGCAGAGCCTTTCCATGCAGGGGAACATCAAGCTAGTGGGTCAGCCCGCCATCGTGATCGAGAACGTCATCGCAGACCTGAACCCCGGGCGCATGGCCCAGTACGTGGGCGCCATGCTCCAGGCCATCTGCCTCAACCCCTATGAGAAGCCCCTGATCGAGGGCATCTCCCTCACCATCAAGGCCGAGGAACGCCTGGACCTCACCGCCATCGCGGGCGTCCGCCTGCTCAAGGCCCGCGCCAAGCGGGGCGAGATCCTGCCCGTGCTGGTGACGCTCCAGAACATCCAGGGGGTCCGTGAGACCGCGACCTTCAACATCCAGGTGCCCTCCTCGGCCACCAAGGGGAAGGCCATCCTCATGGTGGGCGATGGCTACAGCCTCACCGCTGCGGACCCGGATGAGCGCGTGATCGAGACAGCCTCCCTCGGCGACGTGGTGCGGATCCTGAACGGCGCCCTGCGGAACAACCACGCCTACGCCCTCCTGGTGCAGGCGCAACCCGGCGCGGGGCTCCGCGGCAGCCGCATCGAGGGCATTCCGCCCTCCGTGGCCAGCCTGGTGAGCGGCGACGGGGTCAGCAGCGACAATCGGCTGCAGCGCCGCATCATCGGGCGCGCTCTGCTGCCCCTGGAGCGGGAAGTGCGCGGCCTGAGCCAGCTTGAAGTGGAGATTGAGTAGATGCGTTCGCGAAAGGGATCTATGCGCTGGATGACGGTTCTTCTCTTCGCGGCGATGGGGGTGACGGCCATCGCCGATCAGCCCTCGGCCACGTTCTCGGGCTTCAATGACTGGCTCGGCTCGGAGACCCGGGGCGTGCGCATCGGCGCCGATGGTCGCCTGCGTCTGGCCCCGAACCTCCGCCGGGTGGGCCAACTGCCGGAGGGCGTGATCTGGGCTGCGGTGCCCGATGGTTCTGGCGGCGCCTACTTGTCCGCAGGCACGGACGGCAAGCTGTTCCACTACGTGGGCGGCCAGATGAAGCCCCTGGGCCAGGTGAAGGGCGGCATCGTGTTCGCCATGGCCCGGCTGGGCCAGGACCTGATCGTGGCCCCCACAGGGGAGGGCAAGCTGCTCCGGGTGTCGCCCGGCGGCGAGGTGAAACCCTTCGCCGAGATTGATGCCCGCATCGTGTGGGCCCTGGCCGTGGATGGGGATGCGGTGATCGTGGCCGGCGGCTTCGAAAAGGGCGCCCTGCTGGTCCAGGCCCGGGAAGGCTCCAGTCGCCGCCTGGCGGAGCTGGCGGACGAGACCGCCTTCACGGCCCTGGCCCCGGATGGGCAGGGTGGCTGGTATCTCGGCAGCCATGGTCGCGGGTTGGTCCTGCGCTACAGCCGCCAGGGCGACCGCCTGGAGACCCTGATGGACACGCCCTTCGACGAGGTCCGCGCCCTGGCGGTCGCCGAGGGCCAGCTCTACATCGGCGCCGACAACGGCCTCACGCCCAAGTTCAGCACCGGCCAACTGGAGCGCCGCGAAGGCTACCTCCAGGCCGAGACCGGCAGCACCGCCCGCTCCGCCGTCATCCGCCTGGACAAGGACCGCGTTCCGGAGACCCTGTGGCAGAGCACCCAGAGCCAGATTTACGCCCTGGCGGCCTGGAAGGGGCAGCTATTGGTGGGCACGGGCAATCGCTCCCGCCTGTTCTCGCTGCCCCTGGGCAAGGCCCGGGACACCGATCCCTTCGCGGTGGTGCAGGAGCTGGGCACCGCCCAGGCCACGGCCTTCCTGCCTTCCGGTGGCGATCTGCTGGTGGTGGGTTCGAATCCGGCCGAGCTGCACCTGCTCTCCGAGGCCCAGGCCACCGAGGGCACGCTGGAATCGAAGATCCTCAGGGGAGCGCCCCTCGCGGACTGGGGGCGCGCCTACCTGGACGCGGAAACTCCCACCGGCACCAACGTGGAGCTCCAGTTCCGCACCGGCAGCACCGAGACCCCCGATGCCACCTGGAGCCCCTGGACCCCGCCCCTCCGCAGTGGTGAGCGGTCGGCCCTGCCGCCGGCGCGCTTCGCTCAGTTTCGCCTCCGCCTCAGCAGCACCCGGGGCGGTGCCACGCCCATCGTCGAGACCGTGAGCCTCTTCTGGGCCCACCGCAACCTGGCCCCGGTCTGGGAGGGTGTGGACATCATGCCGCCCGGTCTGGTCATCACCCGCACCGCGCCGCCCGACGACATCGGCATCGAGCGGGTGCCCCTGGAGACCCAGAAGCTCATTCCCGCCCTGGGCTACATGGGCGCGGAGAAGCGCAGCTTCCGCCGGGGTGGCCAGAGCTTCCAGTTCCGGGTGAACGATCCGAATGGCGATACCGTCCAGTTCGCCATCCGCCTGATCCCGGAGCGGGGCGCGCCCATGCTGCTCGAGAAGGCCTGGAAGGAGAAGTTCTTCAGCTTCGACACGCTGCCCGTGCCCGATGGCCGCTACCGCTTGGAGGTTACGGCCACGGACGCGCCTTCGGCCCCCTTCAACGTGGCGCTGACCGGCGTCTGGCGCACGGCGCCCTTCACCGTGGACCACACGCCACCTGCCATCTCGGAACTGAGCGCCGCGACGGAGGGCGAGGGCGTCCGGGTTCGCTTCCTGGCCCGGGACGAGACCTCGGTCCTCAAGGATGCGGCCATCAGCGCCGATGGCGAACGCTGGCTCCAGATCGTGCCCGAAGACCGGGTCTTCGATCAGAAGGAGGAGCGCTTCGATGTCCTGGTGCCCCGCGAAGCAGTCCGTGGAGATCGCGTCCTGGTGAGGGTGGTGGATCAGCACAACAACGAGCAGACCGCCGCAGTGACTCTCGGCGCCACAGGCGCCAAGCGGTAGGAAGGTCTTCATTACAAAGAATCGGCGGGCCAGATGGCCCGCCGATTCTTGAAGGCGGCATTAGCTACAAGCCCTTGAACTGGGCCTGCCGCTTCTCCAGGAAGGCGCCCATGCCCTCCTGCATGTCCTGGGTAGCGGCGAGGAGGCCGAAGAGGGATGCCTCATACTGCAGCCCCTTGTCCTGTGCCATCTCCAGACCATCGTGGACGGCGGCCAGGGCGCTGCGCAGGGCCAAGGGGCCGCGGGAGAGGATGGTCTTCGCCAGCTTCTCGACGGTGGCCCTGAGGTCGGCCAGCGGCACCACGCGGCTCACCAGGCCCATTCGCAGGGCGTCGGCGGCGGGGGCCATCTCCCCGCTGAGGATCAGGTCCAGGGCCACGCCCTTGCCCACGAGGCGGGGCAGGCGCTGGGTGCCGCCGTAGCCGGGGATGATGCCCAGGCTCACCTCGGGCAGGCCGAAGCGGGCGTTCTCGCTGGCGATGCGGATGTGGCAGGCCAGGGCCAGCTCGCAGCCGCCACCCAGGGCGAAGCCGTTCACGGCGGCGATGACGGGCTTGGGCAGGG
>Ga0268298_10005205_pt1 | contig 12308 bp, 11 predicted proteins | sample WWTPWeurt_MetaG_FD_194462 | JGI IMG/M metagenome (GOLD analysis project Ga0268298, IMG submission 194462) | Activated sludge microbial communities from WWTP in Nijmegen, Gelderland, Netherland - WWTP Weurt | ecosystem: Engineered > WWTP > Aerobic digester > Activated sludge | place...
AGGAAAAACGCGAGGTCAATCGCTTCAAGGAAGCCAACATGCGCAACCTTCAGGTCAATGACCGGGTCAATCGCATCTGGTCGGTGTTCTCGCCCACCGTCACGCTGGCAACCGAAATCGGCCTTCTGATCGTCTGGGGCTTCGGCATCTGGCTGGTCTCGGACAGCGCCATCACCGTTGGCGTGCTGACCGCCTTCCTCACCTACATCTCGCGCTTCTACACCCGGCTGGACTCCATGAGCCGGATCGTCTCCTTCACCCAGAAGGCCGCCGCCGGCGCCAAGCGCATCTTCGACATCCTCGACCACGTCTCCAGCGTGCCCGAGCCGGCCAAGCCGCTGCACCTGCGGCAGGTAACCGGCGCCATCGAAGTGCGCAAGGTCGGCTTCCGCCACGGCAACCGCACCATTCTCAAGAACGTCGATCTGTCGATACAGCCCGGCGAAATGATCGGCCTGGTCGGCCATTCGGGGTCCGGCAAGAGCACGCTGGTCAACCTGATCTGCCGTTTCTACGACGTGACCGACGGCTCGATCCGCATCGAAGGCATCGACGTGCGCTCGGTTCCCGTATCGGAATACCGCCGCAACATCGGCCTCGTGCTCCAGGAACCCTTCCTGTTCTTCGGCACCATTGCCGAGAACATTTCCTACGGCAAGCCCGATGCCAGCCGCGAGGAAATCGTCGCCGCAGCCCGCGCCGCCCACGCCCACGACTTCATCATGCGCCTGCCCCACGGCTACGATTCACTGGTCGGCGAACGTGGCCAGGCCCTGTCGGGGGGCGAGCGCCAGCGCATTTCCATCGCCCGTGCGCTGCTGATCGATCCGCGCATCCTGATCCTCGACGAAGCCACTTCGGCAGTCGATACCGAAACCGAGATGGAAATCCAGGCCGCTCTTGAGAACCTCATTCGCGGCCGCACCACCATAGCCATCGCCCACCGTCTGTCCACGCTGCGCAAGGCCGACCGGCTGGTCGTGCTCGACCGCGGCCAGATCGTCGAAATCGGCAACCACGACGCGCTGATGGAACAACAGGGCGCGTATTTCCGCCTCTACGAAGCCCAATCCAGAAAGCTCGACGACGACGACAAAGACACTCCCCGCCTGATCGAGCACCGCGAACACGCCAACGCCTGAGGGTAAATCATGACCAACGCCATCACCCTCGAACGCAACGCCTTCGGCCAGCTCATCTTCATCGCCGCCGACGGCGTGCGCCACCCGGTCAGCCCGGTGCGCTCCTTCCCCATCGCCGCGCCTACCGAAGGCATAGGCCTCGTGAATGCCGAAGGGGAGGAAGTCGCCTGGGTCGAGCGCATCGCCGACCTCCCGCCCGAGCCCCGCCGCCTGCTCGAAGAGGATCTCGCCAGCCGCGAATTCATGCCGGTCATCGAGCGCATCCGCTCGGTTTCCAGCTTTGCCACGCCGAGCAGCTGGGAAGTGGACACCGACCGCGGCCCGACCACGATGGTGCTCAAAAGCGAGGAAGACATCCGCCGCCTCGTGCGTCCGGCCCTGCTCATCGCCGACAGCCGCGGCATCAATTTCCTGATCCGCGACCGCTATGCGCTGGATGCCCACAGCAAAAAAATGCTCGATCGCTTCTTGTAGAAGCCCGGACGAGACGCGGCGGATTCCATCACCGCGGCCTGCTCACCACCCCGCGCCTCAAAAACTCGCCGACCACACCCCCTTCAAAAGATAGCGCTCCGGCGTCTCCTTGAAGCCCTGCCCCACGCCGAGATGGACAGTGCCAATCCGCGTTTCGAATTCGGTGACGAGGTACAGCGTCCGGTCGCCCTCGCCTGGCCGCAGCCGGCCAAGCCTGCCGCCGTCGGTATAGGCCTCGGCGCCCCAGGCGAAAGTTTCCGAAACCTTGTGCAAGGCTTTCAGATCCAGGTTGAGCTCGGGGGAGCGCTCGCGGCCTGAATGCCCCCAGCCCCAGATCAGATGCGGGTTGGCCGTGACCCGGAAGCGCTCGCCGTCGAGCCCGACAATGCCGCGGAACTCCGCACTGCGCGTATCGCCCACGTAGCGCCCGGCGTTGATGTCGTACTCGGCATTGAAACCATAGAACCACCCCTCGCCCGCCTGCCGGATGTGCTTGAGGCGGAACATGATCGCCGCGGCGCCCCACGCCCCGTTGTTCGACGTTTCGCCATCGACGCCGCCGCGCATCACCGGCAGGTGCACGCCTGCCTCCCAGCCCGGCGCCAGGCCGGTGGCAAATTCCGCCATCACGTAAGTCAGGCGGTGCACCGGCCAGGTCCCATCATCCTTCGCCTTGCTGCCGCGCCAGGTGTGGTTGGCATGCAGCGTCGCGACAACCTCGCCCCGCTCGGCCAGGTCGGCTTCATGAACCATGATTTCAGGATCGGCGCGGACCACCAGGGCGGTGCAGCCCATGAAGACAATCGCCAGTCGGCACAAGTAAGCAGTCAATTTTTCAGCTTCCGGATTTTTACAAATGATAACGATTATCAACATCAATAAGATTGACGCGTATCAATCCACAATCAAGCCGCCAAAAGCGACATTCCTCTTCATGGCGAAACGACTTATGAACATTGCTTAAGCCGCTCTTAAGAAAATCCGGTCACCATACCAGGACGATATTCGCCCGGCATTCTCCGGAATACAGAACCGCCGTTTTGCCCGGAGCGAACCCGCTTTTCATGTCCCCGGGAATCTTCCATGTCAAAACTGCAATCCCCCCTCCTCTCCGCAGCGGCGCTTGCCGTACTGCTGGGCCTGTCGTCCGCCAGCCAGGCTGCGCCCTCCCCCGAACCCATCCAGCCGATACCCGCAGCCAAAGCCGGCAGCACTGCCACGGTAGAACTCGGCAAGATGCTGTTCTTCGATCCCCGCCTGTCGAAATCCGGCTTCATCTCCTGTAACTCCTGCCACAACCTGTCCATGGGCGGCTCGGACAATCTGAAGAGTTCCATCGGTCACGGCTGGCAAAAAGGCCCGATCAACTCCCCGACCGTCCTCAACTCGCGCTTCAACCTCGCCCAGTTCTGGGACGGCCGCGCGAAGGATCTGAAGGAACAGGCCGGCGGCCCCATCGCCAACCCCGGCGAAATGGCCTTCTCCCACGAACACACGGTCACCGCCCTTAAAACCATCCCGGGCTACGTGAGCGCCTTCCAGAAGGCTTACGGTTCGCCGGAAGTGAGCATCGACCGGGTCACCCAGGCCATCGCCGCCTTCGAGGAAACCCTCGTCACGCCTGATTCGCGCTTCGACAAGTGGCTGAAGGGCGACAAGAAAGCCCTCAACACCCAGGAACTCGCCGGCTACAAGCTGTTCAAGGACAGCGGCTGCGTGGCCTGTCACAACGGCCCGGCAGTGGGCGGCAATTCTTTCCAGAAGATGGGCATCGTCGAGGATTACAAGGCATCGAGCCCTGCCGAGGGCCGGGTTGCCGTCACCGGCAAGGATGCCGACCGCTTCAACTTCAAGGTGCCGACCCTGCGTAACGTCGAACTGACCTATCCGTACTTCCACGACGGCGCCGCAGCAACCCTGCCCGAAGCGGTCGACACGATGGGCCGCCTGCAATTGGGCAAGAAGTTCACCGCAGCCGAGAACGCCAGCATCGTGGCCTTCCTGCGCACCCTGACCGGCAAGCAGCCGAACTTTGCGCTGCCGCAACTGCCGCCGTCGGCCGACGCCACGCCGCGCCCGACGCCCTTCGAGAACTGATCCCTGCCGGCAGCGGCAAACCCTCCGGGGCAGCCGCTGCTTTCAAGCTGACCGGTGCGTGAACGCAAAAAAAGAGGACATCCGCAAAGATGTCCTCTTTTTTATCTGGTGCGCCCGGCAGGATTCGAACCCACGACCCCTTGGTTCGTAGCCAAGTACTCTATCCAACTGAGCTACGGGCGCATGACTTGCTCACATTCAGCTTACCGGCAAAACCGGCGAAAGCACCACGCTTCCTTCAGCTGAAAAGAGCCGCATTGACGCGACTCTTGGTAAAACTGGTGCGCCCGGCAGGATTCGAACCCACGACCCCTTGGTTCGTAGCCAAGTACTCTATCCAACTGAGCTACGGGCGCACAAAAACAGACTACTGCAAAAACTCACACACATCAGCAACCGGCAAAACCGGTGGAAAGCACCACGCTTCCTGAAGCTGAAAAGAGCCGCATCAAAGCGACTCTGGCAAAACTGGTGCGCCCGGCAGGATTCGAACCCACGACCCCTTGGTTCGTAGCCAAGTACTCTATCCAACTGAGCTACGGGCGCTACGTGAAGCCAAAGATTATATACACTCTGACAGGAATTGGAAGCCCTTCCTGGCATTTCGATGAAATTAGTCGGTACCAACGTTTACGCGGGGGCTTTCCCCAAGAGAGTCCGAAGGTGGTTTTCGGGATAATCGGGCATTCAAACACTGAACCTGCCCGGAGCGTCCATGAAAACCCTGCGTATTCTCGATACGGAACTCGAAATCGTCCGCCTTGTTTCCGCTCACCCGCGGCCGGACGCGCCGGCGATCGTCTTTCTTCACGAGGGCCTGGGCTCGGTATCCATGTGGCGGGATTTTCCCCAGCGGGTGGCCGACGCCAGCGGTTGTGAGGCGGTGGTTTTCTCGCGCTATGGCTATGGACGCTCCACACCGCACCGGGGAGAGGCGCGCACGCCCAGCTACATGCACGACGAAGCCCTTCAGACCTTGCCGGCCGTGCTGCAAACCCTGGGTCTCGAGTGCCCCTTTCTGCTGGGCCACAGCGACGGCGGATCGATTGCGCTGATCAACGCCGGCGGCACTCACCGCCCGCTGTCGGGAATCATGGTGATGGCGCCCCATGTACTGGTCGAGGATTTCACCCTCGCGGGCATCCGCAAAGCGGTCGAGCTTTACGAGACGACCGACCTGCCCGCCCGCCTCGCCCGCCACCACCGCGACGCGGCGACGACGTTCCGCGTCTGGCAGGACATCTGGCTGGACCCGGCCTTCCGCAGCTGGAACATCGAGAACTATCTCGCCACCATTCACTGCCCGGTGCTGGCGATCCAGGGCGAGGATGACGAATACGGAACGATGGAACAGATCGATCGCATCGCCCGCCAGGCGGCGGACGTGGATCTGGTCAAGCTGGCCGACTGCCGCCATTCGCCCCACAAGGATCAACCCGAAGCGGTGATCGAGGCGATTTCAGATTTCGTCACCCGCATCCTGGATGCACAGGACAGCGAGGCCTGAGCCTTTGAAAGCTGCCCAAAGGTGCCGTTCACCGGCATATTTCCAGAGACCACGCTGAACTGGCCAAAAAATGACGGGATAAAACGGGCAAACGATGCCCCGCGCCGTCTTTCACTCGTGACGCAGCGCGTCGATGGGGTCGAGCTGGGCAGCGCGGCGGGCCGGAAAATATCCGAACACCACGCCGATGGCGGCCGAGAAGCAGAAGGACAGCAGATTGATGCCCGGATTGAACAGAAAGGGCATGTGCATCAGGGACGACAGCCCGATGCAGGTAACAAAGGCCAGCGCAATGCCGACCAGCCCGCCGAAGGCCGAAAGCACTACGGCCTCGATCAGGAACTGGAGCAGCACCTCGTTCTCGAGGGCCCCGATGGCGAGGCGGATGCCGATTTCCCGCGTCCGCTCGGTGACCGACACCAGCATGATGTTCATGATGCCGATGCCGCCCACCAGCAGGCTCACCGCCGCCACCGCCCCCAGCAGGCCGGTCATGGTGCGGATGGTGCCGGAGAGCGTTTCGGCGATCTGCCGGGTGTCCATGATGTTGAAGTTGTCGGCTTCGTTTTCGGCGAGCTTGCGGCGCTCGCGCAGCAGCGCACGGATCTGCGCCATCACCGCCGGCGTGTCGGCGCCGTTCTGCAGCGCGATCATCATCGTCGGAATGTCCTGGGTGCCGGTGAGGCGGCGCTGCACGGTGCTGATCGGCATCAGCACGATGTCGTCCTGGTCCATGCCCATCGCCCCCTGCCCCTTCGAGGCCAGCAGGCCGATCACCTGGCAGGTGAAGGTTTTGACGCGGATCTCGTCGCCCAGCGGATTCCGGCTGCCAAACAACTCCTTCTTCACCGTGGCGCCGATGATGCACACGGCCTTTCCGGCGCGCTCTTCGTCGTCGAGGAACTCCCGGCCGGCCGCCAGCCTCCAGTTGCCGGCAATCAGGTAGGCGTTGGTGGTGCCGTTGATCGAGGCCGACCAGTTGTTGTTGCCCGCCACCAGTGTTACCGAACTGCCCGCCACCGGCGCCACCACCTGCAAGCTGCTCACCTGGCTGCGGATCGCCTCGACATCGACCTTGCGAAAACTGGGCGAGCCCGCGCTGTCACGCCCCGGCCCGAGGCGCTGGCCGGGGCGCAGCATCAGCAGATTGCTGCCGAGGCTGGAAATCTGGTCGGATACCATCCGCGTCGCCCCGTTGCCGAGGGTCACCATGGTGATCACCGCCGCCACCCCGATGACGATGCCCAGCACCGTCAGGAAGGAGCGCATCAGGTTGCGGCGAATCTCGCGCAGGGCCAGCAGCAGGGCACTCAGGAGCACACCGCGCCCTCCTCCCGGGCTTGATCCCTGACTTCATCCCTGGCCACCGCGCCATCCACAAAGTGCACGATGCGCCGGGCGTAGGCCGCCATGTCGGGTTCGTGGGTCACCATGATGATGGTGATGCCCTGCTCCCGGTTCAGGGCCGCCAGCAACTCCATGATTTCGTGGCTGCGCGTGCTGTCGAGGTTGCCGGTGGGCTCGTCGGCGAGCAGCACCAGCGGGCTGGTGACGATGGCCCGGGCAATCGCCACGCGCTGCTGCTGGCCGCCGGAAAGCTCGGCCGCCGTGTGGGTCTCCCACCCGTCCAGCCCCACCCGCGCCAGCGCCGCCTTCGCTGCGGCGTGGCGGGCTGCGGCCTCCTCGCCGCGATAAAGCAGCGGCAGTTCGACGTTCTCCTGGGCCGAGGTACGGGCCAGCAGGTTGAAGCCCTGGAAGACGAAACCCAGGCAATGCCGGCGCAGCAGGGCCCGCTGGTTGCGCCCCAGCCGCTCCACGTGCACGCCCTGAAACAGGTATTCGCCGGCACTTGGCGTATCCAGGCAGCCGATGATGTTCATAGCCGTCGATTTGCCCGATCCGCTCGGCCCCATCACCGCGATGAATTCGCCAGAGACGATTCTCAGATCGACACCACGCAGGGCCTGGAAAGCCGCCTGGCCGGTGCCATAGGTTTTGGCGATGCCGGAAAGCTCGATCAGAGCCGGCGCCGTGCTCACCTTGGCGCCTCCTGGTAATCGGTGATCACCGCCATCCCGGCCTTGAGATCGCCCCCCAATATCTCGGTGAGGCGGCCGTTGCTGACACCGGTTTTTACCGGCACGGCCCGCGGCGTGGCCTTGTCCAGCACCCACAACTGCGGCGCACCGGGATTGCTGACGTTCAGCGACTTTTTTGGCGCGGCCGGCGGGCGCGGCAACAAACCGGCCACGATGCCACCGTCAGGCTTGGGCGCGCTCGCCTGCGGCGGCGTGAAGCGCAGCGCGGCATTGGGCACCAGCAGCACGTTCTCGCGGCTGGCGGTGACGATGGAGGCCGTAGCCGTCATACCCGGCCTCAGGGCCAGGTCGTCGTTGGCCACTGTAAGCACAGTTTTGTAGGTCACCACATTGTCGGTGATCGTCGAACCGAGGCCCACGCGCTGGATGGTGGCCGGAAAATTGCGGCCCGGCCACGCCGCCACGGTAAAACTGGCCGGCTGGCCGAGCTTCACGGTGCCCACGTCGGCCTCGTCCACCTTCACCTGCAACTCCATGCGCGCGAGGTCTTCGGCCAGCGTGAACAGCACCGGGATGGTCATCGCCGCCACCACCGATTGCCCCGGCTCGACCTTGCGCGTCAGCACCACGCCATCCACCGGTGAACGGATCGTGCCTTTGGACAGGTTGGTCTGATCGGTCTTGAGCACCGCCTCGGCCTGCACCACGGCGGCGCGGGCAGCCGCCTCGTTGGCCACCGCCCGCGACACGCCGGCCTCGGCAGTTTCGAGTTCGGTTCTGGCCGGCACCTGGCCGCCGGACAGCACGGCCACCTGGCGCATACGTGAAAGCGAGGCCTTCGCCTCCACCACCGTCGCCCGCGCCTGGGCCACCGACGCCTCGGCCGCCGCCAGCGCCGCGGTGGACTTGGCCACCGCATCCTTCAACTTGGCCGAATCCAGCTGGGCCAGCAGCTGGCCCTTTTTGACGTGATCGTTCTCCTGCACCAGCACGCTGGCCAGGGTGCCGGACTGCTCGCTGCCCACGTCGACGGATTTGGTCGGCTGAAGGGTTCCGCTGGCCGACACGGTAACGACCAGATTGCCGGTAACAGCCGCCTCGGTGAGATAGCGCCCGCCGGCCTGTTTCTCGCCCGAAAAAAACATCAGGCCGGCCAGCACCAGCGCGGCCAGCCCGCCAGCCCCGATCAACAGCCCGCGCCGCCAGCCGCCCCCGAGCACGCCCTTCGGCGCCGAATTCAGGATGGAAAGCAGATCATGGGGCGAATTTTTTGCAGTTTCTGTCATGACGCTTCCTTGCCCTTCGCAGGCCCGGCAGCGGAATGCGCCCAGCCGCCGCCCAGCGCCTTGTAGAGCTTGATCAGGTTGGTCCGCATGCCGGCCTCGGCGGTGGCGAGCGCGTCTTCGGCACTCAGCCGGGTCCGTTCGGTTTCAAGCACTTTCTGAAAATCCACCAGCCCCGACTGGTAGAGATTGCGCGACAGCTGCGCAGAATGCAGCGCCGCCCCGGCCGCCGCCCGCCGCGCCTCGACCCGCTCGCGCCCGGCGGCATAGGCAAACAGCGCGTTCTCCACTTCTTCCAGCGCGGCCAGCACGCTGCCCTGGTAGGAAGCCAGCGCCTGCTCCTGCACCGCACTCTGGATGTCCACCGCACTCTTCAGGCGACCGCCGTCGAACAGCGTTGCCGCCAGCGTGCCGCTCACCGCCCGCGCCAGGCTGCCGCTTCCGCCGAGGGCCGCAAAACTGTAGGCCTGCCAGCCAAACGAAGCCCCCAGATCAAGGCTCGGAAAACGCTTCGCCAGACGCTGCCCGACACGCGCCGTCTCGGCGGCAAGCGTGCGTTCGGCGGCAATCAGGTCGGGGCGACGGATCAGCACGTCGGCGGGAATACCGGCGCCGACAGCCGTCGGCAAATCGGGCAGCTCGCGCGCTTCGGCCAGCTGCGCCTGCAGGCTGCCGGGCTGCCGGCCCAGCAGCACCGCCAACCGGTTCCCGGCTTCGGCCTGCCCCTGTTCCAGGTCGGGAATGCCGGCGCGGGTCTGCTCCCGGCTGGTGCGGGCCTGTTCCACGTCACTGCCGGCGGCAAGCCCGGCCTGATAGCGCCACTGGGTGATCTGCAGCGTCTCGCTCTGGCTCGCGAGGTTGTCACGGGCAATGGCCAGCCGGCGCCGGAAGGCGATCAGCTCGATGTAATTGCGGGCCACTTCAGCCACCAGTGAAACGCGGGTGTTGTCCAGGCTGGCCACGCTGGCCGCCAGGTCAAAGCCAGCCGCCTCGATGCCGCGCCGCGTGCCGCCCAAAATGTCGATTTCCCAGCTTGCATCGAAACCGGCATCGTAGGTCGTGCGGGCCGGCAGGCTGGCAAGATTGGCCGCGCTCCGGCTGCGGCTCGCGCCGGCCGAGCCCGACAGCACGGGGAAAAGCCCCGCCACCGCCTGCTCCCGGCTGGCCCGCGCCTGACGCAGACGGGCCTGGGCGAGACGCAGGTCGCGGCTACCGGCCAACGCCTCGTCGATCAAGCCATCGAGCCGCGGATCGCCCAACTGCCGCCACCAGCGGGCGAGATCTCCGCCCGCCTCGACGCCCCCCACCGACACAGCCGCAGACCAGGTGGACGGCAGGATGATTTCAGGGGCCACGTAATCAGGCCCGACCGGCGGCGGCAGGCCCGCGCAGGCACCAAGCAGGCTCGCAGCCAAGGCGAGCGGCACACAACGGAAAAGTGGTTCAGTAATGATCGTTTCGCCGGATTCAGGGCGCCAGCGCGAAAGGCCGGGCACCAACGCCGTTGATTTTACGGAGCCGGCCGGGGCAGGTTCTGCTCAGGATCATGGAAGGGCCAATAAAGCGGGCCTCGTTTGCTCGTCCGCATTTGCCAGTCGGTAAACAAAAAAAGGCGACCCGGAAGGATCGCCATTTTCTGTTTTTCGCTGCGTGCAGAAACACGCCCGAAAAGCTGGCACTTAGCCGTTTACTGCGTCTTTCAGCTTGGAGCCGGCCGAGAACTTGGGCTGCTTGGAAGCCGCGATCTGGATTTCGGCACCGGTTTGCGGGTTGCGACCCACGCGGGCAGCGCGCTCGCCAACCGAAAAAGTACCGAAACCGACGAGGGTGACGCTTTCGCCCTTGCCAAGAGCTTCGGAGATGATTTCCATGACGCCGTCAACAGCACGGCCGGCATCGGCTTTGGTCAGACCACTCTTGCCAGCCAGCGCATCGATCAATTCAGTCTTGTTCATAGCTCTTAATGTGTAATGAAAGAAATGGGTGGATACAGAGAAGCCGCCACAGGTGACGCCTGGTGCCAGCTACACACCACACCACCCGCAGGGCGCTAGCTTACATGGCTCTTTTCAGGATGTGCCACGAATATCTACGTTTTCTGCGGCTTTCCGCGCCGCAGCATTGCAAAAAACCGTAACTCAGCCGTCCGCCAACTCGCGCAAACGCTCCAGCGCCTCTTCGATGCGCTCCACGGCCACCACGCGCATCCCCGGGATGTCGTGCCGGGGCGCGTTGGCCTTGGGCACCAGCGCCAGCTTGAAACCCAGCTTGGCCGATTCCTTGAGGCGCTCCTGCCCGCGGGGCGCCGGGCGGATCTCACCGGCCAGGCCCACCTCGCCGAACACCACCAGCTCCCGCGGCAACGGACGGTTGGTCAGCGACGAGACGATGGCCAGCAGCACCGCGAGGTCGGCCGCCGGCTCGGCGATCTTCACGCCGCCCACTGCATTCACGAACACGTCCTGGTCGAAGCACACTACACCGGCATGCCGGTGCAGCACCGCAAGCAGCATCGCCAGCCGGTTTTGCTCCAGGCCAACCGAGAGACGCCGCGGGCTCGGGCTGTGGGCGCTATCGACGAGCGCCTGGATTTCGACCAGCAGCGGCCGGGTTCCCTCCTGGGTGACCAGCACGCACGAGCCGGACACCTGCTGGCCGTGCTGGGAGAGAAAGATCGCCGACGGGTTGCTGACGCCCTTGAGACCCTTCTCGGTCATCGCGAACACGCCCAGCTCGTTCACGGCGCCAAAACGGTTCTTGAAGGCGCGCACCAGCCGGAAGCTGGAATGGGTGTCGCCCTCGAAATACAGCACCGTGTCGACGATGTGCTCCAGCACCCGCGGGCCGGCAAGCGTGCCGTCCTTGGTGACGTGGCCGACCATGATCAGCGTGGTGCCGCTCTGCTTGGCAAAGCGGGTGAGCTGGGCCGCGCATTCGCGCACCTGGGCCACCGAGCCCGGCGCCGAGCTGAGCGCTTCTGAATAAACGGTCTGGATCGAGTCGATCACCGCCACGTCGGGCTTGATGTCACGCAGGTTGCCGAGAATGCGCTCGAGGTTGATCTCGGGCAGCAACTGCAGGCCGTGGGCGTCGAGTTGCAGGCGCGATGCGCGCAGCGCCACCTGTTCGGCGGATTCCTCGCCGCTGACGTAGAGGGCTTTCAGGTGCCCCGAGAGCAGCGCCAGGGCCTGCAGCAGCAGCGTTGATTTGCCGATGCCCGGATCGCCACCGATCAGCACCACCCCGCCGGGCACCAGCCCGCCGCCCAGCACCCGGTCGAACTCCTCGATGCCGGTCGGCACGCGGGCGGATTCCTGCGGCTTGATGTCGGCCAGGGTCTGCAGGCGGCTGGTCTCGCCAGCCAGCGCGGCAAAGCGCTTGGCCACCGGCGTTTCCGGCTCGACGACCGATTCGACCAGGGTGTTCCAGGCATGGCAGTGGGGGCACTGGCCCTGCCAGCGGGGCGACTTGCCACCGCATTCGGAGCACACGTGCACTGTTCTGACTTTCGCCATCAGGCCGCATCTCCCCGCACGCCAACCGGCACGCGGGCTGCAAGGGCGCAGAACAATTCGTAGCTGATGGTGCCGGCGGCTGCGGCCACTTCGTCGGCGGCAAGGCCTTCGCCCCACAGCGTAACCGGCGAGCCGATGCCGGCCTCCGGCAGGTGGGTGAGATCGCAGGCCAGCATGTCCATGGACACCCGGCCCAGTGTGCGCGTGCGCCGTCCGTCGACGAGGATGGGCGTGCCGGTGGGGGCGTGACG
>Ga0268298_10005206_pt1 | contig 12305 bp, 9 predicted proteins | sample WWTPWeurt_MetaG_FD_194462 | JGI IMG/M metagenome (GOLD analysis project Ga0268298, IMG submission 194462) | Activated sludge microbial communities from WWTP in Nijmegen, Gelderland, Netherland - WWTP Weurt | ecosystem: Engineered > WWTP > Aerobic digester > Activated sludge | place: Netherlands...
GAACCGTTGAACAGCCGCCCCGTGGACATGTGGACAGGCCCAAATGCGGCCTGCCCACATGCCCACCGGGCTCGACTACGACCAGCTATTGTCGGTGTTGGATTCCACACGAAACGACGAGGGGCCCATGGTACTGCTGGTAGGCGCGCAGCACGGTGGGTCCTGAGCCGGTCGCCGGATTTAAGAACTCCAACAGGGCCGTCATCTCCGGGTCGAAGACGGGTCGGCCATTGCTCATCAGCAACGCGTTGCCTGAGTCCTCTCGCCGCCACTGAGAAATCACGTCGAACTCAGCTTGCAGCTCGTCGAGGTTGGTGGGATTGGCTGGGGGCTGAGCACCGTTGCGCACGGCCGCATACGCCGCCGTACGCGTTGCTTGGTTGAAGTGACAGTCAAAGCCCTTGACGTGCTGGGTTGCATACAGTCGCAACGCTCGCAGCCTGCCCTCGTCGGCTCGGAATCCAGCCTTGTTTAAGCAGGCCCAATAAGCCTGCACCTTACGAACCGCTCGGCTGCGGTCGGACTCGGTCATCGCGGCGATATCGGCCAGGTCGGGAAGACTGACGCTTGCAAACGAACGGATGTAGTTTGAGCGCTGACCGTCTTGTTCCAGGAGCGAAGCGAGGACTTCAAGACAAGCTGCCGGCTGCTCGTAGAAGTTCAGCCTGAGCGGCCGAGAGGGTGTGCCTGGGCGAGCAGTCAGCGCATAGACTTGACACCTCGACTCGTTGGCCGAGCGGATCGACCGATTCCCGTCTTGTGGGTTGTCGTTGGCATACTCACCGTTTATGTCGAAAATGAGCTGACCGACCGAGAGGTCGTCCGCTGTGGCGTCAAGCATCGCCTGGGCAAGGAGCTTGACAACGTTGGACTTGCCCAGACGCGTCTTGCCGAACATAGCGGTGCGGCACCCCTTGAAATCCTTCATCGAAATCGAGACTTCGATGCCCGTGACTGCGCCGTCGCTGAAGAGTCCGCACTCCATCGTCCGAAGATTGCCGATGGTGGCCCGTTGCTCGGGCTTGACCATGCCGTTGACGACTAGCTTGAGCAGGGCTTCATCCGGTGCAAAGACTTTGTAGCGGTGCGCGCTGACAACGTTGTTTACGTCGCCGGAGAAGTGCAGCTCACGCATGTTGGCCGGGTTCGCGTAGAACATGCCCAGCACATCGCAGTCCAGCGCGCCCCACTGCAGCTCACTTTGCGTCCAAACGTCAAGCTCTGGCATGGATTTCTTGTGCAGCTCGAAGTAGGTCTGCTGCACCTGATTGGACAGCGGAGTCGGCGAAACGCCCGTGACCCGAAGCAGGGTGAAGTGGGGCGGCGCAGGCTGGGCGCTGCCGGTCGCGCCGGCGGGCGTCATGATGAGAAAAGACCCGCGAGGGATGCCGCCGACAGCGACCTTGTAGGGGTCGCTCGTGATGATCTTCGCGGAATCGAATCCAAGCTCGAGCACGTAGCCGACAAAGCGCATGTCTGCCGTACGGCGCGCCGCTTCCATCTGCTCTTCGCGCTGCAGGAAAGTGCGCAACACGTCAATGGGATTGCCTTGCGTAGCTGCGACGTTGACGAGATTGCCAAGATCCGGCATTCATTTTCCCCCTGTGAACTTTAGACGTTGGCTCGAATGATGAGCTCTTCGAAGTAGCTGCGACCGGTGTTGTCAGCCGAGATCCGCGAATATCGAGAAACGACTCGGCGCTCAAAGAGCGTTCTGTCGTAGAGATCCCGAACTGATTCATGGTTCGCATTCGTGCATACAACTTTCACCCCGCGCAATGCAGCGCGCGTCAGCGTTTGCGCAAGACGCTCTTGGTCGGCCCAAGAAAACAAGACCTCGTTGTACTTCCGAAATCCGTTGTAGTTGTGGCGAACCGTGTAGGGCGGGTCGCAGAAGGCAAAGTCGCCGCGTTTGGCCCGGTCCAAAAGCGCCTCAAAGTCGCCTGCCACTAGCTCGGCACTGGCAAGAACTTTGGACATCGACTCGAAATCGTCCGTTTCGATGACAACCTTGTCCTTGCTGCCCCGCGGGACGTTGAACTCGCCCTGCCGGTTGACCCGGTAGATGCCGTTGAAGCAGGTCCGATTGAGATAGATGAGCCTGGAAGCCCGCTGCACCAGCTCGCTGGGATTTTTGTCGCGGAGCCAGTAGTAGTAGGCGTCAGGGTCCCGGTAGTGCCGCCGCTGGCGGTAGCGCAGACTGGACTCGAGTGCCTGCCAGTCATCCCTGATGGCGCGGTAGGTCTCCACGAGTTCGGCGTTGACGTCGCCGAGCAGCGCATGCGCGGGCTTGAGGTGGAAGTAGACGGCGCCGGCGCCGAGGAAGGGCTCCACGTAAGTGCAGTATTCGGACGGAAGTAGGTCGGCGTGATTGCAGACGAACCAACGCTTGCCACCGGGCCACTTGAGGAAGGGCACGAGCTCTGGCGTGGCGATGTCTGAGCTCTCGTCAAGCACCGATGTAGCGGGCCCAGGCGGCCTAGCCCCGTGCGCAACGTCAATCGACCAGGCCGCCTTGCGGTCAGTCATGCCAGGACCGGCAGCCGTGCCGCTCGCACTCGAAACGGTCCTGCTTCGCCGGCCTTTTGCCGCCTTTGCCCTTGTCTAACTCGTACGACTTGCAGCCTCCTGTCTTAGTTCGCTTAGCTGCTGGTGCCACGCCCTTCTTCACTCGCCACCCTCCAACTGATCGAACAGCTTAGCGAACATCTGATCTGCGCCCCAGGCTTGAGCCGCAGTGAAGGCCATTTCCCGCGCCTGCAGCTCCGACAGCGGCGCGGACGGCTTGTAGCCCAAGTCGTGCTCCGCTTCGCTCCACGCGTGCTGAAACAATGTCTTGATCTGCAGCTCGAAGAAATCGGGAGCATCCGAATGCTCGTCATCCTCGAAGAGCTCCTCCGGGATTGCGAGGATCAGGTGTCGCCCTTCGTAGCCGAAGGCCTTGGGCTCCTCCTTCACAGTGATTTCTTCGATGCCGCCGAAGTACCTCTTGATAACAGTCTCGACGGCTTCAACGTCGCGCAGGTAGAAGACGATCACGCGAGCAGCGACCTGGTCTTGAATCTCGCTGAACGGGTCGCCATACTTGCGCCTCCCGTCCTTCTCCTTAATCGCCTTTGCCAGAAAGCGGTCCGTGCCCTTCGCTCTCGCGCTGATCCGGTCGATGCGCTTCACGCCTGCCAATCGTTCCGCGAGGTGTTTACCCAGGCCCTCCGCCAATGGCACGAGCACCGCCGCGCGCCTGCGCGTGTACTCAGCCAGCAGTTCTTGGTCGGTCATCGGTTAGGACCTCAACTTCTCGTCCACGATCCTGCCGCGTGTGGCGAATGCGTGCTGTTCACCTTCCTGACGGTGTTCGAGTAGCTCATCGAATCTCTCCGTCGGAGCCATGAGTGTGACCTCGTTGTCCAACTCGACCTGCTTGTAGGGGACGTGCTTGACGAATTCGTCGGCGTCGAATCGAAACGATTCGTCGATCAGTCGACTCGGCTTTACCGCGGATTTCACCGCGGCGGCGGCTGCCGGCGACAGGGCGAACTGACCGCAAAACTGATCGATCGTCATCGCGTTCGGGGGCAGGTTGCGCGCGAGCTTGGCGGCAGCCACGATTTCCATGCGGACGTCCAGATCGCCGGTGCGACTTGCGTTCTTCATCGCGACGGCCAAGCGCCGAGTGCCCTCTGCGCCGGTGGTCGTCAGTTCAGAGCGCAAGAACTCGACTATCCAATAGTCTGCGATGGACTTGGCCCCGTGATTGAGCTGGCGGTCGGTGGCCGTGCCCTTCCACGCGTCGTTCTTGCCGTCCTCGTGAGAATACGTGGCCGCCTTATAGCTGTGGGCGTTCTTGAGGAACACCTGCTCGACGAACTCCACGCTCAGAGCGCCTCGCTTCTTGCTGGCGACTACTGCCTCCTCAGCCGCGAAGCGCGAGAGAACCACGCGCTTGCCCGCCTTGCCCTCGTCGGAGCCGAGGCAGACGAAGAACAGGCCCATCCCGGCCGTTCCAGGCGTGGAGGCCTGCAGGGACCTTGCGAGGGCGAGCGCCGACGCGAGTTTGGGTTTGTCGAAGAACCCGAGCAGATCGTCGCGTGTGGCGTTCTTCTTGTCCTTAGAGACGAACCGGATCGGGACGTCGCGCTTGGACCTGGGCCCGTCGAACACTTCAGCGAGCATGCCGGAGAGCTTCCCGCCGTCCGGCTTGATGTGGATGCCCTCGATATCCTCCGCTGCCTTCTCGTGATTCCTCGGATACGTGAGAAAGCTGTAGATGGTTTCGATCGGCATTCAGCGCTCCTCCCGCAGCGCGGAGCTCGCTTCAAGGAGCAGCGACTCCACTGATCAATTTCTTTCGAGGCAATGTAACATTCCTTCGATTCGCCTCGAAGCAGGACATGCAAGTAGCGAGGCAGGGCCGCGGTCCGAATGGATGGCCATTTCGAATCCCGCGCTTGGCAATCTTTCCGCATCCTCGCGACAGCCCGACGGACACTAAGCCCACGCCTCCCCCAGCGCCTTCGCCTGCTGCAGCACCAGTTCCACCGCAGCCTCCTGCTGGTCCGGCGGGTACTTGTACTTCCGCAGGATGCGCTTGACCATCAGCCGTAGCTTGGCCTGCACGCTTTCGCGCGCCGACCAGTCGACGGTCAGGTTCTTGCGCAAGCTCTCGGCCAGTTCGTGGGCGATCTTCTTCAGCGTCTCGTCGGTCAGTTCGCGCACCGCCGATTCGTTGTTGGCCAGCGCGTCGTAGAAGCGCACCTCGTCCTCGTTCAGGCCCAGTTGCTCACCGCGCGACGCGGCCTCACGGAACTTCTTGGCCATCTCCACCAGCTCTTCCATCACCTGCGCGGCTTCGATGGATCGGTTCTGGTAGCGCTGAACCACGTGGGCCAGCATGTCGGAGAACTTCTTGCTCTGCACCACGTTGCTGGCGAAGCGTGACTTGATCTCGCCTTCGAGCAGGCGCTCCAGCAGTTCGACGGCCAGGTTGCGCTCGGGCAGGTTGCGAACCTCGGCCAGGAAGGCGTCGTCAAGGATGCCGATGTTGGGCTTGTCCAGGCCCACGGCGTCGAAGATGTCGACCACCTCTTCTGAGACCACCGCCGAGCTGATGATCTGCCGGATCGCCAGTTCGCGCTCCTCGTCTGTCTTCTTCTGCGCTGTGATCTCGCGCTTGGTCAGGATCACCTTCACGGCCTGGAAGAAGGCCACCTCCTCACGCACCGCTTTGGCTTCGTCGAGCGTGCAGCACAGGGTAAAGGCCTTGCTCATCGCCAGCGCCAAATCGGCGAAGCGCTTCTTGCCGTCCTTCAGGCCCAAGACGTAGTTCGCCGCGCCGGCCAGCGTCTTGTGGCCGCCGGTGAGGAAGTCGCTGTAGTCGAAGCCATGGCCGTTCGTGCCGGCCAGCATCCCGCGCAGCGCATCCAGCTTCTCGGCCAGCACGCTGTAGGCCTCGTGCGCGTCCACCGTCGGCCGGCCGCGGCCCTGTGCTGCGGTGTACTCCTTCAGCGCCGACTTCAGCTCGTTGGCAATGCCGATGTAGTCCACCACCAGGCCGCCCTGCTTGTCCTTGAACACGCGGTTCACGCGCGCGATGGCCTGCATGAGGTTGTGGCCCTTCATCGGCTTATCGACGTAGAGCGTGTGCACGCAGGGCGCGTCGAAGCCGGTGAGCCACATGTCGCGCACGATCACCAGTCGCAGCGGATCGGCGGGGTTCTTGAAGCGCTTCTCCAAGCGCTTCTTCACCTGGGCGCTGTAGATATGAGGCCGCAGCAAGGGCTTGTCGCTGGCCGAGCCCGTCATCACGATCTTGACCGCGCCTTGCTCGGGGTCGGGGCTGTGCCAGTCGGGCCGCAGCTTGACGATCTCGTCGTAGAGATGCACGCAGATCTCGCGGCTCATGGCCACCACCATGGCCTTGCCGGTCTGCGCCTTGTTGCGCTCCTCGAAGTGCGCCACCAGATCCGCCGCCACCTGGGCGACGCGCGGCGCGGCGCCCACCACCTTCTCCAGCGCCGCCCAGCGGCTCTTGAGCTTGGCCTGCTGGCTCTCTTCCTCGTCTTCAGCCAGCTCGTCGACCTCGTCGTCGATGGTGGCCATCTCGTCGGCCTTGAGGCCCAGCTTGGCGAGCCGGCTCTCGTAGTAGATGGCCACGGTGGCGCCATCCTCCTTGGCCTGCTGCATGTCGTAGACGCTGATGTAGTCGCCGAACACCGCCCGCGTGTCGCGGTCTTCGCCCGACACCGGCGTGCCGGTGAAGGCCACGAAGGTGGCGTTGGGCAGCGCGTCGCGCAGGTGCTGCGCATAGCCCACTTGGTACTTCGCGGTCGGCGCGAATTCGGCCCGGTGCTCGGGTGGCTGGCCATCGCCGGTGGTCAGCGCGCTCGATGCCCTCGGCGCCGACTTCGGCGTCTTCAGTTTCGCCTCGAAGCCGTACTGCGTGCGGTGCGCCTCGTCGGCCATCACGACGATGTTGTGGCGGTCGGAGAGCAGCGGGAACGTGTCTTCGTCTTCGCCCGGCATGAACTTCTGGATGGTGGCGAACACGATGCCGCCGCTCGGGCGGTTGCCGAGCAGCGCGCGCAGTTCCTGCCGCGTGTTCGCCTGCACCGGCTGCTCGCGCAACAGGTCCTGCGCCAGGCTGAACACGCCGAATAGCTGGCCGTCCAGGTCGTTGCGGTCGGTGATGACGACGATGGTCGGGTTCTCCATCGCCTGCTCTTGCATCACGTGCGCTGCGAAGCAGGTCATCGTGATGCTCTTGCCGCTGCCCTGGGTGTGCCATACCACGCCGCCCTTGCCGCGCAAGCGTGCATCGCTGTTCGGGCGCGATGCCGTCACCACCTGCGAGATTGCTGCGCGCACCGCGTGGAACTGGTGGTAGCCGGCGATCTTCTTGACGAGTTGGCCGTCGTCCTCGAAGAGCACGAAGTAGCGCAGGTAGTCGAGCAGGTAGGCCGGCGCCAGCGCGCCACGCACCAGCGTCTGCAGTTCATGGAACTTGCCCAGCGGGTCGAGCGTGTTGCCGTCGATCGTGCGCCAGGCCATGAAGCGCTCGCTGTCGGCCGAGAGCGAGCCGAGCAGCGCCTCGCTGCCGTCTGACACCACCAGCACCTCGTTGGTCTGGAAGATGTCCGGGATCTGCGCCTTGTAGGTCTGGATCTGGTGGAAGGCCTTCCACACGTCGGCGTTCAGGTCGGCCGGGTTCTTCAGTTCGATCAGCACCAGCGGCAGGCCGTTGACGAACAACACGATGTCGGGCCGGCGCGTGTGGTGCGGCCCAGTGACGGAGAACTGATTGACAGCCAGCCACTCGTTGCGCGACGGGTCAGCCCAGTCCACCAAACGCACAAAGTCGCCGCGCGTTTCGCCGTCCTGCTGGTATTCCACCGGCACGCCGCCCACCAGCAGACGGTGGAAGTGGCGGTTGGCGGCCAGCAGCACCGGCGTGCCCAGGTCCAGCAGCTGTCGGATGGCATCTTCACGCGCCGCTGCGGGCACGGTCGGGTTCAGCGCGGCCACTGCGGAGCGCAAGCGCCCGAGCAGCAGCACCTGGCGGTAGTTGTCGCGCTCGGGGGCGTCGCCATCGGGCGCGATGTCCGGCCCATAGCGGTGTTGCCAGCCCACATCGGCCAGCCACGCCAGGCACTCTTGTTCGAGCTGGTCCTCCGTCATGGGCTCCCTGCCAGCAGTTCGACGTAAGCAGCGTAGCTGAACAGGCGGTTCTTCTTCTGGCCGGTCAGCTCGCTCAATATCCCCAGGTCCTGCAGCAGTTTCACCGCCGCAGTGGCCGTGGGGAAGGTCGTGTCCAGTTTCTGCCGCACCTGCTCGATGGTGAAGCGCGGCATCAGCGGCAGCAGCTCGAACAGGCGCAGGGCCACAGCGCCCACGCGGGGCGCTGCCAGCAGGCGCTTGCGGTCAGCGTTGATCAGGCTCGCCATCGCCACGATGCCGCGCTCGGCGTCTGTGGCCGCGGTCTCCACGCCATCGAGGAAGAAGCCGACCCAGCCTTCCCAGTCGCCCCCTTCGTTGTCGGTACTGCGCACGGCCGACAGCCGCCGGTAGTACTCGGCCTGGTGCTGCTTGAGGTAGCCGCTCAGGTAGACCAGCGGCTCGGGCAGCAGGCCCCATTGCTCCAGCAGCGCCGCGATGAGCAAGCGGCCGATGCGCCCGTTGCCGTCGAGGAACGGATGGATGGTCTCGAACTGCACATGCACCAGGGCCACACGCACGAGCGGCGGCAGCGCCGGCTCCGGGTCATGGATGAAGCGCTCCAGGTCGGCCAGCAGTCGTGGCACCTGGTCGGGTGGCGGAGGCACGAAGGTGGCCCGGCCTGGCCGCGCACCGCCGATCCAGTTCTGCGAGCGCCGCAGTTCGCCCGGCTGCTTGCCGGCGCCACGTGCGCCATCAAGCAGCAGGCGATGGGCGTCGCACAGCAACCGAACCGAGATCGGCAGGCCGGCCTCGTTGCGCAGGTTGTCGCGCACGAGCCGGAAGGCGCGCAGGTAGTTGGTGACCTCCTCGACATCGGCCGTGTTGGCCAGCACCTGGCCGGCCTCGTTGTCGAACAGGTCGGTCAGCGTGGCCTGGGTGCCCTCGATCTGCGAGGTGAGCAGCGCCTCCTTGCGGATGGCGCTGTAGAGCAGCCAGTCGACCGAGGGCACCAGGCCGGCCACGCCGCCCAACCGAGCCAAGGCCATCTCGGCGCGGTGATTGACGGTGGCATAGCTGTCCGCCGCCAGCGGTGGGTCGGCCGGTGGCAGCGCATGGGGGACGAACGCCTGCACCGCCTCGCCCAGCGTGGTGGTGGTGACGTAGGTGCCGGTGGTGCGCATCGTATGAAAGCCGGCTTGAGCAGTCGACCTTCATAGTAAAGCGTTCTTTAATTTATGGGAAGCCTGTGAAAGCAGGCTTGGCCTCAGCCGCCGCCGGGCCGCCCCAAGGCGGCTGAGTGCCCCCTCGGAGGGCAGCGAACGCAGTGAGCCAGAGGGGGCCTATTCGCCGTCTTCGCCCATGGTCAGTTGGCCTTGCGGGTCCACCGGCGGCCAGTGGCCGTCGGCCGTGCGTTGCTCGAACCAGCGGTGCATGGCCGCATCGTCCACGGCGTACTCGCCGCGGGCGGACTTCCAGACCAGCGCAGGGTGGCGATTGCGCAGTGACTCCAGCGCGTTCTGCGCCTGCTGCACCGTCACCTTGGCCTGCGCCTTCTCACGGTAGAAGCGCAGCGCCTCGGCGTCGTAAGGCCTGAAGCGCTGCCCCATCTCCAGCAGGCGCCACAACACGGCCTGCTCCAGGGGCTTGAGCGCAAGGTATTCCGATTCCATCTGCGCCTCGTCGTCCTGCTGCCGCGCCTGCGCGGCCTGCAGCACCGCCTGCTCGAAGCGCACGCCCTGCAGCCCCGACAGCGGGCTCAGCGCCTGGCCCAGCGCCTCCATGAAGAACTGCGGCCGATGGCCGAAACGCTCGAAGGCCTGCAGCAGCGCGGCGCCATCCACTGGCGCCAGCTCGGGCCGCTGCGCCGTGATCAGCCTCGACACATGGTCAATGAAATCCTGCCCCAGCGGCGGCATGCGCGAGATCTGCGACCCATAGAACGGGGCGCCGTTGGTGTTGACCAGGCGCAGCAGTTTGTCGCGGTCGGAGCCCGACATCACCAGCATCAGGTTCACCTCGCCCGGTCGGTTGAGCTGGTCGCGGGCGGACTTCAGCGCCGACATCGTGGCTTCGCCGGCCTCGCTGGTCAGCGCATGCTGCGCCTCGTCCACGATCAGGGCCACCGGCGCCTTGGCGGCCTCGTGCAGCGCACGCAGGGCGTCGGGCAGCGTCACGCCGTCGATCTTGCCGATCTTGCTGACGTCGATCTTCAGCGCGCCGGCGATGGTCACGCTGTCCAGGCCGGCCGCCTTGGCAGTGCGGGCCACGACGCCCAGGCGCGGTGCCAGGGCGCGGGCGATGGCATCGGCAATCAATGAGCCGGGATCGCGCCGCGGGTCGGCCCACAGGTCCACATAGGCCACCACAGCGCCGGCCGCTTCCAGCGCCGGCTTGAGGTCTGCCTGAAGGAAGGTGGACTTGCCCGTGCGGCGTGGCGCAGCCAGGAACAGGCCGTTGTGCGCGTCGCCGAACACCGCCTGGCCCCGCAGCGCCGCCACCAGTTCCTGGGCCAGGGCCTCACGGGGAAAGTGGATCACTTTATCTCCAAGTATCGGAGAAGCGATAATTTATCGAAACAAGGATAAAAGTCAATAGTGCTGACCGGGCTGCAGGTCATGCCGTTGCCGCCTCAGCGGCAGCTTCGGGCAGGCGGAGTTGGCCGGAGATCAGGCGCGGCAGCAGCGCGTCCCGAATCTGCGTGAGCGACTGCGCTTGCGCCTGGTTCGCGTGAATACGCGCCCAGATCGGCGCCACCGTCGCATCGAACGCCGCCTTCACTGCGGGCGGCGGATCCATGACCGGGTAGCTTGGGAAGTGCTTGAGTGCGATGCGATTGACCGTCGCGCCCTGGATCGTGTGCCGCTCCAACAAGCGCTGGAACGGCGCGGCGATGAACTGGTGAAAGAAGAAGTGGCCGTCGGCCGCGTTCGGCCGCGGCCGGATCAACGCCAGACGGCGGCCCAGGCAGCAACGCAGGCCCGGTGGCACGAGGGCGAAGAACCCGAGCGTGGCTTCGTAGCTGAACACGATGTCGCCGGCCGCCGGCAGCACGCGGCGCGTCCATTGCCCGAAGTCGCTCTCCGCGATGTGCCGTACCTCGCCGAAGTCCAGCCCGGTCCCGGTGAGGTTCTTGATGCCCAGGAAGACAGGCCCTTCCTCTGATTCCGGCGGGGTTGCGTGGGGTCCGTCGTAGATGCCGTCCACCACGTCACCGACGGGCGCGAACCGCCAGCCCTTCGGCAACAGACCTTGCGCCGACTCCTCGAACCCTTCCGGAAACAAGGCCGCCGTGGCTTCGTCCATACCGGCCGGGGCGAGGCCTTGGCTCTTGGCGCGAACGGGATCGAAGTCGATGAACCACGACTTGAACAGCGCCTGCGCGATGGCTTCGAGGGTGGCGTTGGTGTCGTGCAGGAGGGCGATGCGGTCGTCCAATGGCTGCAGCACATCTACGATGCGATGCTGCTCGGCAATCGCAGGCATACAAACGTGAAACGCCTTGGCCTCGGGGAAGTAGATGGTTTGGTGCGTTGTGCCGCTGGCGTAGCGAAGGAGAGCCTCTCTCTCGCTGAGCAACACGTACTTGAGGAAGCGATAGTCCAGTTGCGGAGAGCAAACCCAATTCACGAAGTCTTGGCTCGTCGCCATGTGCCGACCCATGACAACAACGTATCCGACAGACGCTGTCCGCGATAGGCATACCGTGTTAGGAGGCAGTACGCGGGCGGACGAGTTCTCAATACCCAGCGCGTTGGTGTACTGCTGCGTCTCAAAGATCTTCGTCCCATGATTGCCAGTAGCGTCACGTATGCCAATCCAAGGAATCGGCCCACCCCAGTACTCCGGATGCTTTCGGCTGGGGGTATGCCCAGTCTCCAACCGCGCCACGTCGGAAAGCAACGTCCACCGCCAGCCTGGCGGTGGGGTGGAGGCCGGCTTGCCAACAGAGAGGGCGTAGTCCCCAGGAATCACACCCTTCGACGCGGGACGGCCGCCGGTCTTGGTCACGCTTCCGCCGGAGACAAGCAAATCAAAAGTCATACCCAAGTCCACCCAGCCGCCGCCGAATCACCGCATCCAGCTCGGCCCCCTTTGCCATCTGCTCCCCCAGCTTCTCGGTCAGCGCCTGCATCTTGGCCTCGAAGCCCTCTCCATCGTCCTCGACAGCTTCCGCGCCCACGTAGCGCCCAGGCGTCAGCACATGCCCGTGCTCGGCAATCTCGGCGAGCTTCACGCTGCGGCAGTATCCCGGCGTGTCAGCGTACTCCCCCGCGCCCGCATCACCGCGCCATGCCGCCACCGTGCCGGCGATGCGCTCGATCACCTCGTCCTTCAGCTCGCACTGCACCCGGCTGATCATGGTCGCCAGCTTGCGCGCGTCGATGAACAGCACCTCGCCCCGGCGTTGCGGCCTGTCCTTCACCAGGAACCACAGGCAAGCCGGGATCTGCGTGTTGAAGAAGAGCTGTCCCGGCAGCGCGATCATCACTTCCACCACGTCGGCATCGACCATCGCCGCGCGGATCTGGCTCTATGCCGTTTCGTGTGGAACGCAACAGCACAACCTGCCACTGCCTTAGAGCGTTAGCGATACATTGCCTGCCACGGTCTTATCGCGTTAGCGATGCATGGCTGGCACGAACGGCGAGGGC
>Ga0268298_10005207_pt1 | contig 12305 bp, 7 predicted proteins | sample WWTPWeurt_MetaG_FD_194462 | JGI IMG/M metagenome (GOLD analysis project Ga0268298, IMG submission 194462) | Activated sludge microbial communities from WWTP in Nijmegen, Gelderland, Netherland - WWTP Weurt | ecosystem: Engineered > WWTP > Aerobic digester > Activated sludge | place: Netherlands...
GTCGGAGTTGCCGCTGACCGTGAAGCCCGAGACGCCGTTGACCGCGTAGCCAAAGCCGAAGTGCAGCCCGCGCAGCGTGTTCCCTTGCACCGTGGCGCCATAGACCACGCTGGGAGAGCAGGTCCATACGCTCGCGCCCATCGCCACGCCGACCTTGATGAAGGCGCCGCGTGCGTCGATGGTGTTATTGAGGACCCGCGTACCGCTATAGTTGCCACCCACTGGCGCGACGTCGACTAAGTTGATCCCGCCGAGCAGCACTCGGCTGGATGCGACGATGCTATTTCCCTGAATGAGTGACCCGGGGGCACCGAAGATCACGATCGCCCCGTCCGTCGCGTCCTGAATGCGGTTGTTCGTGACCGAACTATTGCCGCAGGCCAAGGAGATCCCATCCGCCCAGTGCCCATCGGCGGTCCCGGCCGGCCCGATCGCATTGGCGGTGATCGTCGCGCGCTGGCAGGCGGGCGTGTTCTGGCTGACCGGACCTTCGAAGACGTGGATTGTCGACCAACTCCGAGTGTTGCGAGCGACGATGTCTCTGACCAGCTGATCCGTCGCGGCCCCGCCAACCACGATCAGCGCCTGCCCTTCGCGGTAGCCGAGCGCGGTACGGCCCCCGTCGATCTGCACGTTCCGCAGCCAAATCCCTGAGCGCCCAGCCCCGTCGACGGCGGTCGTCAGGGACGCCGAGCGGATCCGCAGCAGGGCTCGGGTTCCATCGGTGGGCAACCCTTGGGTGTAGACGCGCTGATTGGCAGCCGTGAATCGCACCGGGTTGTCCAGCGTGAAGACCGCCCGCGGGCACAAGACCGCTCGCGCGCCGGCCCCTACCAAGGCCGCGTTGATCTGGGCCTCGGTTCCTGAGGCAATGCAGCCGACGACCTCGTCCGACTCCTCCTCCAGCAGGTCGGGGTCGGCGGGACCGCAGGCGGCCCCCAGTAGCACCGTGAGCGCGAGATGAGTCCATCTCCCAGCAGCGTTCATCATCTTGTACTCCTTCTTATCAGCGCGGCGCTGGGCTGTGGCTCCGCGCGCTTGCGTGCCTCCTGGGACCGGCGGTGGCGGGTCCGGGGCGTCAGCGGAGCTACTCGACCCCGCTTTTGGGAAGCACGGAGATGGGGTCGAGGACGTTCGACTTGGGATCAAAGTACCCGCCCAGCGTCACAACCCCGGCGGGAAGTTGGGTCTTGAGCGCGTCGAGCCGCTTCTGCGCGTCGATCCTTTGCTGGCTCGGACCCCAGCCGTAGGTGTTCTTGACGACCGAGACGTCGACCTCCTTTGGTCGTCCAGCAGCTCAGCGCGCTGGCTCAGGCCAAGACCATCTCCGTAAGGCCCGGCGCAAAGGCCTCGTTGGCGGCGCTCCTGGCCCGCGGGGACGAGGGGAGTATTCGCTTCACCAACCCCTGTCGAGCTTGGTCGGTGGCGCCACGACCGGGATGATCGGCCTGACCTTCCTGCCCGCCGCGGCCGCGTTGCTGCTGGGCACCGCCGTGTTCGCGACCGGCCTACCCGCCATCGTGACCGACTGAGTAGGGTCAAGCGACGTCGGGCTGCTCTTGGGCCGGCACCCGCAGGAGGTCGGTCGGATCCACGGCTTCGGTCTCAGGGTCGGCGCGCAAGCTGAGCACGTGCTCGCGGTTGAGCACCCGCGGTCCATCGCTGGTCGTGAGCTTGATCCACAGCGGATCGGCCCATTCGATGGGGCCGACCACCTGCTCCTCCGTGCTGAGCCTGAGCTCGGCGCTGAGTTTGCCGAGCGGCCGCGCAGTGCCTGAGCTGGCGGCGGCCAGGAATAAATCCAAGCGATTGAGTCCGCTCGCGCTGGGGCTCCGCCGCGAGCGCGCCGCCTGGAGGTCCGCGGCCGAGATCTGCGGCCCAGCGTTGGTCGCGGCCGCGCGCTTGGCCGCGCTGAGGGCAGCGTCGTTCAAGAGTTGCTCGAGGTCGGCTCCGCTGAGCGAGTCCGTATCTCGCGCCAGTTGCTCCAGCGAAATATCCGCGGCGAGGGGTTTATTGCGAGAGTGAATGTGGAGGATTTGCAGGCGATCCTGCGCGCTGAACTCACCCACTTTCAGCACCACGTCGAAGCGGCCCGGGCGTAGCAGCGCGGGATCCAAGACATCGGCGCGATTCGTCGCCGCCACGACCAAGATCCTGGTCCGGTTAGCGAAGCCATCGAGGCAGGCCAGCAGTTGATCGAGGGCCTGCTCCCGTTCTTGGTGGGTCAGCGACGCCGCGGCCCCCCCGCGTTTGCGACCCACGGCGTCGATCTCATCGATGAACACGATCGCCGGAGCCTTCTTCTTGGCCTCCTCGAACAGATCGCGGACCCGCGAGGCACCGACGCCGACGAAGAGCTCCACGAACTCTGATCCAGCGACCTCGAAGAAGGGGAGCTTGGCCTCCGACGCCAGGGCCTTGGCCAGCAGCGTCTTCCCAAAGCCGGGCGGTCCTTCCAGCAGGATCCCGCGGGGCGCCCGCGCGCCGGCGCGCTGCCAAGTCTCGGGGTCTTTCAAGAACGAGGCGGCGTCCCGCAGCCGCTCTTTGGCCTCGCTGGCACCCCCTACGTCGTCCCAGGCAACCTTCGGCGCGTCGACGACGAGCCGCGCGGTGGAGCGGCGGAGCTGGAATACGCCACTCATTCCTTTGCCTTGCTGTTTGCGGAGGAAGTACGCCACGGCCACCACCACCACGAGGCCGCCCAGGATCGCGAGGATCACCGAGGTGTGGCTCCCCGTCTCCTCGGTCTCTCCCCGCCACCAGCCGGCCTCGAGGTTGTGTGCCTTGAGGAGCTCGTAGATGGGCGTCGTGTAGCTCAGGTCCGCGCGGTAAACGCTGCGGTCCTTGCGGGTCGCAAAGATTCGCTGTTCTCGATCGACGTCGACGGCGACTAACGCATCCGCTGCAACATCCGCGAGGAAGGTCGCGGCCGGCTCCACCGCGATGGTCTCCCGCGGCTCCCTGAGCAGGGTGTAGATGGCGGTGAACACGAGCAGGATCGCGAGCCACACGAGGAGGGTGCGGAGGGGCTTGGGCATGGGGCGGGAGCATAGCAGAGCGGGTCTTGGCCCTGCCGCAACAACCGTCGCCCGGGCCACAGCGCGCGCGAGCGCTCACCAACCCAGTCGCTCGCCCTCAGTCCTCGTCCTTCAACAGGAACTCATTGCTGATCACCTTGAACGAGAGCCTCCCGCCGAGGGTCGGCGAATGGCGGTCCGCGAGCGGGCGGATCACGATGCCCTCCCGCCGGTTCTTGGTCCCCGCGTACGTTCCCTTGGCCAGCTCCAGGTAGCGCTCGAGCTCATGCCGAAACTCCCGGGCCTCGGCCCCTTCGACCACCCGCTCGATCGGCACTGTCTTTAGACCCAGCGCCTGGACGCGCTCGCGCATCTCGGCGAAGGGGAGAAACACCCCGCGCTTGACGTCGTAGACGCTGAACACGAACAGCTCGACCTGACTGAGGCCTAGGCGGTTCTTCTGGATCCCCGGCCCGCAGATCTCGGCCTGCAGCGCCAGCCCATCCTCGAGGTGCTCCCCGAGTTGATGCCGCTCGGCCAGCTGCCACTGGGCGCTCGGACCCTTCTCCAAAGCCCAGTTTCGCGAGCAGACCGTCAGCGTACCCTCACTCTTGAAGAAGGTGGCGGAGGTCCCATCGCATTTGACGCTGATATAGAAGTCGAGCCCCGCGATCTCCTCCAGCACTCCGAGCGCCGACTGCAGGCGGATCTCGTCGGTCTTGGGCACCGCGCTCGGGAAGGGTCCCGCGATCTTGCCCCCCGCCGGGAGCACCGGCTCGTACTTGATGACGCCCAGCTCGGCCGAGACCTCCACGCCGACCGCGAGGTCTTGTCGCTCGGCGTCCAAGACAGACAGCGGCAAGGCCAGCCCCTGCGAGAGCACGCCCCGTAGCTTGGCCGTCTTCACCCGGAAGCCGCGGGGGCGCATGAACTCGGCCCACTCCTTCCCTTCGGGGAGCAGCGAGTCGATCTCGAAGAAGACGCAGCGATCGCCGGGCTGAAACTCGTCGCGCTTCACCACGACGTCCCATCCCATCACCCGCGCTTTGACGATGCGGTCCGCGCCCTCGATGGCCTCGAGGGACTCCACTCTCTGAATGCTGGCGAGCTTCCGTTCCATCGCACGACTCCTCTTGGCGGGCCGAGCGTTGTCAACCCGGGTTGAGCGCGAGGTCGAAGGCGTCGAAGTTCCGAAGGCCCGTCAGGGAGCGCTTCCGAGGACGATTCACGATCAGCGGCACCTGCGCCTCCGCCAGGCCGCCGTGAGAGCGCAGGCCGGTCATCACGTGGGAGAGGTCGTGTCGCTCGGGGCGTATGCCGAGCACGGTGCGCCGGTCGCCTACGACGAAGAGGTCACCGCTGCGATCACCGGGGAGCTCAAAGCGCTCGGCGGCCTCCGCTCGCCCGTACACCGCCTCCACGCCCGGAAGCGCGCGCAAGGCAGCGGCCGCGCGCGCACTATCTCGTCCGAATAAGTACACCGTGGCCGCGGACCCTAGGCTCCCGTGATGCACCACGTAGGGGTCCGTGATCGGCAAGATCACCCGGGCTCCTGGCCCTACCGCTCGATCGAGCTCCGACTCCAGCCAGCGGACGTTGGGAGCGCCCGCGTCATCGGTCTTGCTGCTCATCCCATGGTCGGCGGTGAGAACCACCGTCGCGCCCAGCGCGTCGAACCTCCCCAGGCGAAGGTCGAGCGCGCGATAGAAGGCCCGCGCCTCCGGGTCGCGGGGGCCGTGCTTGTGCTGCACATAGTCGGTGGTCGAGCAGTACACCACCTGGGCCAGGCCCCGCTCGATCGCCCGGACGCCCACGTCCAGCACGAACAAGGACGCCTCCGCGGAGTACACGTCGGGCGCCGCCCGGCCTCCTAGCTCGATCGCAAGCGGGCTTGCATTCTCAACTGTCAGGCCGAGACCGGGAGCGGGCGGGGCGATCAAGGCGGCCAGCTTCTTCTTGGCGGTGACGGTCAGCGTCTTCACCCCGGCGGCGACCAGCGCGCCGAAGATCGTGGGGCAGCGCAGGTAACGCGCCTCGTTCATCGGCACCTCGGCGCCGCGGTCCTCGTCCAGGAAGAAGTTGCCGCTGATGCCGTGCACGCTCGGAGGGACGCCCGTCACGATGGAGACATTGTTGGGGTTGGTGAAGGTCGGCATCGCGGCCCGGGCGATCGCCGAGAACCCTTGGCTCATCCAGCGCGAGAGCACCGGCGCGTCGGCCGAAAAGTCCGGCGTCCGAAGATACTCTGGGTCGGAGCCGTCGAGACAAATCACGACCACCGGCCCGCTCGGCAGCCCGTAGGTTCGCCCGTTCACCTCGATCACTTGGGCCTCCGCGCCCAGGCGTAGATCCAGGCCGGCATGAACAGTACCGCGCTGGTGACGCAGGTCAGCTCGCCCAAGATGGCCGCCTTCCCGAAGGAGACCAGCGAGCCGTTGTGGGCCACGAGCAGAGATCCGTAGCCGATGATGGTGGTCATCGAGCAGAGCATGACCGCCCCGCCCGTCCCGATCACCGCGCGCTCCACCGCCGGTTCGGGCCTCCCGGCCCCCGGTCTCTCCAGCAAATACCGAGCATAGACGTTCACCGCATAGTCCACGCCGATCCCGAAGGTGATGGGGAAGGCGATGAAGTTGAGGAAGTTAACCTTGAGGTCGATCTGCAACATGATCGCGCACAGCGCAGCGACCCCGATAAGGAGCGAGCCCCCGACCGGGATGAAGTGGAGCCCGCGGAACAGGAGGAAGCACAGGAAGAGGACGCCGAGCAGGGAGACCAGGGTCGCCTGGGGTCCGTCCTCCGAGACCGAGCGCAGCATGTCGTCGTAAATCACGAAGGCCCCCGAGGCCTCGATGCTCTTGCCGCTCTTGAGCGGGATGCTCCGCATGACCTCGGCCACCCGGTGGATCTCATCCGCGTTGTAGAGGTTCAGCTTATAGTTGGGGAAGACCAAGACCACCCGGCCCTCGGTGCCGTCCTTCTCGCGAAAGTCCGCCCGCAGGGTCTCGGGGAGATCGGTCACCGTGTAAGGCGCGAGGTGCTCGGGCGGGCGATAGCTCTTGGCTTGCTCGCGCTGCTTCTCATCGAGGTTGTCGAGGAGGTCATCGTTCAGCGTGGCGCGGATCTTTTGGAGGACCTCGATGCGCCCGGGCTGGTCCTTGGGCACCAGCATGTCCAAAGATAGTACGCTGGAGATCGGAAAGCGCTCGCCGCCGCTGCGGATCTTCTCCTCGAGATAGTTCACGATCTGAGGCACGTCCTCGTCGGTGTCGGCCAAGATCACCTGGGGCGCGCTGTAGCGCCCGAAGATGTCGTCGACCTTCGCCGCCACTGGCGTCGCGCCTTCATCCCGAGCGAAGGTGCTGCGCAGCTTGCTGAAGTCCTTCTCGAAGGGGTCGCGCATGAACTGAAGGGTGAAGTAGCTCGAGACCAGGCCGATCAAGATCCCCCCGATCGCGAAGGCCCGAGGCGCGCTGGCCATCAGCGCGAAGGGCAGCCGCGCGAAGGCCCCCGGGGCGAGCAGGCCGCTCTTCGGCGCCTCGTAGCTGTGTGGCCAGCGATGCTCCCATAGTGAGAGCAGCGCTGGCAGCACGGTGAAGGTCGAGGTCCAGCAGACCACCATGCCGATTCCGGCGATGATGCCGAAGTGCTGAAAGCCGCGGTTGTCGGTGAGGATAAGTGAGAAGTATGAGATGCCAGCGGCGATGGCGGCTCCCGAGGTCCCCCGCGAGGTCAAGGTCACGGACGAGCGGATGGCCTCATCGACGCCCAGCCCGGCGCGGCGATCTTCGATGTAGCGCGCCAGCAAGATGAGCCCGAAGTTGATCCCATTGCCGGCCACGATAGGACCGAGGAAGGCCGAGGAGGCGTTGACGTAGCCGACCACGAAGTGACCGAGGCCGAAGGTCCAGGCCAGACCCACCACCAAGGGGACCGCGGTGATCACGAAGGCCCGGAAGCTCCGATAGTAGGCGAAGACCACGATCGCCAGCAGCGCGATGGTGATCAACGTGGCGGTCAGAATATCGGCCAAGAGCGAGTCGTGCTCCTCGACCATATTCTTCACGTCGCCGCCGAGTTGCACCTTCATCTCGGGGTGATACTTGTGCGGGTCCAGGCCATCGACGGCCTTTTGGACCAACTCCACTGTGGCCATGTTCTCGCCGATGCCAAAGGCGAGGCCCTTCTTGCGGATGATGACCGCCAGGCTCTGCTTGTCCTTGGCCTCAAAGTAGTCGTCGGGGAAGCGGCTCGCCGCGGCCAACTTGTCGGCGTACTTCTTCTCCAGATCGGAGAAGTCGAGCTTCACGGGCGCCTTGTCCTCGAGATCCACCAGGAGCGGGTTGGCGCGGGCGCGAGCGTCATTGGCGGCGTCCTCGATGCGCTCCAGCATCAGCTCCAGATCGTCCCGGGGCACGAAGACGTGGCGGTGCTCCTCGAAGAAGGCCTTCTCCGGCCCGAGCTTGTTGCGCACCGAGCGCACCAGCGGAGAGCCTTTGACGGCGGCCACGAGGTCGTCGGAGAAGCGTCGATTGGCGGCGGGATCCGGGGAGCGGATCAGCACCGCCAGCTCAGAGAATCCCCCAAAGCGGCGCTCCAGCTCGTTCAGCGTCTTCACGGAGCGAGCGTTCTCGGGGAGCAGCTCCTTGAGATCGGCGCGGAGGTCACCGAACAGCTGCACCGAGAAGAAGCCCATAGGGGCGGCGCTGATCAAAGCGACCAGCAAGACGAGTTGCGGCTTGGCCGTGAGGGCGCGGCGGATGCGTTCCAGCAAAGCGCCCTTGGCATGCCACCCCGGCGGTGGATCCGCAATTGCCTGGGCAGCTTGGCCTGGCCTTGTGAAGGCCCCCACGGCCAGGAAAAAGCAGTTCTTATGGCCGAGCCGGTTGTGCTAGACCCCTGCGAATGTCCAAGACCAAGCGCCTCAAGGAGCTCTTCCTCTCCAAGGAAATGACCGTCCTCATGGAGGCCCACAACGGGCTTACCGCGAAGATCGCCCAAGAGGCGGGCTTCACCGCGCTGTGGGGCAGCGGCCTCTCCATCTCGGCCGCGCTCGGCGTTCGCGACAACAACGAAGCTAGCTGGACCCAGGTCCTCGAAGTCCTAGAGTTCATGAACGACGCCACCGACCTCCCCATCCTGATGGACGGTGACACGGGCTACGGCAACTTCAACAACATGCGCCGCTTGGTCACCAAGCTCGAGCAGCGCGGCATCGCCGGCGTGGCCATCGAGGACAAGCTGTTCCCCAAGACCAACAGCTTCATCGACGGCGAGAAGCAGATGCTGGCCGAGATCGATGAGTTCTGCGGTAAAATCCGGGCCGCCAAGGAGACGCAGGTCGACCCCAACTTCCTGGTCGTCGCCCGCACCGAGGCCTTCATCGCGGGCTGGGGTCTCCGCGAAGCGCTGATCCGGGCCGAGGCCTACGCCAAGAGCGGCGCCGACGCGATCCTGGTCCACAGCAAGCGCAAGGACAGCAAAGAGATCCTGGCGTTCATGGAGCACTGGGACAACCGCATCCCGATCGTCATCGTCCCCACCAAGTATCCGACCGAGCCCATCGCCTCTTTCATGAAGGCCGGCATCTCCAACTTCATCTTCGCCAACCAGTCGCTGCGCACGGTGGTCACGGCGCTCCAGACCAACCTGAAGAAGCTGCACGACACCATGGATCTGATGTCGATCGAGAAGGACATCGTCGGCGTGGACGAGGTCTTCCGCCTGCAGGACGTGCAGGAGCTGAAGTCCTCGGAGAAGAAGTATCTCCCCGCCACCAACACCAAGAAGCGCAAGGCCCTCGTCCTCGGCGCCACCAAGGGCAACTTCGGCGACCTCACCAGCAACCGTCCCAAGTGCATGCTCCCGGTGAAGGGCAAGCCGGTCCTCTCCTGGCAGGTCGAGGCCTTCAACCGCGAGGGCATCAAGGAAGTCGGCGTGGTCCGCGGCTACAAGAAGGAGTCGGTGGATCTGGCCGGCCTCCGCTACTTCGACAACGACAAGTACGCCGAGACGGGCGAGCTGGCCTCGCTCTACGCGGCGCGGGACATGCTCAGTGACGACGTAGTGATCAGCTACGGCGACGTCATCTTCGACGACTTCATCCTGCACAACTTGATCACCCAAGAGACGCCGATCGCCATCGCGGCCGACGCCTCGTGGAAGCTGCGGGATCGCAAGGACAGCAACCGAGACTTGGTCGCGACCAGCGGCGTCTCGACGCCCTTTGGCGACGCGACCTGCACGCTGACCGGCGTTGGCCCCAAGGTCCCCGCCGACCAGGTCACCGGTGAGTTCATTGGCCTGCTGCACCTCTCGGCCGACGGCGCCCGCAAGGTCGCCGAGATCCTCGACGCTATGGCCAAGAAGGAGCCCGAGCTCCTCAAGACGGGCAACCTCGACGTGCTCTTTGGGAAGCTCAAGGAGGCTGGCCAGAGCGTGAGCGTGGTCCACACCTTCGGGCACTGGCGCGATCTCGACAGCGAATCCGACCTCCAGGAGCCGGCCGCGCTCAGCTGAGATGCCGTGGCCCCGGCCATTCTTCCTCTGCCTCGTCTTGAGCGCCTGCGCTGGCGCACCACCCAAGGTGGTGACGCCAGACAGCGCGCGTCCCTTCTCCAGCGATAGCCCCTGGAACCAGCCGATCTTGGACGGCGCGGCTTTGGACGCGGACTCTGCTGCCTTGGTCGCCGAGCTGGTGGCCTCGGCGGAGGGTACGCCGGGCCCCTGGATCAACCTGAGCGAGTGGACGATCCCTCGCTACTTCGCCGACGCCAGCACGCCGACCTACGAGGTCGACGTCACCCGCCTGCGCGGCGAGGGCTTCGAGCTAGGGGCCAAGATCCCGATCCCCGATGACGCGGAGCCTGATCCCCAGGCCGATCACCACCTCTTGGTCCTCGACCTGGCCCAGCGCCGCGCCTTCGACTTCTTCAAGGCCGCGCGGACGGGGAGCGGCTGGAGCTGTGTGGTGTGCGCGGCGATCAGCCTCGATGGGCTCGGGGTGCGCCCGCCCGAGGACTCGGCCAATCCCTGGACCTTGGCCCATGGCTCGCGCGCCTGCGGCTTCCCGCTGGTGGCGGGCCTGGTGACCCCGGAGGAGATCAAGGCCGGCGTCATCGAGCACGCGCTCGAGATTTCGCTGCGCCGCGTGCGGGCCAATCAGTACGTCTCGCCGGCCAGCACCGGGCATGGTCCCACGAGCGAGGTCCTCCCCGGAAGAGGTCTACGCTGCGGGACCCGCGTCCGCCTCGATCCTAGGGTCGACGTAGACGCGCTCGGTTTGAGCCCCGCCGCGCGGGTCATCGCCCGCGCGCTGGTGCGCTATGGCGCGTACGTCGGTGACTTCGCGGGCGGGGTGGCCTTCGTCGTCGATGGGTCGCCGCGGGCGCAGGCTCAATGGCAAGGTGTCTTGCAAAGCGGAGATCTGAAGACGCTGCCGCTCGACCGCTTCCAGGTCCTCGCGCCGGATTCGCCGATCCACGAGAAGAAACCTTAGGGCCCTCTCGCTCCCGACTTGCTCGTCACAATCGAAGAACGCTCCATTCGGACCGTACGGTAGCAATGGATTTGTGGCCAAAAACCCGCTGTTTCGTTTGCTTGACCGTCTGATCTCACGGGTGGTACTCGCCACCGTTCGACTATGGAAATCGACCAGTTCGGAGCCACGCTGGCACGCTACGGCATCAAGAGCGGGGCAGGAGTTCCGTGCTCCTACTTCACTTCGCTCGTGAACTATATGGAGGCCGATGGTTCGCTCGACTATCTGTCGGCCACCAGCGAGGGCGAGGCGGTGGCGATCGCCGCCGGCATGGTCACGGCGGGCAAGCCGGCCTTCGCGTTGATGCAAAACTCCGGGCTCGGCAACGCGGTGAACCCGATCACCTCGATGCTCTACATCTACCAGATGCCGGTGGCGCTCTTCGTCTCGCACCGTGGGGAGCCGGGCGGAAAGCCCGACGAGCCGCAGCACGAGCTGATGGGGCAGATCACCGAGGAGCTCTCCCGGCTCTGCGGGATCGACACCCACGTGCTCAGCGATCTCAACCTCGAGCCCACCCTGGCCGATACGCTCAAGCGCCAGGTGCCGGCGGCGTGGATCGTCCGCGAGGGCACCATCAAGGGCGGCCCCAAGGCCAAGCCGCTGAAGCTCGAGGTCGAGACCAGCGCGATCACGCTCCCGCCGCGTCGCACGCTGCGCCCGGTGATGACCCGCGAGGGCGCGCTGAACGCCTTGCTCCCCATCCTCAACGCCGGGGGTGACCGCTCCAAGATGCCCGCGGTGGTCTCCACCACCGGCAAGCTCTCCCGCGAGCTCTTCGAGCTCGACGACAAGGCGCACGACAAGCCCAACCGCTTCTACATGGTCGGCTCCATGGGCTGCGCCGCGGGCTTCGGCCTCGGCATCGCCCGGGCCAAGCCGGCGCGGAAGGTCCTGGTGCTGGACGGTGACGGCGCGCTCTTGATGAAGATGGGGACGCTGGCGACCATCGGAGACCGGAAGCAAGCCAACTTGCACCACGTGGTCTTCGACAATGGCGCCCATGACACCACCGGCGGGCAGCGCACCGCCTCTCCCAGCGTGGATTTCGCCACGATCGCCTTGGCCTCGGGCTACAAGAAGGCCGACACGGTGGCCGACGAGCGCGAGATGGTGGCCACGGTGAAGGACCACCTCGGCAGCGAGGGCCCGACCTTCCTCCGCGTCCTGGTGCAGCCGGGGGCGCGCGCCGACTTGGGCCGGCCCAGCATCACTCCCAAAGAGGTCTACGCGCGCTTCAACGCGTTCTTGGTGAAGGAGTAATCGCGTGCAAGCTGTCATCCTCGCCGCCGGTCGTGGGTCCCGCCTCGGCAACCGCACCGGAGAGATCCCCAAGGCGATGCTGCCGCTCGGCCCGCGCTCCACGAAGGACCCCCGCGAGACCTGCTTCCTCCGCCGCCAGATCGAGGTGCTCAAGGGTGCGGGCGTGGGCCAGGTCGTCGTCGTCGTCGGCTATCTGCGCGACGCGATCCTCCACGGCCTCGAGGAGTGGAAGCTCGGCGTGCAGGTCGTCGTGAACCCCACGCCCGAGATCCAGACCTCGGGCTCGCTCCACAGCCTGCAGTTCGCGGTGAACAGCCCCTACGGGATCATGAGCGGCAAAGAGGACACCCTCTTCATGGACGCCGACATCGTCTATGACCGGCGCGTCTTGACCAAGCTGCTCGACCCCAAGGACACCGGCAGCTCTCTCCTCGTCTGCGGGAAGATCGAGCAGGACTCCGAGGAGGTGCTGGTCCACGGCACCG
>Ga0268298_10005208_pt1 | contig 12305 bp, 5 predicted proteins | sample WWTPWeurt_MetaG_FD_194462 | JGI IMG/M metagenome (GOLD analysis project Ga0268298, IMG submission 194462) | Activated sludge microbial communities from WWTP in Nijmegen, Gelderland, Netherland - WWTP Weurt | ecosystem: Engineered > WWTP > Aerobic digester > Activated sludge | place: Netherlands...
CGGCACCGAGGTCGACTTCACCGACCTGCACGCCTGGTGCGAGGTTTACCTGCCTGGCGCCGGCTGGATCGGCTTCGACCCCACCTCGGGGCTGATGGCCGGTGAAGGCCACATCCCGCTGGCCTGCACGCCGCAGCCCAGCAGCGCAGCGCCCATCAGCGGCGCGGTGGACGAGTGCGAGGTCATCTTCGGCCACGAGATGGCCATCACGCGCATCTGGGAGTCGCCCCGCGTCACCAAGCCCTACAGCGAAGAGCAGTGGTCGGATGTGCTCACGCTGGGCGAAGCCGTGGACCGCGAACTGGTGTCCGGCGATGTGCGGCTGACCATGGGCGGCGAGCCCACCTTTGTCTCGGTGGACGACCGCGACGGCGCCGAATGGAACACCGACGCCCTGGGGCCCACCAAGCGCCTGTATGCACAAGACCTGGTGCAGCGTCTGCGCAGCGAATATGGGCAAGGCGGCATTCTGCACTTTGGCCAGGGCAAGTGGTACCCGGGCGAGCAACTGCCGCGCTGGGCCTTGTCGGTCTACTGGCGTGCCGATGGCCAGCCTTGCTGGAGCGACCCCTCGCTGTTCGCCGACGAGCGCGAGGGCCACCAATACACCAGTGCCGACGCCAAGCGCTTCATCCACACCCTCACCACCAAGCTGGGCCTGGACACACAGTTCGTGCAGCCTGGCTATGAGGACACCTGGTACTACCTGTGGCGCGAGCGCCGCCTGCCGGTGAATGTGGACCCGTTCGAATCCAAGCTCGAAGACGAGATGGAGCGCATCCGCCTGCGCCGTGTGTTCGGCCAGGGCCTCACCCACGAGGTGGGCTATGTGCTGCCCATCAAGCGCGCCGAGGGGCCGTCGCTCGGTGGCAGCAACTGGGTCACCGGCCCCTGGTTCTTCCGCGACGAGCGCATGTACCTGTTCCCGGGCGATTCGCCCATGGGCTACCGCCTGCCGCTTGATTCGTTGCCCTGGGTCAGCACGGGCGATTTCCCGTACCACATCGAGCACGACCCCTTCGCCCCGCGCAACGCCTTGCCGGCAGCGGCCAGCATCCGCACTCAGTATGCGGCGCACACGCCTGGTGGCGGCTTTGCCGAAGGCGGCGTGGTGGCGGTGCAGGGCGGTGTTGGCGTGCCCGGTGCGAAGGCACTGGGCGCGGCCACCGGCCTGGCCAAGTCGGCCAGCGCCATCCCGCTCAGCCAGCATCCCGACCGCTTCCAGAGCGCGCACTGGATCACCCGCACCGCGCTGTGCGTGGAGGCGCGCGATCCGCGTCGCGCCAACGGCCCCAAGGCCGAGGCCGAGGGCAAAGCCAGTGGCGTGCTCTACGTCTTCATGCCGCCCTTGCAGCAACTGGAGGACTACCTCGAACTGCTGTCTGCGGTGGAGGCCACGGCCGCCGAGCTCGGTGTGAAGATCGTGCTGGAAGGCTACCCGCCGCCGCGCGACCCGCGCCTGAAGATGCTGTCGGTCACGCCCGACCCCGGCGTCATCGAAGTCAACATCCACCCGGCCCACAACTGGAGCGAACTGGTGCAGCACACCGAGTTCCTCTACGACGCGGCCTGGAACTCGCGTCTGTCGACCGAGAAGTTCATGCTCGATGGCCGCCACACCGGCACCGGTGGTGGCAACCACATGGTGATGGGCGGCGCCACGCCGGCCGATTCGCCGTTCCTGCGCCGGCCCGATGTGCTGGGCTCGCTGCTGGCCTATTGGCACAACCACCCCAGCCTGAGCTACCTGTTCAGCGGCCTGTTCATCGGCCCCACCAGCCAGGCCCCGCGGGTGGACGAAGCCCGCAACGACCAGTTGCGTGAGCTTGAAATCGCCTTGGGCGAGATCGAGCGCAACAAGAGCGTCTATGGCACGGCCATGCCGCCGTGGCTGGTGGACCGCACGCTGCGCAACGTGCTGATCGACGTCACTGGCAACACCCACCGCAGCGAGTTCTGCATCGACAAGCTCTACTCGCCCGACAGCAGCACCGGCCGCCTGGGCCTGCTGGAGTTGCGCGCCTTCGAAATGCCACCGCATGCCCGCATGAGCATCGTGCAGCAACTGCTGTTGCGCGCCTTGGTGGCCCGCTTCTGGAAGACGCCGTACAGCGCGCCATTGGTGCGGTGGGGCACTGAGCTGCACGACCGCTTCCTGCTGCCACACTTCGTGCAGCAAGATTTCGACGATGTGATGGAAGACATGCAGCGCGAGGGCTACGCCTTCGCCAGCAACTGGTTCGCGCCGCACTTCGAGTTCCGCTTCCCGAAGGTGGGTGAGCTCACCGCCATGGGCGTGCACGTGACCCTGCGCAATGCGCTGGAGCCCTGGCATGTGATGGGCGAAGAGGGCGCCGCTGGCGGCACCGTGCGCTATGTCGACTCGTCGCTGGAGCGCATCGAGCTCAAGGTCACCGGTCTGATCGACACCCGCCACCGCATCACCGTCAATGGGCTCACCGTACCGCTGCAGCCCACCGGCCGCGTGGGCGAGTACGTGGCCAGCGTGCGCTACCGGGCCTGGTCGGCACCCAGCATGCTGCACCCCACGATCGGCGTGCAGGCCCCGCTCACCATCGATCTGGTGGACACCTGGATGAAGCGCGCCATTGCCGGCTGCCAGTACCACGTGGCCCACCCGGGTGGCCGCAACTACGTGACCTTCCCGGTCAACGCCTACGAGGCCGAAAGCCGCCGCCTGGCGCGCTTCTTCGCCATGGGCCACACCTCGGGGCAGATGGAGGCCGCGCCAGCCGAGCGCAGCCTGGAGTTCCCGTTCACGTTGGATCTGCGCAGAGCTTGGCGGTGAGTCGTGAGCGCGACGCAACCGGCAGGCAAGGTTGACAAAGCAGGAGGAAGGGCGACCCCTCATGCCTGGGGTGCCCGGCCCAGGGCATGATGAGCTCATGTCCGAACAACCCAGCCTGCTGCCCGAAGAGGCCCCGCCCGACCCGGTGATGCTGGCCAGCGTGGCCGCGCGGCGCGGCAGCGACGGCCACTTCGACGAACTGCTGGGCCGGGTGACGGTGGCCGGCGCACCGCGTGGCACACCCGATGTGCTCTGGCAACGCTTCTTCAACGCCAACGGCGTGGCCGGGTGGCAAGACATGGCCAACCGTGCGGCGCGCATCCAGCGCCGGGTGAAGGAAGACGGCGCCACCTACAACGTTTTTGACGACGCGGGCCAGTCGGCCAGAGAGTGGCCGCTGGAAACGCTGCCCATGCTGATCGGCCCGGACGAGTGGCCGCGCATTGAGCAAGGCGTGGCCCAGCGCGCGGCCATGCTCAACGCTGTGCTGGCCGATGTCTACGGCGAGCGCAGCCTGCTCGATGAAGGGCTGCTGCCGGCCTCGCTGGTGTTTGCGCACCCGCAGTATTTGCGCGCCATGCACGGCTGCGTGCCGCTGGGCGGCGTCCATCTGCATGTGGCGGCGTTCGACCTCGCGCGCGGCCCCGACGGCCTGTGGTGGGTGGTGGGCCAGCGCACCCAGGCGCCTTCGGGCCTGGGCTATCTGCTGGAGAACCGGCTGATCGTGGCCCAGCAGTTTCCCGAGGCCTTTCGCGACCTGAAGGTGCAGCGGCTGGCGGCCAGCTTCCAGGGCCTGCTGCAAGGCCTGCTGCTGCTCTCGCCCGCAGGCGAGCGCTCGCGCGTGGTGCTGCTCACGCCCGGGCCGCACCACGAAACCTATTTCGAGCAAGTCTTTCTGGCCCGCTACCTGGGCGTGACGCTGGTGGAGGGCTCCGACCTCACGGTGCGCTCGAACAAGGTCTACCTCAAGACCCTGCACGGCCTGGAGCGCGTGCATGTGCTGCTGCGCCGTGTGGACGACGACTACCTCGATCCGCTGGAGCTGCGTCCCGATTCGGCGCTGGGTGTGCCGGGCCTGCTGCAGGCCATTCGCGCCGGAGAGGTGGTGGTGGCCAATGCGCCGGGTGCGGGCTGGCTGGAGAGCCCGGGCCTGTCGGCCTTCTGGCCGGCCATCGCGCGGCGACTGCTGGGCGAGGAGCTCAGCCTGCCTGCCGCCACCAGCTGGTGGTGTGGTGAGGAGGCCGTGTGGCAGACCAACCAGCCGCGCCTGGCCGAGTTCCTGGTGGCCCCCACCTTCCCGGCCAGCGAGACCACGCGCAGCTTCAACCCCAGTTTGATGAGCAGCCAATCAACCACCGTGCGGGCGGCCTGGCAGGCTCGCATCGAGGCCGACGCGGCCGGGCACACCTTGCAGTCACGCCTTCGGCCTTCCGAAATGCCGGTTTGGCGCGAGGGTTCGCTCGAGCCCCGGCCTGCCGTTCTGCGCGTCTATGCGCTGGCCGATGGGCGCGGCGGCTGGCGCGTGCTGCCCGGCGGCCTCACGCGTGCGGCGGGCCGGCGCGAAGGCGGTGCCGACGTGTGGCTCACCATGCAGCAGGGCAGTGCCAGTGCCGACACCTGGGTGCTCACCGAGGGCAAGGTCGACCCCACCAGCCTGCTGCCCAAGCCGCTTACCCCGGCCGACCTGGCCGGCTGGCACCGCACCGTCACCAGCCGCTCGGCCGAGAATTTGTTCTGGCTGGGGCGCTACTCCGAGCGCGCCGAGAACAGCGTTCGCCTGGCGCGGCTGACGCTCGAATCACTTACCGGCTCCATGCTCACTGGCGCCTCGGGCGCGGTCTTGCAGGTGCTGGACGTGCTGGCGCGGCGCCACAGCCTGGTGGGCGCGGGCGTGCCATCGCCCGAGCGCTCGCTGCGGGTGTTTGAGCGCGCGTTGGTCGATTCGCTGGGCGATGACGAAGGCGCGGGCAGCGTGGCCTACAACCTCAAGGCACTGATGAATTGCGCCCAGGCATTGCGCGAGCGGCTTTCGCCCGAGCACTGGAAGCTGATCTTTGAGGTGGGCGAGCATTTCAAGCAGCACCTGGAGGCTGTGACCCAGACCGGGGCGGCCGAGCCGCTCTCGGACGTGTTGGGCGTGCTCTCGCGCGCCGCCACGCACCTGGCCGCCATCACCGGCGCGCAAACCGACCGCATGACGCGTGACGACGGCTGGCGCTTGCTCAGCGTGGGCCGCCAGGTGGAGCGGCTGAACTTTCTGGCCAGCGCGCTCACGCTGGGCCTGGAGCATGGCCTGCACGAGCGCGACGATGGCTTCGTGCTGCTGCTGGGGCTGTTCGATTCCACCATCACCTACCGCGCGCAGTTTCAGGCCCGGCGCGAGCTTCCGCCGCTGCTGCACCTGCTGGTGCATGACACCGACAACCCGCGCTCGCTGGCCTGGGTGGCGCGCACCATGCGCGAACGCTTCCTCAAACTGTCGCGCCACGAAGCCACCTGGGCCAACGAAGTGGCCGCGACCTTGCCTCGGCCCAAAGACTGGCCGCTGGCGGAGATTTGCCGGGTCGATGCCGCCGGCCAGCCCAGCGATCTGCTGCCGCTGCTGCGCGATTGCAGCGCCCAGGCGCTGGCGCTGTCGGATGAACTCAGCCGCAAGCTGTTCTCGCACGTCGGCCCGGCCGACCGCATGGTGTGGCAATGAGACATGCACGGCCGCTCCGATGTCGCTCACTCCCCCTTGTGGGGGCGGCGCAGCGCGCCCTGGAGACGGTATGAACAGCGGCAGAGATCTGCGCTGGCTGCGCGTGGAGCACGAAACCGTCTACGACTACGACGCACCGGTTGAGCTTGCCCACCACCTGGCCTTTCTGCGGCCGCGCGACACCGAGAGCCAGTTGGTGCGCGACTGGTCGCTGGCCATCGACCCGGCGCCCGACGAGTGGACGCTTCTCGCCACGCGACCCGAATCGCGCCAGGCGCCAGCCAGCCAGCTCAGCCCCGACCCTTGGGGCAACGAGCGACTGGTGTTCAGCCACTCGCGGGTGCATGAGCGCTTGTCGGTCAAGAGTGTGTTCGAAGCGGGGCTGAGCGAGCCCCCCGTCATCGATCCCGAGGCCAGCCCGGCCTGGGAAGAGGTGGCCGAGTCGCTGCGCTACCACGCCGGTGCCGTGCGCAGCGAGGCCGTGGAGTTCACGCTGGCCTCGCACTACGCACCACGTGCGCCCGAACTGGCGGCCTTTGCGGCCCAGGCCTTCACACCCGGCCGGCCGCTGGCCCAGGCGGCCGTGGCACTGATGGAGCTGATCTACGACGAGTTCGATTACGTGCCGCAAAGCACCCATGTGGGCACCCGTGCCGTGGAGGCCCTGGCCACCAAGCGCGGCGTTTGCCAGGATTTTGCCCACGTGATGATCGGTGCCTGCCGCTCGCTGGGCCTGGCGGCCCGCTACGTGAGCGGCTACCTGCTCACGCAAGTGCCCGAGGGGCAGGCCCGGCTGGTGGGCGCAGACGCCTCGCACGCCTGGGTGGCGGTGTGGTGCCCCGAGCAGGGCTGGCTCGCGCTGGACCCCACCAACCGGGTGCCGGCCGGCACTGACCACGTCACGCTGGCCTGGGGCCGCGACTATGCCGACGTGGCGCCGCTGCGCGGTGTGATCCGCGGCGGTGGCAGGGCTCAGCCCAGCGTGGCGGTGACGGTGGAGCCGCTGGCGTGAGCGGGCGTCACTCGGCCAGCTGAACCTGGTTGCGGCCCTGCGCCTTGGCTCTGAACAAGGCCTGGCCGGCGCGTTGGGACAGGCTCTCAAAGCTTTCACCATCGGCACTCACGGCTGTGCCCAGGCTGATGGTCAACACGCCAGCGGAGCTGCCAGGGTGGTTGATGGCCAGGCGCTGCGCAACGTCGCGGCGCAGGTCCTCGGCCACGGTCCAGGCAAAGCCCACGTTCACGTCGTAGAAGAACAGCGCAAACTCGCCGCCTCCCAGACGGGCACCCAGGTCGAACTGGCGGCGTATGCGCTGCGAGACGGCCCGCGCCAGGGCTTTCAGCGCGGCGTCGCCCGCCGGGTTGCCGAACTGGTCGTTGTACGGTTTGAGCTGGTCCACATCCAGCAGCACCAGGGCCACCTGCTGCTTGTCGCGTGCCGCCTGCTGCATGGCGCGCGCCACGAAAGGCTCGAAGGCATGGCGGTTGCTCAGGCCGGTGAGGGCGTCGGTGCTGGCCATCTGCGTCACCGATTGCTTCATCAGGAACAGGGCTCGCAGCGTTCGCTCCTGGTGGTAGCCGGCCAAGGCCGCCACGGCCAGGCCCATCAGTTGAAAAGGCAGCAGTCGGTAGAACTCGGTCAGCATCACCGCCGGGATGAACTGGGGCAGCAGCAGACAGGCCGCCAGCGAGAAGACCATGGCGATCTTCAAGCTGGGCATGAAGCTGTAGCCCGCAGGGAAGAAGATGGCCAGGGTCAACAAGATGTTGCCCGCCGCGATCAGTGGCGCTTGGAGCTGACCCGTGGCATGGCAATACAGCGCCTCGCTGACCAGCATCATCAGGCCCAGGCTGAGCCAGGTGGCGCCTATCCAGCGGTGCCCAGCCGACCAATTCGAGGCTCGGCGCACACGCCATTGCGCCCAGGCCACGATGACGATGGCGATCAGCCGCGTGGCCAGGATGGCAGGGGTGAGCAAGGGAACGAAGTCGCGCGTGGCTTGAAAGACGTCGACTGCGGCAAACACCAGCAGCAAGCCCAGCACGATCCGGTAGGCCTCGGTGCGTGTGTCCCGGAAGCTCTCGAAGGCAAAGACCAGGTAGTCGCGCTCGTGCGTGCCGGCAAACCGCAGGCTGGGCAAGCGGTCTGGCAGCCGGTCAGACGGACGCTCGACCAGAAGCTCACGCGTGAGCTGCGTCGCTGCGGGCAGGGTTTCGGCGTCCTGGGGCTCACCTGTCATCAGAACGCCTCGTGCAGTTGGGCTGGCAAGGCGATCACATGCCTGCGTAGTTCGGCCCACCACCACCTTCGGGCGTGACCCAGACGATGTTCTGCGTCGGGTCCTTGATGTCGCAGGTCTTGCAGTGCACGCAGTTGGCGGCATTGATCTGCAGTCGGTCGGTGTTGTCTTCGTTCTTGACGAACTCGTAGACGCCGGCCGGGCAGTAGCGGCTCTCTGGGCCGGCGTACTTGGCCAGGTTGATGGCCACCGGCACGCTGGCGTCTTTCAGCGTCAGGTGGGCCGGCTGATTTTCCTCGTGGTTGGTGCTGCTGATGAACACCGACGAGAGCCGGTCAAAGGTCAGCACGCCATCCGGCTTGGGGTAGTCGATCTTGGCGCACTGGTCGGCGGGCTTCAGGGTCGCATGGTCGGGCGTGTGGCCGTGCAGGGTCCAGGGTGGCGACTTGACGCCCAGCTTGGGCAGCAGCCACTGCTCGATGCCAGTCATCAGGTTGCCGATGAGCTTGCCATGCTTGAACCAAAGCTTGAAGTTCTTGGTGCTCTGCAGCTCCTTGTGCAGCCAACTGCCCTCGAAGGCCGCCGGGTAGGCCGACAGCTCATCCTGGGCGCGGCCGGCCTGCAGTGCCTCGTAGGCCGCCTCGGCTGCCAGCATGCCGGTCTTGATGGCCGAGTGGCTGCCCTTGATGCGCGAAGCGTTCATCATGTTGGCTTCGCAGCCCACCAGCGCACCGCCCGGGAACACGAGCTTGGGCATGGATTGCAGGCCGCCGTTGTTGATGGCGCGGGCGCCATAGCCGATGCGCTTGCCGCCCTCGATGTGCGCGCGCACAGCGGGGTGGGTCTTCCAGCGCTGCATCTCCTCGAACGGACTCATCCAGGTGTTTTCGTAGGCCAGGCCCACTGCATAGCCCAGCGTGACCTTGTTGCCTTCCAGGTGATAGAGGAAGCCGCCGGCGAAGGTGTTGTCGGTGATGGGCCAGCCGGCCGTGTGCAGCACATGGCCGGGCTTGGCCTTGTCGGGGGGCACTTCCCACAGTTCCTTGATGCCGATGGCATAGGTGGTGGGGTCCCGGCCGTCGTCGAGCTTGTACCTGGCGATCAGCTGCTTGCCCAAATGGCCACGGGCGCCCTCGGCAAAGATGGTGTACTTGCCGCAAAGCTCCATGCCCAACTGGAAGGCGTCGTGCGGCTGGCCGTCCTTGCCCACACCCATGTTGCCGGTGGCAACACCGCGCACCCGGCCTTGGTCGTCGTAAAGCACTTCGGCCGCAGTGAAACCGGGGAAGATCTCCACGCCCAGCGCTTCCGCCTGTTCGCCCAGCCATTTGGTGAGCGAGCCCAGGCTGATGATGTAGTTGCCATCGTTGTGGAAGCAGTGGGGCACCAGCCAGTCGGGTGTGCGGGTGGAGCCGGTTTCCGAGAGGAACAGGATGTCGTCGCCAGTGACGGGCTGGTTCAGCGGGGCGCCAAGGGCCTTCCAGTCAGGGAACAACTCGGTCAGTGCAATCGGGTCCATGACCGCGCCGGAGAGGATGTGGGCGCCGGGCTCGGAGCCTTTCTCCAGCACGACAACGTTCACCTCACCACCCTTGGCGGTGGCGAGTTGCTTGAGGCGGATGGCCGTGGACAGGCCGGCGGGGCCGCCACCGACGATCACCACGTCGTATTCCATCGATTCGCGCGGGCCAAACTGGGCCAGCAATTCCTCGGAGTTCATGAAATTTTCCTTGTGTGCTGCGGGGTGCCGGGACGCGCCTGGGCGCTTGTCTAGCGGGCATTCTATCGGCTGAAAGCCGAAAATAGAACGATCGTGCTTTTTCGTCACGCCGGAGTTGCGCTGAACTTCAAAGCGCGATCTGGCGTGCAGAGGTGCCCCAATTCCCCAGCCGCGCAGATGGCCTTGCGGGCTAGTATCGAGGCGGCTTGAAATGCCTGTGCTGGGCGCTGTTTGCCTGGCCAATTCAGCCCCGCGCCAATCATGGACGACACCCGATCCTCCGACTTCTTGCCGCTGCCTCAAAGCGAGGAAGCGCTGCGCCTGATGCACCGCTTCGAGCAGGAGCGTGCCAGCCGCAAATCGATGCAGGGTCAACTTGACGATAAGAGCCGCGAATTGATGCAGGCGCTGGACCAGGCCCGCGAATCTGAACACCGCTTGCAGATGGCCCTGTGGGCCAGTGGCGAAGGTATCTGGGAATGGCGAGCCGACGTCGGCGAGTTTGAGGTGCAGGGGTTCAGCCTCGATGGTCACGAATTCGCCTGGCCCAGGATGGGTGAGCGCGATTTCCTGGAACGTGTACACCCCGACGACCGCAGCAACATGCAGATGGCCTGGCGCCTGCACATTGCTGGTGCGCGTGACGATGTGGATATGGCCTACCGGCTGCGGTTGGACCAGAACCACCATTGGGTGCGCGTGCGCGGCCGCGCACTGGAGCGAGACGCCCAGGGTCGCCCTTTGCGCGTGGTGGGCACCATCAAGGACATCACCGCGCAGCGCGACTCCGAACAATCACTGCACTTGCTGGCCAACGCCTTTGCCAGCACCCACGACGCCTTGGTGGTGGTGGACGAGGAGTGGGCGGTGGTGGCCACCAACCGCTCGTTCACCGGGCTGACCGGCCTGGTGGCCGAAGACGTGCGTGGCCTGCCCATGGCCCGCATTGCCGAGCTGCCCTTGGCGGCGGCTCAAGGCAGCGGCTGGCGTGGTGAAACCAGGCTCAAGGGGCGCCAGCGCGAAGTTCCTGTAGAAGCCTCAGTTACCTTCGTGGCGGGACAGGCTGGGCAGAGCGCTTGCTACATCGTGGCCTTGCACGACATTTCAGAACGCCTGCAGGCCGAGTCGCGCCTGGCGCGCCAGGCTTTGCAGGACAGCCTGACCGAACTGCCCAACCGCGCGGCGTTGGAGCAACATCTGTCCGAGCGCCTGGCCAGCGGCAGCGGCGACGGCTTTGGCTTGCTGTTCATGGATCTGGACGGCTTCAAGGCCATCAACGACTCCTTCGGCCACGGCGAAGGTGATCGAGTGCTTCGCGAGGTGGCCCGGCGCCTGCAGCAGGCCATACCTTCGGCGTTCATCGGGCGGTGGGGCGGCGACGAATTCGTGCTGGTGTTGTCCCCTGGCAGCGGTGACTTTGAAGTGCGCGACGGCGCCCAGATGCTGCTGGCCACCATGGCCACCCCCATGGCGCTGGGCTACAACAACGACATGCTGATCAGCCCCAGCATCGGTGCGGTCATCTACCCGCAGGATGGACAGGATGCGCAGACATTGCTGCGCAAGGCCGACGCGGCGATGTATCTGGCCAAGGAGCAGGGCAAGAACTGCCTGCGCATGTTTGAGCCGGCCATCGAAGCCGGGGCCATGCGGCGTGTGCGTATGCAGAGCCAGTTGCGCATCGATGCCGAGCGCAGCGCCTTCAACTTCGTGGTGCAACCCAAGGTCAATGCCAGGCAGGAGACCACCGGGGCCGAACTGCTGGTGCGCTGGAACACCGACGTCTTTGGTGCTGTCTCGCCGGCTGAATTCATCCCCATCGCCGAGCAATCAGGCGCCATCGAGTTGCTCGGGCGGCAGGCCCTGCACAGCGCTGCCCGGCTGGCGGCAGAGCTCAAGCGCATAGGCCGGCCCATGGCCATTGCGGTCAATCTTTCACCCAAGCAGTTGGTCAACACCTCGTTCGAGCGCATTGCGCTGCACGCCTGCAAACGCCACGGCATCGGACCGGAGAGCCTGGAGCTGGAGCTGACCGAATCAGCGCTGACAGAGCCCTCGGTACATCCGGTGTTGGCACGCTTGCGCAAGCTGGGTTTTGGCTTGGCGCTGGATGACTTCGGCACTGGCTATTCTTCTCTCGCGCACTTGCTGAACATGCCGCTCCAAAAGGTGAAGATCGACCGCGCCTTCGTCAAGGACGCCCTGGCCAACGAGAAGGCGCTGGTGGTCATCCGCGGCACCCTGGCAATCTGCAAGGGCCTGGGCCTGACCACCGTCGCTGAGGGCATCGAGACCGTGGAGCAGTTCGAGTTGCTGCGCGGCTTGGGGGTGGACGAATTCCAGGGCTTCCTGTTTGCGCGCCCCATGGCCCAGGACAAGTGGCTGGGGCAATTGATAGGCGCCAAGACCGCTGCCTGAGACCGGCCTATTCGGCACAGCACGGCACGCGCTGCGTGCTATTGTCGGCGCAGAGATTACTTTGCAACCTTCAAGGCGGCTCGCGCCGCCTCACTTGCTATGAGCTATCAGATCGATTTGTCGGGCCGTGTCGCCCTCGTCACCGGCGCGTCCAGCGGCCTGGGTGCGCAGTTCGCCCGCACCCTGGCACAGGCCGGTGCTGCCGTGGTGCTGGCTGGGCGCCGCACCGAACGCCTCAAGACGCTGCGCGCCGAGATCGTGGGCGCCGGCGGCGAGGCCCATGTGGTGCAGTTGGACGTCACCGATGTGGACAGCATCAAGTCGGCCGTGGCCCACGCCGAGACAGAGTGTGGCACCCTCGACATCCTGGTCAACAACTCGGGTGTGAGCACCACGCAGAAGCTCACCGACGTCACT
>Ga0268298_10005209_pt1 | contig 12304 bp, 10 predicted proteins | sample WWTPWeurt_MetaG_FD_194462 | JGI IMG/M metagenome (GOLD analysis project Ga0268298, IMG submission 194462) | Activated sludge microbial communities from WWTP in Nijmegen, Gelderland, Netherland - WWTP Weurt | ecosystem: Engineered > WWTP > Aerobic digester > Activated sludge | place...
CCTCGACGGCCCGCCTGACATCCCCGGCGGCGGCGATCAGGAAATTGTAGTCAAGCCGACTATCCCCGCTGAACCGCCGATCAACATTGTCATCAGCCCTGACCGTCTGCCGGGCAACTAAACCTTCCGCCACCAGCCGTGATTTTTCACAGATTCGCCAAAAAAAGCCTGCTTGCCTCCGGTGCGCTCCTCCTTGGCCTCTCCCCTGCCCGTGCCCTGATCAATGTCGATGGTTCCCGCAACCAGCTCTTTGTCTTCGGCAGTGTCACCTTCGGCTATGATTCAAACATCTTCTCCGATGCGACCGACCGTGGCGACTACACGACCAGCGCGGCCGTGGGAGTTGAGCTGAAGCGCCGGGCCGGCGTGATCGCGGTCAACGCCACCGCCACCCTCAGCTACTCCGACTACGGGCAGTTTTCGGACCAGAATTCTTTCGACCCAAACTTCCGTCTCGAACTCAACAAAACCTCCGGGCGCACCACCGGAGCTTTCACCGTAAGCGCCTACCGGGAGAGCCGGGCCGACAGCTCCGTCAACCTGCGCACCAACTCCTGGAATTTCCCGGTCGGCCTCAGCCTCAAGTATCCCGTCAACGACAAATACTACTTCACTTCCCAGACCGGCTACCTGCGCCGCCGCTATGTGGAGTCCGCCACGCTGGCCAACTACCGGGATTACACCCAGTCACTCGACATCTTCTACGTCTACACCTCCAAACTCGACTTGGTCGGCGGCTATCGCATTCGCGTTTCCCAGACCTCCATTGGCGACGACACCGTCGATCATTGGTTCAATGTCGGAGCCACCGGCGGACTGTTTGCCAAGCTCAACGGCACCGTGCGTCTCGGCTATCAGATCCGCGACGTCAGCCACGCCCAGACCTTCACGCATATCAACGCCCTGGCCGCTATCGGCTGGCCCGTTACCCGGAAGCTCAATCTTACCGGCACCCTCACTCGTGATTTCAACACCATTGCCACTGGTGTCTCGGTCGATGCCACCACCGCGACACTACGCGCCAATTACGCCATCAACCGCCAGTTTGAGATCCTGGCCGGGGTATCCTACGGCCGAAACAACTTTCTGGGCACGCCCCCGCCCGTCCGCCGCGATACCTTTTTCAGCTGGGATGCCGGCCTCCGCTATAAATTAAACGAGCACTTCCAGGCCGGCGCCACTTACACCTACTTCCACAACTGGTCCACGTTCGCCTTTTCGGATTTCACCCGCAACGGGTTTGCCTTTGATATCGCCAGTCGCTTCTGAGTTTTACCATGCGCTCCGTCACACTCCTTCCACTCCTCCTCTGCATTCTGCTGCTCGGTTCCGGCCTGCAAGCCCGTGGCCAGGCCACAGACAAGGTTGGCAAGAAGAACTACATCCACACCCTCGGTCTCGCCGACCGGGTGCGCATTGTCGTGTATCAGGAGGAGGACCTGACGAGCCTCACGCGCATTGATGCCCGCGGCCGGGTCAACATGCCACTGCTCGGCGAGATCGTCATCGGAGGCCTGACTGTCATCGAAGCCCAAGCGTCCATCGAGAACGCCTACAAGGACGGCCGCTTCCTGCGCAACCCCCAGGTCACCATCAGCGTCGAGGAATATGCCCCCCGCGAGGTGTCCATCTCCGGTGCCATCCGCAATCCATCGCGCTACGCCCTGCCGATCGAGTCCACCCTGACAGTCGTCGAACTCGTCACCAAGGCGGGCGGCATCACCGATATCGGCAAAGGCACCGCCGTCACCGTCACGCGCATCCTTCCCGACGGCACCAAAAAAGTCTTCACGATCGATGTGGACAGCGTCATCAAGGGCAAGAAGGACACCAAGGCGGACGACAGCTCCCTGGTGCTCCTGCCGGGCGATAACGTCTACGTGCCCGAACGGCTCATTTGATCCATGTCCTCCCTCGACCCGCTCCCCACGACTGCCCCCGCCAAATCCGCCGGCCAGTCGCTCCATGGGAACGACAGTCAGGTCGCCGAGCGGCGCTCGCTGCGCGATTATTACATCATCCTGAGGGAGCGTCTCTGGATCGCTCTGCCGGTGGCCCTGCTGGTCGCCCTCTCCTTCGGCTATTACAAGGCGCAGGAGACGCCCATGTATTCCAGCACGGCCAGCATGCAGTTCGAGCGCCCGGAGCGCGTTGTCCAAAATGAGCAGGTGGTGGACACCACCGTCCGCTCGGACATCGACCTGAACACCTATCTCCAGATTCTGACCAGCGCCCGTCTGCGCACCATGGTGGCGCAATCGTTGACGCCCGATGAGATTAAAATCCTCCAGCGCCCCTATCTCGCCGATCTCCAGCCCGGAGCCAATCCTCCGCCCATTGGCGGCATCATGGGCAACCTCTCGCGCGAGTCCATCCGCCTCAGCTACCTTATCACCATCACCGTTACCCACCGCGACCCCGAAGCCGCCGCTCTTCTGGCCAACCGCTATGTTGACCAGTTCATGCGCTATCTCATGGAAAACGTCGGCGGCAAAAATGAGTTCGCCGTGGACTATCTCCGGAGTCGCGCGCGCGAACTGCAGCAGGAGTCCGAAGCCGCCGAGGCCAAACTTCAGGACTACCGCCGCAAGCACAACCTCGTCTCCCTCGACAACAGCATGAACATCGTCGGCGAGCGCCTCCGCACGGTGAATGCCACCCTCACCACCGCGCGGCTCGCCCGTCTCGATGTCGAAACCCTGCTCGGCCAGATCGGGAAAATGCAAAAGGAGAATCCTGCCAATCTGCTCGAGATCGGCTACATTTCAGCCTACGGCAGCATCCCGCTGCTGAAGTCCCAACTCGCCGACCTGAACAAGACCCAGGCCATCCTCAGCGAACGCTATTTGGAACGGCACCCCAAGATGGTCGAGCTGGCCAACTCCATCGACATCGTCACCGCCCAGCTCAACCAGAACATCGAACAGTCCATTTCCGACCTGCGCACCCAATACGCGAAACTGAAGGACACCGAGGCCTCCTACGCCAAGGAATACCAGGCCGCCGAGAAGGACAACCTGCGCCTCGGCGATCTCTCGGTGGACTTCAAGAGCCTCGAGAATCAGGCCACGGTCGCCAAGAACAACTACGTCGAGATCCTGAACCGCCTGAATCAGGTCACCACGTCCAAGAATCTGGAAAACATCCCGGTCAAGCCGCTCGACCCGGCGCAAATCCCGGGCAGCCCCTACACCCCGGTGCTCCGCAATATCATCAAGACCAGTTTTTTCCTGGGTCTGGTTGTTTTTGCCGGCGTCGCCATCGGCCTCAGTTTTCTCGACGACCGCGTGAAGAGCGCCTGGGACGTCGAGGGCTTCATCGGGGCCCACCTGCTCGGCATCATCCCCGAACTCGCCGACGTGCCCGACACCGAGAAGCATTCCCTGGTCAACAGCAACCGCACCTCGCCCGGCTCCGAGGCGTTCCTGAGCGTCTACAGCGCCGTCAAAATCCAGTCGAAGCTCGACTTCCCCAAGGCCGTTCTCGTCACCAGCACCATCCCCGGCGAAGGCAAGACGATGATCAGTTGCAACCTCGCCGCCTCGTTTGCCCGCCACGGCAAGAAGGTGCTGCTCATGGACTGCGACATGCGGCGCCCGATGCTGCACCGCCATTTCAAGCTCACCAATGAGGCCGGTCTTATCGCCTGGTTCGAGGCCGGAGCCAAGATCCCCGCGGATCCCTTCACCGATGCCGCCCTCGGCTTCACCAAGGTGGACGAAAATCTCTACCTGCTCCGCTCCGGCGGCCGCTCCAAGAGCCCGACCGAACTGTTGGAGACCGCCGTTTTCGGCCAGTTCATCGAGAGCATGAAGCAGCACTTCGATCTCATCGTCGTGGACTCGCCGCCGATGGGAGCCGTCACCGACTCGCTGCTCATCGCCGAACGCACCGACGAGGTCATCTACGTCTGCCGTTTCAATCGCGCCTATCGCAAGCACATCCGCCTCTACATCAAGCAGCTCAGGGAAAGCAAAAACGAGCTGCTCGGGATCGTGCTCAACGGCCTCTCGGCCCGACGTATCGAGTATTACTCGAACTACCGGTATTACCGGAGCTACAAGAAATACTACGGCTCCCAGTCGTAACTGCTCTCCGCCCCGCCCTTCAGCGGGGCGGTTTTCATTCTGCCGCCTGAATCTGTTATCCGCACCCTTGGCGAAGGATGGTTGCAGGCGCCACACGGCTCCGCCATCTTCCGTCCAATGCCTTCCGCCTTCCTGCCCAGCGATTTTGATGCCCAGCGCCCCGTCGCCCTCATTGCTGGACGTGGCACCTACCCCGTCATCACCGCCGCCGCCATCCGGGCCGCCGGCGTGCCCCTGCGGCTCATCGCCATGGACGACGAGACCGAACCGGCACTCATCGCCAGCTTCCCCGAAAAGGAGCGCGTCACCCTGAATGTCGGTCAGGTCGGCAAGATGCTCGATACCCTCAAGGCCTTTGGTGCCGGCTACGCCCTGATGGCCGGCCAGGTGAAACCGAAGAAACTCTTCCACGGCCTTGTGCCGGACCTCAAGGCCGCCGCCATCCTCTTTTCCCTCAAACGCCGCAATGCCGAGACCATCTTCGGCGCCATCGCCAGCGAGATTGAAAAGCTGGGTGTCACCCTGCTCGACGCCCGCGCTTTTATCGACGACCAGCTTGCCACCGCCGGGGCGATGACCGGCAAGCTCGCCCTCGAAGAGGAATACGTCCAGCACGGCATCACCATCGCCCGCGAGATCGCGCGCCTCGACATCGGCCAGGGCTGCGTCGTCCGCAAGGGCACCGTCCTGGCGGTCGAGGCCTTCGAGGGCACCGACGACATGCTCCGCCGCGCGGGCACCTTCAAGACCGATGAGACGCTTTTCGTGAAAACCGTGAAGCCCAGGCAGGATTTCCGCTTTGATGTCCCGGTTTTCGGTCTGCGCACCCTTGAAACCATGCATGCCGCCGGCCTGTCCGCCGCCGCCCTCGAAGCCGGCAAGGTCATCATCCTGGAGAAGCCCGCCGTGCTCAAACAGGCCAAGTCCTGGGGTATCACTCTTCACGGTTTCTGAAGTCCGTGTAACGGCGGTCTATGACCGCCGTTCTGCGGCAAACTTGCACTTTTCTCCGTGAACAGCACCTTTCCGCCATGCCCGCCGACCTAGTCGAAGTCTCCATCAAAGGCCTCATGCCCACGGCCAACGGTTGTGCCGTGTTCCTGGGCAACGATGACAAGAGCTTCGTCATCTATGTGGATCCCAGCGTCGGCAGCGCCATTTCGATGACGATCAACGGAGTCAAGAAGGAGCGCCCGCTCACCCACGACCTCATCGGCCATCTCCTGATGGGCTTCGAAATCAGCCTCGAACGCATCATCATCAACGACGTCAACGACGGCACCTATTTCGCCCGCATCATCCTGCACATGCAGAACGAGCTCGGCCGCAAGTTCCTCGAGCTCGACGCCCGCCCCAGCGACTCCATCGTCCTCGCCCTCCAGCAGAAGCGGCCGATTTTCGTCGCCCGCAAGGTCTTCGACTTGGTCGAGGACATGTCCGAGATCCTCGAGCGCGTCCTCAAGCAACAGAAAGAAGAGCCCAAGGACGAGGGGGATCAGTGATTGTAGGCGGGTGCCCTCATCCCGCAGGCTATGCGCCACACGATTCCATCCAATTCCCTTCCTCCCGGCATCCTTCCCGGCCAGCCGCTCACCGCCCTGGCCCCGATGCAGGACGTCACCGACCTGCCCTTCATGCGGGTCGCCGCGCACTACGGTGCGCCGGATTATTTCTTCACGGAGTTCTTCCGCGTCCACGCCCAATCCCGCCCGGAGAAGCACATCGTCCGCTCCCTCGTGGAGAACAAGACCGGACGCCCGGTCTTCGCGCAACTCATCGGCGAGGAAATCAGCCACATGGTCCGCACCGTGAAGGAGCTGCTGAATTATCCCATCGCCGGCATCGACCTCAACATGGGCTGCCCGGCGCCCAAGATCTACAAGAAGAACGTCGGCGGCGGCCTCTTGCGCGACCCGGCCAAGATCGGCGACCTCCTCGGCGCGCTGCGCGACGCCTGCCCCGGTCTTTTCACGGTGAAGATGCGCATCGGCTTTGACTCGACGGAAAACTACGAGCGCGTCCTCGGCCTCATCAACCAGCACGGCGTTGACCTGCTCAGCGTCCATGGCCGCACGGTCAAGGAAGGTTACCGGAGCGATGTGCACTATGATTTCATCGGCGTCGCCGCGCGCACCGTCCGCTGCCCGGTGCTCGCCAACGGCAACATCACCTCCGCCGCCAAGGCCGCCGCCGTGCTCAAGGAGACCGGTGCCGCCGGCGTGATGATCGGCCGCCACGCCATCCGCAATCCGTGGATCTTCCGCCAATGCCGGGAATGGTTTACTGGAGGGTCGGTCTCCAGACCGACCGCGGCTGGTCAGGAGACCAGCCCTCCAAAAATCTTCCAGCCCACGCTGGCCGACGTCCGCGAATACGTCAGTCGCCTCTACCGCGAAACCCTGGCCCCGGGCGTGCCGGAAGCCGCGCACGTCGCCAAGATGAAGAAATACCTGAACTTCGTCGGCCAAAGCGTGGATGCCGAAGGCAGCTTCCTGCACGAGATGCGCCGTGCGATGACCGAGGCCCAACTATTCGCTGTCTGCGACAAGCATCTGCTGACCGATCCGGCCAAGCCCTTCGCGCCCGAACCCTACCCCGGCATCATCGCCCGCCCGAATTGCGAGACGCCCGTCGAGAGCTGCTCGCTCGACACGATAACGGCGTAGTCTGGAGCGCGGGCGACCTCGTCCGCTGGCTTGCAGAATCGCAGCGAGGTCGCTGCGACTCCACTTCGGGAATCCTTACTCCAGCCCCAGCACCTTGCGCCCGGTGGCGGAGATCATCTGCGGAGTCCATTGTGGATCCCACACGATGTGCACTTTGGCCGACTCGACGTCGGGCAGCTTCGAGATCTTCTGGCGCGCATCCTCGGCTATGACCGGGCCCATGCCGCAACCCGGCGCCGTGAGAGTCATCTTCACTTCGAGGATGTGCTTCCCCGCCGGCGTCTTATCGACCGCGAGGTCGTAGACGAGGCCAAGATCGACGATATTGACGGGGATCTCCGGGTCGAAGCAGGTCTTGAGAGCAGCCCAGACGGCTTCTTCACTGAATTCCGTGGCGGTGACCGCGGGCTGCTCGGCCTTGGCTTGGTAGCCACCGATGGCGCCGGTATCGGCGACGGCGATCTGGAACAGACCGGCGTCGGTCCGCACCGTGACATTGCCGCCGAGCGTCTGTGTGATGAAGACGCTGGTGCCGGCCTTGAGAGTGACCTTGTCGCCGGCCGGGATGACGGTCGCGGGACAGTCCTGGGTGAGAGCGTAGTCCTGAGCCATGGGAAATAATCAATTTAGCCGCAACTCAAAGGGCAGCCGGGCATAGAGGCCTCGCGGGTCGTTGAACCTGCCCAGGGTTTCCAATTCACGAGTCACCTCGCGAATCAGCAACCCGACCGGCCCGCCGAGCGACTGTTCACGGTGGCGTCCTTCCAAGGCCTCCGTGAATTGCTCGGCGAACTGCTTCTTGCGGGGATACTCCGTCACGCGGAAATTGTCGCCCAGTTCTGCCTTGCCCGCGGCAAACTTGATGGCATCGGCCAGCCCGCCGAGTTCGTCCACGAGCTTAAGTTTCTGCGCCTCGCTCCCGGACCAGACGCGCCCCTGCGCGATCTCCTCGACGACCTTGCGGTCGAGCTTCCGGGCAGCGGCGACCTTGGAGATGAACTGGTCATAGACCCAGTCCACGGAATCCTGAAAGATGGCGAGCTCGGCCTCGGTCTTCGGGCGGATGATGGTGGCGGCATCGGCAAACTTGCCGGTCTTCACCGTGTCAAAGGTCAGCCCCAGTTTCTCGGTCGCCAGGCCCTGGAAGTTCAGGAACATGCCGAATACCCCGATGGAGCCCGTGATGGTCGTCGGCTCGGCAAAGATGCGATCGGAGGCCGTGGCGATCCAGTAGCCGCCGGAGGCGGCCACGGTGCCCATGGAGACGATGACAGGCTTGTCCTGGTTGATCAGGCGCAACTCGCGCAGGATGGCCTCGGAAGCGGTGACGCTGCCGCCGGGGCTGTTCACCCGGAGCACGACCGCACTGACGCTGTCGTCCTGCCGGATCTGCCGGAGCATCCGCGAGGTTTTCTCGCCATAGACATAGCCGTCCTCGTTGCCGGTGCCGTCCACAATTTCCCCCTCGGCGTAAACGACGGCAATTTTGCCCTTGCTGGCGCCGGACACCGCGATCTTGCCCTCGCCCTGCCGCTTGGCGGCCAGGCCGCCGGTGGAGACAAGGCGGGCATAATCCTTCAAGGCCACCTGGCGGAAGGGTTGACTGGAGTCCTTCCGCCCGGTCGCCGTCTTCAACTCGGCCAGCACCTCGTCAAGGTAGGCGATGCGATCCACCAGTTTGAGCTTCAGGGCATCGTCCGCGCGGATGAGTCCTTTGCTATCGACCGCATTCTGGATGGCCCCCGGGGAAAGTTTGCGGGCGGCTTCAATGGAGGTGGTGAGAGTGCCCCACACATCGTCGAGCAGCTTCTGGATCTGCGCGCGGTTCTCCGGGCTCATCTGCTTGAGGGTGAAAGGCTCGACGGCACTCTTGTATTTGCCGACCCGGGTGACCTGCACGCCAATGCCAAATTTCTCGAAGGCTCCCGTGTAGAACATCGGTTGTGAGGCCAAGCCGGGCATGACCACCGCGCCATAGGGATCGAGCACGATCTCGTCGGCCACCGAGCTGAGGTAGAATTCGCGGGTGCCCGCGTAGTCGAGGTAGGCCTTCACCGGCTTGCCCGACGCCTTGAACACCTCGATCGCCTCGCGCACTTCCTTCAGCGCAGCAAAGCCGGAACCATAGCCCTGGGCCTGCAACGTGCCTGTCAGGTAGAGTCCCTTGATTGCATCGTCCTTGGCGGCGGCCTCCAGCGCGCGGATGGCCTCGCGTAGTTGGATATGGCGTTGGCCCCGGCCGCCGAACAACTCCATAACTTCCTCCAGACCCTCAACCTGCGATGGCGCATCCTGAATATTCGCGGCCAGGTCGAACACGAGGTAGGAGCCGCTTTGAACCGCCACCGGCTTCTTCTCGCCCATGGCCACCATGACCCCGAAAAGCAGCATGACGATCAAGGCGCCGCCGAACAGGAAAACGAGCAGAGCCGCCAGCGTGGCAAAAAAGGAAGTGAAGAAGTTCTTCATGGCGGCGAACCTAGGCCGGCGGCCCGCTTCCGCCAGCGAAAAGCGGCGGACGGCCATGGAGCGAGTTGAACGGCATAAGGGCGCGACAGAAAACGCGAACATCCATTAAACTTCCGCTGCTAGGACCCGATTGTTTCACTCCCAGCCTTCCCATGCGTGCCGAAATCGCCTTAGCTTCCCGACATGAGTGAGAAAAAAGAACTGCTCACAACCAACCGCAAGGCCCTGACCATCAATCTGGACGGCACGCGCTACGGCACCATCGCGGAGATCGGCGCCGGGCAGGAGGTTTCCCGCATCTTCTTCCAGGTCGGTGGCGCCTCCGGCTCCATCGCGAAGACCATGTCCGCCTACGACATGACCTTCAGCGACGCCATTTATGGCAAGGCCCCGCGCTATGTGTCACGCGAGCGACTCGCGACGATGCTCGACCACGAATACCGGCTGCTCAAGGAGCGCCTCGCTGAAAAACGGGGAGACCGCACCAAGTTCTTCGTCTTCGCAGACACCGTTGTGGCCAAGAGCTTCAAGGGCCCCAACGACGGCCACGGGTGGCTGGGCGTCCGGTTCCAGCACGAGGTCGGCGCCGAGCCCAGCGACATCATCATCCACGTCCGCATGTGGGACAAGGAGAACGTCCTGCAACAGCAGGCCCTCGGCATCGTGGGAGTGAACCTCATCTACGGCGCCTTCAATTACTCCGCCGCCCCCGCGCAGCTCATCCAATCCCTGGCCGACAACATCGGCACCGACCGGATCGAAATCGACATGCTCCGCGTGAGCGGCCCGGCCTTCGGGGACATCGACAACCGCCTCCTTTCGCTCCGCCTCGTGCAATTCGGCCTGACGAACGCCGTGATGTTCAGCCCCAACGGGGAAGTTCTGCAACCCTCCGAGCTCCTGCACCACAAGGCCGTGCTCGTCGAGCGAGGCAGCTTCCGACCCGTCACCCACGTGAACGTGGACATGCTCACCTGCGCCACCGCGCAGTTCATGCAGGAACCGACCGTCAAGGGTAAGGACATGCTCGTGCTCATGGAAATCACCATGAACAACCTCCTGGCCGAAGGCGACCTGGACGCCACCGACTTCCTGGCGCGGGTGGACATGCTCGGACACATCGGCTTCACCACCCTGATCTCGAACTACTCCGAGTTCTACCGACTGGTCTCCTATTTCCGCCGCTACACCAAGGAGATGATCGGTGTCGCCATGGGCATCAACAACCTCCTCGAGATCTTCAACGAGAAATATTACGATAACCTCGAGGGTGGCATCCTCGAGTCGATGGGGCGCATGTTCCGGCACGCCGTGAAACTCTACGTCTACCCGATGCAGCAGGGCGCCTACGACCGCTATCTCGCAAGCGGGCATCCGGCCGGACAGGGCCAGGGCAACGGCCACGCCTTTGCCTCCGGCGTGATGATCACCGCCCGCAACCTCCACGTCACCCCGCATCTTCAGAACCTCTACGCCCACCTGCTCGAGAACCACTACCTCGACTGCATCCTGGGGGCCAATCCCGACTACCTGAACATCTTTTCCCGTGACGTCCTGCAGCGCATCAAGGCCGGTGACGATTCGTGGGAGAAGATGGTGCCGGCCAAGGTTGCCGATTTCATCAAGCAGCGGAAGCTCCTCGGCTACGTCGCCAAGACGCCAGCCGCAGGCTGATTTGCCATTCAGCCCCGCGCGGTATGCCGGCGCGTGCCTGCGGAGGCATTTTTTCCGTGTGTTCCAGCGGCATCGTCGCTTAAGCCTTCCCCTGTCCCATGCGCTTTTTCAAATATCACGCCCTCGGCAACGACTACATTGTGATGAACCCGGCCGACTATCCTGGCTGGCCGGCCCCCACCCCGGAGCAGATCCGCCTGATCTGCCACCGCAATTTCGGTGCCGGCTCCGACGGCATTCTCTGGGGACCGCTCCCCGCCGCCCAGGCGCAGTTCGGTCTGCGCATCTTCAATCCCGACGGCTCCGAGGCCGAAAAATCCGGCAACGGCCTGCGCATCTTCTCCCGCTACCTCTACGACCAGAAGCTCGTCGGCGACCAACCCTTCACCATTCAGACCCCGGGCGGCATCGTGGAATCCCGCGTCATGCAGCACGGCCAGGAGATAACCGTCGAGATGGGTCGCGTAACCTTCCAGAGCGACCGCATCCCCGTCGCCGGACCCGTGCGCGAGGTCCTCGGCGAGAAATTCGCCATCCAGGGCCGCGAATTCATCTTCAACGCCGCCGGCATCGGCAACCCGCATTGCGTCATGGTGCTGCCCACAGTCACTCCCGAGTTGGCGAGGCAATACGGTCCTGACATCGAGGTGCACCCGAACTTCCCTAATCGCATCAACGTCCAGTTCCTGCGGGTGCTCGACCGCCAGAACGTCCAGATCGAGATCTGGGAGCGAGGCGCGGGCTACACTCTCGCCTCGGGCAGCAGTTCCAGCGCGTCCGCCGCCGTGGCGCACAGGCTCGGGCTGGTCGATGCCAAGCTCACCGTGCACATGCCCGGCGGACAGATCGGCATCGAGATCGCTCCCGATTATGCCATCCGGATGACCGGCCCCACCACCCGCGTGGCCGAAGGTCGGCTCGACGCGGAGATGTTCTCGCAGCGGGTGACTACTTAAATTTTGACCTGGCTGGCCGCCCGGGTAGCTTGTCGCTGTCTCCCCTGCATGGGCAGCAACCGGCCCCAAGCGAACCCACCTCATGGCCATTCGGCACCTCACAATCGGCGGCTTGCTGCTGAGCCTGCTGTTCGCTCCGTGTGCTGCCACCACGGTGGAGGCACCGGACGTCGACTCGCTCCTCAGGCAGGCGGACTATGTCGTGCGCGCGGTCGTCAAATCTGCGACCCCCGAATGGCGCGAACACGCCGGCCGTCGCTTCATCAGCACCCGGGTTGAGCTGGAAATCAAGGAGGTCGTCAAAGGTGCGCCCCCCTCCCCCTTGGTGATCAACCTGGTTGGCGGGCGCATCGGCGCGAATGAATTGATCGTTGAGGGCATGCCGGTCTTTCACCCGGGCGACGACAACGTGCTTTTTGTGCATGGCGAACAACGTCGTATGCTCCCGCTG
>Ga0268298_10005210_pt1 | contig 12303 bp, 10 predicted proteins | sample WWTPWeurt_MetaG_FD_194462 | JGI IMG/M metagenome (GOLD analysis project Ga0268298, IMG submission 194462) | Activated sludge microbial communities from WWTP in Nijmegen, Gelderland, Netherland - WWTP Weurt | ecosystem: Engineered > WWTP > Aerobic digester > Activated sludge | place...
CTGCGCGCATCATGAACATCTGCGACATCTATGATGCGCTCCGCAGCAAGCGCCCCTACAAGCCCGCACTCGAGCATGCGCGGACCATGGAGATCATCTCATTGGGGGATGGGCGCACGCATCCCGGACATTTCGATCCCGTCATCCTCAGGGCCTTCCAGCAGCACCACACCACATTCCGCGATGTCTTCAAGGCCCACGCCGATTCCTGACTTCCAGGCGCGTCAGGTTCGTCGAATTGAAGTAGAGGGAGCATCATCCTGATGCGCTTACGCGCACATGGTGCGTGATCAGGCCGCCTAAATCATCTGGCCATTAGAGGTGCAAGCAAGGCACGGCATCTGCATGACCAGCCTGTGGTCGAGGAGGCCCCCTATGAAACAGACTTTGGCAAGATTGGCTCTACCAGGCGCGCTCGCGGTGCTCATGGCCCTCGGCAGTGCGCCTGCCGCTGCCCAGATTAGGATCGGTGTGGATCTCCCATCGATCCACATCCGCATCGCGCCGGACGCCCCGCCACCCCCCCAGGTGGAAGTCCGGATGCGCCGCCCCAGTCGCAACCATCGGTGGATCGCCGGGTACTGGGATCGCCGGGAAGACCGTTGGGCCTGGGCCCCGGGGCGCTGGGAACGGCCCTCGCGACGCGGTTCAAACTGGATCGCGGCGCGCTATCGGCGCGAGGGCGAAGCCTATCGCTACGAGCCAGGCCACTGGTCCCACCAGAAAATGATGGAGGGTGACGACTACACCCGCTGGCGCCGGGACCACGGTCGCGGCTCCGAAGGGCGAGGCGGCAAGGACAAGGATCACGGACGAGGCGACGACCGCCGGGAACACTAACCCAGGGACTCAACCTGCTGCTCGCAGGAAGGGAGACCGAAGGGGTCTCCCTTCCTTTTTGGCCGGGCCATCCAACCTGGTGGGTGAGACGTATTGAAATGTCCCTGCTCGAGCCTCCCTCCTCGCAAGGCTGCCTCGCTGCTGCTTGCATATGTTTCCTGGACAGCGCTTGGCCGGCCCAATCCCTGCCAGTCATGGAAATGGAACTCAAGCGATACGGAAACACCCCACGAGACAGCAGTGGAGGGGGCGGACGAAATTCGATGGCTTGGTGATGCCGTCTCCGGTGGGCGTACCGATGGACATGGAGGCGTAGCCTTCACCCAGGCCCAGACCGTAGAGGGTGGGTGCGTTCTGCACATAGATGGAACACTGCATGCGGCGTCCCATGCGGGTCAGGTTTCGGATATCGGTCGAATACATGGCGGCCGAGTGATGATTGCCTCCCTCGACCTGAAGGGCCAGTTCGATGGCACCTTCGACATCCTTCGCCACGGTGACGGGCAGGACCGGCATGAGTTGTTCCGTCCAGACCAGGAGATGGTCGTTGGCGACTTCACCCCACAATAGGCGCGTCGTTGCAGGAACCTCTAGGCCAATTCCCCGGGCCAGGACGGTGGCATCGCGCCCCACAAAGTTCCGGTTCAGAACAGGCTCTTGGCATCCCTTGCCACCTTCCCGGATAACCAGTCCAGCCAGAGCGTCCATTTGCGAGGAGGACAGCTCGAAGGCCCGGGCGTCCTGCCGCATGCATGCCAGGAACCTGGCCCTGGCGGCCTGGGTCACGATCACTTCCTTTTCTGAGATGCACAGGACGTTGTTGTCGAAACTCGCGCCGAAGATGATGTCCTCGGCACAATTCGGGAAGATGGCGGTCTCGTCCACCACCACGGGTGGATTGCCAGGCCCCGCCACGATGTTCTTGCAGACCTTGCCCGTGGTCATGGCGACCTTCACGATCGCGTGGCCACCCGTGACCAGGTTGAGGCTGATGTCCCTGTGGACCAGGAGGGCCCGGGTCGAATCATGGGAGATCGGAAACACCGTGGTGATCAGGCCCCCCGGGCCGCCGGCCGAGACTGCGGCCGACGCCAAGGCATGGACGATGTCCTTGCAGACGTGGACCGCCGACGGATGCGGCGCGAAGACGACGGAGTTCCCCGCGGCCAGGATGCCGATGGCGTTGGAGATGATGGTGGCTGCAGGATTGTTCGACGGTGTGACCGCCGCCACCACTCCGAACGGCGCGTACTCCACCAAGGTCAGGCCCTTGTCGCCGGTGTAGGCCCGTGACCCAAGATCCTCCACGCCGGGCGTCCGGGTGGCGCAAAGGAAGTTCTTCAGCGTCTTGTCATCGACGCGACCCATCTTCGTTTCCTCCACTGACATACGGGCCCAGCGCTCGGCGTTGTCGATGGCGGTCTTCCGAAGGGCCTCAATGACGGCCCGGCGCACTTCGAGGCCAAGGTCATGGAAAACGGCCTGCGCCTGGGCCGCAGCGGCCACAGCTGCATCGACCGTGCTGAACACCACCTGTGAGCCTGCCTCGCCGGGATCCGGGATCGGACAGGTCAAGGGGAGTCCCTCCACCTCCAGGGGCGGAAGGTGGAAGCTCGAGTGAAGGAGGTGGGTTTGATCCATGGGTCCTGATCTGTGGCGTCAACGTGCTGGGGCCTTCGTTCGGGACGAGGCGAGACTCGACCGAATCGGGTCTCGATCAGGAAAGGAGCGCAAGGTGCATGCCAGAGGGATCCATGGAACTGCGGCTGTCTGGCTAGAACCTGTAACTCCGGCGGCTGGCGGGCCTCAGGCTGAGTAGATCGAAACCAAGAGCCCGCCAGGTGACTTGATCACGCCAGAGGAGCCTTCGCGGGTGGGCGTCCTTCATCAGTTTGAAGGGATGGCAGGTCAATTCGACGGTTCGAGTCGGGAACGCCCTCACCCAGGCACGGCCGGTCAGTCCCATGGGAGCTCGGTCGAACGCCCCTGCCGGGCGGACCTCATGTTCCGTCGAACCCATTACCGGCCAAGGGGGTACCCAGAGGGCCAGAGATCCTTCCAGAGGAGGAGGACCAGCTCCACGAAGATCAACAGGATGATGATCCATTCCAGTTTCCGGCCCTTCCGGGTATCCAGCAGTCCCAGCAGCGTGGCACCCGCATCATGGAGATACGTGAGTTTCTCCCTGATGGCTCCCAGCCGTTCTGCCAGGTCGAACTGGCCGAACAAGGCGCCATCCAGGTGGGCCAGGGATTCGCTTTCCCAAGTCTCGGGAGGATCATCAAAGAGCGTCAGGCTGTCGAGCACGGCGGCCCTAACCTCCAGTGCGAAGCCAATGATCCGCAGCACCTCCCGGTGCGGCAAGAGCAGCTTACCGTCATGGCTGAGGGCCCGGACCACGGGTTGGAAGCGCGCCATGGCCTGGCTGACGGCATCCTCGAAATGATCCAGGGCCACGCTCTGAGCCACGGTGAGGCTCACGATGCGCAGCTTTTCCAGGGTGAATTCACGGATGTGGACTTCGCTGAACCCCACAAAATCCTCGGGGGTTCCCACTTTCACCTTCAAGGTATCCCGGGCGCGTTCCTCAAGCTGGTTCAGCCCTTTCAGGGCTTTGAGTTCTTCATGGATCTGCCGGATGAGGGCTTCCTGGCAGTTCCAAAAGACGACGCCGCCAAACCGGGCCATGAACACGAAGCTGCCGGGCTGGGGTTGCAGCACCAGCGGACTGGTTCCCAGGATGGGGTGGTCCGGATAGGTTGCACAAAAGGCCTTCAGATCGATATGGCCCACGAAGTAGTCAGCCTGGAGTTTGAAATCCCTCTCTTCCCCTTCGGGAAGCAGCAGGCGGATGCGGGGAGGCTGATTCATGGATTCTCTGAGCGGGCAGGGCTCAAGGGTCACCCCTCGGCAAAGGCGATGACCTGTCCCACGTGATAGGGCGTGTCCTCCTGCCCCGTGAAAGTCCGGATCACGCCCTTCTGGAACAGCACGCAGTGGGTCGAGCCACCAAACTGGAAATACCCCAGCTCTTGGCCCTTCACGACCCTGGCACCAGGCTTGATGCGTTCATCGATCATGCACGAGGAGATCTCGACCATGCCGATCGGCATGACGCACACCAGCCCGATGGCCTTGTTGTCGGCTTCGATGAAGAGGATGGCCCGGGTCTGGACATGGGCGATGTAGGCTTCGGACTGATCCTGGTCGGTCCAGTCTTCACCCATGCTCGGTGCTTGGCTGAAATAGAGCCCTTCCTTCACGTAGGCCTGCCGCACGGTGCCGGTGACCGGACTGTGCCAGCGGTGGTAGTTGAAAGGGTTCAGGAACGCCTGGAAGACATCCCCACCCACGAACTCATCCACGAACTGGTGGTCCAGCATGTCCTCCAGCGAGTAGGGCTGGGCCTTGACCCAGAACTTCTCACGCCGCTGCACATTTCGGGCGATCCGATAGACCGTGGCGTCACAGACCGCCACGATGGCCGACGGATCTTCTGGGGACTGGATGGGTCGCACACCAGGTCTGAGTTTTCGCGTGAAGAACTCGTTCCATGAGGAGAAACCCCAGTGCAGGGCTTCCGGTGTGTATTGATAGTCCTCCATGTGCAACTGGGCCTGGGCGGAGGCGCTCTGCCAGCCGGTGTCAGAAGCATTGAGGACATAGGTGGAGGCCTCGCTGCTGAGAAATCGACCCCAGACCACCAGCAGCTTCTTGAACATGGCATTGATCTTTGCGTCCCGATAGGCCGCGAACCCGGCGGCCGTCCCCATGGTCCAGATCAGGATGGCCGAGAAGGGTGTCCCCACCAGGGCGACTGCCTGCTTGAGCCCATCGGGCGGGATGTAGGCGGGAGCCATGGTCAGCACGGCGTTTAGCTGCGCCAGGAGTTCATGAGGGGTCTTCGGATGGTGCTCCTTGTACCGCGCGGGAATCTGGTCAATCATGGCCGTCATGGCCATGCGCACCAGGGGGTCCCCATCGATCAACGCCTTGAACTCCTGGATCACCGGATCCCAGTCGGCCTCGGCCGCGTGTGGCATCTTGGCGAACAGGGTCGCGACCATGTGGGCGGCCATCTCGTAGTCCGCAGGCAGCCAAGGCGCGCGCGCCGGCATGGGCGACCTGAATGGCCCTTCAATTATGGCAATCGCGGCATGATTCAACGTTGGCACCCGATGCCCCTGCGGCTGAGTGCCACGACCCGGTTGATTCACCCGAAGCCCTCCCTGTGCAGGGACAGAGCACGGCTCATGCCAGACCGGTCAGGCGCCACACTTTGGGCGTCTGCCGAGACCCACCAGGGCTCTGTGCCTCGAACGGCACTGCCGGCGGCCCTGGCGGGGTGCCGGTTGGGCTGCTCCGGCCCGAGTTCCGCCCATCGGAGCAGCGGATACCCATGTGGGCTCGTTCAGATTGATGCCGCCAGCAGTTCGAAATGATCGAGTCGTGGTGGGTCCCTTGATGGATCAGCCGATTCCGCGCCCGGGAATCGGCCGAACTTTGCTGGCCTTCTAGTAGCAGACAGGCATCGGCACGTATGGTGCTCCTGACTTCGCTTCCCCTTCAGGCTGGGCATCGTCGTGGTCGAGGAGGCCCGCAAGGCCTTCATGCGAAGGGGAGGGGTGCCGATGGTCCGAACGGCTCCCTGAGGTCATCGGCGGGCCGGCCTACAGGCCTCGAAGAGGAACTCCCAGAAAGCCTTCTCTCAGTTCCCCAAACGTTCCTGGCTCGAACTCAACGAAAGAGGCCTTGAGGGCAAGGTGGGCAGGGGGATGCCCAAGTCCGCGGGCTCCAAATCCCGGGGCTTCGGGTTGATCGCTTCTCTGGGCAGATGGGTGTCCCTCAGAATCCCCCGCTTGAGGAGCTTGGAAAAGATTCCCAGGCACTCGTTCGGTTCGAAGGGCACCATGGAGAGGATGTCCCGGATGCTCCAAAGACCGTTCACGCGGCTGGCGAGGAAGGCTTCATTCGGACCCAAGTTGGTGGTCATCAGTTCATCCAGGCTCACGGCGATTTCGGGAACGAGGTCCAGCTCCACCCTTTGCTCATCGAGGAGAACTTGCACGACGGCCATCATCTTGGTGGCGTCAAGGTGCCAGGGCTGGTCTGTGAGGATGCGCTGGAGTTCTTCCTGGGCCTCCTTCAGGTTCTGCATTTCCACCAGGGCCCGGGCCCGCTGGAGTTGGAGGCTTTGGTTTTCGCCCAGATTCCCTCCGGCATGGACGATGCCGACCATGCCCCTTTCGTATAGGTCAAAGAGCAGCTTATTGACCTTGTACTCAGGCATCCGGATTTCAATCACAAGCTGATCCACCCGCTTGATTCCATTCAGGCGTGAGAGGACATCGGCATCTTCGCTGGCAAGCGGCAAGCGCTCGGCAATGGCCTCGGAAAGGGCCGACAAGATGGCATCCCCACCCTTGATCACCCTACGGATACGCTTCCAGTCGTCCAGGCGTCGGGCACCTTCGAGTACGATCCCGGTCACATCCAGGCTCAGGAGCATGGACTTCTGGTGAGCTCCCACACCTTCATCGAATTTAAAGCTTCCGACACTCCAGAGGAACGTGTCGAAGATGCTTTCCTCGACTTTCAATTGCATGATGCGGCGGATCTCATGTTCGGTGACGAGTTGCCGGTTGACGAGAATGCGGCCCAGCAGCTGCTGTTCATCCTCCTGCGCGGAGAGGGCCTCTTGAAGCTGGTCTTCCGTGATGCGGTTGAAGGTAAGCAGGTACTGGCCCAGGTACTCTCGGGGATCCGAGGACCAGATGCTGGTGATATGGCCTTCCTGAAAGGCCACTCGCTTAGTGTGGAGGGTGCCCTTAAGTTCCAGGACACCGGTCTTCCTTCCCACAGCCAGCAGCTGGAAGATGTCCTCCAGTCCCATGCTTGCCAGATCACCCCTCAGCGACAACTGATGCCTCCCGTTACCCACAACCTGCTGGCAGCAGGAATCAGGCCATTTCTATGTACAGCTGATTTGGCATTTAAATCGTAACCACTCGATTTTTGTGGCCATTTCTTCGATCAAGACGAACGATCCGCTCCTTCAACCTGAAGGAGGAATGCCATCGATGCGCGCCATCGATCCTGACCACCAGGAACGCCTGAAAACAGACCCTAGATGACCGATGCCATTCCTGGTTCACGGAAGGAGGGCAGGGCTGTTGGAAGCGGGAGTCCGTCCGCGGCGGGCTCCGTGGAGGATGAAGCATCGTCGCGGGGCCACTCAAGGTGCGCGGAGAGTGCGGCATGGTCTGAGATCTTCGACCAGGGCGTACCGGAATGCATCTCGGCCAGTTGGACCGTAAAGCCGCGCACATAGATGCGGTCCAGCCGCAGCAGGGGGCGCTTGGCAGGGAAACTCCGACCCGGGGAATGGAGCCCGCCAAAGTCGCCGCCGAAGGCCTCGGTGAGCCCTAGGCGATGGGCCAGCAGATCATCGGCCTCGTTTCGCCAGTCGTTGAAGTCACCGGCGATGATGAGGGGCGAATCGGGGTCGGCAATGCCCTCAAGGTATCTCGAGAGAGCATCCATCTGGCGGCGCCGCGAGCGGGCGAACACCGAAAGATGGACACAGACACAGTGAAGCGGCTTCGGCAGACCTGGCAGGAGCATGGTGCAATGCAGCAAGCCACGCCGCTCGAACCTAAGTTGGGTGACGTCCTGATTGTGGGAGTGCTCAATCGAAAAACGGGCAAGGATGGCATTGCCATGGTGCCCGTGACCGTAGATCACGTTGCCTCCATAGGCGGTGGACTGCCAAACATCCTCGGCCAGGAATTCATGCTGGGGCTGGTAGGGCCAGTCTTCGAATTTCTTGGCGTACCTGCTGTTGAGCCCCTGGACCTCCTGAAGAAACACAATGTCTGGATCAAGGTCCCGCAGCCGCTCCCGAAGGTCATGCACCATCAGGTGCTGATGGAATTGAGAAAACCCCTTGTGGATGTTGTAGGTGACGACGTGGAGTCGCACGGGATCGGTGGCGTTCACGAGGCTGAGAACATCCTTTCCTGCGGGTGGGTGGCTACCCCTCCTGGTGAGAGTGGCTTTTAACTAAGGAAGCCGACAGGCTACTCCGCCTGTCGGTCCGCCTCTTCCTCCTGCATGTCAGCGAAGAGATCCTCCACCACCTCCCGGCTCTCCTGGGTCACTTCGCCGGTCAGGGCTTCGGTCACGTCGCCTTCGGTCATGGCCCGGCCAAATTGCTCATGGAGGGGGCGTTCCTGCACCTCCATTGGCACGGTTGTCGGTTCCTCCCTAAATACCACCCCAAGAGATTCAGACTCTTCCCGCGTCAGGTTCAGGTCGTCCTTGGTGTGTGGTCGTCCAGGAGCCATGGGCGGTTACTTCCCCAGAACCTTTTCGACTTCGCCGATCTTCTTCTGGATGCGGCCGCCGACTTTCTCCTGAGCGCCTTCTGACTCGAGGGTGGGGTTGCCGATCACCTTCCCGACCGACTCTTTCACCTTGCCCTTGAGTTCATGGACGTTTCCAGCAACCTGGTCCTTCGTGCTCGATTTCATGGTGGCCATCTCCTTGGGGCGAACAGGAATGAGCTCCTGCTGCACCACTCCACACGCACCCTTTAAGCCACTTCGCAAGACACCTATACTTAGCATTTAATGGAGTGGTTCTTTGAGTTAGCTTCAATCCTTTCAATCAAATTGAATGGTTGGAAGGCTCATTGCGAAGCAATCGGTGCCCTACCCAGGCCCCACATGGCCTTTGGCCTATTTCCCCGGAGGGCCCTCATCCATCTCGCCACGCATTACTTCAATGTCATGCCCATGAGATACCTCAGTTGCGCAATTTGTACAAACCCTACATACACTTGGCTTTCTGGACTTTGAAAACAGCCCCTAGAGTGCCTCCCCCTCGGATGACTCATGGGAATCCGGGGGGGGCAGTGGCCTTAGGACCCGGGCGCGAGGGGCCTGTCAGTGCTTACGGGAATAGCCCGTCAGTCGGTGGCGCCCTTGAAGACCATGAACTTTACCCGGACCCATGCGGCCCGGTTGTAGGCTCCGCTGGGGTCATAGGGTATGAACTCGCTGAGCACGACTTTGGCGAGCCGCCCCGAACTGGTCCGGACCACATAGACGTCCCCCGCCTGGATGGTATACCGCTGACTGACGCCCACTGCGTGGCTGAGGTACTCCGTGGCGTGATTCTTCGTGATCTGGTCGTAGGGCAGGTCCGTGACCTTGACGGAGGGAATGTTGTACATGTACAGCTGCCAGACGCCGTCCATCCACCAAGGGAACAGGTCATAACGCTCGGCCGGCCAGGGGACCGCATCGCCCTCCTCCCAACCGAAGCCACCGACGAGGTTGGCGTCGAGGTCCAAGGTGTTCTGGGACCAGTCGTCATCCCAGTACCAGCCGTAGTAGGCATTGAGATACTGATCCCCCATCAGGTAGGGTTTTTCGACACTGAAGCCACCCTTCTTCTCCGTGTACAGCGCATTCTCGGTGTGGGCGACCAGCAGCATTCGGGGCCAGACTGACTCAGGCACACCCGTCAGATCGCAGGTCCAGACAAACGGGCGCTTGTAATCATCCACCACCTTGCCGAGCTCGATGACGGGGTAGCTGGGATCGTCCGGGAAGAAAAGCTTGACCCAGTCGATGGGGGCATTGACGCCCTCTGTGATCTGGGTCTCGAGGAAGGGTTTTCCGGCGATGCTCACATTGTCGATCACGGCCCACTCGATGGTGGGCTTGACTGGCGCAGGCGTCACATAGATTCCTGTGAGAGGGCGATCGCGTACCGTGCCCTTGATGTTGGTGACCCGGATCCCCTCGTTGCCCTTGAAGGTGTAGCCATTCGGATAGGACGAGTAGTCGGCCTGGGGGTAGTACACGAAGAAGTCTGAGCCCACTAGGTCCCGAGCCATGGCCCTCGCGTTGCCTTGGCTGTCGATGAACTCCACCTTGGTGACGCCGTTGTAGTCGTCCACCACGGCGTTGACGCTGCCCGAACTGGTGTCGTAAAAGGCGTAGAAGATATCGCTCTCGATGGTCTGGCCATTGGGCACGGTGGGTCTGGGCGCACGGGCGATGATCACGGAGTTCGGGTTCAGGCGCAGGTCGAATGCGTTGAAGTCGCTTGGCAGCGCGGCCCCCTTGACCAGCCCGTTGGCAGCGTAGGTTCCGCCGTCTACGCAGACAGTCCACTTCTCGAGGTTCACTGTCCTCGGCAGGCCGTCCGTGCCCTGGTAGGTGAAACCCAGGCCGTTGGTGGCGGTGCCGCCGGCCCCCCAAAGAAAAGCATCACCAAGGGTGACGCGGGGCGCAGTGGGGCGGCCATCTGCGTAGACCAGGCTATGAGTGAAATTGCCGTCTCCGGCATCGAAGTAGAGGTCAGCGCACACGGCCCTGCAGCGGACCATGTACTCATTCCAATCCCCAAGGCTCTCGTAGGCGCCGGTGGTCTTGTTCAGGCGCATGACGTCCGCGGCCATCTGGGTCATGGTCAGGCTTACCGGCGCCCCGCATTCAAGGGCCCTGAGCTCATTGAGGGTCAGGTAGATTGGCGTACCATTCTGGGTGGTGTCCACGACCCAGAACACGCCGGGGGTGGAGGGGTAGGTCCCCCCGGGCTCCAGCAGATTGATCTGGCTCTGGCCCGGCTGGAAGGTGGCGATGTTATGGCCGCCGATGCGCAGGGCGAGTGTGGGCACCACATTGCTCGCACACGCTGTTCCCTGGTTGTAGACCTTCAGGAAGAGCTTCAGCTGGGCAGCCTGCGTTGGGTCTGTGGTGGTGGCCTGACTCCACTCCTGCGAGGTCACACGAGAGCCGCCCTGGGAGACCGCGTTGCTCGTCTCGTTCGTATTGGAGATGCTGCCTCCGTAGTTCGCATGCACATCCACGGTGGCCGACACCCCAGGGAAGCTGAATCCCACACTTGCGCTGACTCCCACCTCCCAGTTGTCCTCCCGGGTGCGGGAGTGGGAGGCAGTTGCCGTGCTGTCCCAGGTGGCCCCTTCCTCCACTGAGCGGCCCTGAGTCACCGTGATTTCCTTCTTGAGGGTGACCCGGTATCCCTCCATGCGAACGACGATTTCTGGCAGCGCCGGCACCATGGGCAGGTCGCCCGGCGACTTGACGGACACGTCCATGTTCACGCCGGAGACTTCAGTGAGGTCGTCGAAGGGGTCCTGGTCCGTGGAGCGCTGATACGGATCGGACTTGAAGTAGCGCACCGAATGATCGCCATTCCAGAGCTTGGGTTTGGCGGTCAGGGCGTCCCAGGTGTAGCCGTACAGCTCCATGTAGTCCGGAATCCCGTCCTCATCGCTGTCCACGAGATCGCCGTCCATGACGCCGTCACCGTTGTCATCCCTGTCAAGGGCTGCGATGGTGCCATTCTTGTTTGCGTCGGGGACCAGGTCCGCCTGCCCCCAGGTCTTGGTGCCGAAGACCTCCACGTTGTCTGGGATGCCGTCCCCGTCTGAATCCACGGAGTTTGGATTGGTGTGGAGCACGGTGAGTTCGACGTCATCAGGCACGCCGTCCCCGTCGGTATCCGGGTGGCCGGCCCGCAGGGAGCTGATGGTCTGCTCATACACGGAGGCGATGGTCAAACCCGTGACCGGGGCAGTGCCGCCCCCGGCGGTGGTCCCTCTTCCTCCGCCCCCGCAGGCAAGCGTCAAGCTCAAGGCGGAAAGCAATATGAGATGCCACTTGAATGCACCGTTCATCATTTCCTCCAGGATGTATAGGCCGATCGGCCGGCCTGCCCTCTGTCGTTGACAGTCATGTCCCTCAATGGAGCCGTTCCCATCGCAGATCGTTCGCCTGGATCCCGGCCATGAGCCTCCTGGATCCGATGGATCGTGCCCGAGAGCGGGTTCCAAAAACGTGCGTCATGTGCGTTTCCCTCGGCCTCTGCTCGCTGGAGGTGGGGTGTTCCGACGCCTGAAGTTAAAGATGACCTAAGTGGAAGCAATTTACGCCAACCTTCTCTCTGCCGCCAGAGAAAGGTGTCCATCTTGTGATGAATGTCTGTTTCTTCCCCAGGAGGTCCTTTGCTATGGCCTGTTTCAGAGTGAGGCGCAATTTCGCGCATGGCGTCACTCCTTCCCCACCTGGACCGGGCCCCACTCTAAATTGAAAACAGGCCCTAGTGCGACCGGAACTCCACACCATCAGGAAGGGGAGACGGAGTCCAACCTTTGTGGACCCTTTGTGACTTGGCAAGCTTCAGATGCCAACTTCGGTAGAACGTCAGGGCCGTGAAATCCAAGTCTCGCTGTAACTTACCGAGCTTCCTGATGGAGACTGTATCTCCCGCGCCTTCCACACTGGAGAACTATTCAGGGTTGTTCACGACTGAGTAGGCCAGTTCCTGCATGCACAATTCGCACATTTTCCGTATGGCCCCAAAAGGCAAAGGGCCAAGACCGTTAAGTCTTGGCCCTTCTAGGTGTTTTTGGTCGGCGCGAGAGGA
>Ga0268298_10005211_pt1 | contig 12303 bp, 11 predicted proteins | sample WWTPWeurt_MetaG_FD_194462 | JGI IMG/M metagenome (GOLD analysis project Ga0268298, IMG submission 194462) | Activated sludge microbial communities from WWTP in Nijmegen, Gelderland, Netherland - WWTP Weurt | ecosystem: Engineered > WWTP > Aerobic digester > Activated sludge | place...
GGCGAGGCCACCATGTGCTGCGGCGCCGGCGGCGGCCGCTTCTGGCTGGAGGAGCACCTGGGCAAGCGCGTGAACCACGAGCGCTTCGAGCAGGCCATGGAAACGAAAGCCACTACCATCGCTGTGGGCTGCCCCTTCTGCAACGTCATGCTGAACAACGCGGCGGGCGAGACCAATCATGAGGGCGTGGCCACCACGGATGTGCTCGAGCTGGCTGCGAAGGCGCTGAAGGCCTGATCAGGTCCCTTCTCCACCAAGCGGGGCGCATGGCGCCCCGCTTGGTCCGTACGGCCAGCGGCTGGTAGATTCCGGTGAGAGGTAGAGAATGCAGGAGCAGCACCCAATCAAGCATTTCGCCCCAGGCTGGTTCGCCGTCATCATGGGCACCGGGGGCCTGGCGAACATCCTGTTCTTCTGGGAACGCCAGTTTCCCGGCCTCTGGCGCACCAGCTACGCCGTGGCGGCGCTCGCCGATGTGGGCTACTTCGTGGTGCTGGTCCCCTGGCTGCTGCGCTGGTTCCATCATTTCGACTACGTGCGGCGGGACCTCGAACACCCCGTGGCCAGCAACTTCTTCGTCACCATGCCGGTGGCCACGGTCATCCTGGGCACCAACATCCACCTCATCTGGAGCCCGTACCTTGCTCCGGACCTGGTCTTCGCATCGACCTTGGCCTGCTGGATCATCGCCGTCCTCGGCGTGGCGGGGTTCACGCTCTTCACCACCTTCCGTTTCATCCGCTCCGAAGCGGTGCCGGACCCCGCCACCATGAACTTCTCCTGGATCATGGCGCCCATCGCCAACATGGCCCTGCTGCTGCTGGGCAACCAGGTGCTCGGTTCGATCCTCCAGCGCCACGCCGCCTGGGGGCTGACGGTCTTCGTGATGAACGCGGCCATGCTCGGCATCGGCTTCTTCTTGTTCCTCTTCGTCGGAGCCATCATCTTCGTGCGGCTGGCCCAGCATCCCCTGCCTCCGGCGGACACCACCCCGACCTTCGGCATCTTCCTCAGCGCGGCGGGTCTCGCGGTGAGCTGCCTCCTGGATTTGGGGACCCACGCGAAGGCCCTGGGCCTGGTGACGGAGCCGGGGGTCTTCACTGTGGGGGCGGCCGCCCTCTGGGGTTTCGGCATGTGGATCCTGGCCATCATCGCCATCATCTGCGTCCATCAGCTGCGGCGGGGGGGCATCCCCTTCGGGCTGGGCTGGTGGGCTTTCGTATTCCCGCTCGCGGCCTACACCATCGGCAGCCAGAAGCTCGCGGGGCGGTTCCCCTCTCCGCTTACGCAGGGCTATGCCATGGCCCTGACGATCCTGCTGGTCCTGCTCTGGGTCTACATCCTGGTGAACACGCTGCGAGGGGTGGTCCGGGGCACGCTGTTCAGGGGCCGCCCGCTGATTACGCCCGTGGATGGCTGCGGACAGTAGCCACCGGGCCGCCCCAGGCCGAGGGCCACAGGGTGGCTCAGCGCCGGGGCAGGGCCTCCCTCAGGAGGCTCCGGGTCTCGCGGAGCATGGCCGCCGTGTCCTCCCAGCCCAGGCAGGCGTCGGTCACCGAGCAGCCATAGCGCAGGTGCGAGAGGTCGGCGGGGATGGGCTGGTGGCCCTCCTCGATGAAGCTCTCCACCATCACGCCCACGATGGACCTGTTGCCGCACAGGATCTGGTGGGCGCAGTCGTGGAGGACCAGGGGCTGGAGCTTCGGGTTCTTGAGGCTGTTGGCATGGGAGCAGTCCACCACGATGTTCTCGGTCAGGCCCGCCTTGCGCAGGGCCGCCTCGGCCAGTGAGACGCTCACGGTGTCGTAGTTGGGGCGGCCGCTGCCGCCCCGCAGCACCAGGTGGCCCAGGGCATTGCCCCGGGTGCGCACGATGGCGGCCTGGCCCTGGTCGTTGATGCCCAGGAAGCTGTGGGGATGCGAGGCCGACAGGATGCCGTTCACCGCCGCGCCCAGGTCGCCGTCCGTGGCGTTCTTGAAGCCCACGGGGGTGGAGAGGCCGCTGGACATCTCCCGGTGGGTCTGCGACTCCGAGGTCCGGGCGCCGATGGCCGTCCAGGCGATGAGATCGCCCAGGTACTGGGGCGTGATGGGATCCAGGGCCTCGGTGCCGGCGGGCAGGCCCAGCTCGCCGATGCGGAGCAGGAACTCCCGGGCCTTCCGGACTCCCTCCTCGATGTGGAAGGAGTCGTCCATGCGGGGATCGTTCACGAAGCCCTTCCAGCCCGTGGAGGTGCGGGGCTTCTCGAAGTAGACCCGCATGACCAGCAGCAGGGTGTCGGAGACCTCGTCGGCCAGGGCCTTCAGCCGCCGGGCGTAGTCCAGCCCGGCCATGGGGTCGTGGATGCTGCAGGGGCCCACCACCACCATGAGGCGGGGATCCTCCCGCGCCAGGATGCGCTGGAGGTCGCGGCGGCCGGCGGCCACGGTTTCGGCCACGGCATCCGGCACGGGCAGGGCCGCATGGAGCTCGCCCGGCGAGGGCATCCGGTCGAAGGCGTCGATGTTGAGGTTTTCGAGGGCCTGGTGGGTCATGGTCGCGGTTTTCCTGGGAAACGAAAAACCCCGATCCCTGGTGAGGATCGGGGTGGTCGGTGGGAGGTTCCGGAATCTTAGGAAGGACCCTGGCCGCGCCACGCGCGATCCGCGCGGGGACTCCAATAGGGATAGGTGAACCGGTGGGACATGGGGTTTCCAGGGGGTGACTCATCCTGGGGCAAGGCGCGGGAGAGCGTCAAGGTGGGGGCAGCCCCCGCCGTGGGCGCCACCTGCACCGCACCCCTGCTCCGGGGCATCGGCACCCGGGCTGCGGCCCCTGTTGTGATCATACAAAAATGTCATATTAAAATTAATTTGATACAATTTTGTAAAACTTGCCTTTGGAGCCCCCATGAACCCCTCGGAGGATGCCCTTCTGCTCTCACCCCTGCTGGAGCTCTGCCACGGCCTGGCTGCCTCGGACCTCCGCTCGGCGCTGCCCAGGGCACTGGAGATCCTGTCGGAGGCCTTCGGGGCCCTGAACGGGGCCATCCTCCTGGCCGATGATGAAGGGAAGGGGCTGCGCATCGAGGCGGCCCGGGGCCTGTCCCGGCAGGCGGCGGAGCGGGCCCACTACAAGGCGGGGGAGGGCATCAACGGCCGCGTCCTGGTGAGCGGCAAGGCCGTGGTGCTGCCCCAGGCCAGCCAGGAACCCCTGTTCCTGGACCGCACCGGCGTGCTCAGGGAGCAGAAGCGGAAGAAGACGGAGCTCTCCTTCTTCTGCGTGCCCATCTTCCTGGATCAGAAGGCGGCGGGGACCCTCTGCCTCACCGTGCCCTACGACCGCCACCGCGACTTCGACCGGGATACCAAGTTGCTTCAGATCGCCGCCTCCATGGTGGGCCTGGCCATGAAGGTGGCGCGGCTGGTGGCCGCCGACCGGCAGCGGCTGGTGGAGGAGAACCAGCAATTGCGCCTGGAGCTGCGCGAGCGCTACGACCTGCGCCACCTCATCGGGCACAGCCACGCCATGCAGCGGGTCTATGAGGCCGTGGCCCAGGCGGCGCCCAGCAGCACCACGGTGCTCATCCGGGGCGAGTCCGGCACCGGCAAGGAGCTGGTGGCCCACGCCCTGCACTACAACTCGCCGCGGGCCGAGAAGCCGTTCATCAAGGTCAGCTGCGGGGCCCTGCCCGAGAACCTCATCGAGTCCGAGCTCTTCGGCTATGAGCCCGGCGCTTTCACGGACGCCCGGCACCAGAAGAAGGGGCGCTTCGAGCTGGCCCACGGCGGCACGCTGTTCCTGGACGAGGTGGGAGAGCTGTCCCCGGCCACCCAGGTGAAGCTGCTGCGGGTGCTGCAGGAGCGGGAGTTCGAGCGACTGGGCGGGGTGAGCCCCGTGAAGGTGGACGTGCGCCTTCTCGCCGCCACGCACCGGGATCTGGAAGCCGCCGTGAAGGCCGGGACCTTCCGCGAGGACCTCTACTACCGCCTGCAGGTCTTCGAGGTGTTCATGCCGCCGCTCCGGGAGCGCCAGGCGGACATCCTCCTGCTGGCGGACCACTTCGTGGAGAAGGTCGCCGCGGCCCAGGGCAAGGACGTGCGCCGCATCTCCACCTCGGCCATCGACATGCTGGCGGCCTACCACTGGCCCGGCAACGTGCGCGAGCTGGAGAACGCCATCGAGCGGGCCGTCCTCGTCTGCGAGGGGGGCGTGATCCACGCCCACCACCTGCCCCCCTCGCTCCAGACCGCCGAAGTCTCCGGGACCCTGCCGGGCACGGGCCTGGGCGAGGCCGTGGCCGCCTTCGAGCGGGACCTGCTGCAGGACGCCCTGAAGTCCGCACGGGGCAACCGCTCCCGCGCCGCCCGGCTGCTCCAGACCACGGAGCGCATCCTGAACTACAAGGTGCAGAAGTACGGGCTGGAGCCTGAGCGCTTTCGCAGCTCATAAAATTACAAAATTGTTTATAAATTTTTGAAAGTATACATTTTTGTACACTCGATTTACCATTGCTGTCGTCATTTATTCTTTTTAATTTGAATCATATAAACATTTGAATTCCACTTTGGCGCTTGCCCCCGTTCCGGCATGTTCCCTGCGAAAGGAATCAGGCAGAGGGGCCGATGGTCGGCTCCGAGAACTGGGAGGGCGGGATCGGAGCACACACGACCGTGGCCTGGGCTGGAACAACGGATTCCCACCGGGCTCAGGCCACACCGATCCACTGACCTGCGTAGGAGGACTTTTCATGGACCGGCGGAAGCTCTACAGGCTTGTCGCAGTGGCGGTGGCCTTCGCGGCCATGACGCCCCTGCTCTTCGCGGGCGACCCGAATGGTGGGGCCACGGGCGGCATCCAGAATGTCCCCGCCGCCACCGCCGGAGCCCCGACTATCCAGGAACTGGGCGCGGCCGTGGGCCAGACCAGGGTGGCGCTCAACTTCGTGTGGGTTCTCTTCGCGGGCTTTCTCGTGATGTTCATGCAGGCCGGCTTCGCACTGGCGGAGGCGGGGTTCACCCGCGCCAAGAACGCCGCCCACACCATGATGATGAACTTCATGGTCTACGCCATAGGCATCCTGGGCTTCTGGGCCGTGGGTTACGCCCTGCAGATGGGTGGGTCGGGGGTGCCCATGGGCGCGGCCCTCAGTGCCCCCGAAGGCATGTCGAAGCTCATCGGCCCCACCATCGGCGGCCAGGTCTGGGGCCTGTTCGGCGGCAAGGGCTTCTTCCTGACGGGCGTCGCCTATGATGTCTCGGCCTTCGCCATGTTCCTGTTCCAGATGGTGTTCATGGACACGGCCCTCACCATTCCCACCGGCTCCATGGCCGAGCGGTGGAAGCTGTCAGCCTTCATCATCTACGGCTTCGTGGCCTCGGCCCTGATCTACCCCGTCTTCGGCTGCTGGGCCTGGGGCGGTGGCTGGCTGGCCTCCCTGGCGAAGGTTGGCCTCGGCCATGGCTACGTGGACTTCGCGGGTTCCGGCGTGGTCCACCTCACGGGCGGCGTGATGGCCCTCACCGGCGCCATCGTCCTCGGCCCCCGCATCGGGAAGTACATCAAGGGCAAGGCCCAGGCCATCCCCGGCCACAACCTGCCCATGGGCGTGCTGGGCTGTTTCATCCTGGCCTTCGGCTGGTTCGGCTTCAATGCCGGCTCCACCCTGGCTGGCACGGACCTCCGCATCGCCGTGGTGGCCGTGAACACCATGCTGGCCTCGGCTTCCGGCGCCGCCCTGGCCTACCTCTACACCCTGAAGAAGTTCGGCGCCCCTGACCTCTCCATGGCCGTCAACGGCATGCTGGCCGGCATGGTGGCCATCACTGCGCCTTGCGCCTTCGTGACCGCACCCGTGGCGGTCCTCATCGGCGCCGTGTCCGGTGTGCTGGTGGTCGCGGCCGCCCTCTTCATCGAGAACAGCCTGAAGATCGATGATCCCGTGGGCGCCATCGCGGTCCACGGCGTCAACGGCGCCTGGGGCCTCATCGCGCTCGGGTTGTTTGCCGATGGCACCTACGGCCAGGGCCTCAACGGCGCCGCCTCTGGCGTGACCGGCTTGTTCTACGGAGATGGCAAGCAGTTTGTGGCCCAGCTCATCGGCATCGGCGCCAACATCCTCTGGGTGGGAAGCACGAGCTTCGCGCTCTTCAAGGTGCTGGACAAGGTGATCGGCATGCGCGTCACGCCTGAGCAGGAGATGGCGGGACTCGACTTCCACGAGGTATCGGCCCCGGCCTATCCGGGCGATGGCTCCACGGTGAACACGCCCGTGATGATCCTCCCCAAGCCCCTGACGACCACCGCACCCATGGGAGGCAAGGCATGAGACTCATCACAGCCATCATCCGGCCGGAGAAGCTCGAAGAGGTGAAGACAGCTCTTTTCGCCGCCGAAGTCACCGGCATGACGATCCTCCGCGTGGCGGGCCACGGCGGCGAGAAGATCGCACTGGAGACCTACCGCGGAGCGCCGATGGTCTACGAGTTCCACGAGAAGATCCAGCTGGAGATCGCGGTCTCGGAGCCCTTCGTGGCGGTCACCGTCAAGGCCATCCTGGATGCCGCGAGAACCGGCGAGGTCGGCGACGGCAAGATCTTCGTGCGCCCCCTGGAGCAGGTCATCCGCATCCGGACCGGCGAACTCGACAACGAGGCCCTGACTCCGGAGCCCATGCGCCACCACTGAAATCCAAGTCCCATCAGGCCTCAGGGGGTCCGGCTGCTTGGCGGCGCCCCCCGTGGGGGAGGCTCTGCCCGTCGCTCCCGCTTCCACATTCACGCACCCACCCATGGAGTCCCCAAGTGGATCTGTTTCGAGTCCTCCCCCTAAGCTCAGCCCTGGCCGCCCATCTGCTGGCCCAGGCTCCGGCCACTCCGGCACCGCCCGCCCCCCCTTCCATCCTGGGCTTCGCCCTCACGGGCTCCACCACCATCGGCTCCCAGTACATCTTCCGTGGCCTGACCCAGACCGACGGCAGGCCCACGGTCCAGGCCGAGCTGGACCTGGTGCACCCGACGGGTTTCTACGTGAGTGCGGCCCTCAGCAACATCTCCTGGATCACGGACCAGTTCTCCAGCGGGCCCGTCTCCGCCCCCGTGGAGGTAGACCTGTTCGGCGGCTACAAGTGGGGCTTCGCCAAGGACTGGACACTGGACCTCGGGGCCTACCGCTACCTCTACCCCGGCGACTACAAGAGTCTTCCCGGCTACAACCCGAACACCACGGAGGCCTACCTGGGGCTCAGCTTTCGCTGGGCCAGCCTCAAGTACTCGCGGGTGGTCAGTGGAGGCAACTTCGGCATCGCCCAGGCTGAAGGCTCCACCTACCTGGACCTGAGCCTCACCGTTCCCCTGGGCGCGAGCGGGTACTCGCTACTGGCCCACGGCGGCAAGACCACCTACAAAACCAGCGATGCGGCCCTCAATGATCTGCTGGACTACACGGACTACAAGCTGGGGATCAGCAAGGAGGTCAAGGGCCTCGTGGTCACCCTGGCTGGAACGAACGCCGACACCAAGGACGGCGGCTACCGGAACGCCCTGGGCCGGAACATTGGCAAGGACCGCGTGACCTTCACCATCGCCAAAGCCTTCTGAGCTCCTGGGACCTTTCCCCGGGCTCGACGGGCCCCCATCACGATGGCCGGCCAATTCCGATAAGCTAGCCTCCATGTCCCTCGATCCCCGCCTTCTCGAGATCCTCTGCTGCCCGGCCTGCCATGGCGACATGGCGGAAGAGGCGGAAGGCCTGCACTGCCTGGGGTGTGGCCTGCTCTATCCCATCGAGGACGGCATCCCCGTGATGCTGGTCGACGCGGCGAAGAAGGTGGGCAAGTGAGCCCGAAGCAGCAGCAGAGGGCCACGGAACGGCCAGCGGCCGTTGCCGCCCGGAGGGTGGCTGCACAGGGCGGCTCCAACGCTGCGAGCCGTGCGAGCAGGAGCACGTACAGCGTGCGTCCGGTGGAGGTGCAGCCATGAGGTTGGACCGCGCCCAGGCCGAGTCCCTGCTCCAGCGCATGGAAGGCCGCAAGGTGGCCGTGCTGGGCGACGTGATGCTGGACGAGTACCTGTTCGGCGAGGTGAACCGCATCTCGCCCGAGGCGCCAGTGCCCGTCGTCCGGGTGCTGCGCGAGCGGGCGGTGCTGGGCGGCGCGGCCAACGTGGCGGCCAACCTCAAGGCCCTGGGGACGGAACCGCTGCTCATCGGGACGCTGCAGAAGGATGCGGCGGGGGACCGGGTGCTGGGCCTGCTGACGGGCCTTGGGGTCTCCATCTCAGGGTTGGTGCTGGACACCTCCCGTCCCACCATCATCAAGACCCGTGTCATCGGGCAGCAGCAGCAGATGCTCCGCATCGACCGGGAGGATCCGGGCCTGCCCGATGCCGCGGTGCTCCTGGGGCTCAAGGACCGGCTGGAGCGGGCGCTGAGTTCGGCTTCGGCCCTGATCGTCTCGGACTACGCCAAGGGCACCATCAACGTGCCGGTGATGGACACGGTCCGCGCCCTGTGCGCCGCGCGGGACATCCCCTGGATCGTGGATCCCAAGCCGGCCCACAAGGCCTTGTATCGCGGGGCGACCCTGATGACGCCCAACACCAAGGAGGCTTCGGAGCTGACCACGCGCGAGGCGAGGTCGGACATGGAGGTGACCATCGCAGGGCGGGCGCTCATGGCCGAGCTGGACCTGAAGGGTCTGCTGGTGACCCGCAGCGAGCGGGGCATGGCCCTGTTCTCGGCCGAGGGGGAGCATGCGGCGCCCTGGATGATCCCCACCGAGGCCCGTGAGGTCTTCGATGTGAGCGGCGCCGGCGACACCGTCATCGCCGCCTTCAGCGCCGCCGTCGCTGCGGGTGCCGACTGGCGCGAAGCCGCCATGCTCGCCAACGCCGCCGCCGGCGTGGTGGTGGCCAAGGTGGGCACCGCCACCGTGACCCCTTCAGAGCTCCTGGCTCACTACCACGAGCAGGAAGCGAATTGACCTCATCCGGGGGTTCCGCGCTGTGCGCCTCCATGGATCGCCACGCCTTGCGTGGCTCCCGCGCGCCTTCGGCTTGCGGCCATGGAGCCTCCCCCCGGACCCCCGCGCCTCGGTCGGCGGAGCCGTCCTCGGCTTGACCCAATGCTTTCTTGGGCCCGGACTGGCCATACGCCCTTGGCGGCCTAATTCCGCAGTTCGATGGCCAGGAAGAACTTGTCGCCCGTGGCGAGGCGCTCCTTCACCTGGGTGAAGTTGAGGTCGAAGGTCTCGGTCTCGCCGGGCTTGATGGTACCGACCTTCGTGCCGCCGGAGGCCACGCCGATCAGGCGTCCCTCCTTGTCCACCACGGCCACCGCGAAGCCCGGCACCTTCGGGTACTTCCCGGTGTTCGTGACCTCGACCTGGGCCCGCGTGCCGAACTCGGCACCCTTCAGGAGGTTGAAGAAGCCGGGCTGGACGACGCGCTTGTTGAAGAAGATGCTGCTGATCTTCAGCCCATCCAGATTGATCGACAGGGGGATGATGCGATCCCAGGCGAAGGGGAACGTCTCGGAGAAGAAGGACAGGGGCGCGGATGGGACGGCGGTGGCGGGCGCCACGGGCGTGGCGTTCGGAGCCGAGACAGGAACTGGAGGCGGCGCGGGCGCGGGTGCGGGGGCCTGCACAGGAGCTTCTGCGACCGGAGGGGGGATCTGCAGGGGTGGTTCCTGGGCCAGGCCCAGGGCGGTGATGAGGAGGAGCATCTGCATGTCAGTTCTTTCCGAACAGGCCGCCGAAGAGGCTCTTCTTGGAGGAGGAATCCCCGATGCCCGAATCCAGGCTCGGGGCACCCTGGCTGCGTTCGCGGCGAAGGCGCTCGAAGACCGGCCGCAGGCCGGGCACCTTGTGGGCCTCCAGCCAGTTCTCGCTGTGCTGCCGAGCCACGAGGTGGTTCTCGAGGATGCGGCCTTCCTCCACCCAGGCCATCAGCTGGGGCATGGTGAGTCCACCGTAGATGTCCTCGCCGATCTTCAGGCGCAGCAGCTCGGCGCCCGCGTCGGTGGATTCGGAGAGCGGGGCGAAGGAGCGGGGAACGGGCACCGTTCCCACCGCGTCCCTGCGGGGTTCGAGGGTCGAGGCCAGGTCCGAGGCGCGCAGTGCCACCGTGGGTTCCGCCGCCGCTGGCGCCGAGGCGGAGGCGATGATGGCCTGCATGTCCTCCTGGGTGAGGCGCATGGTCGAAGTCGAGGGACCGGCCAGATCCTCTTCCGTCAGCCCGGAAGCCGTGGGGCTGTCGCCATGGGTCTCCGTGCCGGGGGTGGGCCCGAGCGTGGTGTCCAGGGCGGACAGGGCCGCTTCCATGTCCATGGCATGGGAGTCCTGGTTCACCTTCAAGCCGCTGGCGGCGGGAGCGGCGCCGAAGAGCTTCTCGATGGCATCCCGGGCGGAGGTGTAACCCGAGAGGGTGGTCTCGGTGATCTCGGGCGGGAAGGCGGGGGCGGGTTCGGCCTTGGCCTCCGGCAGCGATTCGGGAACTGCCACGAGGGTCTTTTCCAGGATCTCCTCGTCCTCCACATCCAGGTCACCCAGGGTGAGGGAGGGGGGCAGGACCTCGGCGGGTGGCGGTTCGTCCAGGTGGACCGACTCGATGACCTCGGGCATGGGCTCGGCCTGCACCGCCTCGACGGGCAGGGCCAGCAGCTGCTGGACCACGTCGCCCACTGGGAACACGCCGCCGCAGGAGAGGCATTTTGCCCGGCGGATGGCCGGCTTCAGCCGCTCGGGGCGAAGGCGGTAGCGGGTGGTGCAGCTCGGGCAATGGATCGCTTCGGCCACCGGTCACTCCTGGCGTTTCGAGCAGGATAGCACTAGGAGCCTGCCCAAGTAATTGGAATGCCCCGCGCGTGCGGCGCCGCGCGAGCCAGGCAAGGAAGGCGAGGGAGGCTCCAGCTCTGAGAGCCCGAAGGGCGATCAGGAGCGCGCTTTGCGCGTGTTAGCTGGAGGCGTAGCGGGCACTACGCGATCCGAGCCTGACGCCGCATCGCGACGCGCGCCGCCGCACGCCCTTTGGGATGGCCCCAGGCGGGCGCCCCGCGGCGTCAGGTCCCTTGAACGATGCCCCCACATCGCCCGGCGGGCCCTTCCATGCGGTGCATCCCGCCTGGGACCATCGCGGGGCTCTCGAATACTTGGCCAGGCTCCTAGCCGGGGTTTGGCGTCCAGCGGGGCCGGGTATCCTCAAACCACGGAGGCACCGTGCAGGGCGTGTTCATCACCATCGAGGGCGTGGAGGGGTCTGGCAAGTCCACCCAGCTGCTCCACCTGTCGGAGCGCCTGCGCCGCCTGGGCCTGCCCCTGGTGGTGACGAAGGAGCCCGGCGGCACGGCCCTGGGCCGGGAGATCCGGCGCCTGCTGCTCGAGCCCCACGGCAGTGGGGAGACCTGGTGCGCGGAGGCAGAGCTGCTGCTGTTCTACGCGGATCGGGCCCAGCACCTGGAGACCGTGATCCGGCCAGCGCTGGCGGCGGGGAAGATCGTCCTGGTGGACCGCTTCGAGGATTCCACCCGCGCCTACCAGGGCGCCAGCGGCGTGGCGGAGTCCTCCCTGGATCGCCTCAGCGACCTGGTGCTGCGGGGCCTCAAGCCCCACCTCACCGTGATGCTGGACATGGATCCCGAGGTGTCGCTGCAGCGGGTCGAGGTGCGCAACCTCTCCCTGGGCACCGAGTTCTCGGAGACGCGCTTCGACGAGGCCGAGCTGGAGTTCCACCGGCGCGTGCGGAACCGCTTCCTTGCCATCGCCCAGAACCATCCCAACCGCGTGGCCCTCATCCCGGCGCGGGATCCGGTGGATCAGGTGGAGGCCGCCATCTGGCTGCGGGTGGCGCCCCTTCTGCGCAACGCCGGGTTCGGGGTCGACTGATGTACTCGCCCGACATCGCCGGCCACCAGCCCGTCCGCGAGCGCCTGCTCCAGCGGCTGCAGGGCGGGCGCATCCGCGGCTCGCTGCTCTTCACGGGCCCCGAGGGCATCGGCAAGCGCCGCGTGGCCCTGGAGCTGGCCCAGCGCGAGCTCTGCCTCCGGCGCAGCGCCTGCGGCCAGTGCGAGGGCTGCCGGATGTTCCAGGGGGAGGACCTGCCCTTCGAGTTGCCCAACCTGCTGCGCATCGCGCCGGAGGGCAAGGCGGGCGTCATCCGCATCGATCAGATCCGCGAGGGCCTCGATTCCAACAACCAGCCCCGCTTCAGCCGCGGAGTCATCGAGTGGGCCGCCCTGGCCCCGGCCATGGGCTGCCACCGCTGGATCCTGGTGGAGGAGGCGCACCGCCTCAACGAGTCCAGCGGCAACATCCTGCTCAAGACCCTT
>Ga0268298_10005212_pt1 | contig 12301 bp, 11 predicted proteins | sample WWTPWeurt_MetaG_FD_194462 | JGI IMG/M metagenome (GOLD analysis project Ga0268298, IMG submission 194462) | Activated sludge microbial communities from WWTP in Nijmegen, Gelderland, Netherland - WWTP Weurt | ecosystem: Engineered > WWTP > Aerobic digester > Activated sludge | place...
CCCAGGTACTCGCTGAAGGCCTGCTCGAACTGCTTGGTCTTCGGCCCAGTGGTCACCCAGCCCGAGCGTAGCGCCTCGGTGACGGCTGCGATCTCCTCGTCGCCGATGTCGGGCAGGGCGAAGGGAAGGAAGGGTCTGGTCATGGCTTCTCGATCCAGCAAAGCAGATGGGTCCGAAGAAACGGCAGCGCGTTCAGCACGGTATACAGGAACGGGTGGATGCGGCAGACACGGCGGGCGATCGGTGGAGCCAGCGTGATGCGGCGCGCGTCGATGCGCCCCTGCGGAAACAGCTCGCGAATGCGCGCGAGCGGCACGCCGCGGACATCGGGATTGCGCGGATTGTCGAACGTGAAGTCGTACCAGAGGACCGCGCCGCCGGGGCGAAGCCAGGTCCACATCGCGGAGGCCAGCCGAGACTGCAGGCCGTCGTCGAGAATGGAGCTGAAGACCGTCGACTGCAAGACGACGTCGAAGCTCTCGTCCGGCAGCGCCAGCGAGCCGGCGTCGCCGGGCATCAGCCGAACGGCCGAAGGCAGCAATCGCCGCGCTTGGTCGAGACGGTCGGCCAGCAACTCGTTGCCGACCAGATGCTCGGGCAGTGCGCCCAGCCCCAGGAACTCGATCAGGTTCGCGCCGCTTCCGCAGCCCACCTCGATCACATCGAGAGCCTCCAGCGAGCGCACGCCGTGCGACGCCATCATTCGAACCATGACGCGCTGGCGCTCGTGCAGCCTCGCCAGCACCTCGGCGCTGAAGCGCGAATAGAGATCCGCGGGCAGTTTCGCCCTGCGCTCATAGCGCTCCCGAATGGCGTCGAGTTCGGCCGGTTCGCTCACGTCTTCCCCTGTGCGTGGATGGAGACCGCATCGATGAATCGCTGCGCAAGCGTCGGGTAGAGATGGTGCAGTTCGGCAAAGGCCCGGCCCGCGCGGCCCAGATTCTCCCTCTCGGCAGACGGCCGCGCGCGCATGCGCCGCACGGCATCAGCGAGTGCTTGCGGATCTTCAGGAGCGATGGTCTCGCCGCAACGCGCCTCGGCGACCGGATCGTTGCCCGACTCGATGGCGCAGATCACCGGTCTGCCTGCCATCATGTAGTCCATCAACTTGTTGGGACTGATCCCGAAGCGAAACAGCGGCTCGCGCTGCAATCCGATGTAGAGAACGTCCATGGCACGCAGCAGCGTGGGAATGGCCGCCTTGGGCACGGGATCGAGCATGACGACGCGCTCGAGTCCCTCCGATCTGGCGCGACGCAACAGCGCTTCCTTCTCGGGTCCTCCGCCAACGAGCAGCCACGTCACCGGCTCGTCGCGACAGAGCGTGGCGGCCGCGAGCATCGAATCGAGCGCATTGGCAACGCCGTGCGCGCCCGCATAGGCAACGAGGAGATCCCCGCGCGCGCGCGCCGCCGCGATGGCATCGGCGTGTCCAGCGGGCAGCGGATGCGGCTCCCGTTCGCTCCACTCGGCCGGATCGATGCCGTTGGGCACGTACACGAACTTCGACGCCTGCATGCCGTGTTTCCGAAGATGCAAGTCGGCCTTGGGCAGCATGGAGACGACCACGTCCGCGGCCCGGCAGGCGACGTTTTCCGCCCACTGCATCCACAGGATGAACGGGTGCGCCTTGGACATCCCGCCGAGTTCGATCGGGGACAGCGGCCACAGGTCATGCACTTCCCAGACCAGCTTCGCGCCGTATCGTCGCGCGATCCGGCGTGCGGGCCAAATGTCCGCAGGGTAAGTGGACGAGGCGATCACGACATCGGGCTTGAAGTCGAGCCACTGGTGCGACTGGCCGAGACGACGCAGGAAGGCAACCATATTGAGCACGCGCGCCGCGCCGTTCCCGCGGTAGCTCGGCGTACGGCACCACACAAACTCGACGCCGTCGATCACTTCTCTCGCGAATCGTCCGTCTACCGCAGGTTGCCGACTGCGCACGTGCGACTCCGACGCCGCGACGATCGTGACGCGATGCCCGGCGCGAACCCACTCCCGTGCGAGGTAGTACGGCCGGAATTCCATACCGTACCGGGGCCCCCCGGCGTAGTGGTCGATGTAGAGGATGTTCACGCGCCGAGGTCCAGACGCAAGCGCTGCACGATGCGCTGCGCGGCGTCACCGCCGCCATACGGCTGGACCTCGTCGCCGCGACGACCGACCGCCCCCAGGATGGCGTCACGCACGTCGGCGACCGCCAGCGGCGCTGCCAGTCGGTTCCAGCCCGCTTCGACCAGTTCGACCCATTCGGTCTCGTTGCGCAGGGTCACGCAGGGAACGCCGTAGAAGAAGGCCTCCTTCTGCACCCCGCCGGAATCGGTGGCGATGACCGCGGCGTGCTTTTCCAACTGGACCATGTCGAGGTAGCCGACCGGCTCGATGAGCTTCAGCTGCGATGACAGCGTCCGCAGTCGACCCTGCGCGTCCAGGACTGCGCGCGTGCGCGGGTGGAGAGGCCACACCACGGGCATGCGGGCGGCCACCGCCTCGAGCGCGTCAACGACGACGGCCAGGCGCGCAGGATCGTCGGTGTTCTCCGCGCGATGCACGGTGGTGAGAACATAGCCGTCCGGCGCCAGCCCCAACTGACCCAGGATCCGCCCGGTCGAACCGACGCGCGCCCCGTGGTGCAGAGCAACGTCGTACATGACATCGCCGACGGGCACGATCGAGGATTCGTCCACGCCTTCCCGGCGCAGGTGGGCAACCGCCGCCGCCGTGGGCGTGAACAGCCAGCGCGAGATGCGGTCGGTCAGGATGCGGTTCACTTCCTCCGGCATCGCCATGTTGAACGAGCGCAGACCGGCTTCGACGTGCGCTACGGGAATGTGAAGTTTCACGGCGGCAAGCGCACCGGCGAGCGTCGAATTGGTGTCGCCGTAGACGAGCACCGCATCCGGCCGCTCGGCCAGCAGCACTTTCTCGACCTCGGCAAGCATGCGGCCCGTCATCGCGCCGTGGGCCCCGCCATGAATGTCCAGGTGGTAGGCGGGAGGCGCCATGCCGAGTTCCTGGAAAAACACGTCGGACATGTTGGCGTCGAAGTGCTGCCCGGTGTGGATCAGCACCTCGGTCAGCAACCCACTGCTCTGCAGCGCGTGAGAGACGACGCTCGCCTTGATGAACTGCGGCCTTGCGCCGAGTACGGTGACGACTTTGTTCAATTCTCGTTGCTCCATTGAACGACGCTGGGCCAGAACATCCGCGGGGTCAGCATGCAGAGCCTCATCGCTTGCACTCCGCGACGACGCACTCGTAGGCAGAGACCATCGTATCGACGCAGCGCTCCCACTCATAGCGTTGCAGCACATGAGCCCGACCCGCCGAACCGAAGGCGGCACGGCGGGCCGGGTCGAGCACCAAACTGCCGAGCGCGTGCGCGAGGGCCTGCACGTCGTCGCGCGGAACCACGAGCCCGGTGACACCGTGATCGACCACCTCCGGCAGCCCGCCCGCATCGCTCACGACCACGGGCACGCCACAGGCGCTGGCCTCGACGGCCGCGACGCCGAAGCTCTCGCTATCGCTGCGGCTGGCGGCCACGTAGATGTCGAGACGCCGCAGCCAGTTGGGCACGTCGGCGTGCGGCACCTGCCCGGCGAACTCCACCCGGGCGGCCACGCCCAGCTCTTCAGCGAGCGCTCGCAACGCGTCGCCGTCCGGCCCGCCACCGACCAGCAGCAGCCGCAGCGGCCGTTGGCGGTCGATCGCGGCGAACCGCGCGTCGTCCAGCAGGTTTGCGAAGGCCCGGACGAGCAGGTCGATACCGTACTTCGGCGCCAGCGTCTTGACGGTGCCGATCGTGAGATGGCGAGCATCCCGCTCATCTCTTGGCGAGAAGCGCTCGCAATCGACACCGAATGGCGTGATGAACGCATGCATCAACTCAGGAGCGAGGCTCGCGGTCTGCCCAGCCATCACCTGGCTCGTCGAAGCGAGCCGGGTCGCCCGCCGAAGATTCCACCGCAGCAGCCGGCCCTTCCACCACGACTCGTAGGGAAAGTCGTAGACGTCACTACCCCAGACCGACAACAGCGTCGGCCGGAAACCGACCAGTGCGGCGGTGGTGCCGTAGCCGCTTGCGTAATGCGCATTCATGAGCTCAGGCTCGAAAGACGCGATCGCGCGCCGAAGCGCTGGAGCGTTTGCAAAATAGCCTGACGCCCCACGGAATGGCAGCACATCGATCAATTCGCGCTCAGCCGATGAATACGAGCCAGGATCCGGATGCTGCGTCGTCATCCGAACTTCGTGGCCACGCAAACGCAGGGCACGAAACCACCGGGACATGTGGATCGAATTGGCAGGACCAACGAGCATGACTCTCATACGGCGCGCCAGACCGGGTCGATAGCGCGAAACGTCTTCCCGTACGATTCCCGCTGTCGGTAGCAACTCGCGACTCCCATGACGAGACCGACGATCGCAGCGGCCGGCGTGAAGTAGTAGAGCGAGCTGATGGCAGGCGCAGCAATCGGGAGAATGCAGAGCACCGCGAGCGCCGCTCTCCCACTCCGATTTGCACATTCTCCCGCGGCCCGCCGAAGGAGTTCGGCATATCCGACAGCCCAAAGCAGGCCACCCACCAATCCATATTCCAGCAATATCTCCAACACCGGATTGTGCGGATTGACAATCGTCCCCGCTTGGTAGTGCTCGGCTGACAGATAAAGAGCAGATTGTCCTGGTCCGATACCCAGCGCGGGGTGACGCTCAATCTGCGCCAGAGCCTGCATCCAGAGATCAACGCGTACACCGATCGAGTCGCCGGCCAAGGCGATCGATGCCAGATCCGGCCGCTCACGAGCGTAGCCAATCGCGACGCAGATCTTGTCTGCGAACCACGCACTGCAGTGCTCGGTCATCAGCCAGACGATGAGTGCGATCGCAACGCCAGCTGCCGCCAGCATGCCGAGGCGCAGGCGCCTGCCGGTGATCCACGGCAACGCGATCAGCGAGAGTCCGAGCCCGAGCAGTCCAAACCGTGATTCCGAAAGCAAAGTGATCACTGCGAGCGATCCGACGGCGCAATTACGCGTCATTCGACGCTCGAATAGGGCGCACAACGGAATCAACAATACGCAGATCAATGCAAGATTGTTCTGGTTTCCGTAAAATCCGGTCGGTACTTGCAGAAGTCGATCCGACATATCAGCGAGAACGGCGTCGAGGCCGTTTGCCGAGAATCGCGATACCGGTAACCGCCATCCCAATGCCGATTCGATGATGGAGAGAATTGTCAGCAGTGCAATGAAGAAGGCCAAGCATGCGATGGTCCGCCGCACGCCGAGAGCACGAACGCACGCTGCCGCAGCCACGCCGGAGAGCAGCGACAGCCCTACCATCGCCGCATGCATCGCCAGCATTTCAGAGCTTCTCACATCGATTGCGCGCCAGACGACATAGACCAGCAACAGCGCCGCCCAGATCACCGCCGGCATCACGAAGCACCACTCGGAACGCGATCGAAGCCAGCGGCGCACGACGAAGGGAACTGCCAGAAAGATCAGCAAGTGCGAAAGATAAAGCGGCCCGTAACCCACACCCGGACCGACCAAGAGCAGGAGCAGGAGCAGGGCTGCATATTGTCGCTCTGGCGTCGACCTCGTGCGCCGCATGACCAATTGACGCGTCGTGAGCCCATCGGGCGACACGCACGCATCGGCAGCGACAACGTCCTGGCCCCTTTGCGTCATGCTGCGTCTCGCCGCGAGCGGCCAATCGCCCATCCCGCCATCACTGCCGCAACGGTTTCACCGATCAACCAGGCACCGGCTGCCAGCGCAGCCGGTGCTGCCATGTCGAACAAGTGCAAACCGAACCACGCCGCGGCGACCGTTACGAACATCCGCACCGCGCACGAAATCGAATTGATCCGCAGTTCGCCGGCTGCTGCGAGCCGCATCATCGCAATGCGGGCATATAGCGCGGGAACGACCGCAAACAGCAAGATCTGGATCGCCGCGGCGCCGGCGGCATAGCCCTGGCCCAGCACGACCGGAACGACCGTCGGCATCGCCGCGACGAGCACGCCGACAACAAGCAGGGTGCCGGCAAGCAGCCACCGCTGTTCGTTACGGCCAGCGTCGAGCACGCTGCGACGTGCGGCGCGCGTCCATCGATTGAAGACCATTGGACTGAGCATCTGAACCGGCATCAGCAGCGCCTGCAGCGAAATCTGCGCCATCCCGAAACGGCCGACTTCATCCGGTCCGGCGATGCGACCGATCAGCGCGATGCAGAGAAAGCTCTGCATCGCCGTCGTGACCGCCTGCAAGAAGAAGTCACCACCGTCGCGCACCAGCGCGACGTAGTCGGCAGCACGACCCACGGCGGAGCGCAACCGCAGCGGCCCCGACAGCGCGAACGCCAGCAGCGCCGCCAGCATTCCAGCGCCTGCTAGCGCAGCCGGCATGAACTCGGCGAACCGCGAGGCATCGGCGATTGCCACCGAGGCCACCAAGACAAAGATCGCCACCGCCGGCGCGGAGGTGATCAGGTGGAAACGCATGCCGTCGTCCACCGTCAGCAGGATGCCTCGCCAGAGGTTCGACAGCACGACGCCGGCCGCGCCGACAGCGACCAGCAGGGCGGAGACCGCGCCCACATCCGTGCCCGCACGAGCAAAGTAGGAAACTGGCCAAAGCACTAGAACGCTGACGGCCGCATAGATTGCCGCGTCGCCATACAGGCGGCTGCGGTCAGCGCCGTGACGGTTGATGGCGATGATCAGACTTTGCGGAAACCCGAAACACCCAACCGCGACCAGAAGATCGAGCCACGCCTTGCCCGCGACGAACACCCCTTGCTCGGCCGGACCCCAGAGCCGCGCGATGCCGAACGACAGCGCAAACAGCAACGCCGGACTCAACGACTGCAGGACGATCGCGCTGCCAAAGCGTCGTAGCATTGCCGGGGCGTCGGATAGCGGTCTATGCGTGGTTGGATGGGGCGTTGCCGCGGAGGATGGTGCGAAGCCGCTGCCGGCTGTCCCCTGCGACACGATAGGTTCGTCGATCAGCGTGTCGAACGAGCGACAGCATCGACGACGCGTTGCAGACCGTCGTCGGAGAGATCAGCGCTCATTGGCAGGCTCAATACGCGCGCCGCGGCGCCGACGCTGTGCTCAAGACGTTCCTGGCAACCGGGCTGCGCGTAGGCCGGCTGGTGGTGCAGCGGCTTTGGATAGTGCACAGCCGTCGGGATGCCTTGTTCCTGCAACGCGGCCTGAACACCCACGCGATTGTCGACAAAGATCGTGTACTGCGCCCATACACAATCGCGATCTGGCCGCACGGCGAGCAGGCTCACAGCTTTATCCGCAAGCAATTCGCCGTAGCGCGCTCCGATCTCACGACGCCGCTGAAGTTCCCACTCGAACCGCTCAAGCTTGGCCAGCACGACGGCGCACTGAATCGTGTCCATGCGTCCGCCCACGCCGACGCGCGTGTGCGTGTAGCGCGCACTTTGCCCGTGTACGCGAATCTCGCGGCATGCCTGCGCGAGCGCATCGTCGTTCGTGAAGATGGCGCCTCCATCGCCGTAGCAGCCCAGGGGCTTGCTCGGGAAGAAGCTGGTACAGCCGAAGGTCGACAGATTGCAGCTGCGCCTCCCCTTGTACGTCGCTCCGAAGCTCTGAGCCGCATCCTCGATCACCGCGACGTTGCCGTATCGCGCCGCGATGTCATTGATTTCGTCCATGTCAGCCACCTGGCCGTACAGACTGACGGGCATGATCGCGCGGGTGCGCGGCGTGATCTTCGCTTCGATGCGGCGCCAGTCGATGTTGCAGGTGTCCGGCTCGATATCGACGAACACCGGAACACCGCCGAGCAGCACGATCACCTCGGCGGTGGCCGCAAAAGTGAACGGCGTGGTGATGACCTCGTCGCCCGCCTTCAGGTCGAGCGCCATCAGAGCAATCAGCAATGCTTCGGTACCCGACGACACGGTGATGCAGTGCCTCGCCCCGCTGAAGTCAGTGAGGCGCTGCTCCAGTTCCTTGACCTCCGGGCCCATGATGTATTGCCCGTGATCCAGCACGGCCTGCATGCGCGCGGCAATGCTCTCCTTGAGGGCCGCATACTGGCTCTTCAGGTCGATGAACTCGAGTTTCTGGCTCATGGGTTGTCCTGATCAGGTACGCATGCGCCGTCACGCAGGCGGTATCGCTCGCCGGTGGCGGGGCAGACGGCCTCCGCGTCACCGTGGAGCGGCAGCGCAAGCCGTTCGCCGTGCCGGCTCATCCAGCCGATCTGGCGTGCGGGCACACCGACCATCAATGCAAAGTCGGGCACATCGCGGTTGATCACTGCCCCAGCACCGACGAAGGCGTAGCGTCCAACGGTCGTGCCGCAGACGATCGTGCAGTTGGCGCCGAGCGTCGCGCCGCGACGGATCAACGTGCGCCGGTACTCGTCCTTACGGCTCACTGCGGCGCGCGGGTTGTAGACGTTGGTGAAGACCATGCTCGGGCCGCAGAACACGTCGTCCTCGAGCGTGACGGCGTCGTAGATCGAGACATTGTTCTGTACGCGCACGTTCGAGCCAATCGTCACGTCATTGCCGACGAAGACATTCTGGCCGAACGAACAGCGATCACCGATGCGCGCCTTGGCACTGATGTGCACGAAGTGCCAGACGCGGCAGTCGTCGCCGAGCTGGGCTCCGGCATCGACGATCGCGCTGGGGTGGATGATGGCTGTCACGATCGCAAGGCTCAGTAGGACAGCGGCAGGTTGACCCGCTTACCGTCGCGCGCCGAGAGGTACATCGCAATTAGGAGCTCCAGCGACTTGAGCCCTTCCCGACCATCCGTCTCCGGCTCCGCCTCTCCGCGCAGCGTCCTGATGACGTTGTCGTAGTACAAGGGGTGACCGAAGCCATATACCGACGTCGTCTGGTAGCTTGCGTCTTGAATCTGCTTGTCGACCTCGTGAGGCGCCTCGAACTCCCAATGCTTGATCTCATTGACGGCCACGCCACCGATACGCACCGAGCCCTTCTCGCCAAGAACTGTGATTGAACCCTCGAGGTTCTTCGGGTAGGTGAGCATGGTCACGTTGATCGAGCCCATCGCGCCATTGCGCCACTTGAGCGCAGCGACACCGGTGTCCTCGACTTCGATGTTGCGCGCCAGGGTACCGGTGTAGGCCATCACGCTCTCGACCGGGCCGACGATCCAGTCGAGCAGGTCGACGTAGTGGCTGGCCTGATTCATGAAAGCGCCGCCGTCGAACTCCCAGGTGCCCCGCCAGGCGGCGCTGTCGTAGTAGCTCTGCGGGCGGGTCCAGAAGACATTGACCGCCACCGAGTAGATGCGGCCGAAGCGCCCCTCGTCGACGGCCTGCTTGAGCAACTGCAGCGTGCGGTTGCGGCGGTTCTGCTTGACGACGAACAGGCGCACGCCGGCTTCGTCGCAGGCACGCACCATCGCCAGCCCGTCGTGCCAGCGCGTGGCCATCGGCTTTTCGGTCATCACGTCGCGCCCGGATCGGGCCACTTCGATCGCCTGCGAGGGATGAAGCCCACTGGGGGTCGTGAGAATGACGCAGTCGGCGTCAGTCCGTGCCAGCAAGGCGGTCAACTCGCCGTGCCCGCGCGCGCCGGTCCGATGCACAGCCGCTGCCAGCGCCTGCGCATCGACATCGCAGACATCCACCAGCTCACAGCGATCGGCATGAACCTTGATCGATTCGAAATGATTGGCCGCGATGCGGCCGCATCCGATGAGGGCGAAACGAACTTTGCGGCCGGCGACCGGCGGGCGATTGACATACATGGAAGATTGCCCGCAGCGGGCGGCATCTGACGGAAAACTGGAGATTTTACGTGAGCCCCCAGCCCCTAAAATCGCCGCTCCACCGGACCCCGCCATGACCGACGCCCCGCACGCCGCCCCCGCCCCCGACGACAACCAGCTGATCGCCGAACGCCGCGAGAAGCTCGCCGCGCTGCGGGCCGCGGCGAAAGCCAAGGGCACGGCGGTATTCCCGAACGACTTCAAGCCTAGGCACCGTGCACTGGAACTGCAGCGGAAATACGGCGAAACACCCAACGAGGAGCTCGAGCCGCAGGCCGTCGCCGTCAGCGTGGCCGGCCGCATGATGCTCAAGCGCATCATGGGCAAGGCCAGCTTCGCCACGCTGCAGGACGCTTCCGGGCGCATCCAGCTGCGCGTGTCGGTCGACGGCGTCGGCGCCGACACCTATGAGCACTTCAAGCACTGGGATCTGGGCGACATCCTCGGCGCCGAGGGCACGCTGATGCGCACGCGCACCGGCGAGCTGACCATCACGGTGAGCTCGCTGCGCCTGCTCACCAAGAGCCTGCGCCCGCTGCCGGACAAGTTCCACGGCATGACCGACCAGGAGCAGAAATACCGCCAGCGCTACGTCGACCTGATGACCGACGAGGACGCGCGCCTGCGCTTCGCCGCGCGCAGCAAGGCGGTCTCGTCGATCCGCAACTTCATGGTCGAGCACGGTTTTCTCGAGGTCGAGACGCCGATGCTGCACCCCATTCCCGGCGGCGCCAACGCCAAGCCCTTCGTCACCCACCACAACGCACTCGACCAGGAGATGTTCCTGCGCATCGCGCCCGAGCTCTACCTCAAGCGCCTGGTGGTGGGCGGCTTCGAGCGCGTGTTCGAGATCAACCGCAACTTCCGCAACGAAGGCATCAGCGTCCGGCACAACCCGGAGTTCACGATGATGGAGTTCTATGCGGCCTACTGGAACCATCACGACCTGATGGACTTCACCGAGCAGGTGCTGCGCCACGCGGCGCGCCAGGCCACCGGCTCGGCGAACCTCAGCTACGCCGGCCGGCCGGTGGATCTGGACAAGCCCTTCGCGCGCCTGACGGTGAAGGACGCGCTGGTGGCGCACGCCGGCCTGAGCGCCGCCGAGGCCGGCGACGCCAAGGCATTGCACGACAAGCTCAAGTCGCTCGGCGAGGAGCCGCCGGCGCACTGGACGCTGGCCGAGCTGCAGTTCGGCCTGTTCGAGGCGGTGGTGGAAGAAAAACTCTGGGATCCGACCTTCATCATCGACTATCCCGTCGAGGTGAGCCCGCTGGCGCGCGCATCCGACAGCAACCCGGCCGTCACCGAGCGCTTCGAGCTCTTCATCACCGGCCGCGAGTACGCCAACGGCTTCTCCGAGCTGAACGACGCCGAGGACCAGGCAGCGCGCTTCCAGGCCCAGGTGGCCAACAAGGAGGCCGGCGACGACGAGGCGATGTACTACGACGCCGATTTCATCCGCGCGCTCGAGTACGGCATGCCGCCCACCGGCGGCTGCGGCATCGGCATCGACCGGCTCATCATGCTGCTGACCGACAGCCCCAGCATCCGCGACGTGATCCTGTTCCCCTCGCTGCGGAAAGAGGCCTGAGGTGGCGGAACGCCTGCAGACGCTCGGTGCCGTCGAAGCCGCGCTCTGGCAGCAGCTCCTGCTGTGCGTGGACGACAAGGCGCACCCCTGGCGCACGCCGGTGCTCGCGACGATCGACGGCGAGCGCGCCGACGCGCGCACCGTGGTGCTGAGAGAGGTCGACCCGCGCCAGCGCGAGCTGCTGATCTACACCGACGAGCGCGCCGGCAAGGTGCACCAGCTGCTGCGCAGCCCGCACGGCACGCTGGTGATGTGGTCGCAGGCGCTGGGCTGGCAGCTGCGTTGCCGCGTGCGGCTGGCCATCGAGATGTCGGGGCTGTCCGCCTCGTCGCGCTGGGCGACCATCCGCCTCTCGCCGGCGGCGCAGGATTACCTCTCGCCGCTGCCGCCCGGCACGACGGTCGCCACTTCGGCCACCGCAGCGGCGCCGCCCCCGCCGCCGCACGATCCGGTGGCGCGCGACTATTTCGCCGTCATCGAGGCCGCCATCGACGCCATCGACTGGCTCGATCTGCACCCCGACGGGCATCGCCGCGCCATCTTCGACGCGCGCGGCGCTCGCTGGGTACAACCCTAGCGCTGCTTGAAGGCCGGCTTGCGCTTCTCGACGAAGGCGGCCATGCCTTCCTTCTGGTCGTCGGTGGCGAAGAGCGAGTGGAACATGCGCCGCTCGAACAGCATGCCCTCGGCCAGCGGGCCTTCGTAGGCGCGGTTGACGCATTCCTTGGCCATCATCACGCTCGGGCCGCTGAATTCGCAGATGGTCTGCGCCGCGGCCAGCACCACGTCGAGCAGCTCGGCGGCCGGCACCACGCGCGACACCAGGCCGGCGCGCTCGGCCTCGGCGGCGTCCATCATGCGCGAGGTGAGCACCAGGTCCATGGCCTTGGCCTTGGAGA
>Ga0268298_10005213_pt1 | contig 12299 bp, 8 predicted proteins | sample WWTPWeurt_MetaG_FD_194462 | JGI IMG/M metagenome (GOLD analysis project Ga0268298, IMG submission 194462) | Activated sludge microbial communities from WWTP in Nijmegen, Gelderland, Netherland - WWTP Weurt | ecosystem: Engineered > WWTP > Aerobic digester > Activated sludge | place: Netherlands...
CCGAGCTGATCCTGGAGGGCCTTCCCAGTGGCAGCGGTGCCGGTCTACTCACCGTCGACCACGTCTCCGCCACCCATGTCGTCGGCCTGCGTTGGACCGGAGTCGACACGCGTTTCGCCTTCGGTGCGAGCGTGAGCAGCGTGGACAAGGCGGCCGCCTCCGCGTTCCGCTGTGTGTACTACTCCGTCGACTCCACGCTCGCCGGCCCGGGGTCGGGACAGTGCCAGACGGCCTGCAAGGAGCTGTCTCTGACGGGCGGCGGCAAGCTCTGGATCGACGACGCGAATCGAAGCGCAACGTCCTTTGCGGTGGCGGTGGATGCGTGTTCGGCGCTGGGCGCCGAAATCGCTGGCCTGCGCGACCTGCTCGAAGGGGTCCGGCACGGCCTGAGCACGGCGAGCACGGGCAAGATCCACGCGGCCGAGTTCGTCAACGCGCCGTTCGACGGAGGCCAACTCGATCAACTGATGGTGGTGGACTTGGCAGCCGCCGCCACGAATCCCGCTCAGGCGAGCGCATATTCGATCCTGCAACACGGCGCCAACAACCCCTATCGCTGCCGCTGGACCAACGAGGTCCGCTGAGGGTGGCGCGCGCGCCTCAGAAGCGGACGCTGCAGCGCGCCCCTGTGGGTGCGACGTCGAGCCTCGCCGACGTGCCCTCCGAAGAGGGACCGAACAACAGGATCGTGCCGAGTGCGCCGAACGCCAACCCGGCGCCATAGGCCACGAATGCGCCCGTTCTGAGCCCCACGGCCCGATCGCGGGCCCCCGAGTCGGTGTAGTGGCTCGCTTCGAAGTCGTCGTTGGCCGACGCGCCGCGAACGTTCAGATAGGCGCCGACTCCGAGGGCGACGGCCGCCGCGCCGAAGGACACGTAGGAGAGCACGTGCGACTTCGGTGGCGTGGCACTCGGCTTCGGTTTGGGTTCGGGCTCCGCTGGTCGAAGCGGAGCTGGCTTGGGTTCGGAGGACCGGCGAGGCGTGTCGTCGAAGGACACCGTCGTGGTCTCTCCGGCGGCGACCGTGACCTCGCGCTCGAGCGCCGTGCCGTCGGGCCGCACGGCCTTCAGCGGATGGCGCCCGGGATCGACGTAGGCCGAGCCGGGTACGCCGAGCTCGAGCTCGCCCACCCGGACCTTGGTCCCCATCGGGGCGGAGATCGAGATCTTGCCGAGCGTGGGCAACAGCTGCGCCAAGCGGCGTGACGCTTCGCGGAGCTCGTCCTTGGAGAGCCCGCCGAGGTTGATGGCTCGGGTGAGGGTGTTGGCCGCGCGCGCGCGCTCGTCCGCGCCGTCCCAGGCCAGCCCGGCGTTGTACGCCGCCTGCGACGTGGGCGACAAGCGATACGCGTGCTCGAAGTGCTCCGCAGCTTGACGGAAACGCTTCGCGGCGAACGCGGCCTGCCCTTGCTCGAAGAGCGCCCCCGGCGTCGGCTCTTCCGCCTGCAGCGAGGCGCTGGAGGTCAGAATCGCGAGGCAGCCTGCCACGACGACGGCGCGCCGAGCTCGGCACTGGACGGGGATCTCGCGAAGCTTGCGCACGGCCCTTCCTTCACTTCTCCGATTGGCGGCGCGCTTTCAGCGTCTGGAAGTAGCGCCGGCCCACGCCGGCGGCGCGCGCTGCGTGGGTGACGTTCCCACCCGAGCTCTGGAGCGCTCGTACGATGTAGCGCTCTTCGAACCCCTGGATCACACGGTCCCGCGCGTCGGACAAGGGGAGCCCGAGCGCGAGGATTTCCTCCACCCAGTCCACCATCGACTCGCCAGCGGGGGCGGTCGCGGCGTCCAAGCGACCGAGCTCTCCCAGCGCGAGGTAGCGGGCCACCGCGTTGCGAATTTCGCGGATGTTGCCGGGCCAGGCGTAGTCTTCCCAGCGGGCTACCACTTCGGCGGGGATCGCGTTGGCGTCGCCACCGAGCTCCTCGGCGAAGTGCCGCGCGAGAATGGCCACGTCCCCGCGCCGATCCCGGAGCGGCGGGAGCTCCACCCGCGCGACGGCCAAGCGGTGGAAGAGATCGTCACGGAAGCGACCGGCTTGCACCTCGCGGTCCAGGTCACGGCGCGTGGCTGCGATGATCCGGACGTCGACGCGGACCACGCGGTCTCCACCCAAGGGCCGCACTTCGCTGCGCTCGATGGCGCGCAGGAGCTTGGCCTGGAGCGCGACGTCGAGGTCGCCGATCTCGTCGATGAAGAGCGTGCCGTGATGAGCCTGCTCGAAGACGCCCTTGCGGTTCGACACCGCCCCCGTGAAGGCCCCGCGCTCGTGACCGAAGAGCTCGGATTCGAGCAGGTTGGGAGGCACCGCCGTGCAGTCGAATACGACCCACGGACCCTTCGCGCGGGGGCCGAGTTCGTGGAACGACTCGGCCAGCGCTTCCTTTCCGGTTCCCGTTTCACCCTCGATGACCACCGGGATGTCGCTGTGTGCGAGTCGCTCGCACAGCGGATGGAGGCGTCGGAGCTCGAGGCTCGCGCCCACCACCCGGCCGAAGCGCATGGCGGTGGGGACACGTCCGGGTTCACTCGCGCGAGCCCGGGACACGGCGATTTCGGTCTCGCCCACGCGGATCAGCTCGCCGCCGGCCAACCCCGCGTCGCTCACCAAGACGCCGTTCACTCGCGTGCCGTTTCGCGAGCCGAGGTCGACGATGCGGAGCAGCTCGTCGCGGACGTCGAGCGCCGCGTGCCGGCGCGAGACCATGCGGTCGGAGATACGGAGATCGCACGCCGGCCCCGAGCCGAGGAGCAGCCGTGGCGCGCTGCCGTCGAGCTGGCGCTCGAGCCCCGCGTCTGGGCCGGATTGGACCACCAGCCGGAACGGTGCGCGCGGCAGGTTCGTGGGGCGAAACCGCGACTGGAAGAGCGTCGTGGCGTCTTCGTCGGGGGGCGCGGCCGGGGGCACGCACTCAACATATCACACCGCCCTCCATGGCCGACGTTGGTCCTGACTCTGGTCGCGGTGCTAGCATGACGTCGAGTGGACGCGGAGAGTCAGGCCTTTCCGGCACGCGTGGGTCGGTACCGGGTGCTCGGCCCGCTCGGGGTCGGTGGCATGGCGAGCGTCTACTTGGCGGCCTCGGAAGGCGCGGCGGGGTTCAGTCGCGAAGTCGCGCTGAAGGTGCTGCACCCGCACCTCTTGGCCGACGACCAGTTGGTGCAGCAGTTCCTCACCGAGGCCCGCGTCGCCGCGAAGATCCGGCACCCCAACGTCGTGCCCGTGACCGACGTCGTGCAGGAGCGCTCGCAGGCCTTCCTGGTCATGGAGCTCGTGGAAGGCGCGACCCTTTCCGAGGTTCGGCGCATCGCTGCCAAAGACGGCGTGGACCTCCCTTTCCGCATCTGGGCTCGTTGGGTGGCCGACGCGCTCGCCGGGCTCCATGCCGCCCACGAGTTGGCCGACGCGTCCGGCGCACCCCTGGGGCTCGTGCATCGCGACTTCTCGCCCCAGAACATCCTCATCGGTCGAGACGGGAGTGCACGCCTCAGCGACTTCGGCATCGTCAAGCTGACGGGAGGCGATGCCATGACCAAGTCGGGGGTCGTGAAAGGGAAGGTCCACTACATGGCGCCCGAGCAGGTGCGTGGGGACTCCCTCGATCGCAGATGCGACGTGTGGGCAGCCGGAGTCCTCTTGTGGGAGCTCGCGACTCGGCGGCGGCTGCGCAGCAGCAAGGACGACGTCCAGGTGCTCCTCGAGATCGTCGCGGGCGATCCTCCGCGCGCCAGCAGCGTGGGACCGGTCGAGCCGCCAGGGCTGGACGACGTCATCGCGTCCGCGCTCGTGAGCGATCGCGAGCACCGTTGTCCCTCGGCGGCGGAGCTCCGCGCGCGGCTCACGGAAGCGGCGGGTCCCGGCGGCGTCGCAGACGCTTCGGAATGTGCCGCCTGGCTGAGCGCGCACGTGCAGGCTTTCTTCGATGATCGTCAGAAGAAGCTGGAAGCTCTGCGCGCGAGCCCCGGCGACGCAGGGCAGTCTTCTGCCAGCGACGCACAGCCCGCGCTGACTCCGGCGGGCGATGCGTCTTCGACCGATGCCGAGCCCACCGTCGGCGCGTCTCTCGCCCGCTCGATGCCCGACGCGGCCTCCAGTGGGCGTCGCACGCCCCTCTGGGCTTGGGCTCTCGGCGCTGTCGCGCTCTTGGGGCTCTTGGCAGGCATCGTGCAGCTCGGCGCGCGGCCTCCACGACGCGCGAGCGCACCGTCCGAAGGCCCGCCCGCGGCCTCGTCGGCTGCGCTCATCGCCGCGGCACCCGAGCTGCCCGTGCACGTCACGCTGATCGCCAACGCGCGGATCGTCGCGCTCTCCGTCGACGGGCGAAGCGTCCCCGTCGCGAGCCCCGGAAATCAGATCGAGCTCGACCTTCCCGAGTTCGCCCGCGGGCGACGCGAGGTTCTCCTCGAAGCAACCGCCGAGGGCGGTCGCAAGAGCTCCTTGCTCTGGAAGGGCGAGGGCCGGGCAGAGTTCGAGTTCGAAGCTCAGAAGCCGAGCCCTCGTCCCTCCGCCGCCAAGCCGGCAGCACCGGGCAAGTCGCCGCTGGCGAAGAACCCGTACGGCAAGTAGCTCGCGCGGCGCGCAGTGCGGCGTAGGGGAGCGCAGCGGAGGCTTCGCGGTGCGCTCTCCCAGACCGCGGCTCGCGTGGAGGAACGCGATTTTTCCGCGGGATCGCACTCGGCATGCCCCTTGCGATGGGTATGGGCATGACCCAGCGAACCTCCTGTCTCGTTCTCGCGAGTGCCTGCATCGTGATCGGTTGCGCGACGACTCCCGACGAACCCATTCCCGACGGCGTCGGTTTCGGCGCGGGCGGGGCGGGGAGCGCGGGGAGTGCCGGCGCCGCAGGAGCTGGAGCGTCGGGGAACGAGACGGGTGGAGCGGCGGGCGCTGCAGGCGGTGCCGGCGCGTCCGTCGGCGGCAGCGCGGGTGCTGCCGGCGCTGCAGCGGGGGGTGCGGGTGGGACGACGGAGCCGCCGTCTGCGGGTGGCGCGGGGGCTGCGCCCGGCGGTTCGGCCAAGAAGAAGTGGCACCCCGGCCACTACATGAACTTCCTCCGCAACAGCGACTCCCAGACCGTGCGCTTCGGCTACCTCGACGAAATCGCCGGTGACTCCGCCATCGCCGGGGTCATGTTGCCCATTCGTTGGTCCCAGGTCGAGAGCAAGCAGGGAGACTACTCGCTCGGCATTGCAACCGTGAAAGCGTACCTCAAGAAGCTGGCCTCTCTCCCGACGTCGAAGCGCTTGGTGCTGATGATGCACGACTACGACTACGGGCACACCGGGTCGACGTCGAGCTACTTCCCCGATTACATCAACGGAACGTACACCTACTCGGGCTCTCACGGCGTAGGTTGGTGCCGCTGGAACTCCAGCGCCATGAGCCACTACATCGAGATGATCGAGGCGCTCGGAGCCGCGCTGGACGACGAGCCGTTGTTCGAGGGCATCTACTTCACGTCCGAGACGGCCGCGCAGACGACCACCGCGTGTGGCTACTCGCAAGCGGCGTACAGCGCGCGCTTGGCTGAGCTCGCGGCGGCCACGTCCAAGGTCTTTTCTCGCTCCAACGTCATTGCCTCGGTCAATTTCTTCAGCGGCGGCCAGTCCGCGGTGGACGCCTACATCCATTCGCTCGAAGCGCTCGGCGTCGGCGTGGGCGGGCCCGACATTCTCCCGGGCAAGCCGACGTTTGGCTACCTGACGCTGATGGGGAAATCGGGTGGCAAGGACTTGCGTGGAACGCTGCCGGTCCAGTTCCAGGTGCAAGCCAGCGAGATGGGGAGCTCGCTCGGCGACTTCAGCATCGACGAGCTTCGCGACTACGCCGACGACTCGCTGCACGCGTCCCATCTCTTCTGGGATCGCAACACCTGGACGGGGACGCCAGCGCAGCGCTGGGCCAACGCGGGGGGCGCGTGCACGAAGGGGCTCACGTGCGGCATCCGCGACTACATCACCACCCCGGCCAACGCGCTCACGCACACGAGTTGTCCTCTGGTCTACTCGCAGGGCTGCGACACCAAGTGACGACGGCGTGCGCGCGCGCGGCGAGTCGGCTCCCGAGGGCGGGAGGGCAGCCGACCCGCGGTGCCGCGCGCGTGGGTCGAGCGTGGGCCTTGCTCGGAAACGTTTGCGACTGGCGACGACCGGGGGGGCGTGGCATGGTCTCGGGCCATGGGGATCTTCGATCGAATGGGCCGTGTGATTTCCAGCAACTTCAACGCGTTGCTGGACAAAGCCGATGACCCGAAGAAGTCCATCGAGCAGACCCTGCTCGAGATGAAAGAGCAGGTCCGGGCCGGCCGCCAAGAGGTGGTGCGCGCGGTCGCTGCCGAAAAGCAGCTCCGCCAGAAGGTCGCCGACTTGGACACCGAGGTCGAGAAGTGGGCGAACCGCGCCGAGCTCGCCATCAAGCACGACGACGACGACCTGGCGCGCGAGGCCCTGGTCCAGAAGAAGCGGGTGACCGGCGAGCGCGATCGCGCCGAAGCGTTGCGGGCCGAGCAACGCGGGGCCGCCCTCGAGATGAAGGCCGAGCTCGAGCGCATGGAGCAGAAGCTCGGCGAGCTCGAATCCAAGAAGGGCACCATCATCTCCAAGGCGAAGCAGGCGAAAGCGGGCGGCGGAACCGAGTCGCTCGGCGCGAGCGGCAGCGGTCCGAGCGCGTTCTCCGAGTTCCGGCGCATGGAGGACCAGATCGAAGGTGTCGAGACCGCCGTGCAGGCGCAGCGCGAGCTCGACGAGGCGCTCGGCGGGCGCGGCCCCGGCGGAATGACGCGCGACGAGGTCGAGGCGAAGTTCCGTGCCCTGGAATACGGCGGGAAAGCCGACGGGCCGAAGGGCGGCAGCGAAGTCGACGACGAGCTGGCGCAGCTGAAGAAGAAGATCCGGATCGGCAGCTGAAATCCGAGCTGGCGCGCGCCGCTCGCCGGGCCACGGCGCGTCATGTAGACTCCCGGGCCGGTCGGACGCGCCGGACATGATCGACGAAAACGAGCTGGTGATCTGCTTCCGCTGGCGTGGCGCCGCGGCGCTCGCCGATCACGCGGAGGAATACGCACGTGCTGCCCTCGAGGTGATTTCCCGAGCCGAGGAGCTCGGGGCTCACGTCGTCGCTTGGCATGCTGCGAGCTTCGCCGTTGCGTTTCCGGGCGACGGCGTCGATGCGCTCGTGGACCTCATCAGCGACGGCCAGAGCCCGGCGCTGGGGTTCAGCATCGGCGTCGCCGAAGGGACCTTGGGTGAGATCGGCAGCGGCGGGCGGATGGTGCTCGCGTGGGGACCAGCGCTCGTCACGGCGTGGGCGCTCGCTCGGGTCTCGCGCGCCGGCGAGGTGCTGCTCGACCCCGAGATGACCGTCGTGCGCGAGGGGCGCGTCCTCGTGCGCGGTGCTCGCATCGGCGTGCTCGGGGAGGCGCGAGTGAGGGGAGTACGCCTCGACCTGCGTCATCCTTGGCAGCCGGCCCAAGGCTTTCCGAGCGTCGCGCTGGTGCGCACGCGCTTCCTCGGGCGCGAGCCCGTTGCCCCACCCCCGGGGACGCTCGGCCTGGTCACCGGTCGCCGCGGTTCGGGAGGGACTCGCTGGCTCGAGGAGCTCGCGGCGCACGAAGCCACCCGCCGCACCTTGTGGCTGCGGCCGCGCCTCGGCGAAGCCCAGGGTTCGCTCCGCCGCGCTCTCGCGCGTGCCAAGGAGGCCCAACCCGAGCTGGATCCGGAGCTCTCGTCGTCCCTCGAGAGCGTGCTCGGCGGCGAGGGCCTCGACTTGGACACCGCGAGTCACCTCTTGTCATCGCTTCTGCGGCGAGAAGACAGCGCCGGACTGGTCTTGATCGACGACGCCGAGCAAATCGATGCCGACAGCTTGGAGGCCGTCGTGCACGCGTCGCGCACCGGCGCCTTTGCCGTGGTCGCGCGCGCAGTCGACGGGTTGGCGCTGCCCGAGGCGCTCTTGCACTTGCCCAAGGCGTTCGAAGTCGAGCTCGAGCCGCTGCCTCGCGAGCTCGGTGTCGAGTTGGTCGTGGAGCTCTCGAGTGGGCGCATCACGCCGGAGGATGCCGAGCGCTGGGCCGAGCGCGGATCGGGGCTGCCACTCGGGATCATCGCGGCCCTCGCCGACTCACTGGAGAGTGGTGAGCTCTTGCTGCACGAAGAAGCGGTCGTCGCACGCGCCGCACGCGGCGGCGAGTTCACGCCGGAGCAGTTGTTTGCCCGCCGCATTCGGCGCTGGGACGCGCCGGTCTTGCGCGTGCTGAGCGCCCTCGCCGTCCTCGGGGGGGATGCCGAGGAAGAGGAGCTCGCTGCGCTGCTCGGTCTGGTGAAAGAACCGCCGCCCGACGAAGACATGTTGTTCGCCCTCGAGGCGGCGGACCTGATGCGTCGAGACGGCCCGCGTCTCATCCTGCCTTCCGTCAGCCTGCGCGCCGTGCTCTCGGACTATCTGGCAGAGAGCGAACGCGCGCGGCTCCACCGGGCGGCGGCGGCGGTGCTGGCCGGCGCGGATCTGCCGCTCTGCGCGGTGGCCGCCGCGGTCCACTCGATGCTCGGCGGCGACGTCGACCGGGCGCTGCCGCTAGCGAGGCGAAGCGCCGGGGCGCTGCGCGCGGGAGGGCTCGAGGACACCGCCCTGGCCTTGGAGGAGTTCAGTGAGGGCGGTGATCCGGAGCTCGTGCGGCGCAGGGGACTCTTCGCCGGCGCGCGCAGCGAGCGCGCGGGACTCCAGCGCTCCGACGTGCCGCCGCCGCTCTCCATGAGCCCGGCGCCGATCTCCGACCGCCCGTCGCGTCCGGCGCCGCCGTCCGGCGAGGTGGCCGCCCAGCGCTTCGTGCAGGCGCTGCGGCACGGCGACCATGCGGCGATGGAGGTGTTGGCTTCGGAGCTCCGCGACGAGGGCACGCAACACGTGGTGGCCGACCGGCTCGAAGGCATGGCGAACCTCGCGCGGGGCCAGGTGACCGAGGCCCTCCGCCGGCTTCGGAGCTCGAAGGACGGCGCCAAAAAGCTCAGCCCTCGCGACCGCAGCCGCGCCGCACTCGCGCTCGGCGTGGCGCTCGCGAGCGCCGGGCGTGCGACGGAGGCGCTGCTCGAGGGGCTGGAAGCGTTGGCACGGGCACGCGAAGCGGGCGACGCGCGGGGCGAGCAGGCGTGTGCCCGGTTCTTGGCCCAGCTCTCCCAGGCGTCGGGCCACGACGAAGCGGCCGACGCCTGGCACGGCGTCGCCGGCGGCAGCGCCAGTTGAGTCTCAGCGTCGCTCGGGCTCGTCCGCCGCCGCGCTCGCCTCGCTGGCTGCCCATGCCTCACGCAGGATCTCGGCGACTGCTTCGTACAGTGCTTCCGGGATCTCGTCGCCGACCTCGAGCTCGCTGAGCGCGCGCGCCAGCGGGACGTCGCGGATCACCGGGACGTTGTAAGCGTGGGCGGCCTCGATCATGCGCCGCGCGAGATCGCCGCGGCCCTGCGCCACGACGCGCGGCGCTTCGTCGCTCTCTTCGTCGTAGTCGAGCGCCGCCGCGAGATGCGTCGGATTGACCACGACCACCGTGGCGCTGCGCACCGCAGCCACCGCAGCGCTCGCCAGCATCTCTTGGTGCGCGCGATGGCGTGCCGCCTTGAGCTCCGGGTCGCCCTCGCTCTCCTTGTGCTCGCGCTTCACCTCGTCGGGGCTCATGCGGTTTCGGCGGATCCAGCCGCGCCTCACCACCAAGAGATCGACGCCCCCGAGGGCGAGGCCGACCAGCGCCGCCACCCACCCGAGCTTCTTGGTCAGGTGCGCGGCGACCTTGGCGCCCTTGGCGGGCTCCCCCGCGCTCGCGGCCATGTCCGGCGCGAACGCCAACAACAGCTTCGCCGCCAGGTAGACCACGAGAGCGGCGGCGACGAGCGCGCGCACGACCCCGATCAAGCGTTCGCGGCTCACCAGCGACTTGAGCCCCTGGGCGGGGTTCAGCTTGCCGAAGTCGGGTCCGAGCTTCTTCCACGCGAGGACGCCGCCGGCCTGCACGCCGCCCGCCGCCGCGGCGGCGCAAGCGGCGGCGGCGACCACCGGCAACGACAGCGCGAGCACGTCGAGGGCGAACGCCAGGCTCGAGAAGCGCGCGTTCGGGTTGGCGATGGCCTCGGGCACGAGCTCGGCGGCGCGGCTGAGGGTCGCGCCCACCGCCGCCGGTGCCAGCGCCACGGCGACGACGAACACGAACGACTGGGTGAGCGCGTGCGAGATGGGGCTGTCGCCCTGCTCTCGCGCTTTGCGTAGCCGTTGTGGTGTGGGGTCTTCGGTCTTCTCCGCCACCGCGGCTCGACGGTCGCCCGTGGGCCTTACTTCGTCAAGCGCGCGCCGGTCAGAAGGGCAGCCCGGGGATCTGCCAGCCCTGTCCGCCGCTCGAACGCCAGTTGGATGCGGCTTGCTGGATCACGGGTGTGCGGATCTGGGGCGGAGGGTGCGAGCGCTCGAAGCCGAACACGATGTCCACCGGGGACATCTGGTCGAGTCCAGCGAAAAACTGCATGGTGAGGAGCCCTCCGCCTTCCGTCCACGCGTAGTTCGGCGCGCGGCGCTTGCCGGCCGAGAGCACGTTGTTCGTGCCCGCGACGTCGGCGGCGAGCTCGTTCGGCTGGTTGAAGAGCGGCACCACGTTCGACAGCACGTGGCTCACCTCCGCCGCCGTCACTCCGCCGCCCGTCGCGGTGCAAGGCAGATGGCCGAGGTAGTGGTGGCCGAGCTCGTGGCCGAGCACGAACGCGATCTGCTCGTCGAGGATCTCGTGCTGGCGCTTCACTTTGCGGCCATCGGCGTCCTGCGCGGGATCGAAGAAGCCGGCGGCGGGGCGCACGATGGGAGCGCCGGGCTTCTGGTTCTTGGCGAGCAGCTGGATGTATTGCGCGGTGCGGCTGCCGCCGAAGACCTCGTCGGTGGCCTTGCAGCGGGCGAGGTGTGCCTCGATGTCGAGCAGGCCGTCGCTGATGGCCATCACGCTCTTGCCGCCCTTGGTGCAGGCCGCGAACGCGTTCACTTCCCCGGCACGGTCGTCGACGATGAGCGGAATGCCGTTCACCTTCTGCGCCTTGCCCGCGTCGAGCGAGGCGATCAGCTCTTGGATCACGCCTTGGGCGCGGGTACGGAGGAAGTTGATGTCCACCGCGTTGATGGGGTCATAGGCGACGGGGGGCAGCGCGGGCTGAGCGGGCGTGTTCGGTTTGGGTTGCCCGGGCTGCCCGGGCTGGCCGGGCTGAGGCGGATAGCCTGGCTGCGGCTGTCCGTAGCCGGGCGGCGGCGCCTGGCCCGGAGGGTATTGGCCGTAGTACCCGGGGGGCGGGCCCTGGTTCGGGTATTGGGGCCTGGAATTCCCGCTCTCCATTTCGCAGGCGAGGGCGAGGGCGCCGAGGGCGAGAAGACCGATCGACAGGGGGCGGAGCGGGCGGGACATGTGGGGAAGGATAGCAGGCGGGGTGAAAGGGGAACGGAAGTTCCCGAAACAGGATACGGACGGCAGCCTGGGCGGCTTCCCTCCGAGCCCGCGGACGCTATTTATCGCATCGGACCACCGTGGAGCTCAGAACGCACGAATCCATTCGCGACATCGGTGAGGAGACTTGGGGTCGCCTCGCGGCAAACGCGCCGCCGTTCGTCTCGTTCGCGTTCCTCGACGCGCTGGAGGTCACGGGCTGCGTGCGACCCGAGCGCGGCTGGATGCCGTTGCACGTCACGCTGGAGGAAGGCGGAAAGGTGCTCGGAGCGGCGCCGCTCTACGTGAAGGGCAACAGCGAGGGCGAGTTCGTCTTCGACTTCGCGTGGGCGAGCCACGCGGAAGGCCGACTCGGCATCGACTACTACCCGAAGCTCGTGGTCGCGTCTCCGTTCACCCCGGCGACGGGCCCGCGCCTCCTTGTCGCTCCGGACGCCGACGCCGTCCGAGTCACCGAAGCATTCGCGGCGGGGCTCGTGGCGCTCACCGAGCGGGTCGGCGCGTCGAGCGCCCACGTGCTCTTCCCGACCGACGCGGAAGCGGATCGACTCGAAGCAAGCGGCCTCGCGCGCCGCGCCGGGATCCAGTTTCACTGGGAGAACGCCGGCTACACCAGTTTCGACGACTTCTTGGGCGCGTTCGACAGCAAGCGGCGGCACCAGCTCAAGCGTGAGCGCCGCGAAGTGGCGCGAGAAGGTCTGGTGTTCGAGACGCGTTCGGGCAGCGAGCTCGAGCCCGCGGACATCGACCACGTCTACCGGCTCTATCTCACGACCGTGGACAAATTCGTGTGGGGTCGGCGCTACCTGAATCGCAACTTCTTTCACGAGATCGTGAAGC
>Ga0268298_10005214_pt1 | contig 12297 bp, 10 predicted proteins | sample WWTPWeurt_MetaG_FD_194462 | JGI IMG/M metagenome (GOLD analysis project Ga0268298, IMG submission 194462) | Activated sludge microbial communities from WWTP in Nijmegen, Gelderland, Netherland - WWTP Weurt | ecosystem: Engineered > WWTP > Aerobic digester > Activated sludge | place...
GCTGGCGCTTCGCGCCCAGGGGCTCGACTCGGCCCTGGTCCGCCAGGTGGCCGCCGTGAGCGTGGGCATCGTGGAAACGGGACAGGGTCGCCAAGGTATGCTGCTCGACCTGGAGTACGAGGAGGACCACCTGGCCGCCGTGGACTGCAACCTGGTGGCGGCCCGCCCCACCTCGGGCGGGGAGCTGGAGCTGGTGGAGTTCCAGGGCACCGGCGAGGGCCGGGCCTTCAGCCGGGCTGAAGCAGCCGGGCTGCTGGACCTGGGCCTGGCCGGCTGCGCGGCGCTCATGGACGCCCAGGGGGCGGCCCTCGGATGAAACCCATCCTGCTGGCGCTCGGGTTTTCCGTCCTGCTGACGGGGCAGACCCGCCGCATCGACGTGGAGGTCCAGCCCGCGGACATGGTGTTCCGCTTCACCCCCCGGGTGACCATCCCCGGCATGCCCCGGGTGGCGGTGGCCCTCAGCGGTGGCGGAGCCCGCGGCCTGGCGCACATCGGCGTCCTCCAGCGCTTCGAGGAGATGGGCTTCCCCCTCGACAGCGTCACCGGCACCAGTGCCGGTGCCCTGGTGGCCTCGCTCTATGCCAGCGGGTTCTCGGCGAAGGAGATCGAGGACCTGTTCAACCGGCTGGACCTGACCCGCGCCTTCCTGGAACCCCTGTGGCGCAACCCGGGGGAGACGCTGGGAGAGCAGGAAGAGCGGAGCGACACTTTCCTCTCTGTTGAGCGGCACCAGGGCCGGCTCTCTTTGGCCCAGGGCCTCCGCAGCGGGGTCGAGGTCCAGCACACCCTCCAGTCCCTGCTGGCCCGGGGCGCCTACTTCTCCGGTGGCGACTTCGACCGGCTGCAGCGCCCCCTGCGCATCCTGGCCACGAACCTGGAGACCGGGCAGGGGCGGGTCTTCGGAAAAGGCGACCTGGTGGAGGCCGTGCGCGCTTCCATGTCCATTCCCGGCGGCTTCCGCCCCGTCGTCATCGAGGGCCAGCAGTACGTGGATGGCGCGCTGGTGGAGAACCTCCCCGTCAGCACGGCCAGGGAGGCCTTCCATCCTGATCTCGTCATCGCCGTGGACACCAGCGCGCCCCTGGAGCGGCGGCCCGCACGGAGCATCCTGTCCGTGGCGGCCCGCAGCCTGGACCTGGTGGTGGAGCGGCGCCAGTGGGAAAGCCGCGCCGCGGCGGACTTCCTGATCCGCCCGGACATCCAGGGCGTGAACTTCCTGGAGTACGGCGCCGATGCGGCCAAGCTGGTGCGCCAAGGGCGCGAAGGCTTCGATGCGCGCCGGGAGGCCCTGCAGGAGCTGATGCGCAGCCGCCTGAGCCAGGAGCGCCTGGACGCGGTGGAAGTCGCCTTCGAGTGCCCCGGCGGGCTGGGTCCGGCCATGGCTGGCCTGTTGGCGGAAGGCCTGAAGCCCGGGCCCGGCGGCATCCTGCTCCAGGATGCCCAGATCCTGCTCCAGCAGGTGCTGGTCCACGGGCTGGCCCAGGACGCCTGGGCCACGGTGGATCCGGGCCGCATCCTCACCATCCACCTGCGACCCTTCCCCGCGGTTCGCACCGTGGAAGTGCAGGCTCCCGAGGGCTGGCGGGCGGCCATCGAGGCGGCAGTGGCCGCGACCGTGAAGGTCGGGGAACCCTTCAACCCCCAGGTGTTCGGCCGGATGATGGGGCATCTGGTCTACCGCTTCCTCATGGAGGGCGGCCCCCTGGTGGATGTGCGGGGTTCGATGTTCGAGCCCCGGACCGGCCACCTCCTCATCAGCGTGGACGAGCCCTTCATCACCAAGGTCGAGGCCCGGACCGTCGGCGGCGCGCGCGAGGAGAACGCCCCGCTCCTCCGCCTGCTCGGGGAACTCCAGGGACGCCCCTTCCGCCCCGCGGACCTGCAGAAGCGGGTGGCCCTGGCGGAACACCGGCTCCACCTGGCCGAGCTGCGCTACCAGCTGCGGCCAGATGGCGGGAGTGGCACGGCCATCACCCTCATCCCCGTGCCCCAGCAGCGGGAGCGGCTCGATCTCTCGCTGGGCTACGAGACCACCCTGGGCGGCCAGGTGGGCCTGACCTACCGCGCGGTGGACCTCGGCTTCCGGGGCACGGATCTGCAGCTGAGCGCCGCCCGGAACCGGCTGCAGGAGCGGGCCTCACTCACCCTTGGGAGCCCCATCGGGCTGTCCCCCGGCACGGGGATCGAGCTGGTGGCGAACTACTGGCAGCAGCGCCTCGAGCTGCCCCTGCTGTGGGTGGCGCCCGAGCTGCCGGGCGATGGCCTGAGTGCCCGTATCAGCGCTTCCGACCTGATGCTGCGGACCTTCTTCCGGTTCAGCAACCTGGGCACGGGCAAGGTGAGCCTCGATCTCGGACGCCGGAACGCCGCCTTCCGCGAGGATGGCCTGCGCCGCACCCAGAGCCAGGATGCGGCCTTCCTTTCCGGGGAGTGGGACAACTTCGACCGGCACACCATGCCCCGGGAGGGCCTCCTGCTGCGGGCGCGGTTCGGCGTGGGACACGCCCTTGCGGGTCCACTGCCAGGGGCGACCTTCCAGCAGAGCTATTTCCGGGCCAGGGGCCTCACCGCCCTCAGCGAGCACCTGGGCCTCGACCTGGACATGGAGTGGGGCCAGGGGCAGCACCTGCCCCTGGACCGCTGGTGGGCGCTGGGAGGCCCCTCCTTCGTCATCGGCTCCCGCTCCCAGGGCTTCATGGCGCCCAACTTCGGGGCCCTGCGCTTCGGCGTGCCCCTGCGCCTCTACGTGGGCCTGGGCCTCACGGCGGAGCTGACCCCCCGCTTCGACCTGGCCTGGGTGTCCCGGGAGGCCTCTGACCTGCTCAAGCCCGACATGGCGTTCCGGGCCCAGGGCACGGGGCTGCTGCTGCGCACGACCCTGTCCAACTTCTATGTGGAGCTGTCCTACGGCTTCCTGAAAGTCCGCACTCCCCAGGACGGCGGACGGGCCGTGGGCAGCTTCAACGTGCTGATCGGCACCCAGCCCTTCGACCTCTGGAAACGTCATTAGCGAGGACCGGCTCGGCCGGGCCGAGCGCGGGAGTCCGGGGGTGTGCGCGCAGCGCGGAACCCCCGGAGAACACTGGTCTGTGGTGGTAGGGTCTGTGACCCGATCCACAAGGGTTTCCAACAGGCTCGCCTGATACCCTGGAGCGTTGGTATTCAACGCTCTTTGCCGAGGCCGCCATGCGCTACCTGCCCTCTTCCCCTGTCGAGGATCGTGCCCTCCTGGACACCATCGGCATCCCGAATGCCGAGGCGCTGCTGGTGGGCATTCCAGAGCCGCTGCGCCTGGCGCGTGAGCTGGACCTGCCCACCCAGGGTTCCGAGCAGGAGGTGGCTTGGCAGATGATGGGCCTGGCCAACAAGAACATGCGCTTCTGCGCGCAGTTCCTGGGCGCGGGCGCCTACGACCACTTCGTGCCCTCGGCCATCGACGCCATGATCAGCCGCCAGGAGTGGTTCACGGCCTACACGCCCTACCAGCCCGAGATCAGCCAGGGCACCCTGCAGCACATCTTCGAATACCAGACCCTGATCTGCGATCTGACCGGACTGGAAGTGACCAACGCCAGCCTCTACGACGGCGGCACCTCCTGCGTGGAAGCGGCGCTCATGGCCGTGCGCGTGGCCAAGAAGCGCAACACGGTGCTCATCAGCCGCGGCCTGCACCCCATGTATCGCGACGTGCTCAAGACCAACTTCGATCCGCATGAAAACCTGCACCTGGTGGAGGTCGGCCTCAAGGATGGCGTCACCGACCTGGCCGACCTGCAGGCCAAGCTCAACGGGGACGTGGCCGCGGTGATGGTGGGCTACCCCAACTTCCTGGGCAACCTGGAGGACCTCACGGCCCTGGCCGGTCCCGTCCACGCGGCCGGTGCCCTGCTGATCAGCGTCACCCAGGAGGCCTTCGCCTTCGGCTGGTTCGAGGCCCCCGGCAAGGCCGGCGCCGACATGGCCTGCGGCGAGGCCATGAGCCTGGGCAACAAACCCAACTTCGGCGGCCCCTTCCTGGGCTTCCTCGCCGTGAAGGACGCCCACAAGCGCGAGATCCCCGGCCGCGTGGTGGGCCAGACCAAGGACCTGAACGGCGAGACCGGCTACGTGCTGACCCTCACCGCCCGCGAGCAGCACATCCGCCGCGACAAGGCCACCAGCAACATCTGCTCGAACCAGGGCCTCGTCGCGCTGCGCGCCAACATCTTCATGCAGCTGGCCGGGCCCGAGGGGCTCAAGGGCCTCGCCGAGCAGAACGCCGCCAAGGCCCAGTACCTGCGCCAGCGCCTGCTGGAGTTGCCGGACATGGAGCCGGTCGATGACCAACCCTTCTTCAACGAGTTCGTGCTCCGCTACACCGGCGACTACGCCGCGCTGCAGGAGGCCTGCCTGAAGGAGAGCCTGCTGCCGGGCCTGGATCTGGGCCGCTTCTATCCCGAGTACGCGGGCTGCATCCTCTGGTGCGCCACGGAACTCCACACCCGCCAGATGATCGAGAGCCTCGTCGAGATCCTGGCCCGCGTCCCCGCCACCGTCTGAGGAGATGACCATGTTTCTGCGCCAGCGCGAACCCCTCTCCTTCGAACGCTCCGTCCCCGGCAAGCGGGGCATGGACCTGCCGAAACTCGATGTGCCCACCGCCAAGGACACCCGGCCCGCCCACCTGAAGCGCGGCGGCTTCGACGCCCTGCCCGAGCTGAGCGAGGTGGAGGTCATCCGCCACTTCACCCGCCTCTCCAAGTGGAACTACGGCGTGGACGATGGCATGTATCCGCTGGGCTCCTGCACCATGAAGCACAACCCCCGGCTCAACGAGAAGGTCGCGGGCCTGCCGGGCTTCACGGACAGCCACCCCATGGCCCCCGATGCCCTCGTCCAGGGCAACCTGGAGATGCTCTATACGCTGCAGGAGTGGCTGAAGGAGATCACGGGGCTGCCCGGCGTCACCCTGCAGCCCAGCGCTGGCGCCGCCGGCGAGCTGACGGGCGTCATGCTCATCCGCGCCTACCACGTGGCCAAGGGCGCCAAGCGACGCGTCATCCTCATCCCGGACAGCGGCCACGGCACCAACCCCGCCACCGCCGCCATGGCGGGCTACGAGGTGGTGGAACTGCCCTCGCTGCCGGATGGCACCATCGCCTTCGACGATGTGACCGATCCCGTGAACGGCAAGGTCCGCAAGGGCCTGCGGACCCTCGTGGCTGAACTCGGCACCGAGATCGCGGGCGCCATGATCACGAACCCGAACACCATCGGCGTCTTCGAGCACCGCTTCAAGGAGATCAGCGACCTGCTGCACAGCGTGGACGCCCTGGTCTACATGGACGGCGCCAACATGAACGCCCTGGTGGGCGTGGCCCGCCCCGGCGACTTCGGCGTGGACGTCATGCACCTGAACCTGCACAAGACCATGTCCACCCCCCACGGCGGCGGCGGCCCCGGCGCCGGTCCCGTCTGCTGCGGCGCGAACCTCATGCCCTTCCTGCCCGTGCCCGTGGTGGTGCGGGACACCGTGAAGGTGGGCGAGGGCGAGGTGCCGAAGCACAGCTACCGCATGGACTGGGACCAGCCCCAGAGCATCGGCAAGGTCCACACCTTCTACGGCAACTTCGGCATCCTGGTGCGCGCCCTCACCTACTGCCTGAGCCACGGCTCCGACGGCCTGAAGGCGGCGACGCTGCGCGCCATCGTGAACGCGAACTACATCCGCACGCGGCTGAAGGGCGCCTACGCCCTGCACATCGACTCGCCCAGCCTGCACGAGGTGGTCTTCAGCGACACGCTCCAGGCCAAGCACGACGTGCACACGCTGGACATCGCCAAGCGCCTTATCGACCACGGCTACCACCCGCCCACGATCTACTTCCCCCTCATCGTGCCCGGCGCGCTGATGATCGAGCCCACCGAGAGCGAGGGCAAGGACGAGCTGGACGCCTTCTGCGACACCATGCTCGCCATCGCCAAGGAGGCCGAGGAGAACCCCGACGCCCTGCACCAGGCGCCCACCCTCGCCCCCCTGCGCCGCATGGACGAGACCACCGCCGCGCGGAAGCCCGTGCTGCGGTGGACGAAGGGCTGACCTGAACCATCTCCAGGAAGGCCCCCGTTTCGGGGGCCTTCCTGTGTCCCGGCATGGCAGGGTGATGGCCCTCCGGCAGCCTGCTGGTCGACCCCCAAGGTCGTCGCGGCGATGCTGTTTCGGGAGGCGACCCGCATGATCCACATCGAGCACCTGGCATTCTGGACCCGCGACCTGGAGCGGCTGGCCGCCTTCTATGCCGAGGCCTTCGGTGCCGCGGTGGGCGAGCGCTACGAGAACCCCGCGCACGGCTTCGCCTCGCGGTTCCTCGGCTTCGGCGGCGGCTTCCGGCTGGAGCTGATGCAGACCGCCGAGCTGGAGCTGGCGGAGGCCCCGCCCGGGGCCCAGCGGCTGGGCCTCACGCACCTGGCCCTTTCGGTGGGCTCCCCGGAGGCCGTGGATGCCCTCACGGCGCGCCTCCGCGAGCGCGGGTGCCCGGTGCTGGACGGGCCCCGCTGGACCGGCGACGGCTACTACGAAAGCGTGGTGCTCGACCCGGACGGCAACCGGATCGAGCTCACGGTCTAGGGCGGCGGCTCAGCGCCGGTCGAAGCGGGGGGACATGACCAGCAGGGTCTGGGTGGAGGCGATGCCCGGCAGCTTGGCCAGCTCGTCGCGGACGCGGTTGAGGTCCTCGAGGCGCTCGCCCTCCAGCTGCAGCACCAGGTCGATGTCGCCGCTCACGGAATCGGCCACGCGCACTTCCGGAAAGGCCTCCAGGATGCGCACCGCCCGGTCGTGGCTGGGGCCGCTGCCCTTCACCAGCAGGTAGGCGCGGACGCCGGGCTTCGTCTCCAGGCCCAGGCGCAGCGTGTAGCCCAGGATGACGCCGTCCCGCTCGAGGCGCTTCAGGCGCTCCTGCACGGCGGAGCGCGACAGACCCACCCGGGCGGCCAGGGCCACCTGGGTGAGACGCGCGTCCGCGTTCAGTTCGGCCAGAAGGCGGCGGTCCAGGTCGTCCAGGTCGGGCTTGGGCATCGAGGCTCCGGGTCCGCGAACAGCGTGAGCGGGAGCACGCCCTCCGCGCGATCCCCGGAGGCATTCTGGCACTTCGCCGAGGTTCCGGCACCCTGCCGTCTACACGGCGGCAGCGTTGGCGCCAACTCTGGAGGTTCCCTGGAACTGGGGGCGATCCGAAGCATTCCGGCCCCTTGCTTTTCCACGAACCAGGCCTTCCGAAGGAGCCAGACCCATGTTCACCACCCTTGCCCACGTGCACATCGCCGACGCGGACCGATTCCTCGAGGTGTTCGCCAGCCACGGTCTGCAGGCCCGCCAGGCCCATGGCAGCCTCGGCGCCTCCGCCTTCCTGGACGCGGACAATCCCGCCAGGGCCGTCGTGCTCATCGACTGGGCGGACCAGGCGAGCTTCGAGGGCTTCCTGGCGGACCCCGCGGTGCGGGACACCATGCGCGCTGGCGGGGCCCTGGAACCGCCGGCCTTCACCTTCCTCACCCGCACCGGCGTCTTCCCGGCCTGAGTGCCGTGACGACCCGCACCTCTCACCCGCAGGAGACCCCTTGCGCCTGAACCCCGTCCTCCTTGCCACCACCCTGGCCCTGACCCTCACCGCCCAGGACGCTGCGGCGCCGAAGCCCTTGACCGCCGGGGACCGGAAACAGCTCGTCGCCCGCATCGCCGACCTCATCCGGGACGAGTACGCCTTCCCGGACCTCGCCCACTCGGCCAGTGAGGCCCTGAGGAACCAGGCGGGTTCCCTCATGGATGGGACCTCCACGGACCCAACCGCCTTTGCGGCCCGGGTCACCCAGATCCTCCAGGACCAGACTCGCGACAAGCACATGAGCGTCCGCCTGCGCATCCCCCATTTCGATACACCCACCCCCGATCACGGCCTGCAGAAAGTGGAGCGGCTGCCTGGGGACATCGGGTACCTGCGGGTGGACCGCTTCTACCAGGCCGAGGAGAGCCGCCCGGCCTTCGAGGCGGCCCTCGACCGGCTGGGACCTTGCAGGGCAATGGTCATCGACCTTCGGGAGAATCGCGGTGGGTCCGATGCGAACGTGCTGCTGGCCTCGTATTTCCTGGCCGAGCGCACCCTCCTGAACCGCCTCCTCTGGCGGAACCAGGACCCCATGGAATTCTGGGCGGGACCCTCGACCCGGCCCGAGCTCACCAAGGTGCCGGTGTACGTCCTGGTCAGCAGGAAGTCGTTCTCCGCCGCGGAGGGCTTCGCCTACGGCCTCCAGCAGCGGAAAAGGGCCGTCATCGTGGGCGAGCCGACCCGGGGCGGGGCCAATCCCAACCGGTACTTCCCGATCGGGAACGACCTGGAGGTCTCCATCTCCATCGGCCGCACGGTCAATCCCGTCAGCGGCACCAACTGGGAGGGCGTGGGCGTGCAGCCGGACGTGGCGGTGCCCGCGGACCAGGCGCTGGACAAGGTCCTGGCCCTGACTGCGACAGGCGGGCGGTGAGTGCGTCACCCCGCCGCCGGCACTTCGCCGGGCATCCAGCACCTTGCCGGCTAGACGCCCGGAGGTTCCCGGCGAAACCTGGAGGTCCCCCGGAGATCCCATGCGATCCAGCACCGCCCTGGTCCTGCCCGCCCTCGTGTTCACCCTGCAGGCCCAGGAGGCCGGGGCCCCGGTGACCCCGGCCCAGCGCCGGGAGGTGGTGGAGGCCCTGGCCAAGGCCCTGAAGGCTCAGTACGTCTTCCCTGAGGTGGCGGAGGCCACGGGCAAGGCCCTCCAGGCGAAGGTGGCCAAGGGCGGCTACGACGAGGCCACGACCACCAAGGCCTTTGGCGAGGCCCTGTCCCGGGACCTGCGGGAGCTTGGCAAGGATGGCCACTTCCGCGTGCGTTTCGACCCCGGGTTCAAGCCCCGGGATGAGGAGGAGGACCGGGTTCCCAGCCGGGAGGAAGTGGCTGAGCTGCGCCAGCAGGCGGCCCGCCGGGCCTTCGGCATCGCCCGGGTGGAGCAGCTGCCGGGCAACGTGGGCTACCTGGACATCCGCGGCTTCGGACCGACCGAGTTCGTGGGCCCCGCCTTCTCCGCCGCGCTGTCCATCCTGTCGGGCACCGAGGCCCTCATCCTCGACCTGCGGCAGAACGGCGGCGGCGATCCCGAGAGCGTGGCCTACCTGGTGAGCCACTTCTTCCCGGAGGGCGACACCCGGCACCTCAACTCCATCTACAACCGCCCCAAGGACACCACGCGCCAGTACTGGACCAGCCCCACCGTGGGCCCCCGCTATGCCGGCCCGGTCTACGTGCTCACCTCGGGGCGCACCTTCTCCGGCGGCGAGGAGTGCGCCTACGACTTCCAGACCCAGAAGCGGGCCACCCTGGTGGGGGAAACCACGGGGGGCGGGGCCAACCCAGGCCACGCCGTGGCGCTGGCCCACGGCTTCCTCGCCTTCATCCCCACCGGCCGGGCCGTCAACCCAGTCACGAAGACCAACTGGGAGGGCGTGGGCGTGCAGCCCGATCTGGCGGTCCCCGCCGCCGAGGCCCTGAAGGCGGCGCACATGGCCATCCTGAAGGGGATCCTGGCCAAGGAGAAGGACCCCGAGTACCGCAAGCGCCTGGAGGGGATCCTGGCCCGGGTCGAGAAGGGCGAGGCGGAGCCCGTTCGCTACAACCGGTAGCGCCGGGAACGCTCAGTCGTGGGGAATGAGGTGGACAGCGGCCGCCTTGAGGGTGGCGAAGACCGCATCCCCTTCTGCCAGATCCAGCTCGCCGCAGGCCTGGCGGGTGACGAGGCTCTCCAGGGGGAAGCCGCAGTCGAGGCTGATGCGGACCAGCGACCCCTCCGGGTTCAGGGCGGTGATGCGGGCCGGGAGCCGGTTGCGGGCCGTGGTCCCGGAACTGGGCGCGCTGCCGCGCTCCACGGCCACGTCCTCGCCGCGGATGCAGATGAAGACCTCCCAGCCCAGGCCGCCCGGGTCGGCGGCGAAGAGTCGGGCCGAGCCCACCGAGAGGGTGGCCATGCCGCCCACAATGGATTCGATCTTGCCCCGTACCACGGTTTCCACGCCCAGGATCCGGGCAACGGCGGGATCCGTGGGCCGGTCGAAGACCTCCCGGATGTCGCCGCTCTGGCAGACGCGGCCCTGGTCCATCACCACCAGCCGGTCCCCGAGCTGGAGTGCCTCGGCGCGGTCGTGGGTCACCAGCACCGTGGGGATGTCGAGGGTGCGGAGCAGGTCGCGCAGTTCCTTGCGCAGCCGCACCTGGGAGGGCCGATCCAGGGCCGACAGGGGCTCGTCCAGGAGGAGCAGGGCCGGCTTCCGGGCCAGGGCCCGGCCCAGGGCCACCCGCTGCTGCTGGCCACCGGAGAGCTCGCCGGGATGGCGGCCTTCCAGGCCCCTCAGATCCAGCAGGGCGAGGAGCTCGTCCACCCGGGCGCGCCGCTCGCGGGCCCCGAGCGCGGACAGCCCGTAGCCGAGGTTCGCGGCGACGGTGAGGTGCGGAAAGAGGGCGTAGGCCTGGGGCAGGAAGCCCAGGTCCCGGGCCTGGGGTGGGCAGTGCAGGTCTCCGGCGGCGTCGGACCAGGTGGTGCCCCCGAAGCGGATGCTGCCGCGATCGGCCCGTTCCAGCCCGGCCAGGAGGCGCAGGGCCGTGGTCTTGCCCGAACCCGAGGGCCCGAACAGCACCGTCACGGAGAAGCCCGGCCGCGGGATCTCGAAGCGCGCCTCCACGGTGGGGCCGCCCCGGTAGTGGCGCTCGGCGTTGGCCAGTAAATGGGGGCCGGGGTTCAGATGAGCGTCCACGGCTTCCTCTGGTGGCGCCGCAGGGCGTAGGTGACCGTCAGCACCAGAAAGGAGACGCCCAGCAGCAGGGCGGCGGTACGAGCCGCCGGGGCGTAATCCATGGCCTGCACCTGGTCGTAAATGGCGATGCTCACGGTACGAGTGCGGCCCGGCAGGTTGCCGCCCACCATGAGCACCACGCCGAACTCCCCCAGGGTGTGGGCGAAGCTGAGCACCACGCCCGTGAGGATGCCCGCCCAGGAGAGTGGGGCGATGACGCGCAGGAAGGTGCGGAACCGCGACTCGCCCAGGCACCAGGAGGCCTCGATGAGCCCGCGGTCCACCGAGGCGAAGGCGGCGGCCAGGGGCTGGATCATGAAGGGCAGGCTGTAGAGCACCGAGGCGATCAGCAGGCCCTCGAAGGAAAAGGGCAGGGTGCTGCCAAAGAGGCCCTCCCAGGCGCGGCCAAGGGGGCTGCGGGGGCCCATGGCCATGAGCAGGTAGAAGCCCAGCACCGTGGGGGGCAGCACCAGGGGCATGGCCACCACGGCCTCCACCAGGAACTTCCAGCGGCGCCGGGAGAAGGCCAGCCAGTAGGCCAGGGGCAGGCCGATGACGAGCAGGGCGGCCGTGGTCAGGGCCGCGAGCCCGAGGCTCAGGCGGATGGCCTGCCAGTCCATCAGCGCGCCGCCACCACGAAGCCGTACCGGCGGAGGATCTCGACGGCGGGCGGGGACTGCAGGAAGGCCCGGAAGGCCAGGGCGTCGGCGCGGTTCCGGGCGTGGTTCAGGATCACGCCGCCCTGGTCCAGGGGCGGATGGGCGTCTTCGGGCAGCGCCCAGAAGTGGCCGGCGGCGGCCATGACCGGAGCCTTGGCCAGGGACAGGGCCAGGATGCCGATGTCGGCGGCCCCGGTCTGCACGAACTGGGCGGTCTGGGCGATGTTCTCGCCGAAGACCAGGCGCGGCTGCAGGGCCTCCAGCATCCCGAGCTTGGCGAGCGCAGCTTCCGCGGCGCGGCCATAGGGCGCCACCCGGGGGTTGGCGATGGCCACCTTCTTCGCCGCGGGATGCAGCAGGGCCTTCATGCCCAGCTGCTCCACGGGGATGGGCGAGGCCTTCGGAACCCACAGCACCAGATGCCCCCGGCTGTAGAGGAACTCCGTGGCGCCGTCGGCCACGCCCGCCTCCACCAGCTTCTTCGGATAGGTGAGGTCCGCCGAGAGGAAGAGGTCGAAGGGGGCCTTGTTCAGCAGCTGGGCGTAGAAGTTCCCGGAGGAGCCGTGGGTGATGGCCACCTCCACGCCGGGATGGGCCTTCGCGAAGGCCGCCTTCACCTCCACCAGGGCGAACTGGAGGTCGGCGGCCGCGGCGATGGCCAGCCGCGGTGATTCCGAGCGCCCGACCAGGGCCATCAGGCAGAGCAGCAGAGTCCTGAAGTGAGACATGTCGTGGTCCTTGAAGGCCCGGTTCGGCGTCCCTCCCATCATGCCCCTTGGGG
>Ga0268298_10005215_pt1 | contig 12294 bp, 10 predicted proteins | sample WWTPWeurt_MetaG_FD_194462 | JGI IMG/M metagenome (GOLD analysis project Ga0268298, IMG submission 194462) | Activated sludge microbial communities from WWTP in Nijmegen, Gelderland, Netherland - WWTP Weurt | ecosystem: Engineered > WWTP > Aerobic digester > Activated sludge | place...
GAACGTCGATACAGTACCCGCTGCAATGGGTGCAAGTTTTCTTGCGGGTAGCACCGAAGACAATGAATCACAGGTGAAAGTATTTCACGAAGGTGTGACCGTCGATTCGCTGCAGGGTAATGAACGCATCATCACATCGGCGATTGATTCTGCTTTTGGCGCCGTGTGGCCCAAGACCCTGTCTGAAGACTTTATCAAGGGCCATGCACCCAAGAAGATTCTTGTGCCAACCGGGCTTGCAACCTTCGACGGCAATCCGTGGACGCCGCAGATTCTGCCCGTACAGGTGGTGCGGCTCGGGCAGCTGGCCATTGCCGCGCAACCGACAGAAATCACCACTATGGCGGGCCGGCGCATTGTGCAGACTGTGAAAGATGCAATGGCCAAAGCCGGTATCACCCATGCGGTGGTTGCATCGCATGCCAATGCCTATTCATCGTATGTTACCACGCGCGAAGAATATGCGGGTCAGGAATACGAGGGCGCTTCGACGCATTTCGGCCCTTATACTCTCGAAGGTTTTCAGCAAGAATTTGCCCGTCTAGGCGCCGCCATCTCCGATGGTAGTGGGGTGCCGCAGGGTATTTATCCGAAAGATTATCGGCTCACGCAGCTGACGCTGCAGCCCGGCGTCGTCTATGACGCTGCCTCAAAGGGACGCAAATTTGGCGACGTGCTGTTAGACGCTGCGCCAGAGTATACGATCGGCAGTGAGGTCGTCGTCGAGTTTCAAACTGCACACCCGCGCAATGACCTCATGACGATGCAAGATTTTGCGCTGGTGCAGCGCAAGGCCGACGGGGGCGAGTGGGTCGACGTCTGCGGCGACCGTGACCCTCAGCTGACATTCACGTGGCAGCGGCTCAAAGGGGCAGAATCTAAGGCGATTTTACGCTGGCACACCAAAGACGCCAAACCGGGTGAATACCGTCTCGTGCACCGCGGTGTTGCGAAGGCCTTTTGGTTTGGCAAAAAAACGCGGTTTGAGGGCCAAAGCCGCGCTTTTGCCTTAACACCTGTCTGAATAACATACCTGGTTGGTCGGGCCAAAGCCTGCCAAAAAAAATGGATTGCCCGGGCGTGAACCGGGGTCTGCTCGGTATACATATGAAGTTTCGCCTGCTTTTTGTAGTATTCTGCGTGTTTGCGACGCTCAGCGCCAACAGCGAAGAGCGGATTCGTTGCGATGGCAAACTTCTGGGCGCGGGCAGGTCGCGCCTCGAAGTTTTGCGCTATTGTGGCGAACCGCAGGATAGAGTCGCCTTTCTCGATGAACGCGTCATACATCGCAGATTTTCAAACCTGCTCGTCGGCACATTCAGAGAAACCCGGCAAACCGGCACGTACATCGATACCTCACGCAGCGCGGTCAGCGCCGATAACCCTCAGCGCGATAAAGAGCAGCCTGTGCTCGCCGGTCAGCAGCCCCAGCACCAATCTGTGCCAGCGCACCAGCATGACGAGCGCCGCATCGTGACCGATACGACGACGATCAGCCAAAATTCTTACACGCTTCTGTCTTCGTATTGGGAATGCCAGAAACAATCGGTTTTTGTCGACGAATACACGTACAATTTTGGCAGCGGAAAGTTTATGACCTTCGTGCGTTTTGAGAATGGGCGCGTGAAAGAGATTAAATTCGGCGAATACGGATTCTAAAAGGGCTGCTGCGTGACCTTAAGGTCACGCAGCAATTTCATTACTTGTAACTTCTCTGGCTCGGGTGAACCACATCGAATTTGAGTTCTTCTTTGTGCAGCTCTTGTGGCTGGTTGTCACCCTTATATTCCCACGCGGCGACATAGGCGAAGTTTGCATCGTCGCGTTTAGCTTCGCCGTCTTCGGTCTGGTATTCTTCGCGAAAGTGGCCACCGCAAGATTCGTTACGGTTCAGCGCATCGCGCGCCATGAGTTCACCGAGTTCGATGAAGTCTTTCACACGGCCGGCTTTTTCGAGTGAATCATTCAGTGAGTCGCCGCTGCCGGGCACGTTGACGTCTTTTTTGAAGTCTTCTTTTACCTGCTGAATTTCACCGATGGCTTTTTTCAGACCGGCTTCAGTGCGGCCCATGCCGACGTATTCCCACATCAGGTGGCCGAGGCGTTTGTGCAGTTCATCCACCGTTTTTTTGCCTTTGGTCGCGAGCATTGCGGATGTCTGCGCCTTCACGTTCTCTTCGGCTTCGTCGAATTCTTTGCCGACGGTCGAAGGGCGGTCAAAGCCGACACCTGCAAGGTAGTCGCCGATTGTCGCGGGTAGAACAAAATAACCATCGGCAAGGCCCTGCATTAGCGCAGAAGCACCGAGGCGGTTTGCGCCGTGGTCAGAGAAGTTTGCTTCACCGCCGACATAGAGGCCGGGAATCGTCGACATGAGATTGTAGTCAACCCACAGGCCACCCATCGTATAGTGAACGGCAGGGTAAATTTTCATCGGCATCTGGTATGGGTTTTCGCCAGAGATCTTCTCGTACATTTCAAACAGGTTGCCGTAACGCTCAGCGATTGTGTGCTCGCCGAGGCGATCAATCGAGGCCTTGAAGTCGAGAAATACGGAGAGGCCGGTCGCGTTAACGCCATAGCCCGCGTCGCAGCGTTCTTTTGCCGCGCGTGAAGCGACGTCGCGTGGCACGAGGTTACCGAATGCCGGGTAGCGGCGTTCGAGAAAATAGTCACGATCGCTCTCGGCGATTTCTTTCGCGGTGATTTCACCGCGCTGCAGACGCTCTGCAGTTGCTTTGTCTTTGGGTACCCAGACACGACCGTCGTTTCTGAGCGACTCACTCATGAGCGTCAGCTTCGACTGGTAGTCGCCGCTTGTGGGAATGCACGTCGGGTGAATCTGCGTGTAGCAGGGGTTCGCGAAAAAGGCTCCGCGCTTGTGTGCACGCCATGATGCGGTAACGTTTGAGAGCATGGCATTTGTCGAAAGAAAGTAGACGTTGCCATAACCACCAGTAGCGAGCACAACCGCGTGAGCAGCGTGGCGCTTAACTTCGCCAGTGAGCAGGTTACGGGTAATGATACCTTTTGCGTGGCCATTCACGACAACTACGTCGAGCATTTCATGGCGGTTGTACATTTTGACGGTGCCTTCATGAATCTGGCGGTTCAGCGCGCTATAGGCGCCGAGCAGCAGCTGCTGGCCGGTCTGGCCTTTCGCATAGAACGTGCGCGAAACCTGCGCGCCGCCGAAAGAGCGGTTGTCGAGCATGCCGCCATATTCGCGTGCGAAGGGCACACCCTGAGCCACTGCCTGGTCAATAATGTTTACCGAAAGTTCAGCAAGGCGGTAGACGTTGCCTTCGCGCGCGCGGTAGTCGCCGCCTTTGACAGTATCGTAGAACAGGCGGTATACCGAATCGCCGTCGTTATGGTAGTTCTTCGCAGCGTTGATACCACCCTGCGCAGCGATCGAGTGCGCGCGGCGCGGGCTGTCGTGAAAAGAAAAGGCATGTACATTGTAGCCGAGCTCGCCCATAGAGGCTGCAGCGGCGGCACCTGCGAGGCCCGTACCGACGACGATCACGTCGAGCTTGCGCTTGTTGGCAGGATTAACCAGTTTCAGCTTTGACTTGTAGTCGCGCCATTTGGTTTCCAGCGGGCCCTGAGGTATTTTCGCGTCGAGTTTCATATAATTGACGCAACTAATCGTTCAGTTATGGAGTAAACTAGGAATCACAAACGAAGTCAGACAAATCGCCGTCTTTTGGGCTACCTGAGGCAGGCTATTGCTTTGACGGCGCCGCTGCCCATAACGGTCTGCACGCGTGGCCAAATCGGCCGATGCAGGTCAAATCAGCATGAAAATGAATCAATCTTCAGGCCCAGAACTCGATAAACGCGCGGCGAAGGTTCTGAGGCTGCTGAAACGCCAGCAGCCGATGAGCACGCAGACAGCCGACGAGGTCAGAAATCAGCTTGCGCGGGCTGGCAATCCGTTTGCCGCCCCTGAGGCGCATCTGGCGTACAGACAAGACCACACTGTCACAGCGGCTGACGGCGCAGCACTGCTGCTGCGCGAATATTCGCCCGTCGAAAAAGGTTCCGTTTCGCCCGCAATCCTCTTTTTTCATGGTGGAGGGTTTGTAATCGGCAGCGTCGCCGAGTACGATAGCATCTGCAGCCAGCTCGCCGCACGATCGGGAGCACGTGTATTTTCGCTCGAATACCGGCTTGCGCCACAGGTTAAATACCCCGTACCGCACGAAGACTCGCGCGCCGCTTACCGATGGCTGCTCGGCGCGCGCGATCAGCTTGCCCTGACGGGCATTGGCGTCTGCGGTGATAGTGCCGGCGGTAATCTCGCAGCTTCGCTCTGTCTGTACGCGCGCAACAATGCGCTTGAACAGCCGGCATTGCAGATGTTGTGGTACCCGATGACGCATGGCTCTGTAGAAACCGAATCGCGCCGCCGTTTTGCGCAAGACTATTACATCACCGAGGCAGATATGCGCTGGTTTTCGGCGCAGCTGTTTGAAGAATCAAAACAAAATGAGGATATCTATTTTGCTCCGGGGCTTGGTGCTGATCTCAGCGGGCTCGCCCCTGCATACGTGATGACCGCCGGCTTTGATGTCTTACACGACGAAGGTGAACTTTACGCAAAAAAACTTGAGGCTTCAGGCGTTGCGACCGAATACCATTGTCGCGCCGATATGTTTCACGGTTTCATCTCATTCGCAGGCGCGCTGGCGCAGGGTATGGATGAAATCTATCGCACCGCCGACTTTTTTCGCGCCCGCACGAGCAAGTGAATGTCAGCCTAAAACAGGTTCAGGTAGCGCAGCTGAAAAAATACCGGAATCGAAGCGAACCCTAAAGGGATCACGATAGAATACAAAAGGCCGATTTTTTTAATCAGCGGCGTATAAGTACGGTGGTTGAGGCCGAGCGATTGAAAGGCACTCGAGAACCCGTGGTTAAGGTGAAATGCCATCAGCAGCATCGCGCCCACATAGAACCAGGCATAAAGACCACCCCATTGCGTTTCAAACGCCGATTTCACCGTATGGTAGAAAGCGAGATTGTCTGGTTCGTAGATGCGGTGCTTTAACGTGAAAGAGTTGATATGAATGATCAGATAGATCAGAATAATTGAGCCGGTTACGCCCATATATTTTGAGAACAGGGCTGAACGACCACCCGTGCCGCCCTTGTAACCCACCGGGCGCGCCGACTTGTTGCGCAGCGTCAGCAGCAGAGCATCGATGATATGCACAGCGAACCCGAGCACCAATGTCACCTCGAGCACGCGTATAATGGGCGAAGTGCTCATGAATACAGAGTACGCATCGAAAGCTGCGCCACCATCGTTCTTGAAAAGCAAGAAGTTACCTGCTAAATGTACGGGAAGAAAACTCACTAGAAACAGCCCCGAAAGGGCCATCAGGTATTTTTTGCCGATCGAGGTCGCCAGTAAGAACGGTGAAGCTGCAGTTGCCTGTGACATACGCCAGCGCGGGTGATTCAAATAGTGCGAAAACAAAAAAAGCCCGACCCGCTGCGACGCAGCAGCGGTACCGGGCTTTCTCGGCCAGCTTCAGGGCTTATTTGTTGGTCGAAAGAATGTGAAACAGCTGGTCTTTTAACGCCAGGCGCTGCTTCTTTTGCTCTTCCATAAACGCGTCAGATTCGGGGCTGCCGTTTCGCTCGAGGGTCTCGATCTTATGCGTAATTTCGGCGTACTGTTCGCTGAGCTTGTGAAAATGCGTGTCTGAGGTCTTCAAACGAATAATCAGATCGCGGTATTCGGGAAATTCGTGGTGAATGTCGTGGTGTGCTTCTGCCATGTATGCATACCCGGGTATTTAGACTCTCCGTAAGCCATTTTTCTTAAAATAGTCCCGCGCAAGTGCCTAAACCAGCCTCTTGCGCATTTGGGTTGGCCCAGTGTCGGCCCGAAGCGTACCGGCAGTTATGTTGCAGCGCAGCGCCGAACAGAACCTGAAGTTTCCGGTTTTGTTTGTGCACGGGCTTTTTTCAAGCAGCCGCACCTGGATGAAGACCGTGAGTGCATTTATTGAAGATTACGATCTGCGCTATGGTGGCACGGTATCTGCGAATCCGCCGTCTGGGCAGTTGCAGCCCACGCCCGCCGATTTTTATACGTGGAACTTCTCGAGTAACCACCATCTGTCATACCGAAAGCAGGCAGAAGAGCTTGCTGCAGGCATTGAAACGATACGCCGCCTGAACGGTGCCGAGCAGGTTGTTCTGATTGGACACAGCATGGGTGGGTTGGCGGCGCGCGCCCTCGTTCAGCTTTATGGCGCCCGCGACGTCTATGCACTCATCACCATTGGTACTCCACATTATGGCAGCCCGCTGGCACTGCTCAGAGAGTCGACGCATCGCGACGCGCGCAACATATTTGAAAAACTGACGAAACTGCTCGCGCGCGCCGATGCTCCCGGCGAAACCAGACCAGGTTTTTTTCGGCGTCTCGCGCGGCGGCTGTTTCGGGTTACAACCGAAGCGCAGCAAGAACTCGACGGTTTTTTTTCTAGCGAGGCCTTCATCGAACTTGCACCCGGCAGCGAGGCACTTGAAGAACTCAATAGGGCAGATCTGCCCACAGACCTGAGGTATGTTTTTATTACGGGAAGTCTCACTGACTTTGCTGCATTTCCCGACCCGGTGTGGATTGCCCGCTATAGAAAACTGAACAGCGTCTGGAAGCGGTTGGCCGCGAACACGGTGCAAACAATTTCGAACCGCTATCTGCTAGAACCATACGAAGAGTTTCAGCGCTACTTGTCAGCTTACCTGCCCGACGCCGCCGATTACACGCCGGCGCATTTGACCGATTTTGACGGTGCAGTTCCGGTACTGAGCCAGATAATTGGTCATTTTAGAGATCCCCCTTTGTTAAAGGCTGTGTTGCCCGTCTATGCCAGCCATACGAGGCTCACAAAAAGGCCCGCGAAAATTTTTCAGGCGCTTGCGGTTTGCGGCGCGGTCGGCGCATCGCCCAGACCATGAACGCGCCAGATGCCGCAGTCGAAGTCGATATTACGGGTCTGCATGCGAATGGTTACGGCGTAGCGCATCTGCCAAAGCTCGGGCATGTTTATGTGCCGTTCGCCTTTCCAGGTCAGCGGGTTTCGGTGCGACTTGTCGAAGAAGTCAGAAGCGGGCAGTGGCAGGCAGAACTCTTGCAGCCGAACGCAGCACATTGCAGCATCAGCTCACGCTGCGGCGGGTGCCTTTGGCCAGGCGTCGCTTATACCGAACAACTGGCGGGCAAAGAGAATCTATTCCGTCGTGCCCTTTCGGGGTGGCCTGAACTCGCCTCGATGCCGGCCGAGGTTCATGCGTCGCCCGCTATCACCGAATACCGCAGCCGCATGCACCTGCACGCGAATTTTTTTCGTGGTCGCTTTTCATTTGGTTTTTATGCAAGAGGCTCGCGCGATCTTCTGCCGGTAACAGACTGTACTGTCGCGAGCCCTGCGCTGCAGCGCGCGGTTCACGAACTTGCCTCATTGCGTTCTCACGAATTTACCGATGCGCATGACTTTGGTTTTGGCATCGAGCTCGTTGATCTTGCAGAAACAGCGCGCGTGCTGCTCACACTCTATTCGAGCGCTGCGCGCCGCGAAAATCTTCAGCACGTCATTCAACCCTTCAGCGGCCTTGCCTCACGGCCCATAGTGCAGCTCGCTCATGAAAACGACGGGCAATATTTTCCCTGGCAGAAGGTTGGGGCTGTGCAGATGTATACGCGTGCGGGTTGCTTTCAGCAGGTGAACCGCGCGCAGAGCGACAGAATTCGTGAAATTCTCGGCACTCATATCAGCGAGACTGGCTGTCACACTCTGCTCGACCTTTATTCAGGCAGCGGCAATTATTCGCTGCCGTTCGCAGGGCGTGTCACCTCGATTGACGGGTTTGACGATAATCAGATCGGTATCGAAGTCGCGAATTTTAACCTGCGGCAGAATGGTATAGCCAATGCCCGATATAACTGCGCTGATGCAGCCGACGCACTGCAGCGTCTGCTGAGTGAGACACCTGCGCGGGTGCCCGATCTGGTTATTCTCGACCCGGCGCGCTTCGGCATTGGCGCCGAAGTGCCGCGCCTGCTGAAGCGCCTGCGCCCCCCGGCACTTGCGCTCGTCTCGAACAGAACGCAGGCTTTTGCCACCGACGCGCGCCGCCTCATCGCCAGCGGATTTAGACCAGTAAAACTGCATTTGGTCGATTGTTTTCCTTTTACTCCCCACTGGAATGTGGTGAGCTTGTGGCACAATGCATGATTTGGATTGACGGAGTGTCGAAAGAGCAGTTTGAGACTTAACAACTTTTGTTGCGCCCTAGCACCGAAGACGGAGACCTCCGCAGCTCGCGGACGATCTGCTTCGGTCACAGCTGGATACTCCAGCTTCGCTACGGGCGCCGCAAGGCCGGCGCCCGTAGCTCAGCTGGATAGAGTGTCAGACTACGAATCTGAAGGTCAATGGTTCGACTCCATTCGGGCGCACAGTTCTAGGCGTCTCAGGCTTACTCTGAGACGCGCAACGCGCGGCTCAGAGTAAGCGTTTCATCAATATTGCGGCAACGAGCGACAGAATCGCGTAAAACTCGGGAAATGCCGCCAGAATCATTGTCTTGCCAAATGCATCGTGGCCGCTGCCGATTGCCTGAATGCCGCTCGCGCAGACATTGGCCTGCTGTATTGCCGAGACCAGACAGACGAGGCCAACGGCAAGCCCGGCGCCAAAAGTGACGGCTGCATTAAATATGGGCATACCGGCTTTGACTTCGGGTGAATAAAGAATAAACACAACGAACCCATAAAGGCCCTGCGTTGCGGGCAGGCCCGCGAGCACGAGCCCGTTGCCGAAAGCTTCGGGCTTTTTGCGAATCATGCCGAGCACCGATGCGCCGCCAATCGACAGGCCAATCGCAGAACCGACGCCCGAAAGCCCGATCATCAGGGCGAGCCCGGTAGTTGCCAGAATTGTTTCCATGTTGTTTCTCCTAAACTGATTTCAGCGTTGTGTGGCGACGAAACGGAGCGTAAGCTTTGCCCCCGCCACGGAAGTTGATATTCTTATAGAACTCGACAAATGTCAGGCGCAGCGGGTGCACAAATGCACCGAGAAGCCCCAGCGCAAAATTCAGACCGTGCCCGATCACGAGAATGAGCGCACAGGCGATGATCCATGGTGATGCATAAATTACCGTGTCGCCATGTTTCGGTAAGACCATAAACGCAATCTGGTTGAAGGCGTTGCCGAGCAACCCACCGGCGAGCGCGAGGGCAAAGAGACGAATGTAAGAAAGCAGATCACCCAGAAGCCCCGTCGCGAAGCCATAAAAATCCCACAGCGCGGCGAGGGGGCGCACCGGGAACTTGCGATCGGGGTTACCAAAGATAAAAAATGCCACAAGGCCAGATGCGAGAAAAATCAAACCAGCACGCGGTGTCATTGCGCTCAGCCATTCGCCGAGTGGCAGTGGACCGATTGTGAATGAGCGATTAAAACCCAGGTTCAGAAAATCGCTGTGTACCGCCAAAATCGTGCAGCCCATCATGAGCGCCAACTGCCCGAGAGATTTCCAGATATAACGAATGCCCAGTGAGAGCGCCGCATTCACCGCCTGAAAACAGAAGGCCACAAGCACCTGAAAGGCGCCGAGAGCCAGTGACAGCGGCATCGCGGGAAAAACCGTCTTGCCCTTAACGGTGTAAGCGGCGAAAATTGCGGGGTTGCCAGATGTCGTCATGAGGGCCTCTTGTCCCTGGCCGAAAAGCGCGGCCCCAAAAAAAGAATTCATCAGCACGCCGCTCAGAATCGTTGAGAGCGACAAAATAACCCCTAGCGGTGCGTATGCGCGCGCGCTCGTGAAAAATCCACTTATCGAAAGAGCCAGCAAAAGCAAGCCATAGCCAACGTCACCAAAACAGAAGCCGAAGAACAGAGCGAAAAACGGCGCGAACAACGGGGTAGGGTCTAGTTCGCTGTAAGCAGGCAGCGAAAAAATGCGCGTTATGGGTTCAAAAAAAGAAAACACGCGCGCGTTTCTCAGGGCCACAGGTGCCGGGTCATCACCGGGCGGATCGTCGATTGTGTAAGCGAGTCTTTCGCGTTCGAGTAAGCCTTGCATCTTCGCCAGCTGCTTTGCCGGAAAGAATCCCGTGAGGTAATGGATCGTGCCCGTGTCGTGCTTTTCGAGTCGGTTGCGTGCGTTAACAAAATCGAGCCGCGTTGCTTTTGCCGCAAGGTATTCGCGAATTGCCACGGCGCGCCCGGCAAACGCAGAAAGCTGCGTCATGTTGGTGCGAAGCTGTCGCTCAAGCTGTGCGATTTCTGTGCGCATTTCTTCAACGCTGCTCGCTGGTATCGTATGTTTTTGAAACGGCCATATCGGTGCGTCTGCCTGAAAGGTAATGAGCATAAACCGCACCGTGTTTCCCGAGCGCGAAACTTCGAGCACATCGTGGCGTGAAAAATCAAACTGAGAGAAAAGGCCAACCGAGCCTGAAAAAAGATGCACGCCGATTCCGTGTTGTTTCAGCGCGGCAATAGTGTCGATTGGTATTTCAACCCATGGCGCGTATTCGGCGAGCTGCGCGTTCAGCTCGCGTATTGCATTCAGCAACTGCTCGTTCGCCCCCATGATTCGCTGTGCCTCGCGCAGCATGCCCGCAATATTGGCATGTCTTGAGGCGGCTGTCTGTGCGGCGGGCGCCGACGCAGCAGCGCGTTCTATTTCTTTCAGCGCATTGTTTTCTTTATCGAGTTCTGCGATTTTTTCAGCGATGCCGGTGTTCGCGGTCACTGACGCACGAATATCGACTGTGCCGTTTCTTTGCAGCAGACGCAGAATGCGGTCTTTTTCGCTATGAAAAAGAAAGAGCCTCAGGCGTTTCATTCGTACGATCATACCGAGCTGCCGGTCGGCGCCTTTCGCCTCGAAATTTTTTGTGCGGCACGTGACAGATTGTCACGGTCGTCGAGAAAACTGCGTATCTTTCGCAATGCTTCGGTGTACCTAGGTATCTGAATCTTCTCGTACAGGTTCACCTTCTGTGTCGCTTTTTTGCGCGCCGCGCCGAGAATCGTCAGGTTTTTTTCAGCGGTAGTAATGCGCAGGTGAAGTTCAATTATGTCTTGCAGAAGATCAGTGCCCTTTACCACCCAGGCGCGCTGTTGAAACAGCCCGGCCTTGACGATTCTGAATCTGACGTCTGCTATCGTATCGAGCTTTACCCCGGCAATGTGGCGCTGCGTGATCTCGAGTGATTCAATATTGAGCAGTTCGGGATATTCACTCCAGAGAGGCAGGTTTTCATGATTGGCAGTCTTTAGATCGACCAGTTGCTCCCTGAGCTGTGATATCTCAGATTCAACCTTGCGCAGTTCGAGGCGCAGCGCCGTTTCTTTTGCCTTGAGCGTGGGCAGCGCGCGCACCCGCATCGCTAGATCGCGTTGAATTTTTTGTAAGGCTACGCGGTTGAGCTGGTATTGCATCGGTTATGTCGCCGGCCAGTATTTGTCGATCAATGCTTGTTTGATGCCAGTTTCGGTTTTTTCGAAATGGCGCGCCAGCAACCGCCACCCGGTGTTGAGCATTTCTTCGACGGTAATGTTTACGTCGATAGCCAGCAGCTGCGTCGAATATTCGCGGGCAAACTCGAGTGTGCGCGTATCATACCTTGTGAGTTCAAATCCGTTTTGTTGTTTGGTAAGGGCATTCGCAGCATCGGCAAACAGGCGAACGAGCGCGTTCATGAGCTGCGGGTGATCTTCGCGGGTTTTTTTGCCGATGACAATCTGTTTTAGGCGCGAGAGCGACCGAAAAGGGTCAACCACCACTTTGCTGATCGTTGCGTCACGGCGCAGAAATAGCTGGCCTTCAGTGATATAACCGGTGTTGTCTGGCACGGCGTGCGTGATGTCGCCTTGATTGAGGGTCGTGACCGCGATGATGGTAATCGAGCCGCCGTTATCGTATTGCGCCGCTTTTTCGTAGATGCGTGCGAGGTCACTGTAGAGCGAGCCTGGCATTGAATCTTTTGAAGGAATCTGATCCATCTTGTTCGCAACGATTGAAAGTGCATCGGCGAAAAGTGTCATGTCGCTGAGCAGCACGAGCACCTTCTGGCCCTTCTCGATAGCAAAGTACTCAGCGGCCGTGAGGCACATATCGGGAATCAGTAGTCTTTCGATCGGTGGGTTTTCCGTAGTATTAATGAAAGCAGTGATACGGTCGTGAATTCCCGCGTTTTCAAAGACGTTCTGGTAATAAAGAAAGTCATCGTTCGTTAGCCCAATACCACCG
>Ga0268298_10005216_pt1 | contig 12294 bp, 6 predicted proteins | sample WWTPWeurt_MetaG_FD_194462 | JGI IMG/M metagenome (GOLD analysis project Ga0268298, IMG submission 194462) | Activated sludge microbial communities from WWTP in Nijmegen, Gelderland, Netherland - WWTP Weurt | ecosystem: Engineered > WWTP > Aerobic digester > Activated sludge | place: Netherlands...
GGCCAATTCGGCCGTGCCCTGGTCCCGACCGGTCACACCAATATCCTGCGCCTACCGAGCAGCGCGGTCGTCGAACGCGGCCAGCTCGAGCTCGTCTTCGTCGTCCGCGACCGGCGCGCCGAGCTGCGCCTGGTCAAGACGGGCAAGCGCTTCGGCTCGATGATCGAGCTCGTCTCCGGCGTCAGCGCCGGCGAGACGGTGGTGGTCACGGGCGCGGCAGCGCTGGTCGATGGCCAGCCGCTCGAGCAGCAGCGATGAGTGCCCCACAGGCGCCCACGGCTCCCGCGCTGGGCCTCGCCGGCCGCATCGCCCGCAGCTTCATCGATTCGAAGCTCACCCCGCTGGTGATCGTGAGCTCGGTGCTGCTCGGCCTCGGCGCCGTCGTGCTGCTGGCGCGCGAGGAGGAGCCTCAGATCAAGGTGCCGATGGTGGACGTGCTGGTGGCGATGCCAGGCACCAGCGCGCGCGAGATCGAGGAACGCGCCACGCGCCCGATGGAGAAGCTGCTGTGGGAGATCCCGGGCGTCGAGTACCTGTACTCGACCTCGCGCCCCGGCGAGGCGCTGGTGATCGTCCGCTTCAAGGTCGGCGAGGACGTCGAGCGCAGCCTGGTCAAGCTCAATCAGAAGCTGCAATCGAACTACGATCGCATGCCGCAGGGCGTGTCGTTGCCCCTGATCAAGCCGCGCTCGATCGACGATGTCCCGATCCTCGCCCTGACCTTCCACAGCGCGGCCCACGATCACCTCACGCTGCGGCGCCTCGCCGCGCAGCTCGACGACGCCGTCAAGCAGGTCCCGAACGTCGCCGAGACCACGCTCACGGGCGGTGCCCGCCGCCAGATCCGCGTGCTGCTCGACCCCGCGCGGCTGGTCTCGCGCAATCTCAGCCCGGCTGGGCTGATCCCGCTGCTGCAGCAGAGCAATCGGCAGTTCCGCGCCGGCGGCCTGACCACCCACGACCGCGAGGTGGTGATCGAGAGCGGCGGCTTCCTGACCAGCGCCGAGGAGGTCGGCAACGTCGTGGTCGGCGTCAATGCCGGCAAGCCGGTCTACCTGCGCGAGGTCGCGCGCGTGGTGGACGCCACCGAGGAGCCGACGCAGTACGTCTTCTACGGCGAGGGTGCCGCGCGGTCCTCACGGGCCGACGAGCGGCCCGCCGTGACCTTGAGCGTGGCCAAGCGGCCGGGCGCCAACGCGGTCGCGGTCGCCGAGGCCGTGTTGCGCAAGGTCGAGGGGCAGCGTGGCCGGCTGCTGCCGGCCAATGTTGCGATCGCGACGACGCGCCACTACGGCCAGACCGCCGCCGAGAAGTCGAACGAGCTGCTGTTCCACATGGCGATCGCCGTGCTCAGCGTCTCGCTGCTGATCCTCTTCACGCTCGGCTGGCGCGAATCGCTGATCGTGGCCGTGGCGATTCCCTCGACCCTGGCCCTGACCCTGCTGGTCTTCTACCTCTACGGCTTCACGCTCAACCGCATCACGCTCTTCGCCTTGATCTTCTCGATCGGCATCCTCGTCGATGACGCGATCGTCGTGGTCGAGAACATCGTTCGCCATCTCCGTCTGCCCGGCAACCGCGCGCGGGACGCGGCCGCGATCGCGGTCGAGGCCGTCAACGAGGTCGGCAACCCGACCATCCTGGCGACCTTCACGGTGATCTTCGCCGTGCTGCCGATGGCCTACGTCGGTGGGCTGATGGGCCCCTACATGCGACCGATCCCGATTGGGGCGAGCGCGGCGATGTTCTTCTCGCTGGCGATCGCCTTCATCGTCACGCCTTGGGCCGCCCTGCGCCTGCTGGCCCGCGGGCGACGCCGGCCTTCGGGCGCGGTCACGGCGAGCCCGACGCCAGCGGCGGCGTGGGCGGTCGCTGGCAGCGGCGACGACGCCGGCCTCGCGGCAGCGGGCGGCACGGCAGAGGCCCCCGGCCCCGGCCACGGCCAGGGCGGCCACGGCGAGCACGAGGAGGACGCCTTCACCCGCGTCTATCGGCGGCTGATGGCGCCGCTGCTCGCGAGCACGCGCTGGCGCTGGGCCTTCCTGCTGGGCACCAGCGCCCTGCTGCTGCTCGCCTGCAGCCTGGTCGCCAGCGGCTGGGTCAAGGTCAAGATGCTGCCCTTCGACAACAAGAGCGAGCTGCAGCTGATCCTCAACATGCCCGAGGGTAGCTCGCTCGAGCACACGGCCCACGTGGCGCGCGAGCTGGCCGCCGCCGTGCGCGACGCGCCCGAGGTCAGCGACTACCAGATCTACGTCGGGGCAGCGGCGCCCTTCAACTTCAACGGGCTGGTGCGGCACTACTTCATGCGGCGCGGTGCCAACGTCGCCGACATCCAGATCAACCTGGTCGACAAGCATCAGCGCAGCGCGCAGAGCCACGCGATCGCCAAGCGCCTGCGGCCGCGGGTGGCGGCCATCGCCGCGCGCCACGGCGCCCGCGTCGCCGTCGCCGAGGTGCCCCCGGGGCCGCCCGTGCTGCAGACGCTGGTCGCCGAGATTTACGGACCGAGCGAGGCGCAGCGCCACGCCCTGGCCGCAGACGTGCGCCAGATCTTCCAGCGCACGGCGGGCGTGGTCGACGTCGATTGGTATCTGGAGGCCGACCAACCCAAGGCGCGCTTCGTCGTCGACAAGGAGAAGGCCGCGCTGCACGGCGTCAGCGTGGCCACCATCTCCCAGACCCTGCGCATCGCGGTGGGCGGCGAGGCCGTCGACCTGGTGCACCTGCCGCGGGAGAAGGAAGACGTCGAGCTGGTGTTACGGCTACCGCCGGACGCCCGCTCGTTGCCCGAGGATCTGCTCGGGCTACGCGTGCGCTCGGGCGACGGCAACGCCTTGCCCGAGCCCGGCAACACCAGCGGGGCTCCGCCCTTGGTCCCGCTGCGCGAGCTGGTGCGCCTCGAGCGCACGATCGCGGACAAGTCGATCTATCACAAGAACCTGATGCCGGTGAGCTACGTGATCGGCGATGTGGCCGGCGCGATCGAGAGCCCGGTCTACGCCATCCTGGCGATGAACCGGGCGCTCTCACAGCTCGACGCGCGCCGCTACGGCGGGTCCAGCGCCCAGCTCGAGATCCTCAACGCCGCCCAACCCACCAGCGACGCGGCCCCGGCCCTCAAGTGGGACGGCGAGTGGCAGATCACGCTCGAGGTCTTCCGCGATCTGGGCCTGGCCTTCGCGGCGGTGCTGCTGCTGATCTACGTGTTGATGGTCGGCTGGTTCGCATCGTTTCTCACGCCAATCATCGTGATGGCGGCGATTCCCTTCTCGTTGATCGGCATTCTGCCGGCCCACGGCGCTCTCGACGCCTTCTTCAGCGCGACCTCGATGATCGGCTTCATGGCGGGCGCGGGCATCGTCGTGCGCAACTCGATCATCCTGGTCGACTTCATCGAGCTGCGGCTGGCCGAGGGGATGCCGCTGGCAGAGGCCGTCGTCGATGCAGGTGCGGTGCGCTTTCGGCCGATGCTGCTGACCGCGCTGGCCGTCGTCGTCGGCGCCGGGGTGATCCTCTTCGACCCGATCTTCCAAGGACTGGCGATCGCCCTGATGGCGGGCGAGATCGCCTCGCTGGCGATCAGCCGCATGGCCGTGCCCGTGCTCTACTACATGGCCTATCGTCACCGCGCGCCGGTCGGGCCCGCGCCCGCGCCCTGAGCTGCCCACAAACGAGGAGGCTGAGGGCTCAGCACCAGAGAACGGTGCTCAGCGCCAAAGGGGGCGCGCCACCTCGGGCACCAGGAAGGGCCAGGGAATCGCGGCCAGGATCAGCAGCAGCGCGGTCACCAGCGTGATCAGCGTGCGCTGCTGCTGCTGCTGCGGTCGATCGACCGCGACCCGCCGAGCGAGCCGCTGCCCGACATGCAGCACGACGACCGCCGCGAGCATCAAGGCCAGGTGCTCGACCGCCCAGAAGCGCAGCCCACGCACGCGCATCGCCGCGCCGAACTGCGACCACGCCGCGCGCGTCAGCGGGCTGACGCCCGCGTAGAGCACGAGCCCCGTCAGCAGCTGGAGATCGACGGCAATCATCGCGGCCAGCCCCAGGCGCCGATCGAGCGCGGCGAAGGGCTGCCGGCCCAGCCGCGCGACCAAGGCGCGAGCGAGCGCCGCGCCCAGCGCGAGCAGGACCACCCAGCGCCACAACGAGTGCACCGCGAGCAGGTGCGTATACAAGGTCGTCTGCAACACGATCCCCCTCTTCCCCCGCACGGTGATTGCACCGTGCCCAGCCGCTCATAGCACTACTCGCCAAGCGGCGACTATCATCGACCCCTGGGTCGCTTGGCCGTGACGCGAGGCTAGTCCTCGGCCAGGCGTGAGCGCGCACGCTCCACGTCGGCGAGGAAGGGCGGGTCGCTGGCCAGCAGCACGCGATAGTGCCGCCGTGCAGCGTCGACCTGCCCGGCGGCCCAGAGCGCGTCGGCGGCCAAGATCTGCGCCTGGGGCAGGCCCGGCGCCAGCTGCTCGACGCGCTCGGCCATCGCTGCGGCCGCCACCCAGGCCCCCGCCTGTGCCAACTCCTGCGCGCGCGCGAGCTCCTCGCGGGCCAGCCGCCAGCGCAGCAGCTCCGCCGCGCCGAGCGTGGCATCCGCCGCCAGCGGGTGCGCGAGCTGACCCGCCATCATGGGCAGGCCAAAGATCGGCTTGAGGTCGATCGCGGTGAAGGGCCCTGCGAGCAGCGGGCCTTGCGCGGTCCAGAGGACCAGCTCGCGCAGGTCGACGATGACCGCCGAGCTGAACCCCAGGCCATCCAGGGCCCGCGGATGTCCGGGCGCCAGGGCCGCCCCCTCGACCGCCGCCCGGTCGCGCAGCACGCGCAGCGCGAAGGCCGCATCGAAGCGACCCGCGCCGCGCCGCAACAGCTCGGTCAAACGTCGGCCACGCGCCTCGCTCGTCGTGTAGCGGCGCACGCGATCGTTGCTGGCGTCGCCCTCGAACTTCTCGTCCTGCAGGTGGTTGACCGCGCCGATCAGCTGCCGCGCGTCGGCCCGCAGCACGACCCGGCCCGGCGAGGACTCGATCACCGCCACCTCGCCCGTCTTACCATCGGCCACCAGCAACGAGCTGGCACCCATCCGCGGCTGGCGCTGCACCAGCCTCAGCGCCTCGCCGAGGCTGCTGGCGTGCTCGAGCAGCTCCCGCACCAGCGGCAAGAGCGGGATGCCCGACTGCAAGCCCTCGTCGGTTCGCGCCGGACACCCGGCGACGAGCACGCGGCGCGCGTTCACGCCCACCGGCACGCCCGTGGCACCCGCCCAGCCGAGCGCCACGAAGGGCAGCGCCGCCCGCGGCCGCACGACCAGCACGACGCGCCGCTGAAGCGCCTGCGCGGCGCCGGGGTCGATCGCGTAGCCCACGACCACGCGCCCATCCGCGGTGCCCGCACGCCAGCCCGCGGCCGCGAGACAGCGCCAGGCCTCGCCGCCCAGCGGGGCGCGCTGCAGCGCCAGCTCGGGCAGCGCGTGGTACGAGACCAGCCGCTGGAAGGGCGTGGCGGGCAGAGGCTCGGTTTCGACGATCTCGGCGGCCAACGCGGCCATCTCCAAGAGCTGCGGCGCGGGCACCGCTTGCGCCAGCCCGCGCAGCTGCCAACGCAAGCGCTGGTCGCCCCACCAACGCCCGAGCGCGCCCCGCTCGGGCCCGTTGCGGCCGCGCGCGAGCTCGCGGTCGAAGGTCCCCAGCCAGGGTGCGACCAGCTGTCCATGCGCTCGTCCGAGGGTCCACGGGTCACCGGCGAGGTGCAGCCGCCAGACGCCCTCGAACTGCTCACCCCAGCCGCCCTCGACGACCACCCGCACCCCGCTGGACGTGAACTCGCTGCGCAGGCGAGCCGCGCCGGTGGCACGACCCTCGTCGTCGGGGGCGGGCAGCTCGGTCCAGCGGCGCAGCGCCGTCAGCACCAGCAGCAGCCCCGCCGCGGTGATCAGCACCGCGCGGATCACGCGACGCCACAGCAGAGTGCGGCGCTCGCGCGGGCTGCGACTCGGTCCGCGTAGGGCCATGCTCGCCGCTATCCGCCTGGTGCCCGACGGCGCGTCACAGCAGCTCGAAGCGGAAGAGCTGATCGCCGAGCCGCAGCTGGTCTCCGCTGCGCAGCGCCGCCTCACCGCGCAAGCGCAGGTAGGTGCCGTTGGAGCTGCCCAGGTCGTGCAGCTCGGCCCGCTGGCCATCAAAGGCGATGGCGACGTGGCGCCGCGACATGAACTCGTCCTCGGGGAAGCAGATATCCGGTCCCTCGCGCCCGATCGCCACGCGCGGCCGGTGGAGGTAGTAGCAGTCGCGATAGACCCCCGCGACGGAGAGCTGGCGCAAGCGCGCCCAGGGGTGGTTGATCGGCGAGCCGAAGAGCAGCACGCCATCCTGCAGCGCCGGTCCCAGATTGCGCTCGCTCTCGGCGACGCGGTCGAAGCACAGGACCTGCCGACCGACCAAGATGCGATCACCGTCCTGCAGGGTCTCCGGCTGTCGCAGCCGCAGGTAGATGCCGTTGCCCGACGGCTGCAGGCACTGCACCAGCCAGGCACCGCCCCGCGGCACGAGGCGCCCGTGACGCTCGGCGAGATACGGATCGTCGGGGAAGCTCAGTCGCCCCGCAGTGCGCCCGATGTCGAAGGAGACGTCGTCGATCTCGTAGGCGGCGCCGTCACTGCCGTCACGCCGCACCGTCACCAGTCGCGCCGGGACGGTCGGACGTAGCCCCGGACGCGGAAAGTCACCCGCCTCGGACGCCGCCGTCACGGCCCCGACAGCTCTCGTCGAGGGCGGCGCCCCGGCGGCCACGGGCCGCGGTGCCACGCCGCGATCGAGCCCCAGCCCCGCGGATGGTGCCCCCGCGGATGGTGCCTCCCCCGAGGATGGTGCCGCGGATGGTGCCGGGCCCGCGGGAGGTGCGGCCCCGGCGGGAGGTGCAGCCCCGGCGGGAGGTGCCAGCCCCGTGGCGGGCGCCCCTGCTGCGGCGAGTGCCGGCGCAGGGGCCGCGTCGCGCGGCGACGGGGCGGGCGCCATCGCCGGGGCGGTACCGGGCACCAACGGTACCGCCTCGACATCACGCTCCGTCCGCTGCGCCGCCTCGAACTCGAGCACGGCCGGTCCGCGCGCCAACCGTGGCGGCTCGGCTGGCCCCGGCGGCTCGGTCCGAGCAGGAGCGTTGCTGGCGGGCGTGAAGGCCACCACCTGCGCTGGTGCGGCGGCGGCGGGTAGGCCGCTGCCGCACTGCGTGCAGAAGCGCATCGTCGGCGCGTTCAGCGCACCGCACTGACCACAACGACGCTCGATGGCCGTGTCATCGGAGCCCTCGCTGGGGGCTGCCGCCGGGGCCGACGCGGCCTGTTCGGTGGCTGGCGCGGGCCCCCCCAGCGCGCGCCCGCAGGCCCGGCAGAAGCGGAAGTCGGACCGATTCTCAACCCCACAGCTCGGACACTGTCGCATCCCGTTTCCTCTCTTGCCGCGCCCGCACAACTGGGCTATAGGAGTCACGCCAATTAGCTGAAAGAAAGTAGCAATTTGGCGACTCCACGTCAACGCAACCGAGCTCCGCGACCGACCGGCACCGAGCGTGGTGCGCCGACTGGAGACGCGAGCGCCCACCGCGGCGGGCCCGGCGGTGCCCATGGGGCGCGTGCGTCAGCGCTTGCGCCGGTGGGGCGGGCGTGGCTGCGGCTGGCGGTCGTGGGGCTCGGCGGACTGCTGCTGCCCTGCGGCGCTTGTGGCCCGATCGTCGGCGGGGCAGCCTTCCACGCCCGCCCCGACGGCACCGCACGTGGCTGGCCACTGGGGCCCTTTCACGGCCGAGTGGTCGATGCCGATACCGGTCGCCCGATCGAGCGCGCACGGGTGCTCTGTAGCTGGAGCTTCGTCCGCGGTGTGGGGGCCGTGGCACCGGAGGCGGCCCGGACGCTCAGCAGCGAAACCGACCCAGACGGCGTCTACCGCGTCCCCGAGCTCAAGGCGCTGCCCGGAGGGCTGAGCACGCGGCTGGCGCGCGTCACCTTGCTCGTCTACCACCCGGACTTCGTGGGCTATCGCTCGGACTTCCAGTTTGCGCCCCGGCTGCCGCGGCTCGACTTCGCGCAGCGCGGACACGTCGTGCGGCTGGCACGCTGGGGCAGCGAGCTCTCGCACGCACGCCACCTGCTCTTCCTTGGGAGCGACGGGCTGCTGCGCGAGGCCGCGGCGCGCGAGCGCGCCAGCGCCGCGCTAGAGCTCGGTCAACCCGCTCTCGCGGCACCGACCCGGTCGCGCCAGGGTTCAAGCAGCGACCGGATCGCGGCCAGCGAGGGCGCACCCACCTCGCAGCCGGCGGCGCCCTCCCCGGCCGACCTGCTGCTGGCGGTCGAGGACGTGCGGGCCGTCACCGGCTACGGCGGGACCTTCACGCAGCGACGCCTGGACGAGGCCGGCGACGCGACCGACACCCTGCATCTCCAAGCGGAGGATCAGGACGAGCGCTACGACGTGGCGCTGCGGCTCTGGCGCCGCTCGCCCGACGATCTCGTGGCGAAGCTGGAGGGACTGCGCGAGGAGCTGCCCGGCAGCCGTCCGCTGGCGGGCCTGGCCGACCGCGCGCTCACGGTCGTGCAGGGCGACATCCTCGGCGTCGCCTTCCTCGACGCGGGCCACGCGGCCCTCGTGCTGCTGACCTGCGGCCGTGATCAATGCCGCGATCAGGCACAGGCGGTGGCCTTGGCACGCCGCGCCGCCGGGCACCTGTCGCGCTTGCCGCCCTGGACGGCGACGGGGGCCCCTGCCGAGCCCAGCACCGACCCGGGAGCGGAGCCCTAATGGCCCACGCAGAGCCCCAGCCGCGCCGCCCTGGGCGCGCCCGCGCCGCGACGCCTCGTGGCGGCGCAGCGGCCTTGGTTTGCGGCCTCGCGACGGCGCTGTTGAGCGCGGTGCCCACGCCGGTGGTGGCCTTCGATGGACCCACCACCCACGCCGGGCTGACCGGCGAGGCGGTGCTGCGTAGCGGGCTGCACCAAGCCCTGCGCGGCCTCGGGCTGCCGCTCGGGTTGTTCACCCCGCTGCGGCTGGGCCATGCCGCCCTGGCCGCAGCGCCGGCCGAGCTGACGGACCTGCGCGAGGCGCTGGCGCGATTGGACGCGGCCGAGGGCTACCGCCCGGGCGACGACGGCGTCCAGTCGGCGCTCGGCTGGATCACCGCCGGCAGCGTGCTGGCAGGCCTGCCGGCCCAGCTCGAGCGCCACCATTTCTTCGACCCGGTCGCGCAGCGCGGCCTCGACCAGCGGCACTGGGGCACGAGCGCGGCCGCCGCGGCGTTGGCCACGCTCGAGGGTGGCGCCCCGCTGCGCGCCTTGCTCGCGGGCGTCGGCTTCGACCTGAGCGGCATGGCCGCGCCGCGTTGGGTGCGGGCGCCGGCCAATCGCCTCTCCGCCGCGTCCTTCTTCGCCCAGCTCGAGGGAGCGACGCGGGCCACCAGCGCGGCCGCCCGAGAACAGCACCTGGTCTTGGCGCTGCTCTCCTTGGGCGGGCTGCTGCACGTGCTGCAGGACATGGGCTCACCGCCCCATGTGCGCAACGACTTCGCGCCCGGCATGCTCGAACGCCTGGGCGACAGCCCCCTCGATCGCGGCTCGGCCTTCGAGCGCTATGTGGCACGGCGCTTCGGGCGCGTGGGGCTGCAGGCGTTGGCCGATCGTGCCGGTCGCCAGGCGCTCGTCACCCGCCCCAGCATCGAGGCCTTCTTCAGCGCTAAGGACTGGCAGGGGCTGGCCGACCTGACCCACGCCCGGCACTTCTCACCGGGGACGTTGCCGGAGGGGCTTGCGGTCGGCCGGGGCACCACCGCAGCGGCGGTGCAGCAAACGCTGCTCCGCCAGCTGCGCTACGCCGCCCCCGCGCCGCCGCCCCTCGACCTCGGCTGTGCACGCGAGCGGGTCTGCTATGCCCACGCCCCGCAGGGCGGCGCCTGGCTCGCCTATCGCCTCGACGCGCGCGCGCGCTTGCAGCTCTGGCTCGACGAGCGCTGCTACGCGGCGACCGCGCGGGACACGCTGCCGCGGGTGCTGCGCTATACGCTCGGGCTGATCGCCCATCTGCTGCGCGGCACGGTCACCCTCGAGCCCCTGACCTCCGGCGGTGTGGCGGCCCGTCAGGGCGGACCCGCGCTGGCCCGCGGCACGCTGCGCTGGCTGGTCGAGGATCGCGGCGGCAACCGGCGCCTGCTCGCCGAACGCGCCCTCGACCGCGCTCGCCGTGAGAGCGGCGCGCTGGTCGATGCGCTCTCCCCCCAGCAGGTCACGGCGCTCGGCGCCGACCCGCAGGCCCGGCGCCTGGTCGCCCAGCTGCTCGGGCGCGACCGCCAGGGCGATCCCGTGCTGGCCGTCGCCAGCTTGCCCCTGAAGCGCTGAGCCACGGGCGACGGCCGGCCCGCGGTCGGAGAGCAAGTCGTGTGCGAGAAGGCCCGTGCGAAAAGGGCCTGCGGGAGGCGTCAGATGAGCGCCCATCGCCACCGAAGATGAGCGCCCATCGAGACCGACATCTCGGCGTCCGTGGCTCCGATCCAAGCGGCCCTCGGCGTGACGCGGCGTCGGCGCCGCGTGCGCGACGGGTCGGAACGCGCGCGAGCGCGGCCGGCTGGAGCGGCCTCGGCGGCCGGCTGGCGCTCGGCCTGGCACTGTTTTGCACGACACCCGCGCGGGCGTTGCCGGCGACGGGGGAGGGGGTCAGCTTCTCCGCCGACGAGCTGGCGCAGCTCGTGGAGCAGGGACCCGCCGCTGACGCGGCGCTCGTCGCGCGCTTTCGCGAGGCGGCCTTCCGGCGCAACCTCCGCTTCCGCGCCGACCAGGACGCCGTGCTCCAGGACACCACGGTGGCCGTGGCGGGAGCGACGACGGAGCTTGGCTGGCTGAGCGCCGAGCTGCTCACGCGCCTCGGCGTGGGTAGGCTGCGGCTGAGCGAGCTCGGGCAACAAGAGGTCGCCACCGCGCTCGGTCAAGCTGCACCGGCGCGGGGTTCGATCGACGCGCTGCTCGCCCACCTGCGGCAGCTCAACCCCACGCTGCGCCTCGAGGTCGCGCTGGGGTCCGAGCCGGGAGATCTCGCCCGCTTCGCGCAGGGCGCCGGCGTCGTGCTCGATGCGCTGCCCAACGGCGCGCCCACCGCCCGCTGGGCGGTGCATCATGCGGCGCGGCTCCAGCGAGCGCCGGTGCTTCAGGGCCTGACGCTCGGCGACGGCGCTCGCCTCGCCCGCTTCGAGCCCGACGGGCCGACCCACGCTGAGGTGATGGGACTGAACGCAAGCGACGATCGCGAGGCGCAGATCGCGCGCACCGCCGCTGGCCCCCAGCCCGCCGCCCTCGCGCAGCTTCTCGCCACTGCGGCGGCCCGGCGACCCATCGCCGCCGCGGCGCTCCGGCCCTCGGCCTTCCCGGCTGTGGGGATCGCCGCTGCGCTGCTCACGGATGCAGCGATGGCCCGCGTGCTCGGGCTGCCCGGCCTCCCCGCCGCGCCACAGCTGACCTATCTCGACCCCGCCACGGCGTCCTTCCGCAGCGGCAGGACCCTCGGCCCCCGGCTCTGGATGCACGACGGAACGCTGACGCGGGCCTCGCCGGAGACCTGGGCGCGGCTCACCGACAAGGGCGTCGGCGTCTTTGGTGCCGGGGCCGTCGGCGGCTGGGCGGCCTGGATCATGGCGCGCACCACGGCGCAGCGCGCCCCCGAGGTGCCGTGGCGCCTGCGCCTGATCGACGGAGACAGCTTCGACTGGCCCAACCTCCAGCGCCAGACCGGGGCCACCCTGGCGACCATCGGCGAGCCCAAGGTGGAGGTGGTCAAGGCGCTGCTCGAAGGGGCTGGAAGCGGCGCCCTCACGGTCGACGCGCGCCGCGAGATGCTCGCCACAGCCAACGTGGCGGGGCTGCTCGACGGCCTCGACGCGCTGATACCCGCCGTCGATGTCTTCGCCGAGCCCGCGCGCCAGGCCCTCTGCGAGGCCGCGGGCCAGCGCGGGCTGCCCTTCGTCGACCGCGCACCCTTGGGTCGCGGCAGCGCCGGCGGCACCTTTCGCCCTGGCGACGGCCCCTGGAGCGCGCTCACCGGCATCGCCCCCGCGGAGATGGACGCGCTCGAGATGCTCGCCCGTCACCTGCTGGTCATCGCCGGCGGCCTCGGCTCGCACCTGCGCTACATGCTGCGGTCGGAGATCAGGCCCCAACTCGACCTCGCGCGCGGACGCGCACCCTCGCTGGCCAGCGCCTGCGTGCTCAGCGCAGCGCTGACGGGCCATGCCACGCTTGCATCCCTGCTGGGTCTAGCGACACCTTCC
>Ga0268298_10005217_pt1 | contig 12293 bp, 11 predicted proteins | sample WWTPWeurt_MetaG_FD_194462 | JGI IMG/M metagenome (GOLD analysis project Ga0268298, IMG submission 194462) | Activated sludge microbial communities from WWTP in Nijmegen, Gelderland, Netherland - WWTP Weurt | ecosystem: Engineered > WWTP > Aerobic digester > Activated sludge | place...
AGGCACGTTCAGATTCTTAGATGTTTTCTTGGCTTCTTCTAGTTGCTGCGGTGAAATTATCCCGGTGCTCAAAACTAGAGTGCCGAAGGTATCGGTGGATGATGCTTGCTTTTCTAGCATAGTTTCCTGTCTAAAATTCGGATTCCCCGGTGGCTCCCAACCCACCTAAAATTAGTGTACCAACTATGGCAAGCTATATAACATATTTAGTTTTTCCAGACTGATTGTCAGGAAAAACCAGCGGTCTGGCAGGGCGAAATCCTTCATCTTAACTGCTAAAATCTAGAATTCGGCAACAAGAGATAAAAGCATGGCCAGAACTTCGGCACAAAATATTGGCGACGATTATCCTCAATATGGTTATTACAGACATGCCACCATCTGGAAAGACAAAATCTATTTTGTCTGTGAAGACGATATATGGGAATGCAGTTTAAAAGGGGGTCTTGCCCGCCGATTTACTGCCGGCCAAGCCGAGTTTTCTTTTCCTCGTGTTTCACCAGACGGTAAACATCTTGCATTTGTAGGCAAAGAAGAAGGTCATCCAGAAATATATGTCACCACGATTGCAGGTGGCAACCCAACCAGACTAACGTATATGCACTCTGATGCAATTGCTCTGACCGGCTGGTCGCAAGATAGTAAAAAAGTACATTTCACTTCTGACGCGCGCACTCCCTTTTTCCGCTCTCAAGATGCGTTCAGTGTAGCTCGTGATGGAGGCAATCCCCAGTGTTTCAACTGGGGTCATGTCTGCACTTTTCAAATAGCTTCTGCTCCTAATCGAAAAAAGGTTGTGGTAGTGGGGCGGAACAATACAGATCCTGCACGCTGGAAGCGTTATAAGGGTGGCACAAAAGGCGAAATCTGGATCGATCCTACCGGTCAGGGCAAATTCAATAAATTAGTAGAAGTAGAAGGCAACTCGGTCTGGCCAATGGTGATAGGCACGAGGGTGTATTTCCTTTCAGACCACGAAGGAGTGGGTAATATCTATTCATGCCGATTTGATGGCAAAGATCTGCGCAAAGAAACAAACCAGACCGAATATTATGTTCGCTTCCCTTCGACCGATGGTAGTAAAATCGTTTACACCGCGGGTGGTGACATTTATATTTTTGATCCAGCGCGTAAAACAGAAAACAAAGTCAATGTCATCGCACCGCTGAGTACGCATCAAACCAAGCGTAAAGTCGTGGAAGCAATCGAGTATTTAGAACATTTTTCTCCCCATCCAGATGGTCACTCGGTTGGCATAATTGCGCGTGGACAGCCAATTATAATGGGTAACTGGGAAGGTCCTGTTAATCAATATGGAGATGGAAGCAGGGTTAGATATCGCAATCTTGAATGGCTGCCTGAAGGTAACCAGTTTGTAGTGATAAATGATCGACACGGCTTTGAAAAATTAGAATTGCACGACTGCACAAAAGAAAAACCTCCGGTAGTTTTAACTGAACGAGGTATCGGTCGCACGCTTTCAGTTAAAGTATCTCCTTGCGGAAAAATGGTGGCAATGTCAAACCACCGCCACGAGCTGCTTTTGGTCAATATCAAAAAAGACGAAGAGAAAAACGAAGCAGAAAAAACATCCAGATCCACTCGAGCTAAAAAGACAAATACAAAAACACCTATCGCTAATCCAACATTTAAGGTGCTGGATAAAAGCCCCGCAGAGCGAATAGACGATTTTAACTGGTCCCCTGACGGTCAGTGGATTACTTATAGTTTTGCTACTCATCCAGGACTTTGTATCATTCGTGTCGTTCATGTACCAACCGGTGCGATCCACGACATCACAGACCCTGTGAGGTTCGATGCAAGACCATGCTTCGATCCCGATGGAAAGTATATATATTTCCTTGGAGCAAGAAATTTTTATCCAGTCGCGGATTCAATGTCGTTTGCTTATGGATTTCCGCGGGTAATGCGCCCCTTTTTAGTAACATTGCGAAAAGATATTCCTTCGCCTTTCCTTCCCAAACAAAAACCTCTAGCAAGAAAAGGCTCGAAAGCACAAACTCAAGAGCACCAAACGCAAGCAGAACCAAAACAGGCATCGAGAATTGCACAATTAAAAGACGCCATCGCAAGACTTCCTGAAAGCAAAGTTTCACCCAGAGCCAAAGGTGCTTCAACTAAAGCAGGAATGCAAAAGATCTATAAAGAAGCCCTCAAAGAAGCTTTTGAAATAGTATTGAAAGAACTCGAGCGAACCAGCTCGACCGCTCCAAAAGCTGTTAACGCTGCGTCAAAAACGCCTGCCAAAACAAAAAAAGAACAAAATGCGGTACCAAATACGCAACCACAAGATAATCAACCAAGTGCTAACTCCGCCTCTAATGTAGAAATTGATTTTGATGGAATTACCGAACGCATTCTGGCTTTTCCAGCAGCCGAAGGCAAATACGGACAAATAATTGGCGTCAAAAACAGAGCTTTATTTACTCTTTATCCAGTGCGCGGGATAAGACCGGATCACAGTTGGTACGATGACGATCAAAATTTGGCAGTGCTTATGGCTTACGATTTTGAAGACCGAAAGCAAGCAGACATGTATGGCGACGTTGGTTATATGTGCTTGGCTCTTGATGGTCAGACAATTTATTACAAAACAAGACGTGGTCGCATTCGCGCTTTTGATTCAGCCGAGAAAATGCCGGCTGAAGGACGAGGTCCAGCCTACCCACAAGGTTCGGGCAAAGATTCTGGATTTTTAGATTTATCTAGAGCACAGGTCATAGTCAATCCAAGAGCCGAATGGGCGCAAATGTACGATGAGGCATGGCGTCTTCAAAAAGAACAATTCTGGGTTGAAGACATGTCTCGTATCAACTGGGATCAGGCTGGAAAACGTTATCAAAAGCTACTCCCACGGGTACGCACCAGATCTGAAGTTTCAGACTTAATCTGGGAGTTGCACGGCGAATTAGGCACCTCGCACGCCTACGAAATGGGTGGCGATTATAGATGGGCACCATATTATCGACAAGGATTTCTTGGATGCGACTGCATCTGGAATGCTCAAAAAAATGCTTACGAAATACAACGAGTTCTAAAAGGTGATAGCTGGGAACAAGAAGCCGCCTCACCTCTTGGACAAACAGGAATTTCGCTTGAACCTGGTGATTGCATTTACGAGGTCAACGGAATTGCTGTTAACGAACACAGCCCGCTTGAAGAATTGCTATTCAATCATGGCGGAAAAGAGGTAACTATCGCTGTATTGCGCAAAGAAAAGAAACGCGAAAAGCTCGTAGTCAAGCCACTGCGAAATGAACGAGCCTTGCGCTACAGAGATTGGGTTCAAAAAAATAGTGCATATGTGCACGAAAAAACAAACGGTCAAATAGGATATGTACACATCCCCGATATGGGACCATACGGTTTTGCAGAGTTTCACAGACACTATATGGCTGAAGTAAACCGTCAGGGGCTCATCATCGACGTTAGATATAACCGAGGAGGTCACGTATCGGCCTTACTGCTTGAAAAATTGAATCGAAAGATCGTTGGCTATGACGTAAACAGATGGGGACCACCACAGCCCTATCCACCTGAATCGCTTGCAGGACCTATGGTTGCTATAACTAATGAATTTGCAGGATCAGATGGTGACATCTTCAGTCATTGCTTCAAGTTATACAAGCTAGGACCACTCGTAGGTAAGCGCACCTGGGGTGGTGTCATCGGAATTTATCCAAGACACAGACTGGTGGATAGAACTATCACTACGCAGCCAGAATTTTCCTTCTGGTTTCAAGATGTGGGTTGGAAAGTGGAAAACTACGGAGTCGATCCTGATATCGAAGTTGATATCACTCCGCAGGATTATCATCAAGGCAAAGATCCCCAGCTTGATACTGCAATCAATATGGTTATAAAACAGCTCAAACTCAATCCTCCTTCGCTTCCAGAATTCTCGGATAAGCCAGACCTATCAAATTCGAGCGGCAAAAAACAAGTTACCCAACGACAGGTAATCAAAAGACCTCAAGCTAAAAAAGGAAGGTCGCGTTAGAACGTTTTTTTACTTGTTAATAAAACTGCAAATAGACTCAATCATATAGTCAATATTTGATTCGCTAAGACCGGGATAAACGCCCAGCACAATTGAATCTTCCATCACTTTATCTGTATTAGATAAATCGCCTACTACTCTCATTTCTTTATTTTGATAAGCAGGTTGACGAGTCAAGTTGCCACCAAACACGTGCCTGGTCGCAATCCTCTTGCTTTCAAGGTAATTAGCAAGATCTATTCGCTTTATTTTTGCACCATCTCGAACTGTCAACACAAAAGCGAACCAGGAGGGGTCACTGTTTTTAGTAGCTTCTGGCAAAATAAAATAGTCTTGCAAATGAGATAAGCCTTCTTGCAACAATTTCCAGTTACGTTTGCGAGCTTCTATAAACGCTGGAAGCTTTTCTAATTGAGCCAATCCTACAGCTGCTTGCATATCTGTAAGTTTGAGGTTGTAACCAATATGCGAGTAAATATATTTATGGTCATAGCCTTGAGGCAAGCTACCCAACTGCCATTCGAATCGCTTACCGCACGTGTTAGATTTTCCTGGAGCACAATAACAGTCTCGGCCCCAGTCTCTAAAAGACTCGACTACAACTTTTAAAACTGGCGAATCGGCGCTTACACAGCCACCCTCGCCCATAGTAATATGATGAGCCGGATAATAACTAAAAGTACTCAGGTCGCCAAAAGTACCTGTCAGTTTTCCATCATAAGTGCTTCCAAGAGCATCGCAATTATCTTCAAGCAAAAACAACCCGTGAGTATCACAAAGTTTTTTTACTGCACTCAAATCAAATGGATTACCCAATGTGTGGGCTAAAAATATTGCTTTAGTGCAAGATGAAATAGAAGATTCCAGCTGGTCGATATTTGCGTTATAGGTTGATAGGTCAACATCAACAAAAACTGGTACCAGATTGTTTTGATAAATAGGATTCACTGTAGTAGGAAATCCACATGCCACAGTAACGACTTCGTCGCCTGGCATAAGCTGGCGCTCTTTCAACTTTGGTGAAGTGAGTGCACTGACTGCAAGCAAATTGGCAGACGATCCCGAATTAGTCAGCAAAGCGTAGCGACGATTTAAGTATCCCGCAAATTTTCGCTCAAACTCTTGAGCGTATCTTCCGGTGGTAAGCCAGAAATCAAGTGATGAATCGACCAGATTTACTAATTCCTGCTCGTCAAATACGCGTCCAGCATATTCAAGCGGCGTAGTACCCGGCTTGAACTCTTTTCCTGGCCATTCTTCCTTATAGAAGTCTTTGACCAGAGCTAAAATATCTTGTCTAAGTTTTTCGGAACTCATCACTATAATTATAACGATGATTAAACCAAGAGCGAGATTAGGATGAAGGTAGCAATTTTAGCGGGTGGTCTGGGCACCAGATTGCAAGAGGAAACTCAGATCAAACCAAAGCCAATGGTCGAAATCGGTGGACGACCAATCCTCTGGCATATCATGAAGATATACAGCCATTTTGGATTCAAAGAGTTCGTTATAGCTCTTGGTTACAGAGGCGGGATAATCAAGGATTATTTTCTCAATTACAGAACCAGAGACAGCAATCTTGTTATCGACCTCAAATCTGGAGATACACAAGTTTCAAGCCCTCACGACGTTGAAGATTGGAAAGTGCATCTAATTGACACCGGTATTGATACCATGACCGGAGGGCGAATCAAGCGCATTGCAGAATATTTGGGTGACGAATCTTTCATGGTTACATATGGAGACGGCATTGCCGATATCAATTTGAAAGCTGTGCTTGATCTACATCAAAAAGAAAAAAGAATTGCAACAGTTTCTGCTGTTAGACCTCCTGCTCGATTTGGACAAATTAGATTGGACAAAACAAAAGTGGTCGGTTTTGCTGAAAAACCACAAGCCGACAGCGGTTGGATTAATGGAGGTTTTTTTGTTTTAGATTCTAAAATAAAAACCTATATTAGCGACGACGAGACTGTATTTGAGCGAGAACCTCTTGAATCGCTAGCCCAAGAAGGAATGCTATCGTCATATCAGCACGATGGTTTCTGGCAATGCATGGATACTGTGCGCGACGTCGAACTTTTGCAAAGCCTCTGGGCATCGGGTAATGCACCATGGAGAATATGGAAATGACCACACCAACAAATACAATCCATGACGTGATTATCACACCGCTAAAACAGATTTGTGACGAGCGTGGAAAAGTAATGCACATGCTCAAAGCTAACGATCCACACTTTAAAAAGTTTGGCGAAATCTACTTTTCCTGCGTCAATCCAGGCGCTATTAAAGCCTGGCATATCCATGAAAAAATGACACTCAACTATGCCTGTGTGAGCGGCATGATCAAGTTAGTCTTGTATGATGATCGCAAAGACTCAAGCACTAATGGTGTTGTACAAGAAATCTTCATTGGCGAATCAAACTATCAATTAGTCACTATTCCACCAAATATTTGGAACGGCTTCAAAGGAATTAGTATCGGATCTTCTATCGTCGCCAACTGCTCGACTATTGCTCACGATCCATATGAAATTCGACGACTTGATCCAATTAATAACGACATTCCATACGATTGGTCTATAAAACATGGCTAAATGCTTAATTGTTGGAGCATCTGGACAGATAGGTGGAGCTTTGCTTGAAGAAGCGCTCAAAGCGAAACACGATGTCCTGGGGACGAGCTTTAAACAGAATTTGAGCGAAGCTAATTTCGTTACTACTGACATTTTGAGCGACCAATCTGTTAGGCATACTTTCGACCAGTTCAAACCAGATGTGGTATTCGCCTGTGCAGCTTTGGCTAATGTTGATTACTGTCAGCTTCACCCAGACGAAAGTCGTGCCACCAATCTCGATGGAATAAAACGAATTGCCAATTTTTGCAATCAATACAATTCGAGATTAGTTTTTCTTTCTACGGACTATGTTTTCAATGGCAAAGAAGGTCCTTACAAAGAAGATGCCATTGCAGATCCAGTCAATTATTACGGTGAACACAAATTGCTTGCCGAACAATATGTAAGAGCGAATTCAAAAAATTTTTTGATTGTGCGCACCACAATTACCTTTGGAAATGAGCGAGTTGGTAAAAATTTCTATCTGGTCTTAAAATCCAAATTAAGTCAAGGTGAGCAAATGAAGGTTCCAACAGATCAATTCGGATCGCCTTCGTATAACAAATCGATTGCAAAAGCGCTTGTTGAACTAGCAGAACATGACCTTCAAGGAATTTTGAACATTTCATCAGAGTCATTCATTAGTCGCTATGAATTCGCTCTTTTAATTGCTCGCATTTTCGAACTAAATGAAGAGCTAATAATCCCTGTGACCACGCCCGAATTGAATCAAGCTGCTGTACGCCCAATGAAGGCAGGAGTGATCATAGACAAAGCCAAATCTATTCTCAAAACAAAACTCTTGAGCGCTGAAGAAGCCTTACTCGATTTAAAAAATCAAAACGCCTAAAATCATTTACTTTTTTGTGATTGCACCCAGAGCCAAACAAACCAGTTCGGCTGAGAATCTATTTGCACTGCACCATATATGCAACCATCATCAGGCGCTATGTTACTTGTTGAATCATAGGTTTGAAAGTCAGAATTTTCCCAGTAACTAACTCCCTTGCGTTTGAAAAAATCAGCATCGTCTGCTTCTTTTCCTGGCTCGAGACTTTCGTTAAACATCCTGAAACCGACACCAATTTCTTTATCTTCCCCAAGAAATTGAATCTCATCGACTTTGCATGCTCTCATCAATGTTCGATACTTATCGTATCGCTCTTTCTCTATCGTAAATAAATGTTCTTTACCAGAATCATCACCCAGCTTCAGTTTTTTCACATAAGGATAAATCGCCATCCTGTTCTCTTTATCGTAGGCTACAAGACTGTTTAAACTGGACAATTTGTCCTCTAAAAACATTGCATTCATAATCTCAAAATCTTTTTTATGCAGCTTGAAATAGTCGCTCAATTCTTGATCGCCTGGGCAAGTTTGATATTTTAAGGAAGGATCATCCATTTCAACTGCATCTTGGCTGAATTTTTTAGAAGCAGTTATCCACTCTTCAAGTGAGACGTCTTTACTAACACAAGACGCAACGTACACAGTTAGCCCAATAACACCAAGCAGTCCAAAAATAGCCAGCCCAATCACAGTATAGATAATGTATCTGTTAACTTTGTCAGTCATCTTCTCTTAAATCAAAAAAGTTTTTTGTCTTCTGGCTTGAAACTGTATCTCCAAATATACCAATGTGGGGCTATTTTCACTAACGCATTTACCAAGCCGTCTTTATCAGGAAGGGCAAGATCAGCATTCTCCACCACCGGAAATTCATCGGTGTCGAATCGTGCCACATATTTTTGAGTAAATGGCTGATTTAAACCACGAATACCGCTAGCATAAACAAGAAATGCAACCCCAGACACGCCTCCACGTTTCTCAAACATGCGTGACACAGTCCTAACTTTACAATCACTGAGCAACTGGTGATATTCAAGAAATCTGGCATGATTTATCTTGCCTTTTAATTTGCCACCAAGCGTTCCTGGCATAAATTGGGGCGGAACATGCCCGTCTTCATAAACAAGCTGACTTTCATCCAGTCGATCAATACCATCTGCTTTTGCCATTTTGCAAAGCGTTTCATAAGCTTCTTTGTTTTTTATGAATCTTTCTTTTAAAACTTTGTCGCTTGGAATTTCAAAATAAAATCGGTTCCCGACTTTGTCTGAGACTTTGTCTATCAATTCCGGAACATATTTAACAGGTGTATTTTCTACCAGATAAATTGTAAAAACGGCAAACGCCCCAAACAAAACAAGCAAAACAATAATAATTACTTTGGGCGAATTTCTAGAGCTGTTTGTATTTGTCACTAGATGCTACTTTTGATTATCCAACACAGGCAAATTTTCTTTCAGCCCGAACAATCTGTCATTTTTAGACTCGATATGACATTTCATGCAGGATTCTACTCTTCCTGCCGAGGTCACTGTTTTGCCATCGGGAGTTACAGTGCCATAAACCCAGCCATTGTCAGTGTTTTTCAAAGCAGACTCCAACTTAGTCATAATGAATAGTGCAAATTGCTTGTCTGGCTTAGGCGGGTTTGAATTATCCGGAATCCAAGACTCTTTAACAATGGTTTGTCCAACTTGCGGAGTCTTTTTTGCTACATACTCGTTTCTGTTCAAAGCATATAAGAAATACAATTTGCGTCCATGAGTATCTGTATCTTTACTCTGGCTCACTTTAGCCACAGGCGCTGGTGGCGGTGCGCAAAGCCAGGGAGCCCATTTAGCCATATCATCCACTTTGCCATAAGACTTATATTTAGCGGCGATGTCTAAAAGCGCCTTATGAAATTGCGGATCGTTAGCTACTTTTTCTTTGTTTTTTAAGGCATCGCCAAATGCGTGGGGCGCAAGGCAAAAGACTATTAACAGAACCACTAGCAGTTTCATCGAGGCAATCTTCATAATTTGACATTATAATGAAAAATAGAAGCAATTATTGGAGATTGATATGAACGAATTCAATATCATGCCCAGACGCAAAATTCATAAAATCGAAGATTCTTGCTGTGGCGACAAACTATTATTCAGCATGGCTGAAAAATACGTTCAACTGTTGACCGGCGCAAAACCTAAAATCAGCAAACGCAGGCTAACTAAGCCGTTAGCAGATCACAAGCCCAATCAAGACAAAGGTTGTTTTTAACTAGAAAGATTTATTCAGGGTCAGGGCTGTTTCTTTTGCTTTTGCAGTTTCTTTTTGTCCAACTCTGCAACTAGCTTCTCGGTTCTATCTTCCGATTCTTTTTCGTTGGCTAGTTTTTTCTCTCTCTGCTTTTGCACAGCCATTTGCTGCATACGATAACGCTCGTAATTTTCTTTGTTTCGACGGCGCTCTAATTCTTCTTTTTTGCGACGTTCCTCGCGTTCTTTTTCCTGGCGCGCACGGCTTTCGGCTTCCATTTTGCGGCGTCTTTTTTCTAACTCAGACATGCATGTCCCCCAAATTAAAACCAGGCTCTAATGGCTACTATATCAAATTATCTCGTCGGGACTAAATTTTCTAGCCACTCCAGTTTTCACAGCCGCCTCAGCTACAGCTTTAGCCACATTTTCAGCTACTGCTGGATTGAAGACCCCTGGAATAATGTAATCTTCATTCAACTCGCGCTCAGAGATTACATTTGCAATCGCGTGAGCTGCAGCAATCTTCATCTCTTCATTTATATCCTTTGCTCGCACATCCAGGGCGCCCCTGAAAATACCAGGAAAAGCAAGTACATTATTAATTTGATTTGGATAGTCAGAACGTCCAGTAGCCATTATTCGCACATGTCCTGCAACTTCTTCTGGCATTACTTCTGGAGTTGGATTTGCCATGGCAAAAACAATAGCGTCTTTGCCCATGGAGCGAATGGCATCTGCACTTACCGACCCCGGACCAGACAAACCCAGATACAAATCGGCTCCGCGCAAAGCTTCGGTTACGGAACCTTTGAAATTATCTGGATTGGTGTGATCAGCAAACCACTCTTTCATAAAGTTGAGATTATCGCGTCCATGATAAATTGCGCCCTGACGATCAAATCCAATTACATTTTTAGCGCCAGCGCTCATGAGAATTTTCGAGCATGCTACGCCTGCAGCGCCGACTCCACTCACAATTATCTTTAGGTCTTCAATTTTTTTGTTGACCAGTTTGATTGCGTTTATAAGTGCTGCAAGAACAACCACTGCAGTTCCATGTTGATCGTCATGAAAGACTGGAATATCAAGTTCGTGTTTAAGCCTGGTTTCTATTTCAAAACAACGTGGAGCCGAAATATCTTCTAAATTAATGCCACCAAATACAGGGGCAAGATACTTGACCGCATTGATAATCTCTTCAGTATCTTGTGTATTCAAACATATTGGAAAAGCGTCTACTTTTCCAAACTCTTTGAACAACATGCATTTGCCTTCCATCACAGGCATCGCAGCTTCTGGTCCAATATTTCCAAGTCCTAGAACAGCTGAGCCGTCGGTTAGCACCGCCACTGTATTTCCTTTGATAGTGAGGTTATACGCCTTTTCGACATTGTGGTGAATTGCCATGCAAACACGAGCGACACCGGGCGTGTAAGCCATGGATAGGTCGTCTCTAGTAGCTAATTTCACCTTGTTTGTCACTCTGATTTTTCCGCCAAGGTGCATCAGGAATGTTCGATCCGAGACGTTTACCACCTGACAGCCACTTAGTTTTTTAAGTTCTGCTACTAGAGTTTCGCCGTGCTCTTCGTTGCGTACCATCACAGTGAGATCCCGGACAATGGAATCACCTTCAAAACCGCTAATATCGATTGCGCCAATATCCGCGCCCAAGTCGCCAATCTTGGATGTCACAAGCCCCAGACTTCCCGGGTTATTGAGCATTTTTAGCCTCAGAGTCAAACTGTAGCTGGCGCTGGTCTTGGTTTTGATTTTTTCTTGTGCGTTCAAATTAGTCGAACTCATAGTGATTCCCCGGATAGTATCGATGCATAGATCTTGACACGCATTGGCTCGCGCTTCTTTAAAAAAATGTGTTAAGCTCAACCGCTATGTCAGACCCTGCAATACAGCCGGTTGACAAGGAGGATTTGCTGATGACACGTGAAAACGAGAATTTGATCGGTAACTATGAAGTTACTAAAAATGGTCTTGTGACCAGACGCGAAATTTTAATGATGGGTGCCATGGCTGCATCTGTAGGACATTTGATTGGCACTCAAGCAAACGCTGGAACTATTGAAGCTGCTGCTACTGCGGCTGGCTCTGGTAAGGGAACCGCTGATGCACCTTATGTCGCAAAGGATTTCAACGCACTTGCTGGAAGTCTGGATGGACTTTCTGCCTCGCAAATCAAACAACATTTAAAACTCTATACAGGTTATGTAGACAAAGCCAATGCAATTTCCAAATCACTCAAAGAGGTTGATTTAACCACGGCTAATGCTACTTATTCTGCCGTTCGCGAATTACTTATAGAACAAAGTTTTGCTGTAAACGGAGTGGTTTATCACGAGTTTTATTTCGGTAATCTAGGCAAAAAAGGCGACGGTCCAAGCGGAAATTTAAAAACTGCAATCGAAGATAGATGGGGCTCACAAGCCAAGTTTGCTGATTTCCTCAAAGCTGCTGGCAAAAGCGCGCGCGGCTGGGTGATTATCGGCTGGAACACAAGAAGCGGAACGTTAGATGCTTTCGCCCTTGATACTCATAATATTTTCTCGC